>Ga0157379_10000671_pt1 | contig 27778 bp, 25 predicted proteins | sample S25metaG_FD_121802 | JGI IMG/M metagenome (GOLD analysis project Ga0157379, IMG submission 121802) | Switchgrass rhizosphere microbial communities from Kellogg Biological Station, Michigan, USA - S2-5 metaG | ecosystem: Host-associated > Plants > Roots > Rhizosphere > Soil | place: USA... | reverse complement strand
GGCTGGAAACGGAGCAGAGCCAGGGACGGCCGGGATGAGAAACGTGTGGGAAACTGCGCGGACAAAGGTACCGGACCATGCGCCTAAAGCGAGATGCCACCGCGCCAGTCGCCTACCCTACGCGTGGCTGGTGGGTGAGGCCCTGGGATGCCCACCGCGCAGGCGACGAACGCATGGGTCCCGCCGCCGCTGTCGGTCCGGATCAGCACCGACCGGCCCCGCCGGCGAGCGTGCCGGCGGGGCCGTCGCTCGGCGCCGGCGGTGTGGGTGCGCGTTCGAAGTGGGTGGCGAGCACGAGCGCGGAGTCCACGCCCAGGCCGGGGATGGCCCGCAGCCGGCGCACGAGGGCATCGAGCTGGGGCAGACCGGGGACGAGGACGCGCAGGAGGTAGGCGGTGGGGCCGGTGGTGGTGTAGCAGCCCACGACCTCCGGGATCCGCGTCAGGGCGGCGAGGGTGGAACCGTCCTCGAACCGGCGGTCGGTGATGGTGATGAACGCGCTCACGGGAAGGCCGATCTTCGCCGTGTCCACGGTGACCGTGTGACCAATGATCACCTGCCGTTGCTCGAGCCGCCGAACACGCTGGTGGACCGCCGAGACAGACAGGCCGGTGTTGCGGCCGAGGCCGGTAAAGCTCATTCGACCGTCTCCGAGGAGCAGTCGCACAATCTCGTCAAGATCGTCGGCAGGCACGAACGGTGAACCCTTCTGGATCAAGGTTGGGAGCGAGACGGCCATAACGCCGCCCGGTCGGGCAGGGCGTGTCACGCCGCCGGTCGGATGGTGATCGGGGTGAGGACGACGACGCGGCCGTCGGGGTCGGGCAGGGCCAGCTCCTCCGCGCCGAACAGGCCCGCGATGGCGGCGGGGATCGCGATGTCCTCGCGGGACCGGTGGCGCGCGAGGACGGCGGCGGGGACGGCGAGGCCGAACCGGAGGGGATAGGTCGGCGGCCGTTTACCGGCCGGGTAGAGCTCGAGGAGACAGCCGTTGGCGAGGCGGGTCGAGACGTGCTCGGGCCCGTCATCATGCTGTTCGCGGACGAAGACCAGGCCGAACGCCTCGTAGAACGCCTGGCAGATGTCCAGGTCGCTGACGTAGATCACAAGCTGGTCCACGAGCGGGCCGCCCGCGAACGGGAGGTCTCCCGCGGCTGGGGAAACGGTCATTGATGATCCCCGGACCGCTGCCAGGTAGTCATATCCACCTGAACGGTGATCTCATCGGCGGTTCCCGCCTCGACCTCGGGCACGTGCAGCGTGCGCCGGGCGAGAACCGAGCCGTACGCGCTTCTGCCGCCCTCGGCCGCGGCGATCAGTACCCTGCCGACCGTCGCCTGCTCCAGGTGATGACCGTCATCGACCCAGCCCCGCGCGAGAATGCGGGCCGGGTCACCGGGGTACGGTTCCAGATCATCAATCTCTATGATCATCACGGGGAGTCCGGTGCCGCGGTCAAGCCCGGCGAGGTCGACCCGCGCCGCGGCCAGGACGGCGTTCACGCTCGGCTGGGGCCGCGCGGCCCGCCTCCGCCGCCGCAGCGGGCCGAGCAGCCAGCCCCGCCGGCTCGTCATCCCAGCAAGGTCACCGTCGTCCTCGACGGCGCCCGGAGAAGCACCGTAACCGCCCATCAGGCGCCCCTCGTCCGTGGCGTCGTGGTGTCAGGCATGGCCGGCCGCGCCGTCCGCGTCAGCGCCCGCGATGTCGACCGGCGCGTCCGCCACCGGCCTGTCCTGGCCCATCCACGCGGGTATCGCGTCGGTGAGCGCCGCGGCCGCGGCCTTAGCGACGGTGAGGCACAACGCCAACGCATCGGCCGGCAGCATCGGGGGAAGGAGATCATCGCCGCCGTCGTCATCGACCACGCAGATCACCGGTGACTGCGCGGGGTACTGCCAGATCTCGATCTGCACCCGGCGCCCGGCTACCTGCCGGATCGCGGGCAGATCCATGAGTTCGATCACCGCGTGGTGCGGGTCACCGCTGGTCACGTGGCCGGGCGCGAGAGTGCACCATGCTGGGCAGGAGCCCTCGTCATCGTCGGGCTCGGCTGTCGCCTCCGGCCCGCGCGGCGTGGTGTCGGCATCGGCGGGTGACGCCGGGCCGGCCTGGTCGACGGCGTCACGGTTCGGCCGGCCGTCGCGGGCCGGCGGGTCATCGCCGCTGGGCACGCCTGGTGTGAGCGTCGCCGCGCTGGTGTCGTCCATGTCGTGGAGGGCGCTTCCGGCGCCGGTCTGTCCGCTCATCGCGTTGTCCTTGATGGTCGTGTCGTAGGTGGGTGCCGGTCCCGCCGGCCCCCGCCGATGGTCGGTGCACGCGTGTCTCCGACAAGGCCGATCAGGAACCATTCACCTGGTCTCATATGGTCGCGGTCGGCATCGTCGATCAGGGTGTGAACATTCGTCCGATACACCGCCGCCAGCAGCGCCACGTTGTAGGCGGTGAGCCGGGCCGCCCGATTGACATACGGCAGATGCTCGATCTCCCACAACCGAATGACCCTCATCACGGGCCTGCCGTCGGGGGCCAGACCAATCCGCCTGGCGTAGCTGTTGATTCGGGCCACGGCCGCCAGGAGCGTCCAGCCGTGCGCGAGCCGGAAGGCGGTGCGGGGGCGTAGCTCGTAGCGGCGGATGAACGCGGCGGCTATCTCGCCGTGCGTCTTCCCTTCGGCGACCATGGTTTCCCGCCAGAACGCCTGCTCAACAGTCATTCTATTGTCGGGCACCGCCGCCGCTTTCCGTGACGTCCACCGCCAGGGCCGATCCCGGCGAACTCCCGAACAGCTCTCCGGCGGCCGTCACCGCCTCGGTCACCGACCCGAATTTCCGGTGGAAGCGGCTGAACCCATCGCGGTCGGGGCCGGTCAGCGCGGCCACCGACCAGATCCCGCTGATGCGGTCGACCGCCGCGCTCCGGCCGCCGTCGTGCAGGTCGGCGAGGACCGTGCCCGACGAGTACGCCCGCGCATCCAGGCGGACGCCCGCGCCCAGCACGGCCCGCACCACCGACTCCAGCTCACCCACCGCCCGCGCCGACGACTCCACACCGACCCGCCGCCCGTCCCCGCTACTCGTCATGGGCGATCGACTCCAGATCGACCATGACGTGGGAGAGCCGAGTCAGAATCCGGTCGACCCGGACCCGCAGCGTCGCCGTCTCCGGGTTCCGGGCTGCCAGGGCGAGGAAGGCCAGGTCACCGGTCTTGTTCTCGATCTCGTCCAGGGCCGCCCGGCAGGTCGCCACGAAGCCGTGTAGCTCCCGGCTGATCATTCCTGCTGCGTCCGTCGGTGCCTCTCGCTGGGCCATCGCCAGGAACGGCACGCTGACCAGGCCGGACACCCGCGTCCGGGACCGCCGGGCCCGGGTGCCGGGCCGGCGGCGCGGGACAGGCCCGTGGGGGCAGACATAGCCGGCGACAGGGCCGCCGCCGGCTTGGCGGGGGCGGTGACAGCCGTCCACGCTGATCGTCCACCGGGTCAGGCTCGCCGTGCCCAGGATCGTCACGGGCAGATCGACCCCTGGCCGGTCGGCGTAGTCGTGCGCCGCGTCATGGGCCGCGATCCAGCTCTCCCCGTGGGCCAGCACCGTGCCGGCCCCGTCCAGGACGATGAACAACGGGCCGCTGCCCGCGCTCAGGGTCGGCACCTTCGCCCCGTCCCCACCGCGCACCAGGCTCACCGGCGGCCGCGTCCAACCCGGGGCGTCGCCGTCGAGCTCGGCCGACGCCGCCCGAGCCGCCGCCACAGCGACGCGAACATCCCGAGCCCTATCGGCGATGCCATCGGTCTCGCCGGTGAGGATCTGACCCGCGCTGGAGCGCAGCAGATGGACCACGGCCCACGCACCGCGCAGGAACGCGGTCGGCGCCTGATCGCTCGTCACGATCTGGTCGACGAGTTCGCCTGGTTCGATCGCCAGCACAGCCCGCAACGCACCCCGCAGCACCGCGCGTGGGATCAGGTCGAAGCCCTCCGGGACGGCCGGCACCCGCTCGTCGTGACTCAGCGCCGCCCGCGCCCGGCTACCCCACCACGCCGCCCGCGCCTTCGGCGTCTGCGGGGCCTTCTCTGGCCCGCTCACGCCGACGCCGCCCACGACGCGCGGCGCAGCAACCAGCCGACAATCGCCGCCCGGACCAACGCCGGTAGCGGCCCCGACGGAACCTCCATCGCTCTCGCCACCGCCGAGCCAGCCGCCGACGGCGCCGGGCCGGTGTCGAAGGCGATCCGCGCCGTTCGGGACCGGTGAGCCACCCGATGGTCCACCGCGTACCGCCAGGCAGCCCGCGCGTTCTCGAACGCGACCGTGACTAGCAGCCCGTCCTGGCCCACCGTCACCAGGGCGAACACCTCGCCGCTCATCGGCTCAGCCATCGCCGCGCCCTTTCTCGACTCCGCCCCTCGCCGTCAGCGTGCAGCGCCACTCCGGGTTCACCGCCATGGGTCGCAACTGGGCGCACCCACGGCCGTCGATCTTCCAGAACCGCAGGCCAGGAACATTGATGATCAACAGTGGGAAGGGGTGAACCGCCAGCGTCGCCGTGTTATGCGCCTGCCGGTGGGCCGCCGGGAACGTCGGATACGAATCGACCCGGACCCCGTCCCCGTCCACCAGCAGGAATGGACGCCACGCCGGCCGTGACAGCGACCGACCAGCCGAGATCACGACGGCCACGGCACACAGAAGCTCGAGCATCAACACGTCGGCCCGGGTAAAGATCGCGAGTTTGATACGCGCCGTTCGCGGCGCCTCATTCGGGCGGCGTCCCATGGCTGGAGCAAGCCCGCTGGGCATTCGGTGCGTGTGATCCGCTGAGCGACGACGGGCGATACAGGTCCACCGCCGTATGCCGCCGGCCCCTTGCGCGACAACCCCGTTCTCACTGGTCAGCACAGCAACCGCGCCTCCCCTCCGTCGACCCTCCGCATCGGCCGGCGTACCTGTCCGGTCCTCGTCCGGGCCTGGTCCTCGCCGTAACGATCAGCGGCTTCCCTATGGCAGGATGAACCGCTAATGCAGCATACGCAAGTACGTACGCTGTTTGCATGTGTCTGTGTAGTGCGGAGTTGATGAAGCTGGCAGACTTGCGGACCGGGGCGAGACCGACCCAACGAGAGGAGGACGATGCCGAACACACCAGGCCCGACGGTGCGGCGCCGACGACTGGGCGCGGAGCTGCGCCGGCTGCGCGAAGCGCGGGAAATCACCGTCGACCAGGCCGGTGAGCACATCCACCGGAGCGGACCGACTATCAGCCGGATGGAGACCGGGCAGTTCCGCTTCGTGACCCGCAACGTCGCGGACCTGCTTGATCTCTATGGCCTGACCGATCCCGAGCAGCGGCAGGCGTTGCTCGCGCTGACCAAGGAGACGCGCAAGCCGGCGTGGTGGCACTCCTACGGCGACGTCGTGCCCCGCTGGTTCCAGGTCTTTATCGGGCTCGAGGCCGAGGCGTACGCCATCAGCACCTTCGAACCGACCCTCGTGCCCGGCCTCCTCCAGACCGAGGACTACGCCCGGGCCGTCATCCGCGCCGCGTCGCCGGAGCTACCCGCCGACGAAGTCGATCGGATCGTCAAGCTCCGGATGGACCGCCAGAAGATCCTGGCGGCCGACCAGCCGGCCCAGCTCTGGGCGATCCTGGACGAAGCCGTGATCCGGCGTCATGTCGGGACCCCCGCGATCATGAGCCGGCAGTTGGAGCGACTGCTCGAAGCGTCGGAACAGCCCGGCATCACCATCCAGGTGGTCCCCTTCGCCGCGGGCGCCCACGCCGGGATGGTCTCCAGCTTCACGATCCTCGGCTTCGCCGATACGGACGGTGCGCCCGAGACGGTCTACATCGAGGCGCCGACGGGCAGCCTCTACCTTGAGAAACCGGCCGAAGTCCGGCGCTACGAAGTCTGGATGAACCTGCTCCGAGGACTGGCGCTCGACCCGGCAGGCTCTCGACAGATCATCACATCCGCGCGTGAGGACATGGTGAAGTGACTACGGAAAGTGACATGAGGTTGTTGGTGTGGCGCAAGAGCAGCCACTCGGGCGGGACGGGCGGCAACTGCGTCGAAGTCGCGGTGCTCCCCGACGGCGGACGCGCCATCCGCGACTCGAAGGACCCTGCCGGCCTGGCGCTCCGGTTCAGCGCCGCCGAGTGGAGCGCGTTCGTGGCCGGCGCACGCGACGGGGAGTTCGAGTAGATCCGGCCGACGAGGAGATCCGCCCGGCACTACCCAGGCCGCGCAAGCGCATGCCGCCCTCTCCTCACGTTCCCGCGTGCGACGGCCGCGCTGGCGAGGTCCAGGGATTCGAGAAGTCGTCCGCGTAGGGCGTCGGGCATGGAACCGGCGTCGAGCCCGGCCCGGCGCTGTCTTTCGATCAGCCGTGCGCTCTGGTCGCTGTCGAGGTGCCGGCGGGCCTCCGGGTGGCTGAGGAGATCGCGGGCGGCGTAGGCATCTGGGCTGACGAGGGCCCGGCTGATAGCCGCGTCGAGGGCGGGCCCGTCGCGGCTCGGACTCGTCCGCGAGGTCGAGGAAGCACAGTCCGAGTTGGAGCTGGAACCTCAGGTGCCTCGGATCGCCGAGAGCCATACGATCATCAGTCTCCTTTCCGCTGCGGGTGGGCTCCCGCCCCGCGAGACATTGGTGGAAAAGGGCGAGGCATGCGGCGACGGCCGCCTCCCAGGGCTGGATGGTCGTCGTGGCGGCGAGGAGATGCTCGGCGGCGTCGTGGTCGTGGCGGGCGTGGTGGGCGAGGATCGCGGTCTGGCGGCCGTCCAGCAGACGCTGCCCGATGCCCTTGTGGCGGGTGAGGTGATCAAGGGCTTCAGCCCAGTGGCTGGTCCGGGTCAGGGCACGGGTGCCATCGGCCAGGAGCACGGTCCACAGCCAGCGGACGATTTCGGGATGGTCAGCGGGGGTCACCAGGTCGTCGAAGCTGAGCATCCTGCCGTCGATGACCGCGGTGGTCCTCTCCGTGACGGCGCGGTAGAGCGCGGTGAGGATGTAGTGGCTGGCCAAGCCGTCTCCGGCGCGTATCCGCAGGCGGGCGAGGTTGATCAGTGGTTGGAGAGCGAGCTTCGCGGTTGCCGTGTCGAGCGGTCGCCGGAGAGGCAGCGTGTCGATCTGCTGCCAGCACAGGCGATGAGCAAGATCCGATAGTCCGCAGTCGCTGGCGATCAGGGCGGCGAGGTTGTGGGCCTCGGCCGCGCGTACCAGCGGGTCGTCGCTGCCTCGGGCGGCCTGATCGGCAAGGGCGGCGACCTGGCCGATCCGGACGTCGAGGGCCGGGCAGGGTGTCCGGTCGCGGGGAACGAGGGGAAATCGGGCAGCCACGAAGGCGAACGTCTCGGCTGCCGGGGTCGTGGAGGCGGGCAGCATGGCGCTGCTCACCGTTCTCAGCGCGGCCAGCTGACCGTGAGCTGGCTGTTCGGCCGGTCGAGGTGGTAGCCGGCGGTGAGTTGGTGGTCGAGGGTGCCCGTGCGGAGGGCGGTGACGAGCGGGTCGCTCGGGCCCTCCTTGCGCCAGCGGTGCAGCAGGTCCGCGAGATGCGTGGCGAGGTCGGCCGCGTGGGGGCCGTGAGCGGCGACGCCAAGCTCGTCGGTGTCGGACGTCACCGGACGCAGGGTGACGTAGGCGATGGTGGAGCCGTCATGGATCGTGGCGCCGGCCCAGCGCGGCGTGGGCGTGAGCCCGCGGTCCTTTCGTGCCGTGGCGTCAACCGCGATGCGACCGAACCGGGTTCCGGTGGTGACGAGCCAGAGGTCGAGGTGTCCCGTCGGTTCGTGGTCGTGGATCGTCTGGCCGGTCCACAGCCCGTGAGCCGGGCCGTCGAGCGCGGCGCGGAGCGTGTGCTCGTCGGCGGGGTCCTGGTGGTCGAGCCGGAGGGTGACGCCGTCAGCGAGGGCCAGCATGCGGCCGGTGTGGGCGTCGGCGCCGCGTAGCGGGACGAAACCGCAGACGAGCGCTGAGCAGCTCTCCAGGCGGCCCGGCGCGACCGCGTCGAGGGCCAACGAGCGCGTCAGGCCGCTTCCGTGCAGACGTAGCGGGACCACGATCCGTCCGGTGGGGGCGAGCTGGTCCCACCAGCCGACGGCGATGTCCCACGCCCCCGCTGTGATCACAATCCGGTCATACGGTGCCCCGTCCGGATGGCCGGCCGCGCCGTCACCGTGGATCACCCCGACGGTCTCGTAGCTGGCCGCCGCGAGCGCGCCTCGGGCTTCCGTGGCGAGATCCTCGTCGATCTCGATGGTGGTCACGTGGCCGGTCGGGCCGGTGAGCTCGGCCAGGAGAGCGGCGTTGATGCCGGTGGCGGTGCCGATCTCCAGGATGCGGTGGCCGGGGCGGACCTCGGCCTGCTCGAGCATCGCGGCGACGAGGTCGGGGTCCGAGGCCGAGGACAGCGCGGTGCCGTCGGCCGCCCGGCGGGTGACGATGACCCGCGCGGCGTATGCGGTCTCCAGATCGACGCCGGGCAGGAACCTGTGCCGCGGCACCGCGCGGAACGCGTCCTCGACCCGGGCGGTCCGGAACGTGCCGTAGCGGCGGATCTCGGCGACCAGATCGTCGCGTAGCTGGTCCGGAGTCTTCGTGGTCATCGTGGGGGTCACCGTTCGTCGGGGGGCGGAGGTGGGGGTGGTGTCGCTGTTGTCGAAGACGATGCGGGCGGCGGTGTGGGCGAGGGTGGCCTGATCGGCCGCGGGGATGCCGAGGCGGTTCCAGGCGAACAGGATGTGATGGGCCAGAACGGCGCGGATGCCGCGGGTGAGGTGGCCTTCGTCCGCAATGCGCGCGAGTGACTGGCCAGCGTGGCGGAACGCTGCTGGCCAGCCCGGTAGCGCGTCGAGGGGCCGGACCGACGAGGCGGTGAGCAGCCGGCTCACGGCTGCGCGGGTCGCCGGAGCCGGGACGGGGCCAGGGCCGGCGTGGCGGTGGGCGGCGACCCGGGTCCAGACGTCGCCCCGCTCGTAGTAGTCCTGGCCGGCGGCGGTCAGCAGTGTCCCGGCCAGCACGAGACCCACCTCGCGGCGGTGGTCGGGGTGGGCCTGGCCCAGGTGGGCGAGGATGTTGCGGCTGTCGGCGTGGAAGAGCAGATGCGCGACGTCCATTCCTTCGGGGCCGCCGAACGCGTGGATCTCCGGCTCGTAGACCGTCGGTACCCAGCGGACGGTCGCGCCGTTGGCGAGGAGGCCCTGGAGGGGGTCTCCGCTGGGTGTCTGGCCACCCGTGGCCGTGGCGGGGCGCCAGCGTAGGCGCCATGAGCTGGCTTTCCGGGTGAACCACCAGAGGCTGATCTGGTTGTTCCGCGCGGCGGCGGCGAGGCGGGGGGCCAGCTGGGTTACCCCGAGATGTTCGGCGGCTCGCCAGTCCTCGCACCACAGGGTCGCCGCGCACCAGCGGGAGGGCTCGGTGTCCGGGATGTTCACCCTGCTCCTCCCGGCTGCTGGGATGGCTGCGCTGGGGGAAGGTCGAGCAGTAGCGCGGGCTCCCAGGCGCCGGCAGCTCCGGTCGCGAGGGCGTGCAGGACGGCGGCGATCCCGGCGGTGCCGTCGATGAGACCGGGAGTTCGCCAGCCGGAACGTCGCACGGTGGCGAGGCAGTCGAGCATCTGCTCGACCAGGACGGGCAGGTAGCGGTCGAGCGGTAGGAAGCGGGCGTCCCTCGCGGCACAGCGCACGGTAGCGGCCAGGCCAGCCCAGCCGTGGCACAGCGCTGGATCGACGAACGAGGCGAGCTGGTCGGGGTCGTCGAGGCAGGCCGCGAGAGCCGCTTCGGCGTGCCGCTGCCGCGTGGCATCGGCAGCGCGAGCGCGGCGAGTTGCTGCGCCCGGGCCAGACCCGGAGTGCCGTAGCACCAGGACGCCCGGCGCGGGCCGGTCTGCGTCGGCCGGCCGGTCAGCAGCTCACCGGTGGTGATCCGCTCGGGCCACCACGGCCCGGCCGGTCCGTCCTGGCGCCAGGCCTCCAGCCAGCGACAGATCCGGTCGAGTGCCTCAGCGTGGCCGGGAACGATGATCCCCCGGAGGTACATGAGCGCCAGCAGCGACAGCGGGCCGGCGACGCCGTGGGCGGAGCCCAGGTCGGCGTGACCATCGGCGAACAGCGCGGGTGGGGCCGTCGCGGGGATGTCGGCTGCCCACCAGCCCGGCGCCGCCCGTCCCACCGCGTCCTCGGCGGCCAGCGGTTCAGTGAGCCGGACCAGGTAGGACAGGATCCGGCGGAGCTGATCGCCGTCGGCCGGACGGGTCGCGAGACAGACGCCGAGGCCGGTCAGCCCGCGGACCAGGTCGAACTCCGCACGTTCCGGTCGCCGTCCCGCGTCGATCCGCGCATGGGCCGCCGTGAGCCGGCGCTCCACCAGCCGCTCCACGGCCGTGTCCAACTGCCGGGCCGCACCTAGGTAGCCGCCGGGCGGTGCCGCCGCGACCACCGCGAAGGCCACTGCGGGGGCCCCGAACCACAGGCCGGCGCCCGCCCCGGCGTACAGATCGTGCCTGGCGGCGGCCGTCAGCCAGGCCGAGACCGGGGCGCAACCGCCCTCGTGGGAGCGGGCGCGGACGCCGTGGAGGACGGCGATGCCCGCCGCGCCCTCAGCCAGCGACTGACCCCGCCACCGAAGGCTGGTCGCGCTCCCGTCGCCGGCAGGCTCAGGCGGCGGCACCGTCAACTCGTTGGCCAGCCGCGTCGCGACGTCGGCCGCGCGGGATCGGTAGTCCGTCACCACGGTCATGTCCTGGCCGCTCCGACCGGCTCCACATCCGATCGCTGGTCGGCGTTGGACCAGGCGAGCGCAACCGCGCGGGCCAGCCGATTACCGGCGCGTTCCGCCACCGCATCGATGCCATAGGCGCGGACGTGATGGAGATGCAGCAGCGATCCCAGCACCTCGTCGCTCGAGAGGTGGCGCGGCGATGTAGCGAGCTGGACCGCGTACCGTTCGGCCGCCTCGCGTCGCGCCCGCCAGGCTGACAGGACCGCCGCGGGGAGGCTCGGGATAGTCGCGTCGGGATCGCACCGGCCGCAGTACACGCGGGCGAGCGCGATGGCCTGGCGCAGAACCGGCCGCTGCGTTGGCGCACCAGATGCCCGTTGGTGGTCGAGCAGCCACTGCATCCCGGCTTGGGTGCCGCCGCGAAAGGCGCAGGTGAGGTCGACCAGGCTCACCGCGGTCACGGCCGCGGGGTAGAGCGCACGGTTGTCAGCGTTGGCCGCGAGCTGGGCGACGACGGCGGCCGAGTCGGCGGCGAACAACCCTTCGGCCGCCGCCAGTGCCGCGCCGTCGCCATAGCGAGCCGTTTCGGGGTGGTAGGTGTCGAGAACGAGATCGCCGATCAGATGCTCGTCCCGAAGCCGCTCGGCCCACGCCCCGACCCGGACCGCGGCCAAGCCGTAGTCGCCGGTGGAGCCATTTGGGTCGAGATGAAGCCGCAGGCGGAGGTGCGGGGCCGGGTCCCGATACCGGACGAACCACCATCGCGGCGGGATCTCCCAGACGTCGAGCAGAGTGGGCAGGTAGCCGGTGAGGATCGTGTTGATCATGTCGGGATGGCAGTAGAGCTTCGCGAACAGCACGGACGAGCCCGGCAGGATCCCGGCCGCGGGGTCGGTCACCAGCACCGGCCCGGGTGCGGTGTTGACGGCCGGGGCCGGACGTGGGGCGGCGGTGGTCGCGACCGGGACGACGATCTCGTGGGCTCGGCCGTCGGCCCAGCCGTAGTCGGCGGGCTCTGGCGCCTCGAACAGGGAGACCGCTTCTCCGGCGCGGTCGAGTTCGGCCCGGAGCAGATCGCGGTCCATCCGCTCGTCGAGGTCGAGGCGGAGCAGCACATCGGCTCGGCCGGTAGTGACCCAGCGGGGCAGTCCCAGGCGCCCACGCAACCGGGCGAGCGCGTGGCCCCATTCCTGGTCTCCCGCCGGCGGGTCAGGAAGGTCGGACAGCGCGATGCGCCATCGGGCCGGCGCCAGGACCACGCGGCCATAACGGATTCTCGGCAGGCGTAGGAGGCAGGCCGCCGTGCCCCAGGAGAACGGGGCTACGGCGCCGAGGCCGGCGCGAGGCAGTTCGTGCAGCAGCCGCGCGAGTGGCGGGAAGATCTGACGGGCGGCGGCGTGGGTCAGCAGCGGCTCGATCACGGCGCGGCGGGACAGGGAGACCAGGTAGAACCCCTCGTCGTCCGCTGTGACCGCCAGATCCGTCCACGGCATCCCGCGGCGCTGATCGCCACGGTGTTCGCCGAGAGAGATCCAGTCCTTGAGTACGGGGACCGTGCGGGTGACGTTCTCCAGCCGGGCGTGCGCTGGCGGGAACGACAGCTGCGCCGCCACCGTGCCCTCCACGATCGGGGGCAGCTGACGGGAAACGCTGATCATTCGGAGTCGGTCAGCGGCGGGGAGAACGTCGAGGAACCGGCCGCTCATCGCCGCCGCTGTGCGGCTGACGCCAGTGATGAGAAAGCTGAACGCCCCCCGGGACAGCGCTTCCGCCGTGGGGGCCAGCACCTCCCCGCAGATCTCCACATGCGGTTCCGGCCTCTTGCCCGCCGCCGGCTCGCATAAGGCGTCCAGAGCCGCGTGGTCCAGGACGACTTCCTGCTGGCCGTCGAGCGCCGCGTGCTGGACCAGCCGCAACAGGCCCGCGTCCCGGTGCGACACACCGTCCAGCGACGCCGGGTCAGCGAGGCTGAAGTGCGTCGGGTAGCCCAGCCCGACGACCGGGTCCACCAGCTGCGCGACGCGGACCAGCGCGGACGCGCCGAACCGGTCGAGGAACGCACGGTGGTAGTCCCGCCAGGACGGATTGCCCGCCGGTTCCGGGGTCAGCCGCTGGAGTACCCCGGCCGCGGCGGCGGCTTCCACGGCCACGAGCTCGGGCAGCACGACGTCCCGGCCCAGTCGAAGGTCGACCGCGAGCGGCTGCTCGACCACCGTGCACATCGCGCGCATCCGTCTACTGACCGCGGCCAGTGATCGACCAGTGGGCGCCTCATCCGTGTCGCGGAGTGCCGTCAGCTCAGCCTGGATCATCCGCAGCTCGCCGACGATCCGCGCGGGATCCTCGCCGGGATCGTTGGCGGGGCGCTCGACGGCTGGCCGTTCGAGCGTGTCCTCGACTCCGCTCAGCGCATCCAGGAGGTGCGCAAGGCCGTCGGTGCACGTCGCCGGTGGCCGCAGACTGCTCACCAGCATTCCGTGCACCAGCAGGCCGGCTACGAACTGCTCGACAGCCGGCGCAGGAAGATCGAGTTCGGCGGACAGCGCATCGACGACGTCGACGAAGCGGATCGGGGACGCCGCCGACGCCATGGCGGTCTGCACCGCGCGTCCACGGCGGACCGATACCTCGGCCGGGAGGAAGGCCTCGGTCGGTGGGTGTCCGTGCGGGCGCCACGGCATCACCAGCCGTTCGCCGCGTACCACCGCCAGATCGTTGGCGGTCACGGTCAATGCCGCGCGTACCTCGGGCATCGATTCCAGCCGGGCAATGATCGCGGCCAGCCATACCGAGTCCGCTCGCGGGTAGGGACGATCAGAGCCAGTCGAACGCGGCGCGAACTCGACACCGAACCGCGCTGGGCCCACCCCCGCGAACAACCCGAAGGGCGTCGGGCGGCGGCTCATCCGCGCCAGGTAGCGCGCTACGGCCAGCCCCAGCCGGCGGGCCTGCCGCGCTGAAGATCGGCGTCCACGGCGGATCTCCTCGACCCGGGCCGCCAGGACCGGACTCGCGATCTCGATGGCCGCTGCGACGGCCGGGAGCGCCCAGACCTCGGACAACCAGGCAGACCAACGGTCCACATCCTCGCTGTCCGTACCCGGCCAGGAGGAGGCGGCCGTGGCCATCGCCGACGCGCCGGGCGCGGCGACCGCCCGGAAAAGCGCCGCGTCGACCGGGACGTAGAGCGGCGGCCTACTCCGCGAGCCCACGACATCGCCTCCACCCGGTCAGCGGCTGGCCAGAAACAGGGGAATCTCCGCTCCGGGTGTTGCCGAGGTCCGCCCCGAGCAACACCCGGACTCGAAGCGGTTCTCAGCAGTCCTTGTTTTTGTTCGTCGAGCAGCCGTTGTCAGTCGTGCACAGCAGCGAGTCCACTCCGTCGCCCTGTTCGACGATCGAGACATCGAGATCCAGCTCGACAGCCTCAGTGGCCAGCACCTCGGACGTGGCGGCATCCATGGTCATCACACTCCCTATCTGGGCATTCACGGAAGAGACGCACTGTTCGGAGGGCGCCCAGCGTCACCTGACCGCCGGCCAGGTGCCCGCACGCCCTCTCAGGCCGGACGCGCGCCTCGCTTGCCGTAGATCAGATTAGTCTTAGTATCGCCGAGAAGGCAAGACTAAAATCAGGATCAGTCGCGGCCCAGCTCCGTGATCCGCTTGTGAAGCAACGTGAGGAGCTGGTCACCCTCCACGGCGCCTTGGCGCAGACCATCGAAGTGGGCGACGTATTCGGCGACTTCCTCAGCGGACCGGATGGTTACGGCTCGGGTGACGGTCTCAGCGAGGACCAGGGTCTCCTCGTCGAGTCCGGGCTCACCCAGCACCGCGAAGCCGTGGTACTGGTGCACCCGTTCGGGTCCGGTGAACGGGATGACGCCCATCACGACGTTCGGCTGAGCGGCCAGCTGGGCTAGGTGCTCGAGCTGGCGCCGCAGCTCCGGCCGAGGGACGATCTCGCGGTGCAGCGCGGTCTCGCTCATGACCAGCTGGAACTGCTTGCGGCGGTCCGCGAGTACCGCCTGGCGGGCAAGTCGTGCCTCGACGATGCCCTCGCTGGGCTCATCCGTCGGGCCGACGCGTCGACCCAGCCGGAAAATGGCCTGGATATAGGGGCGAATCTGCGCCAGCCCGACGACCACGTCCGGGGAGAACACCCGGACCACGGACGCCGCCGCCTCCAGCCGTTGGATGTCCTCCTGCTTCTTGCGTCGGCCGGGGGCGAGTTCGCGGCGCCATTCGACGGCCTGATGCTCGGCCTGCTCGGCAAGCCGTCCCAGTGCCGCCCTGGCGTCAGGCGTCGCGTTGGTGGCGGCGCACCACGCCGCGACATCAGCCGGCGGCGGCACGGTGCGCCCGAGTTCGGTCTTGGACACCTTCGACTGGGACCAGCCCAAGGATCCAGCCAGCGCCGTCGTGGACAGGCCGGCGTCGAGACGCAACGCACGTAGACCAGCGGCGAGCCGCTGACGGTCGCCTGATGGGTCAGTCACGCAGGAGGCCGAAGCCCGGTTCGCCCAAGGTAGTCCGCGAGGGGCTCGGAATGGCGGAGCGCCAGATCACGCATCCGCCGGTAGGGCGCCGCGTCGGCGGCGGGCTCGGGGCGCAGAAAATTGCCCTCGCCGTCGTAAACCATCAACACGGCCGTCTCGTCGTCGATCAGCCAGAAATCCTGCCGCAGGCGATCAAGATCGGGATGGGCGGCCCGATCCGCGATGTAGATGTCCTCACCGGCCCGCGCGTTCGCCTGGTACCCATACACCTCAAAGCGGAGATAGTCGGACAGCGGGTAGTCGATGACGTGCACGCGATACCAGCGGTACCCGCTGGCGGTCGTACTCCGCACCCGGGCCAGCCACGGGCTCGTCTCCGGGGTCGGGAACGGCCGTGACCTACCGGCCCGCCAATCCTCGAACTCGGCCGCCTCCTGATCACTCAAGGTCAGATACTGCGGCAGCGTCTCGAGTCGGAATGCCGACACAACAGAGCACCGCACGATCTGATCCAGCTCTTGCAGGTCCATAGCCGACCTCGTCTCACAACCCCGCGTCACGAACGGTCTGCCGCAACAAGCGGACAGCCACCTCGCCCGGACCCACCGGCACCGGCGACGGACTGTCGCGCACAGCTCCCACTATGATCACGTGATCCGGATCGTCGTCGTCAACCCAGAGGCCCGGACAGGTCAAACCGTCCTTGCACTCCTCGATAGCCAGCTGCCGCAGGACCATAAGGCGACCCCCCAGGGCTAGTCGGGACTTCATTGTGAACGCTCGACTAGAAAACGGCAACACCGCAAGCAAGATCAACTCTGATCCGCTCGACCTGATGCCAGCCCCTCGGCCGCCTAGTTGATCAAAATGCAACTGCCAGGCCGACCGCTGAGGCACTCACTCCCGACCGCTCTGGCGCTGGGGCAGGTGTACCTCGGGCGATCGTTTTCCGGTCACCGTTGCGGTCATCTACCTGATCTCGCTACCAGTCATCGTCGCAGGCCACAGGCCCTCAAGCAGCGATCTGCGCTGAACCCATTTCGCCGGACGGCCAAGGTGAAGATCGGGTTCATGATCGCCGGAACAGTCTCGACTGCGGTGGCGGGCTGCAATCGAACGATTACGGAACGGGCACTTTGTTCCACGGATCAAGGCCGGCTCACGGCGCGGTGTGGGCGGGCTTAGGGCGACGTCGGTGCGACTCGGGATGGATAGGGTCGCTTCGTGATTGCTGGGGATCTGCGGGGCAGGATCGACCGGGTATGGGATGTGTTCTGGTCGGGCGGGATCTCGAACCCGCTCGAGGTCATCGAGCAGATCAGCTACCTGATGTTCCTGCGGCGGCTCGACGACATCCAGGCCGCCAAGGAGAGCGAGGCCCTGGTGACCGACCGGCCGATCGAGAGCCCGATCTATACGCCGAGAACGCAGCACCTCCGCTGGTCGAGGTTCAAGGACCTGGGCGACGGGGAGACGATGCTCGCGCTGGTGCGGGACGAGGTGTTCCCCTGGCTGCGGGAGCTCGGCGGCGAGGGGTCGACCTACTCGCACCACATGGGCGGCGCCCGGTTCACGATCCCTACGGCGAACCTGCTGACCAAGGTCGTCGACATGCTCGACGGTCTACTGGACGACGAGGATCTCGTCGGGCACGACACCAAGGGTGACCTGTACGAGTACATGCTTTGCAAGATCGCCAAGGCCGGGCAGAACGGCCAGTTCCGAACGCCGCGACACATCATCCAGCTCATGGTGGAGATGATGGCCCCCGGGCCGGGCGACACCATCTGCGACCCGGCCTGCGGCACCGCCGGCTTCCTGGTCGCCAGCGCCGCCTACCTGGAGCGCACCTACGGCGACGACCTGCTGAACCCGGCCGTCCGCGAGCACTTCGACCACCGAATGTTCCACGGCTTCGACTTCGACAAAACGATGTTGCGGATCGGCAGCATGAACATGCTGCTGCACGAGGTCGAGGCACCCGACATCCGCTACCGCGACTCCCTCGCGCAGTCCGCCGCGGGCGACGCCGGCCGGTACTCGCTGATCCTGGCCAACCCGCCCTTCGCCGGCAGCCTCGACTACGAGACGACGGCCGAGGATCTGCTCGCGATCGTTAAGACCAAGAAGACCGAGCTGCTGTTCCTGGCCCTGTTCTTGCGCCTGCTGAAGCCGGGCGGCCGGGCGGCGGTCATCGCGCCCGAGGGCGTGCTGTTCGGCTCGCAGAAGGCGAACAAGGACCTGCGGAAGCTCCTCGTCGAGGGCCATAAGCTCGATGCCGTGGTCAAGCTGCCCCGCGGCGTGTTCAAGCCGTATGCCGGGGTCTCGGCCGCGATCCTGTTCTTCACCCGTACCGACAGCGGTGGCACCGACGACGTCTGGTTCTACGAGGTCACCGCCGACGGCTGGAGCCTCGACGACAAGCGCACCCCGCTGCTGCCGGAGGAGAAACTTGGCCCGGTGCCACTGGCTGCGCTCGACGAGGCCGAGCACACGAAGAACAACCTGCCCGACGTCCTACGCCGCTGGAACGCCCGCCTCGGCTCCGAGCGCCGCCGCGCCCGTACCGAGCAAAGCTTCTGCGTCCCCAAGGCCGACGTGGCGGCCAACGGCTACGACCTCAGCCTCAACCGCTACAAGGAGAGCATCCACGCCGAGACCGAACGCCGCCCACACCGCCGGCACGGGCTAGACGGGGGTCCGAAGTATGGGACAGAAGAAGATGACGGAGAAGCATGGGACTTCTTCATCTCGTACACTGGCGTGAACCAGGCGTGGGCCGAATGGATCGCTTGGCAATTAGAAGACGCCCACTATCGAGTGCTAATCCAGGCATGGGATTTTGTCCCAGGCTCCGACTGGATGTTTAAGATGGAACAGGGAATTACCCGTTCGCGTAGGATGATCGCCGTCCTGTCGTCCGCATACTTGACCTCGGTCTACGGCGGCCAAGAATGGCGAACGGTACGCGCGGCAGATCCGCAGGGATTCGCTCGTAAACTGCTTCCGATCCGGATAGAAGAGTGTGAACGCCCAGGCCCGCTGCATACAGTGGTGGGCTTCGATCTCTTCGGTCTAGAACCCCGCACTGCCAGTGCCTATCTACTTGAGCAGGTACGACACTGCTTGCTGGGGCGGGCCAAACCTACCAATGAGCCAAGATTTCCAGCTCCTTCCCGACCGACGCCTCCGATAGCCGAGCCGGCGCTTCCTTCAGCCGCAGATAGCCCTTCAGTGATATCACCGCTAACTATGGATAACCTCGTTAGTCGCCAGGATCTCTTGATTAGACTAGCGAGAAAACTCTATCGATCAAACCTTCTAGATGTGATCTTCATTGATTTGGGTCGCGCCATCGTTACTGTTCATGATTTTCCAGATGACGTGGCGACAGATAGACAGAATCTGTCGGCTTCAACGGGCTTCGTGGTAGGGATTCGGACACGTACAGACTTGTCATTATGATGAGTCCGGCGCTCGCTGAAAAGCACCCGATCCCGGCCTGCTAAAGGGCTCGGCCGGAAGCCGTCCGACGACCGGATAGTCCGGGCTGTGCGGGCAAGCGCGAAGTTTATCCACGGTCTGGCTGACATGCTCGCCCAAGCCGGTGACCAGGACAGCCCGCATGTCCAGACCGATGCCGGCGAGTCCGACCGCGCGGCGGCTGGCGCGACTTCTCCTGCCTCGTGACGTCATGGCGCAACCGATCATCGTTCCAGTCACCGATCCGATCAGCATCCCGTCATCGTCACAGGTCACAGGTCCGGCGCCCGGCTGCTCCGACCGGCCGGTTGCTTGGTTCGGGTGCTGCAACTACGAACGATTTGCGTAAGCGTCGGTGGTGCCGGCGTCGGCCCGGACCACCTCGACGCCGTTCAGCCCGGCGGCGCGGGCCGCCCGCTCGGCGTCGGCGGCGAGCGTCGGCTCCAGCTCGACCAGCCGGGCCCGCACGTCATCCCGACGCGGGTGGTCGGGTAGCACGCCGACGACGTCGCGGCCCTGGCCGGCGCACATGCTGAGCAGGCGGATCTCGCCCGGCGGCGCGGCGTCGAGCGCGTCGCGCAGCCGGCGCTGGACGAACGCCAGCCGGCGCGGCAGCGCCGAGTTGGGATCGTCGTAGTACCGATGCCAGGCGACCCAGTGCGGCTCCGCCGAGGCCTCACCCATACCCATACATCCTAGGCGAGACCATCCACGCGGCGTACCGAACGGACTGCCCACCGAACGGGCTGGGCTCCTGAACGGACTGGGCCCTGAACGGATTATGGAATCAGGTGACGGAACGCGGTCCTGACCAGGTGCCGTACCGCCGCCGGCGAAATTCCGCCCGGCCCTCGGTAGCCGGTGGGGCGGGCGAGAGCGCCATCGGGGCCGAAGGGCTCCACCGACACCTCAAGCTCCACCACGCAGCCGTCCGTCAAGCGCAGCGCGTCCGCGCTGGTGGCGGGCAGCGGTCCGCCGTCGACGACGAGCTGGTACCGGAAGCGGACGCCTACGCGGCCCCCGAACCCCACCTGCTCGTCGGGCAGGTCGAGGCGGGCACGGACAAGCCCGATCAGATCCGCGGCGACGACGGTCTCGGGCACGGCGAGAACGATCGCGAACGACAGCGCCCGGTTTCGTACAGTGATGAGCACTGTGGGGGCGATGGCCTGGCCGGTCGTGACCCGCGGCGCGGGCAGGGCCGGCGCGCCGGTGGCCGTGCCCCGCCCCCAGGCCGAGACGAGATCGCTCACGACCTCCCCCCAGGGGCGGTGGGCGGCGTCCAGGCACTGCCGGGCGGCCAGCATCACCGGCAGTGGGCTGTCGTCGAGGCGGATGATGAACAGGAAGGACCGCCGCCCCGAGAGCTGGCGAATCAGAGCGTTACTCCACTCCTCGTCCACCCAGGGTCGATCGCGCGTCGCCGCGGACCACAGCAGCACGTAGTAGTCCGACTGGGTGAGAGCGTCATTGATCCACAGCACCCAGTTGGAGCCGGGTTCCACCTGGCGGTCGAGGCGCGCGTCGATGCCGTACTCACGCAGATCGTCCGCCAGTTTCTCGGCCACCCCCCGATCTGTTCCGGAAAACGACAGGAACACCGTCGGCGCGGTTGCCCGCGCGTGGTCCGGCACCTCACCCTCGCTTTCCTGGGCCGCGCCGGAAGAACCGGCGGATCTTCCCCGCGCCAGTCTGCCAGCCGGGGTCCCCGTACAGCGTCCAGCACGCCCAGCGTGCGGGATGGGCGAAGTCGGGCAGCTCGAGTGGAGCCCCGGGAGCTCCGTCGTAGACGGCGCGCAGAGCCCGTTGCAGCGCCAGGTCGCGCGGCAGGCGACGGGTATCGCGCTGGAAACGGTCGAGCACGGACGCGGCGACCGCATCCTGCGTCACCCAGCGCGCGGCGAGCACGGACGCGGCGCCGGCCTGTATGCCGGCTCGGACGAAGCCGACCCGTTCGTCGCGCCCGACCCGCGTCGCCATGCCCGACTCGCAGGCGCCCAGGATCAGGGTTCCGCAGCCGCCGAGGTCCATGGCCCGCAGGTCCTCGGGGTGGAGCCGGCCCGCCGGCCCAGCGGGGGCGAGCTGGAGCCAGTGCCGCGCCGGGTCGTCGGCGTCGTACTGACCGTGGCAGTCAACGCGTATCTGGTGATAGGTGCGGCGGTCCCGCGTGTGCTGGCGCGGTCGGCACAGGTCACGCAGCGCGCCCGGGGTGGCCTGGGGACCCTCGAGGACGTCAGCGCCGCGGCTGGCCCTCGCCCGCGCGATGCCGTCCGCCGGCGGGCTCACTAGGAGGTGGTGGTCGCCGCGGTGGCGGGCGGACCGCAGTTGCAGCGGGCGCCGCGCGGACAGGCAGGGAAGGTCGGAAAGCGCGAACAGCAGCCCGAGCGGCCGGCGCCGGCCGGGGACGGGCAGGGCCGCGAAAGGGACGTCGGCCAGGACTCCGCCCGCGACGATCGCGATCCGGCGGACGTGATCCGGCAGGTGCCGGAGCACGTCGCCGATACCGATGCGGGTAGCGATCCGGCGGGTCGACGCGCTGAAGGCGGCCCGCCCGGCGGGGGATTCCAGGACGTCCTCGTGCCACGACGCCATGAGTTCGTCGACGAGCGCGCCGAGTTCGTCGCGCGGGCAGCCGATCGCGGCATGGTGGAGGAGGTCTCGCCCGATGACGGCGTGGTGCACCTGGTGCGGGGTCGCGTGCAGCATCCAGACCACCTGGGCGCGAGGCAGGCGGTCCGCGGTCGCCCGGATCCACCGCCAGGCGCGGTCGTGGTCTCCCGGCGGCGGAAGGTCGCGGGTCAGGCCGGGCTCGGGCAGTATCCGGCCGAGGATCGCCGCCCCCCGGGCCGCCTCCATCGCGACGACGAGCGCGGGCACCGCGGCGGCGCCCTGCTCGTCCTCGGCGGTCGCCCGGGCGGCGAGCCGGACGCGCTCGTCGTGCTCGTCGGCCACGGCCCGCAGCATGGTGACCCGCACGGCGTCACTGATCTGCCGGCTGGCGACCGCTTCTTCCAGGCGGTGGGCCTGCGCCCACAGGGCCACCGCCTCACCGTGGTCGAGCTGCCAGGAACGCGCTTCGCCGAGCAGGCGCAGGGCCCGGATCCTGACCTCGGTCAGGAAGGCCGGAGAGGCGTGCTCGACGGCCTGGCCCAGGTGCTCGACCGCTTCCTGGAGAAGGCGGGGCTGCCTGTCCCGCTGGTGACGGGCCAGGCTGAGCTCCCCGGCGGCCAGGCACCACACGGCACGGTCTTGGGCCAAGGGCGGTGGCACGGCCAGTTCGGCCAGTTCGGCCATTTCGAGCTCCGCCTCGTCGAGCCGGCCTTCGACGGTCAGCCGCTGGACCCGGCGCACCGCCCGGGCGAATCCTGGCCCGGCGGGCGGGTCGCCTCCGGCGCTGAGCAGATCGGCGACCCACGATGCCGCCGCGACCGGGTCCGGCCAGTGCGCGGTGGCGTCGTCCAGCGCCGGGCGCAGGGCCTGGGCCGCCCGGTCGGACCGCAGCGCCAGAAGCAACGCGGCCATCTCGGACAGCGCTGGCAGCCGCAGTGCCAGATCGAGATCCGGGTTGGCCACGACGTCCAGCATCACCTGGGCCGCCTCCTCGTAGCGCAGCTGGCGCCTGAGCGCCAACGCGAGGCGGAACCGGCCCGCGACCGTCTCCGGCCACGCGGCCGCGACAACGTCGGTGACGTAGGGCGCAAGGCCTTCGCGGACGGCGAGCAGAGCGCGGTCCCGGTCGATGACCGCGGTGCCGGCATCGTCGCCAGCCGTCCCGAACGCCTCCGCCGCCGCGTCGAGGAGACGCTCGGCCGTCGCGAGGTCGCCCTCGTCGGCGGCGGCCAAAGCCTCGACACGCAGGAGCCGGCCGCGGTCGCCGTCGGGGAGCTCGTCCTCCCCAGCCTCGACCGCAGTCCCGCCCCGGACGGCGGCCCTGTCCCGGACAGCGGCGCGGACGGCCCGCGCGTCGACGCCCGCGCCCTGGGCGTCGCCGACCGCCAGGCGCAGCTCCGCCCGCTCCAGCCAGAGCACAAGCCGGCCCGCGCCGGCGGGCGCCGCCTCCGTCAGGTAGTGGTCGCAGCGCCGCAGGGCCAGGGCCAGCGACCCGAGGGCCCGCAGCGCGGCGACGTGGTCGGCGGCAAGCAGCAACCAGAGGTCGTCGCGCTCGCCTCCCGGGGCCGCCGCCTCGACGGCCGCCCGGAAGGCGGCGTCCACCTGTCCCGCGTTCGCCTGGGCCCGGGCTGCCTCGGCCTCGGCCAGCGCCGCGGCCAGCGGTGTGCCCGGCTCGACGACGGTGGGTCGAGCCAACGGGTTCACGGTCACGGTCTCACCGACGCGGGTTCGCCGTGCCGGGTTCGCCGTCCCGGGTCACGGTCAGACGTCACAGGCGGACGCGAACGGGCCGTCGGCTGGGCAGACGAACAGCGACACCCGCTGGCCCGGCACCGCCCGGCCAGACGTGGTCGCGTCCCCTCCCAGCGGCGGGGCGAGGGCCGGCGTCGGGGTCGATGTGGGACCGGGCCGGTTCACCACGCTGGCGCGGTTGGTGGGGAACTTCGACCACTTGGCCTGGTTGAAGACCCTCTGGTCGGGCTGCGCCGCCGCGCTCGGGTCATGCGCCGGGTGGAGGGCTTGGACAAGGACGACGTTCACTCGCACCCGCATACCGCGCGGCAGCGGGTCTGGGATGATCAGTCCGGCCCGCAGGTTCAGCGTCGACCGCAAGCTGTCGTGCATGTAGATCACCGGGGTGTCGGCCTGAGCGAGAACGTCCTCGAGCGGGACTCCGTGCCGCCTAGACCCGGGCACCGGCGTCAGCCCGCCGACGTCGACGTGCTCCACGTGGTCGCCGACGACCTGGATCAGCGGCGGTGCGTAGGCGGGGTCGGCCTCGGCCGCCCGCACGACCCGTTCCGCCCAGGGATGGTCGGACGGTACGAGGATGATCCCGTCCTCGCCGGCCAGGGCGACGCCGTCGTCGTCACCCAGCACCACCCCCCGCCGGTAGCCGTCGTGGGCCAGGGCCGCCGCTTTCACGGCCGCGGCGACCTGTGGGTAGTGCGCTAGGAGCGCCGTTCCCTCGGCCGAGCCGTCCGGGCCGAGGATCGGGTCGTCTTCGCGCACGCGGACGTGGTCGCCGACGACGAACAGCGTCGTGCTCTTGCCGTCCGGCGTGCTGACCCGCACCGCCGGGCTGCCAATAGGCGGCTGTGAGGCGTGCCCGCCCTGGGCCGCGTGGTCAGCCGTCGCCGGTGCCACGTCCCACCACGGATGGGACCGGTCCGCCGCCGCGAGCGCGACGAAGGATGCCTCGGTATAGGCCGGCTTGCCGGAGCCGGGGGCCGGGCCGCCCACGCGGAACGCCAGTCCGTCACCAGGCGGCGCCGTTCCGGCGGCTCCCAGCCAGGGGTCGCCGGGGCCGCCCACCTTCGCCAGCACCTCGCCAGTGGCGTCACGGTAGGTGACGAGCGGTCCGTCCGCCACGGAGTCGAGGCCGGCGCCGGGACTTCTGGCCAGCCGGTCCTGCAACGACTGGAGCGTGAGCAGAGCCCGGTCGACCACGCCCCGCCGCCACTGGATCGTCACGATGTCGGCGCTGGCGCGGGCATTGAGTGTGCCGAGCTCCTGTCCCTGGTAACTGACCTGCTGTGAGACCTCCCCGTGCCCAGCGGAGCCAGTCGTGCTCAGCGTGCGATCGGCTGTCGGGGAACGCCAGACCTTCACCTTCCGGAACGGGATCACCGCGCGGCCGGACGCGCTGACCGTCACCTCCGAGTGGTCTCCGGCGGTGGAGATCGTTCGCTTGACCTGCTCGGAGATCTTCCCCGAGTCGTCCACGGCGAGCTGGGTGATGACGCCGTCCCCGGTGGCCGCCTCGACGTGCGACGCACTGTCGAAAAGGCCGGCTCGACTCCACTGCGCCGGCAGGTTGGCCTGGTAGTTCTCGTTACCGACCCGCTCGGTCAGGTCGCCCAGCGACACGCCGCCCTCGACCGAAAGGAATCCACAGTCCGTGAACGTCTTCGTCGGCCGGGGAATCACTGCCTCGTCAGTCGCCCCGGGTGGCGCGACGAACGGTATCGGGGAACGCTCCCGCAACTGGGTGTTCCGCGCATACCAGTCCCGGAAAGTCAGACCCTGGTGGTGCACGTCGGCGTCCGGCTCGGTGGGGAGTTTTCCCCCGTTGTTGGTGAGCCATTCCAGCGCGCCGCTCCATCGCATGATCTGATCGAGCCGCGCGTACTGCGGTTCATAGTCCGCGATCGCCTGGTAATGCTGGTCCCAGAAGCGCAGGCCGCGCCCGAACGCGAAACTGGGCTCGACCTCGGCGCCATCCGAGCCGTTCGACCGGGCGAACAGCCTGGTCGCCTGGGCGCCGATCTCGAACCGGTCGCCGGACTGGGCGAACGCCGAGTCGTTCTGCCCGAACCACAGCCGCCCGCTCTCTTCTTCCGGGTTGTCCGGGCACTCGCTCCACGGCGTCACCGCGCCGGTGTCCGGGCTGAATCCACCCACCGCCGCCGTCGGTACACCGTCGCCGGCGCCGATCACCCAGTTCTTGGCGACGTAGTCGGTGTAGAAGAGGGTCATCCCGACACTGGTATGGGCCAGGTCGCCCTCGTATCGTGCCTGGCTGTAGAGCGGGTGGTTCTCGACCAGGCTGAGTACCGCCCACAGCTGCGCGCGGTCCGCGGGAAGACCCGGGCCGGCCGGTTCGCCGTCGAAGAGCGCTTTCTCCACGGCCCGTTTGAGATCATCCTCTGACTGGAAACCGGTACCGGCCCAGGCATCGTTGAGAATGGCGGCCGCGAGGGCGGGAGCCAGGCCCGGAATCACCGTGCGCAAGCTCGCCGGCGTCTCGTCCGACCGTCGCGGAGTCTGGGGGTCGAGCGAGAACCCCGGCGCCTGGCTGCCGGAAGCCACCGGGTACCCGTCCTGGATCGCCGACACATCCGCGGCATCCAGCGGCACCGACGGCACATCTGGCCAGTGCCAGCCGCCCGCCCAGGTCTTCGACCCGTCCGTCGAGATTTCCGAGAGGTCCTGTGTCTTCGACAGGAAGTCGACCAGGCCACTCAGGCTGTCGATCCGTATCCGCACATAGCCATAGGCGGCCCGGACCTCCGCCGTCGGCCGCGCGGGGTCGGCGGTGACGTCGACCGTGTCCACGTCGGGCCGGATCCGGTAGTGGTAGACCACGACCCGGGACGGATCCGATCCATGATCGGTCCGGTACTGGTCGAGCAGCTGGCCGACGGTCCGCGCCTCATGGGCGTCACCGGCCGGCACCAGGACATGCACCACGCCGTCGGAGCCCACGAGCAGCCGCCCCGGGCCCGTCTGCTGGGTCGAGAGATCCGCGAACCCGGGGTCGCGCACCGGAACCGTGTCATAGGACGCGCGAAGAAAGGACTGGGTATCCAGGTTCAGCCGGGCCGCCAACGCGGTCCGCGTCCAGTCCCGCACCTGGTCGTCGACCTCGGTCGGATCAATCCCGCGCAGCCAGGCCGCGCCGGCCGCGTACGAGACCTCGAAACCCGACGCGCTCTGGCCGTGCGGCGCGGCCCGGTGCCCGCAGCCCACCAGCGGAATCATTATTCCCGCGAGGACGAGGGCGAGAGCCGCCCGCGCCCGCCCCACCCGACGCCGAGGCCGCGCAGGGAAGCACCCTGTTCCGGCCACACGCGTAGTCATGATCACACTGCCCCCGTATCGGCCTTGCCGCGCTTCGGCAAGACATGGCAGTAGCAGAATACCAACCGGACGTCTCACCGATGGCCGGATGTTTTCCGACCGGTCCGTGATCGCACGGTAGCCCACCAGCCGTGGCGGCAAAGCAGGGTCCGAATTGCATGTGACAGGTGAGTAAGCCAGCCCAATTTCGCGGAAACAGCGGCTGTGTACGTGGCCCGGTCCCAGTCGCGCTCCGCGGAATTCACGGTGGCGCTGTTACTCCGGGCCAGGACGCCGGCCTGGCCCCGACCACCGCGGGTAAAGCGAGACGGCGCCCGCGCCAGGCCGCGCCGGGACCGCGTCGGATAGCCGACGGCCAGGTCCTCCTAAGCGGTCGCGGCGAGCTCGGCCAGCAGGGCGTCGACGTCGGCGGGCGTCGTGTCCCAGGAACAGACCAGGCGGTGGGCGTCGCCGACGAGCTGGACGGCGTAGCGCGCGCGCAGCAGTTCGGCGGCGGCCGGCGACGGCACCCGGGCCAGCACCAGGTTGGCCTCGACCGGCTGGAGCACCGTGACGCCGGGGAGGGCGGCCAGGCCGGCGGCGAGCGCGCGGGCCCGCTCGTTGGCGGTCGCGGCCAGCGTCGACCACAGGTCCCCGCCGTACATGGCGACAAGCTGCGCGGACAGGAATCGCAGCTTGGAGCCGAGCTGGCCAAGCCCCTTGCGGGCCCGGACCAGGCTCGCGGCGATCCCCGGGTCGCGGGTGGCCAGCACCTCGCCGAACGCCAGCCCGTTCTTCGTCCCACCCAGCACGACGACGTCGACGCCGGCGTCCAGGCTGGCCGCGGCCAGCCCCGTACCGAGGCCGGCGGCGGCGTTCGCCAGCCGCGCGCCGTCGAGGTGGACGCGGGCACCGCCCTCGTGCGCGACGGCGACGACGGCGGCCAGCTCGGCGGGCGTGTAGACGGTCCCGAGCTCGGTCGGCTGGGTCAGTGAGACGACGCCGGGTGGGCTCCGGTGGACGCTGGGCGGCTCGGCCAGCGCGGCGGCGATCGCGGCCGGGGTGAGTTTGCCGTCGGCCGTCGATAGCCCGATGAGCTTGGCCCCGGTGACCTGCTCGGGGCCGCCACCCTCGGCCGTGGCGATGTGGGCGGAGGCGGCGCACAGGATCGGGCGCCAGCGCTCGGTCAGCGCGCCCAGGGCGACGAGGTTGGCGCCGGTCCCGGAGAACACCGGGACGCCGAGCGCGCCCGGGCCGAAGTGGCGGGCGATCACGTCGGCCAGCTCGGCGGTGGCCGGGTCGGCGCCGTAGCCGTCGGCGTGGTCGGCGTTCGCGGCGGTAAGCGCGGCCAGCACAGCTGGGTGCGTCCCGGCCTGGTTGTCGCTGCCGAACCGGCGCGGCGGCCGGCCGCCG
>Ga0157379_10000670_pt1 | contig 27780 bp, 32 predicted proteins | sample S25metaG_FD_121802 | JGI IMG/M metagenome (GOLD analysis project Ga0157379, IMG submission 121802) | Switchgrass rhizosphere microbial communities from Kellogg Biological Station, Michigan, USA - S2-5 metaG | ecosystem: Host-associated > Plants > Roots > Rhizosphere > Soil | place: USA... | reverse complement strand
TTTTCTTCTTCTTTCTCTTCTTGTTCGAGCTCCGACACCCAGCAAAATGGTAGGTAAACCTGAAAGGACATACATTTGGTGTACCGTATAGAGGAACTGTATAGTAGACTTTAACTATATCAGCTCCATATAAATAGAATGAGAGGATTTCGGTGGCGACAAAGGATCGCCTTATTTTACCTCTCCCCGTGAGCACAACTTTCAGTTTTCTCGCATCCCAGGGTTTTATTGTTAAAAGTAGTGCGACTCGAAAGAAATGAACTAAGAGTGATTAATAAGTGGAGAAGCGTGGTAAAGAACAAACTCTACTATGAGGAGGACGGTATGGCAGGAATGACAGCGCCTTTCTCCGCCTGTTTCTTCATAGTACTGTCATGGAGCATTTGAATCCAGAGGAAGTAATCATTATGAGCAAACCCGTGGTTTAACGGTGAACGTGGCTGCCTGTTAGTTATACAACGTACAGAAGATTAGGAGTGGGCGCATGGGTCAGAGTGCCCTGCAAAGGCAATATTCGAGATGAGTCATTCTGCTCCAGATCGCTGGTTCCGGCCATAATTCCAAAGCGAAGGAGCTCGGGAGTTCAGTGGTGGAGGAAACATCAGCACTAGAACTAGTGTCTATAGCATAAGGAACTGTATTCAGCGCCTCCCGTATATTACACTGCCATAATGGTCGGATCAGTAGAGCCTGTTTCTGACAGTTACTCGGCTGTAATATCCTTTTTTGTGTACGGATGTACCATGTCGGAAGATGCTTACTAATACATGCTGACTCCTGTTCATAGGGAGGTAAAGATATCCGATTGTACAAGGATCATGGCAGAACCATAAATCACCCTTCGTCAGTCGTTTGAATGCATTTATCTTGATTGAGTTACGGTTTGGGATATAATTCCTTGGAGAGGAATATGATACCTCAGTATCTATCAGCTGCCAAGAATTCCAATGTCATCCAGGACAAGGGCCTAGCAGACGCCTGATGCAGCCTGATACACTCTTTGATTTCCTGAAATGGCTCATCCGGCGTTTTCGGTTTTTGCCCCACCATTGTCCTATTCCTTTCGATTTCTCTGGAATTCTTTTTGTTAGAGATCTACTTGAGACCTAAATATAGTGGCCAGTAGGCTTTATCCCCAGCGACACGGTGGAGTTTGGAACACTGCAACCCCATACCACAAGTACTATGCAACCTCATATGGTAACAAGATGCCCCGGAAGACATGAGCCCCGGAAGGTACCCCTTCTTAATAAGTCTGGAGATGTTTCGGAGCCACTTCCTCATCCGTTGAAACAAGAATAAACAACCAGAAAGGGGTATGAAGTTTGCCACTTACTGATATGTATCAGGGGGTATAAAAGTGTGGACAACTTCTGCGTACATTATCAGCTTTTCGAACCCAATAGTCTATCTGACAACACCTCCCCTCATCATGGCAACGTTGGAGAACAAGTCTATCATCATCTTTGGAGGCACGGCTGGAATGGGATATGCCGTGGCGGAAGGCGTTCTGAAGTCCGGAGCTTCTGAAGTCTTCATTGTCTCATCTAATCAGGAGCGAGTCCAGGAGGCTGTCAAGACGCTTCAAGGAAAGAAGCTGGGCCACGGAGTAGTCAAAGGCGAGGCAATCAATGCCAAAGATACCGAAGCCTTGAAGCAATTTGTCTTGCGCCTTGGGGATGTCGACCATATAGTGTGGACGAGTGGTGATTCTTTCAGCGTCGACTTCCCCAACGTGAGTCTCGACGTTGCCAAAGGCTAGTAATTATCCTACCTTTCCTGCCGCAATTTGGAAATAATATTTATTAATAATAGCGGCTTTCGATGTTCGCTTTTGGGGCCCTGTCATCGTGGCTCAGAATGCGAAGTTCAGGCCCGGGGGTTCTTTAGTTCTGACGGCTGGTGCGTCGGAAATAAAAATTTAAGCCTTCAGACGAATTTCTTAATAGTTTTCCAATAGGTGTTGCGCTATTTAAACCGCTTCCCAAATGGTCGATTGGCACAAGCATGCTAGGTGCAGTTCAGGGGCTCGCGCGAGGTCTCGCAGTAGACCTTGCACCGATCCGTGTTAACTTGGTTGCTCCAGGATTTGTGAGTTATGCAGATGTACATATGTCTTTAAAAAGCTCACCTTGTTCTTGCGACAGGTTGAAACAGACGTACGTCCTAAGAACTCGAACTGTGATCGCAGACTCATAGTTTATCTTATTTAGATCTGGAAGATATTTTCGGATGACGAGAAGGAAGCGGTTCGAAAGCAAGTCACGGGAAACACTCTTGTTAAGCGTGTTGGACTGGCAGATGAGGTGCGTCCATATAATGTTACCGAAGGAGCGGTTGCTGATGAATTCTTGGAATAATCACAGATTGCAGAAGCATTTTTATTTGCCATGAAGTAAGTGAAAAGCATGATCTTCGGATGAGAAAAATGAATGTTTACTTTTACCGACTAGGTGTTCGTATCTTACTGGGCAGAGTCTTATCGTAGATGGTGGTTACCTCCTGGCATAGATGTAGAAATATATTATTAGGTGATACAGTATGTCTCCATAAACACACTATTTAGGTTTCATTTGCCTACCATCTTCCTTCTATATTTATTATACTATGAATGTTTGATCTCAAAGACTAAGTTACATCTGCTGAGTGAGAATAGGGAAACCCGTTCTATGTAAGATTTGAGTAGGATGTTGCTTTCTTGTACAGACTAATTGCTGATGCAAATAAATATTGTGTCTATGGGGTAAGAAAAGAGCGACTTATCACTCTTTAGTCTGCGGAGTGTTTCATCAAATGGATCAAAGCGCCGCTCTTCTTCCGTTTGTGCAAGGAGCGAATCAAAACGCATCCCTAGATAGGTCGAGGCTTGATCCCAGACCAGCGTGTAAGGATGGGGCATCCTTTATAGTGTCACAGGCTCCCGGGTGCCCCGACTGGGTGTGACTTGGTCTGTAACGAGCAAAGGAAACCAAAGGGACAGATAGATCAGTTGTCAAAGAGGGTGCGACTCCCTCATGTTCGATATTTGGTTATTTTTCCACGCAGCGTTACACGGCGGAACGGGGTTGGTAATCCGTAGCAGGTAAGGCAGTCGCATTATGATAGGCCAGGAGCCCCGAATTACACTTGGGCCGGATAATTGCTGAGTTTCATCCAGGAGATATTTGTCATATTATCAGTAGTCGAGCAGGCTATAAAGCGACGAGTATATCTGGAGGAGCATCAGTTTCTCAATTCTCATAATCTCTCAACTTTCTGTCAATGGCCTATCGTCATCTTTGGCAGCACTTCGGGTATTGGGTATTGTGTGGCCGAAGCATCCTTGAAATCTGGCGCTGCCAAGGTTTTGGTCGAGTCGTCAAAGCCGCAGCGAGTCGCCGAAGCTGGAGTAGGGTCGGCACCGTACCCGTATAGACCGTTTATACGATGACCGTATTACGGTGCCGTATCCGTTCCGAAGATATTTGTTACTTTGGTCTTATTGAAGATGGTATTCAAGGCATTTGACGAGATACTTTCGGATTGATTTACTTTCGAACAGCTACTTTTGACGTTTGCTTTCGGGGTCCAGCTACTGTGGTACAGAATGCAACTCCTTGGTCATGACCATCGGTGTGGAAAGCTTGACCTATTTTCAACCATGTCATCTAGTTATCTCTCGCTCTTCATAGGCCATTCCCTAAATGGTCCATGGGGGTAAGTGTGCTTGGTGCAGTCGACGGTCTGGTTAAAGGACTTGCGCACCGATACGTGTTAATTTAATCGCTCCCGGTTTTGTGAGGGCTTTCTGACTCGGGCTCCCATTACACCACTGATCTGGATCTCGGGACACTTCGGGTCGATAATGACGTACGTCCTGAAGCTTTTGTTTGGGAACATTCACATAACCACACGCCTAGCGTTGGGAAAGCTTCCCCGGAGAAGAGAAGGAGAAGGCCCGTAAACGAAGTGTAGAGAAGACCTTGATCAAGCGAGTTGGGTTACCAGAAGAGGTGCGTCTGTTATCTGCTTAGTGAAGAAGCTACTCTCATGAGGTGCTGCAATGATGAAAACAAATAGCAGAGGCTTACTTGTTCGCAATGAAGTAAGGCAAAATCTAGGAGTAATATAACTATCTACTAAACAAACCACCGCAGATGCACATACCTTACCGGTCAGACCCTCACGGTTGACGGTGGTTTAGTTCTTATGTAGTCCAAGCTATTGAGGTAAATGGGTAAAGCTGTGAACGGGATATGAAGGAGGAGAGACCTCTGTCCAATTATGAGCGATGTTAACACAATTCATATCAATAAGGTGTTATACGCCTACAATTCTAATACGGCTATGAGCTTAGATTCATCCACTCATCCTGTTATATGTTTGATCGTTGCTTCCGTCAGCAGCTACCAGTGAGCACAAAAGAGCTGTATGTCGGGAACCAGGGCTGGGTTCTGCAAGTAGTACTTTCGACAGCAAGGTTGCTGGGTAAAGAAATATGACTATTTGCAACTACGCTGAGTAAGACCTTTTCGCTGGAAATCAGAATGTACGAGACTAAATTTTGATACAACTAAATTGCATGTCGATGTTGGAAAGAAATCTCACAATGGACCGATTTCATGTGCAATCTATGAGCGAAATATAGAAGAATTATATATCATCGAGAAATATAAGCATCCAGTGGAGTTATGAAGGGAAAACAATACGAAGCCTGTCGCGCTCCTGCCATGCTATACCGAAGAAAAGTGGGTTAAAGTAGCTCATCTCTTGGAGAACTATGGAGAATACATTTTGATGTGGTATAATAAGTTGCATCATCCACTTTGGATCTGGATTATATCTCTGCGAAACACTGTTAATTTGAAGACGTTACCACTTCATCGAGCCACCTTACCCTTTCAACAAGAGCTGCCAATATTCGGTTTCAGGGCCCAAAATCTCATTGCTGGTCATGATACAATATATATGCCATATAACGTCTATTATTCTGGGTGGTTCAATGGGTTCGCACTGAAAATCCTTCGGAGAAGGAATCGGGTTGAAGGACCAAGACGAATGACTACCATGCAGCGATCTCTCAGGGTTGAGCGGGAATCAAAGGCGGGAAAGTTTGATACTTCATGAACTTGAGTTCGAAAATTTGATAAATCAATGTCAGATGTAAGTTGGCCAATTAGTATGGGGTTATCAGAAAAAATATTCTCGCCTCTGAGTAATCAATGATTACTTTATTATAACAAAAGCAAAATCACTTTCACGTGCCCGTACGACTCTCATTTCGTAAATAAACTCCAAACTCCATTCCTTTTACGACTATTATATCTTTGTCTATCCTCTTCCTCGGGAGTGGGGACCAGTAACAAGTACTCCTGAAGCTTCGTATTTGGCATATTCCGGGTGCCACGGTGGTGAAGACAATGGCTCTTTGCGGACTAATTAGGGAACGCGTGGATCCATATGTTGCTTGGTATTGGCTAACCCATCATTAGTCGATAGTTGAAAAAAAAAAAGCATCAGCGCCTTTATTGTAATGTTTCCGTTGACAAGCTGACGTAAGCGCGTCGGCAACCTTTTCAACTGACCATATTCATCGAAAGTGACATTGTTCAAGCAATTCCTAAACTTGACCTCAAGGTCCTGGGTCTCATTCAGACTTAAGATCCCTATTATTTCTTCCAAAACATCATCTCCAGTGCTAGACATGGCCACTCCTGGATCGTCCAAACGGCCTCTGGAAGTTGTTGCAGCAGACCAGGAAACCAAACGACAAAAAGTAGAAGGCAGAGAAGGAAATGGAACATCGGATCCGAAGAAGAAAGAAGAGAAAGGGAAGAAGAATGGGAAAGATAAGAATTTGAGGCGGGATCGCCGCGGTACGAGAGGTACACGCGAGGTGGGAAGTGGAGATGATGGGAACGCCGCAGAAGGAGAGAAAAAAGCCAGACTTCCAAAGCGAAATTGTGCGGTGCTGATTGGTTTTTGCGGAACTGGATGTTATGGGATGCAAATGTGTGTTGAGTTTTTCTATGATGCATATTAGGATTGACCTTGTGACGAATAAGCCAGCCCAATGTCCGGACGATAGAAGGCATACTATTCGAAGCTATGGTGAAGGCTGGTGCTATTTCAGATGATAACTCTGATGATCCCGTTAAGGTACATGGCAAACCTGTTTAATTTATTTCCGCTCACATTTTTTTTTTTTTAGGTTGGACTTACTCGTGCAGCCCGCACTGATGCCGGAGTCCATGCTGCCGGAAATGTCATCTCAATCAAACTGATAACTCAGGTTCCTGGTGTTCCAAACTTGATAGCCAAGATCAACGAATACTTGCCACCCGAGATTCGATTGTGGTCATTTTTGAGAGCTCAGAATTCGTTTAACGCACATACGTGAGTTAATTTGCCGTACATCATATTCATCCTTTCATCTATATATCTTTCAGTGCCTGTGACAGTCGAATGTACACCTATTTCCTACCCACCTATACTCTGATACCTCCCAAACCAGAAGCTGGCTTGTCCAGAGGAATGCGGAGCTGGGCAGAGGTGTCCAATGTTCCTTTAGAAAATAACGCGCACCCATTCTGGGAGGGGGCTGACGCATCCGGTACACCACAAGAAGATCTAGAACGCAAGCGGAAATGGCGACTGGATGCCGATACACTTGCAAAATTCCGCAATGCTACGACGATGTATCTTGGAAGTCATAATTTCCACAATTTTACTGTTGGACGGGAATTCGCGGATCGAAGTAACCATAGGTTTATGAAGCGAATTGAAGTGAGGAATTGATTTCTACCCTTCGATTTTCGATGTTAACTCCTTGTTGCCAGGTTAGGGACCCTGTTGTTTACGGTGATACGGAATGGGTCGCAATATCATTCCATGGACAGAGTTTCATGCTTCATCAGGTAAGTTCACATTTTTTTTTTGCCGACCCTTACTCATGTCGCCTCAGATCGTACGAATAATAGCTATCTCGAAATTTTTTTCTATCCTGACACAATCATAAAGCGAAAGATGGTTTGCGCTTTGGTTTTGACTACTCGAACCAACACACCACCAAATATTATCGAAGAAATGTTCGGACCAGCCAAAGTTTGCATTCCTAAGGCTCCTGCTTTAGGTTTACTTCTTGAACAACCTATTTTCGAAAGTTACAACCGCAAAGTATCAGAATCAAACGCCAAAATCTCATCGACCGACGATCCTACTTATCGACCAACCATCGATTTCGAACTTCACCGAGAAGCAATCAATAGGTTCAAGGATGAACAAATATATAGCCGTATGCGAAGTCAAGAAGATAAAGATGCCATGTAAGGTGTCTGTTTATTGACTTATGAGTTTGCATTGACGCTTTGTCCCTTCAGTTTCGACTCTTGGATACGTTCTATAGATTCGTATGCTGGAAAGGATTTCTGGTATCTCAATCCACGGGGGATCATTCCCCCAGATGCTATTGTCAAAAAGGGCCAGCTAAGGTCCAATCCTTTCAGAGAAAAGAAACGTTTCGATGCTGTTGGTCCCGTCAGTGCCGAAAAGGAGGCTAGTCAAGAGGCTGATGAATCGGACGAAGAGGCATTTGATAAATCCAAACTGAAGGATATGGAGGGGTGATTCGTATTGCATGAGGGACCGTCTGACTGCAATCTTTAAACACATTACTTTCCGCTGTCCGTAGTCATGCTGCAGTGTTTACCAGTTCATCACGGCGGAAGTTTAGGTGGCATCGGAGACTTCTTTGGTTATTAGGAAAGTGAGGTAATAATGAGATTGTGCATTGATTAGTTCAGAAATCCCTGCAAGTATAATTACACAAAAAGGGACTGCATAGCACAGCCAGTGCTAATCATAGGGTTGGCTTTTTGTGGAGTACAAAGCCGAGCTTTGCCGGAGCACCCATTCGCGCCCATACCTGATTAGCTGCTTGACCGCCGTCAAGCACGTTGAACTCGATACCTTTGACGACGTTACCCACCATCACAAATGTCTCGGAGACCATTGACATTGCATGTCTCCGCGTTATCCAATGCAGAGTATGCCTCATATACCGAGTCATTCGCTGAACTCGCGACACCACCTGAGGATGCAGACTGGGAGCGCATTGTGCTCTCTGTGCGTGAAGTCAGAGGCTGGATACGTGGGAGATTCGGCGCCACTGTCGATGGTGCAATTATCGACCAGGCTAGTACTACCTATTACCGTGTATTCCTTGGTCTGAAGATGTTTTCAGATCTTGAAGTTGTTCTGCCCAGACCTGGGTCCTCAGGATGTTCTTACCGGTGGCCAGTTCTTCGCTGTTCTTAGGTTAATCAACCATGTACAAGCTGGACAGAAGGTCGATGTATCGATGGTCTTTGTTCAAAGTAGGCTTATTCTTTGTTGGCATATCTGCCCTTACATTGTTCTTTTCTTCAGTACAACCCAATGCTACTGAGACGCCAAATAATACTATATCACGACATCCAGATATTCTACCTCCTTCTGCCAGAGCACACTCTAAATCCACCCCGCCTCCACCACCGCCGCCTCCACCTCCTCGACCGTCTGCAGATCACACCTCAGCCCTTCCATCTACCGCATCCGCGACTTCTTCGCCTGCCCTTCCACCACGAACACCAAACTCAGCATACAATGGACCCAATCCCTTCCTTCGGTCACAATCCCAATCGGGGATACTCCCCAAGACCGATTCGCCGTCGAATCCATTCCGTCTTTCAGCTCAGAAACTCGTACCTCCAAAATCAATCTCATCCACCAGTTCAGCTTCACTTTCATCTTCACCGCCAAAGCCAACACCTCCGTTACCTCCGAGGAAGATAACAGTCCTTCCACCTCCGCTGCGGCACGGTTCTTTGGCGAGAAGTCCTCCCGCACCCCCACCGCTGTCATCCAAGGCCTCCATATATAGCACACCACCACTCCCACCACCATCGGGACCTCCAAAACCGCCCAAGGTCACTTCTCCGCTTATCAAGCAAAGCTTGCAGGCTGCCAAGGGTGCCCAGAGCGTCAAAGAGGTGCTGGACAGCCTCAGCAAGGAGCGACGGTTGGAGGTAATTAAGAAGAGCGGGATGAATGGCGGTGTCATTCAGACTACGACACGTACGAGTTCCGCTGGGAGCACACGAAGTGTGAGCCCGCCTCCATCGTTCTATGACGTCGCTGCGGCTACTGTTGGTCGTCAGTCGTCGCCCACACGCATGTCCTCAGGGTCATCTACTTCCAACGATCGACGCCAGCCGTCCGTAGCTGTGCTACCAGCTTCACCTGATACCCCAGCTGCGTCCGTATCTCGCAGTCTATTCGCACATCAGACTCCGTCATCACCGCTCAACTCAATCCAAAATCCTAGGCGGACACGGTCCCTGCACCATCCCAGTCCATCAAATTCACCAACCAGCACCACGACTTCACACCCGCCACCTATACCGCCACCTCGCCGAAGGCGTCCGGAGAGCGTCCAAGTAACGCGTTCTCCGTTTGCTGATGGGGTTGATGACGATGTGGAATCACGGCGTCCAGGAACTGCACAGCGGCATTCCTCCTTCTCAGTCCCGCAGGCCGCTGCAGGAGTCCAATCCACCATGGACGCGTTGCAGCGCAAATTCGCGAACCTACGGCCTGGACCTGGCTTTGACAGCGTCCGTGTCCGAGCGGAGGGGAGAATGCTACCCCATGGGTACGCCAAGGTTGGCAGAGAGGGCGAGCGGTTGGTGGACGATATGGACGAGGGAGATGACCAAGAATCGTCACGGAACGCGCCCTTACCTTCGGGACGGAGTTCAAGAGACTACCGCGAACAGCAACGAACCCTTGAAAATGACATTACGGGAGAAAGTGACCTCTCTGCGAGAGACGATCTTAAGCTTCCCATGCGCCCTGGAGAAGGTTGGGTTGCATTGTAATCCCTATTAATCGGCTATCATGCTATCTGTGCTGTGTATCTCGCTCTGACATTTAGAAATGTGGAATATAATAATCCTTATCTTACCATACATGTTTTCTGATAAGTATTGGCCGATATAACGAACGATAATCTTACGTACAAAGTCTGCTCTTCGAACTGAGATCATCAGCACGCACGGTTGAAGTTTGTTCTTTGCGGATACGTTGCAATCATTGATCTTCGTTGTGACGCTGAAGCGCTTCCCGGGACTTCCATGGACAATAGGGATCATAAGCAGCCTCGTAACCCTCCTCGATTACATCTCAGCGATTAATCGTAGAACTAATGAATTTTCGTCCATGAATCCAATACAGATACCGTAGTGACCCCTAAACAACTCAAATACAAGAACCAGGTTCCACGAATTTGAAACATATCCAAACCTGGTCCATGACTAGAACCTATAAACTATATTGAACAGCCTCCTTAGGCTTGCTGTTTTGGATAAAATCCGTTTCACAAAGTTAAAACATAAACAAATTCTTCTCCATTTGACGTCCCAGGAGTCCCAATCAATTCTATTTAGTATGTAATCGAATCCTTCGTCACAAATATAGGGAACGAATCGTTTTCAAACACTATCTAGATACTGCACTTAGTACGGCATGCTTCCCCTAAAATTGCGGAGATGAGTACGTACTGTGCGAATGGTCATGGAACGGACCCACTGGTGGGTCAGAGATTCAGATGGCACAAATGTCCGAGACCGTTGTATACGAAGGCACAGCCACTCGTCAAATCCTGGAATTCAAGTCCGATGCTACGGAATATGAGAGAGTTCAAGGGTCTCGTCAGAGATGTCAATTCTCCGGTTAGCCGTTCGCAAATATCACGAATTTATTTGAATAGAGCAGGAAATATGTACATCGTCGTTTTCGTTGGGGGAAGAGGTATGACAATGTCATTTCTATAGCACAATAGATAAGGATCACTCCTCCCAGACTTTCTTTCCGGCCACCCAAGTGGCTTTGACGTTGCCAGCTGAATCAAGACGTACCAAATCTGCGTCTGCTCCGGCACGCAAGGTTCCTTTACGACTCTCAATACCTAGGCACCTATATAACGAAGATATAAGTTGTTGAACTAATTTGTAGTGTGAGTGCTGGAGCGAAAACATACGCAGCAGGATTGAAAGTGGCACACTTGAGGGCTTCGCCAAGGGTGCATCCGGTAAATTGAACAAAGTTCCGGACACAAGTATCCAATGTTACAACACTAGGAAAACGTTTGGTTCATGAGGCTAATTAGAAAGGAGCGGTTGACGTACCTTCCGGCGAGAGTATCTGTTCCTTCAATGTAGAGCTTGACACCTTCCTTGATTACACGACGCCCATCACGCCATTCGTGCAATCCTTCTTTCATGTGAGGATCCAACATTGGCATCGCTACAGGAGGACTAAGCAATCAGTCCTACGACAAAGAGGGTCGTTGTCACCGTCAGTAATCAAAATGCAGCCGCCTGGATGAGCGGTATACGCAAGCTGACCAAAATATTAACAGAGGATAGATCTTAGGGATTAATCAGCATACCCTAACAGAATGAGGATGTGAGTGACATCCATCGACGATTATCCCGTAATAGGGCTTCGGAAAAGCCTTCCTCTTCTCAGTCAGTTTCTTCATCAGGTCTTCATCTATGTTGCGTTCACGCTTGCCCAAGCGTAATGGGGATGCGCTTCCGCTAGATGGTTTACCAGCAGAGTTGGTCGGAGCGAGAACAGGACTCTGCAAAGGAGTAGTAGCTTCGGAGAGGGCTTCTGCACCGTGTAGAGTAGGGTCCTCGTCGTCCAGTTGGTTAATAACTGCAGCTACACAGGAATGAGGCTTATAAAGAATATAACACGATGATTTTGGGACGAACCAGGATGATTAGAGAATTGTGCAACATCATCAGCCACAATCATATTGGGAGCGCCGAGAAGACCAATTATAGAAGGATCGCGATGATGGAGTTGAGGCATTGCGTTGAAAAGGTGAGTGATTAAACGGCCACCGGCCAATACACCGTTTCGTGCTACTTCAGAAGATGCTGAACTGGTAAGAAAAGAGAGCATCAATTTGCGATGTAGTGAATATATGTTTCTATCCTGACCTGTGACCGAGAGAGAAAATAATTCCACGCTTCGTTAATTCTTCCATAGCTGCAATAACGCCTTCAATCTCTGGAGCAGCAGTAATGAGGCGAACTCCAGGGAAGACGATATTGCCGCGTTTGCCGTTATATTCTGAGGCTTTGCGTAGTGCAGTTGTGCCATATATTTCCTCGAAGGATTCAGCACCTAAAAGAGTATTATTTCATTCTGCCATTGAATCGAATAGTAACATCCAACTTACCTTTCGGCGCTTTCAATAAATATCCAGGAAGATGAGCACCTCGCTTCTCCGGTTGAAGGAAGGGACCTTCTGCGTGCCATCCTAGAAGAGTTGCACTATTCGGATGCGTTACTGCTGCTAACAAGGGAAGGAACTGATGAACGATCCTGAGTAATTGAACAATAGTTCGAGCATATCGACTGGATATACCTTCGGGTAAAGCTCCTTCTGTTGTGTCTAATACAGAAGCGAATTAATCCTAGAGTACCAAGGAGAGCATTCGTCATACAATTATCGTTGGAAGTAATCTATCGTTAATGTGTATCAGTAGGGGTGACATAAGGAATAGAACATGCCTACGAAGTTACTCCAGTCTCTACAATTCGTTGAGCTATCATCCGCAATCCGTCATCATACGCTTTTGCATCTTCATTCGGGAATAGGGAGAAGTCGAATCCATAGGCTCCGTTTATTTGGATGTCAATCAAACCTGGGCTAAGCAAAGACTGAGCTTAGTGCAACACACGACACGATGTCCTTGTATCATACCTTATGATGTCTCCGTCGAGATCAATGACGGTATCAGGACGACAACCGCCATCAAAGAATGTTTTCTAGAGACAATAATGATCAGCATGCTGCGGCTCATTGAACGAAATGTGACACTCCAAGCACAAGCGAAACATCCGCCTCGGAACATCCTCCGCCAAACAAGAGCACATTTCTCACCTGGGCATCCGCAACAACCCCTTTCGCTTCATCAATCCACAAATCCCGCTCCACTATCGACCCGTCCTCCAGCGCCAACTTGCAGTTCGTGAAGCATATGAGGCTGTTGCGGGTGGACATCGTCGCTGGCGGTAGGAGGAAGGAGCCAGATTCCACGTAGTTAGTTCAGGAAGCTCTTATAAGCATAAGGGTGGTGACATGCACAAGTAGACACCATATGTTCCATGTTGGCCCGGTCAGCCGTTCGTGGGTGTCTATGGGCGTGCAGGGGCGTGTATTGACATTTGGTGAGTATCTTGCCCTATGAGGGCGAATCATGACAGCGCAGTAGGCGTAAGGCTTCTTATCTTGTTCATTGCGCATGGGAGGCTCCAGACGGGTCTCGAGAAGGTTGACCAGACGCACACGTGGAGAGGACTCACGTTGACTTGCGCACGTTCAACGCCAGAGGTATAAGTTGACCTGGCAAATGGAAATGGCAAATCTGAACGATATAATATAGGGGAATAATATGATGATACAAAATAGAGGATGTCCTAATCGTCGAATAACGGTTGGAAATTCTAAACAGGAAATAAATCGTCAGTGTCTCGCGCTTTGCTACTTGAAAAGAGACCTACTCTATCACCCACAGGAGCCTGGGTCGGAGGGAATTGCGCCTCTTCCTGACTCATCGGAGTCAAGCTTTCATCGTCTTGCCAAGCCCCTCGCCCCTCTAATCGTTCACCCACAATCTTCGTACTCATACCAACTTCCTCTCCCTCAGCCTCCATCATAGCCTCGAATTCGTCGTAGTCCATATGCTCTATCCCCAGACCAGATTCTCGGAGAATATCAATATCCACGTTGGATAGCTGGGAGGCTCCGGGCAAGAAAAGGCTTCCCTTTGGTTCTGCCCCTCGAGATGAGCTTTCGGCCTCCTGTTGATCTTGGGTTACTTGTTGGACTTCGGCGTTTTGGGCTACCGATCGCTGTGATACACCTCTCATGGATGCTGTTTGAGAAATAGATAGTTGACCGATACTTTGGTTTGGCATCGCTTGGGACGCTTCAGATGAATTGGTAAGAACAGCCGCACGCTGTGGTCTTTTCTTGGTATTCCGTGATGAGCCTCCAGCTTCAGTGCCCGTATCCTCATTAGGCTCTTCGTCTCTATCTCGTTTCCGCAGGTTACCTTGGCCATTTTGCTTCTGAGAAGTTCCGTCGTAGGCAGAGTCGGTGGTTGAGATGACGAATAGGAATTCTGTGTCAACAGAGTCGGTTTCGAATTCGATGTAAATCGGTTTTGTTGGTTCGGTGAAACGAAGAGCCAGCGCCACCGATAATGATTCTGCTAGAGAGATAGTAGCCTGATCGATTAAACTGCGTCAGTATGACGAGATCGTTATGGGTTGGAACGTACATTGAATTCTCGTAGATGGAAGCCCACACTGACAGGAGGATTTACATCATAAGAGTCAAACTCATCAGCTGCGATTGAAATTTCAGTTGATATCTGAGACTTTCCGCCTAAGTTCTATGTTTCAATGGGATTTCGTTCAAGAAGTAGGTGTCGGTTACCTTTCGCGTCGGACGTCATCTGTATGCTCTTCACCTTGACCCGACTCGCTTCGAATAACCATACAAGTTGGGGATCACTTTTCGTACCTTTCGTATGTGGGAAATGCCCAAGAATATCCCTCAAAGTGCGAGGCCCGACTGTGACTCGTGATTCGGTTGGGGATGAGACGATAACAGGAGCCACAAGTGATGTGGTCGTTAATAATACTAGTCGATGAGTTTTTACAACACCTGGTATACGCAATGAGGTAATAATCTTTAAAAAAAAAGTTCGAACTTACCATGTTTGCAATGAAGACGGACAATCATCTTACTTTCTAGGCTGTCAGCTTCTTCAGCATCCACGGGAAAATCCTCCAGGTCATCTCCTCCTTCAGTAATAAGCATTTCGCACCGATTCACAGAGTTTTCGACGGTTTTGTGTTTTAATATTGAGATCAAAGCCTTGAAGTTGTGAAAATCAATAATCAATAACACAACCATCGTAGGGCGGTGGGTCAGCTGAAACGCTCACTTTAACCATCAGCTGTCCCGTTATTTTCATTGGTTCATCAGGTGGGGTCTTAAATGTAGAACCAGGAGGAGTAGTGACACTAATACTGTACGTGGCGAAGTATCGGGTTGTGAATTTGACGCGACTGAACGCAGATTTGGATGAGTTTGTTGTGGCCAAGATGAGCCCTTCTGAGTTTGCTTGGAGAACAACTTCATCTCCATATCGCGATAAACACGTTAAGCATTTGGTGAAGGCTGTTAAATTTGGTTATATAAAGCGAGGAAGATATTTACGGACGAAATCTTACCTTTCAGGGTCTGAGGTCCGATCACAGCTTGGAGAGGCATAGAAGCTGGGTACAAGAGTGACTATAATGTAAGTTATGCGAAGGTGTTGACTTCGTTGGAAATTTGATGATTGAATCCAGTTTAGTAATTTTGCCAAGTCTGTGTGGTCAAGGTTAGTTGGAAGTCAGAAACGCGTTACCGTCACGCGTTTCATCACGGGAAGCGCCGAGAAATTGGCGTTATTGTGCTCGTCCAACTAACATCAAATTGCTCCGTGAAGCAGATCCACAGATATTCAAGTGAGATTTTTGGATAGATATAGACTGTTGCCTGATATTTTCGGTAGATGAGTTGCCTGACTGTGCCACCGTTGGAGCAAGGGGTAAAGCAATGATGAGATAAAGGGATTGGCACCGTATCGGTATGTACAATGTGGGACTGGTGCAAAACTGTAGGGAGCACAAATATAGGGGCATGAAAATATACGGCAGGAAATTTAAGGTAGGTAAGAAAGGAAATAATGCGGAAGCAAGTGTTGAAATCAGGGGTTCTTCGAACCTTATTCGGAATTTTAGCAGTGAGCCTCACAAACGCGCAGGGATTTCATGTAAAACCAGTTAGCATTTATATACAGAGAATGAACGAAAATATGAATAAAGAAAAATATTCCGAACCGGAACAAATAAAACGGTAGTTTTGTGCATTCTGCACAGGACATGGTTATGCCGTGACGGAGCTATGCACGGTAATCAATTTTGCTCTGCTCGAATTCCAACAGCAAACTTACAGATCAAGCTTGTGTAATCGTATGCTCTAATAGTCACATCAAAGCTCTACACGGCCAAACGGTACTTTCAAATAAATTGCGGTTGAAGTGATATGACAATACTAGGGTTGAGTGTTTTGCGAGTTTACACTGGGTTCTATGGGGTTTCCGTTATCCGTGGGCTTTTGAGGCAATCCGCAGGTCGTTTGATTTGGGCTTGTGATTTTCTCAAGTTCAAGTGTGAGTCAGGTATCCCACTCATAGACTTGCAGATTTCCTGACCCTTTGGTTTCCCTTGCTCATTACAGACCAAGTCATACCCCAGTCGGAGCACCCAATAACTTCCGGGAGCCTGTGACACTGTTAAGGATGTCGCATCCTTACATTCACGTGCGGACAAGGTTTTCTAGAACCACGGTAATGAGGGGAATACACTTCCAGTTTAATTTAAGATGCAAACAGTATCTTACCATATTAAACATGACACCAGTCCCCGATACCCTGATGTGACCACTGGCTAATTTGTACTTTTCTCGAAAGAAATATGGAAGCTTCCCGGGATGTTACTAAGGGTTTCTACCTTAGTTTTCCACTCATTTCCTTCCGGAATTAACCACAAGCCCTCTAGCCATTACCTAGTGGACTTCCACTCCTGAAGACCAAACCGTGGGGATGAACTGTGCACCCGAGCGGGCGTTTCGGAAATTCCCGAGCGGGAGTTCGGACCGAGCGCTTTTCATATCTTCACTGCTAAGCCCATCACCATCTCGACCAGTCTCCAGTCACGATGGATGTTACAGACATTCCTTGTCTTCCCTTAATTTTATTTGATCCATGAGTCATGTTGAGGTTGAATGCAAACTCAATCTTTTTGACGAATTCTGGAAGAAGTACGTGTCTGACGTCGGTAGGTAGAGCGGATTCGGCCGCTCAATTCAGTGATCAATGCGCTCAACTCCTTTCCAGTAATAGTCGCAGGAGGTGGTACCCCATCGTCGCTGTCAATAGAATGCTTGGCCATCTAACGGAGACCTGCCAGCTGCGACACGTTCCATCCGAATCTTGCCGTCTCATAGACTCTCCTGTCAGGTTCCCACGGAGTCTTCCTACTGAGATCACCTTCACGCTTCATCTCTGTTAGCTGGTTGAACCCATCGTTTTTCAGTAAAAGCAGATGATTGTGGTTCCCGTTTTTATTTCAAGTTACAATGGGGTATCCTAAAGAAGTAAAACCAGGGCGCGGGCCAAGAGAATACAAGCTCAGTTATATTCAGTACGAAAATAGCCGTTGCAATTGACAGCTGTGTCAGTCACAGGAAGAACAGACTCGACCCTAGCCAATACACCCGCCTAAATATACTTATATGTAAGGTAAATCTTAAGGGACTGCCCTTTGATCTCCTTCTCTGACGAGCGGGATGAAGCTCTTTTCGCAGCTTAATCCATCGTCATGGGTGGCTCAATTTATGTGGTCGCTGTTGTTGGATAATCCTCGTAATGCACCACACGACGCTTGTGCGATTTTGGATGTACAATTACCTGGGCTAGTCTCGTATCCTTGTGGGTGATTTGACGATATTGGCGTTTGAAATATAACATCTCTGAAGTTAGGAACATTTCTGAGTATACGAAAGGAAATCAACATTGGGCTGGCACTAGTATGCAAGATTCTCAGTGCACTGTGGAGCCAGCTACTCAGCAGCAAGTATCAGTCATTGTGAGTCGCTATTCCTTGAACTTCCACCAGTGACTTATCCTTTGAACGCAGTTCCAAGTCGTAAACCAAACGAGGACACCTTGGGCGGTCAGAGTTGCATGCCCCTTGACTCATTTCACGTTTCTGAACTTGTCCTAAGGTCAAGGGTGGCGGACACACCTATAACGCCAACTTCAGTTCGACCACAGGACTTCTAATTGTCATGTCACGCTTTAACGAAATTACATACGATAGAAACACATCCACGGCACGAATTGGTGCAGGCAATATTTGGGATACTGTTTACGCCAAGCTCACGCCTCTTGGTGTCAACGTGGTAGGGGGGAGATATCCTGGCGTCGGTGAGCCTATTCTTACTAGGAGGAATGTCTCTTAAGTTAACTTTGTTCAGGTGTAGCAGGATTTCTCCTTGGCGGTGGATATGGTTGGACAACACAACAATATGGTATGGCTATTGATACCATCGTTGCTTACGATGTTGTTACGCCGGCGGGAAATATCCTCCATGTGACAAATACTACGGAACCGGACCTATTTTTTGCCCTCAAGGTGAGATTTATTTGAGCATCAGAGTTTTGTACCGAGACACCCCCTAGGGTGGCGGAAATAATTTTGGAATAGTCACCGCCTTTACGATGAATACTCATCCCCAAGGGGAAATCTATGTAGGTTTCAATCGTCATCATGCTTGTATTTTACTCATAGCACTTCAGGGCGGATATATGTTTTTTAATGATATCCAAGCAGTCGCAGATGCAGTTGTTGATTTCGACGCCAATAATAGAGATCCGAAGGCAGCTATCCTCGTAACATACACATACACAATCATAGGGGTAAGTTTGCCAGCTTGAATTTGATCCGCGCTAATTCAGCCTTCGACACTAGTACGAAACGACGGTTTTCTTATTCTATGACGGTCTCGTTGCCCCCAACGGAACATTCGACATGTTTCTCAATATCCCCTCTTCAAGCAAAGATTTAAAGACCCGAACAATACCTGATTTCATCAACAGTCTCGGACTAAGTCCCTCTCCACGAAGGTTATCCGATTCTTTTTACGTTCCTATATTCCATTTCTTAATTACTGTTTGGTGATAGACTGGCGGCACACACTATCCCCATTATGCAATTCACAAAGCCTATTGTTGAGCAAATTATAAATCAAACGAAGGTAGGCAAGCAACAAATTCACGATTTCTGACATTTATATTGTGTAGGTACTCGGACGGGCTGATGAACTCCCTGATTTTGGTTTATTTGCTAGCCTCAGTATGGAGCCCTTCTTGCGTACCGTGTACGATAACTCTCAGGGCGGGGCATACCCTCATGCTCCTTTACAACCTTGGACACCTTTTCAAATATTAGCGGATTATTATGCTCCATGGGGAGACAAAATGGCCTGGTCGTTGGTCAAGCAATCGGCTGATATCATCCATCAAGTGGCAATTCATGAAGGTCAATCAAGTCCAGATGCGATCCTTTATAACAATTATGCTCGCGTAGGAACCAACCTGACTCTTCTTTTTGGGAGTAATTTGGATACGCTTCGGATATTGAGGAAGCGATATGATCCCAGCAATATTATTAGCCTTACTGGAGGATGGAAGTTGTAATTACATGTTTATTTCCTGGCAGCTCAATTTGATGTAGTATATCATATTCAATTTCATTCAATCTCTTGGAAAAGCCTTGACGGACGTTGGCCCTATCCGGGGTTAGAAGAATTTAGAGGCCGGTTAGAGTAGCATAACACCAGGGAGAATAGCAAATTCAGAAGGTTGACCGTAAAGATACAGAAGAAATACAATATTCCATTGCGGCGGAATCTTTCTATGGGACTGAGGAGATAATAGAGGAAAATGGTGCTTTACCAGGAAGTGGCTACTGACGGCCTTCTTAAACTCGGGGTCTCTCGGTAAATTCTTGTCATCCATAGGGTTGTGAGAAAAATTATTCCATCAATAATCATGGGGAATACGAAGCCAACAACTGCAAGCGATGATTTAGGAACTTGGCCAAATCATGTACAGATCCCGTCACCTCTACTGCTACCTACCTGAAAATACTGGTGGCAATCTTCTCACTTAGGGGCAGGTCACGTCATAATAAATCATCGGTCCCGCAAGCTCCCCTGGATCATGGCCACAAAAATGCTCCACAGGATCCCCTGGACAAGCCAGATGATCATTGGACCGCCAGTCACTGTCCAGTTCCGACCCGTCAGTACATAGATGCGAAGGATCATAATAGCTTCAAGCCGCGAAATGGTCACCAAAGAGAAAAATAATCACATTATACATACATTCAGAAACTGTATTTCATTTCGGACTCCATAAGCTTCTGGGACAAGAATACTAACAGTACCACTCACTGGAGGTCACCACAAGCCCAGTTGCGGGTTCGACAGAAACGAGCGGTCGGCACTTGGAGCTGGGGAACGGTTAGAGAAATAAAGTGGCACTAAATACATCAAGACGAACGGCTGGAGCGCCTGTGAGTATCAAGAGACACAAGATGGGGCAAATAACCAACAGTGCTCTCCCATGGAATACTTTCGAAGAGGGCAATCCAATGGCTATGGATGGAATATAGCGATTGAGAAGAAAAAGAGCTTTAAGACTTAGTGGGGACTTCCAAATTCTTTCCACCTTTATGAACAAAGGGTCAGTCAGAGAGATAATATTATCAATCATTGTGTTTACCTCATCTTTGAAAGTTATAGCTATTTACGAGGCAGATAAGAGTTGTCGAGACTGGACGTCGAGTGCACTGACCATGATCGTGAACTTGCATCGTATATGAGGTTATTGATACATATGCCACATTCTTCCTAGATCAAACTTGAACTCTGATACATAGGTGTCGGAGTAACACTTCCGCTCACTAATGAGGTATGAGATCTCTCACCAAACATTCCATGGTTCCTGAGTTATAGAAACGATATCTTCGAAACCGAAGCCCAGCCCAAACGGAAGGCAGAAGATCAAAGGGTAACGTAATCTTATAATAAAACAAGAGCAGTCTTCCTTCTGCCTTGGGACTCCCCTTTCACTTTTTTTTCCCGCACATATTTGTGAGGGAAATGTTTGTCGTAACTGCTCTTAGTATTGATTCAATGAAGACTTCGTACCATATTGCAGACTTGCACTGACGGAGGTTATCGATGCACAGCAACAACAGGATTTTCAGGCTGGGGTGCTCCACATCGACATATACAGTTCAAACAGAATGCGAGATCATTCAGTTGTGATGGTGATGGGAGAGGTTGAGTTAGGAGGAGTAAACTTCTTAAAGGTATCCCCCTAGGGGTGCCCGGACCCTAGCGGTGCATCTTAACACCGTGAATGAGCAGCAATATAAATTAAATATTGACTCACTGGGTGTAGGTTGGTAATTGAGATTTCTCTACGGAGATCATTACCAACGGATTAGTAAGCACATGGCTGACCTGTAGTAACTCACCCATCCCCCTGTAATTTCTAGTTATTTCCTTTGTTCTTTCTATTTTATTCATTCACTATTAATTCGAGTATATTATTAATATTTACTGTAGAACAGTGTCAACGAGCTATCATCCAGGAAAGAAGGGGCTTGCTAGCATGGCTCCAGTCTCATCAGTTGTATTATATTATGAGAGTTGTGTTTTGAGATTGGAGGAACATGTGTGATCATATGTGTACCAGATGCAAACTACTTATACTCTGAAGTTGTACAGATGGGTACATAATCTCTTCAACCAAATCAAGTCTGATGAGGAAAAATGTATTTTTGCGACACTTGGAACTCAGCACAGGAAACAGGAGACTTCCGGTCAGAATCCCAGGGCACCTGAACTCAATACGGACAGTTCAAGTCAGAATTTCGGGGCACTCAAAACTCAGCATGAACACTTCGCGTCAGGACTCCGGGCACTTGAAACTCAGCACAGGAAACCGCAGACCTTGTTTAAATGAGTATACATATATATATAAGGAGGTTGTCGAAGAAGTCCTTGATTTCTTTAAGATACAAATAATAATATGACTTCGTATTCGAACACTGATAATACCAATTGAAGCTGCACATTTTTCTCTAACAGACACCGTTATCCCCAAGTCCAACGATCCATAAGTTCCTCGCCCACGAAACGACCCCAAGAATTCGAGGCCACGTTACGACATTTTCTGGGGCCCAACCTTTCCCAGCGATCGAAGGCGCCATCCGGCTTTCTGAAGACTTCAACTTGGGTGTCCCGCCACGGCTCGAAATATTTGAGGGCTGGGATGCGGATGGCTTGCTTTACCAGATCCGTAATCATGTCATCTTGTGCCTTGGGATAGTAGGGTTTCCATGACGAAAGGTTCCCTTGCGCGAAATGAGTTAAGCTCTTCAGTTCTTGTAAGCATTCCACTGCGAAGAAGAATTTGTATTTGCACTATAAAAAGGGGACAAATGAGATTAGTAATTTACTTATTTAATTAAGGAGTGACAGACTTACATCGATACCAGTTGAGAGAATGTCGGTACGATCGGCATTGTTAACTGATCGACTTAGGCTAAGCCTAATGCGTTCGACGGTTGAAGGAATTGCATCGCAGAAAGACGGAAGTAGATCGAAAGGCATCGAGATATTGCAGCTTCGTAGCGCAATCATATTTGGGAGGATGGCGAGACTTGCTTTGGATATCGAAGCCGTCAAGAATTCCAAACTGTGAGGAATTTCTCCATCCATCATTACGTCAAGGGGAAGGATTCCATTGCTATCACGAATTTCCACTGCCTTGAGATTGGGAAGTGCTTGTTCGGTGATGTTGAGAGGATATGTCCTATCTGAGACTGAGACAATCAACACTCGCTCGAGAAGTGGGTGTCTCCACAAGAAAGAATCCAACATGCCGGCTTGAAATATCGCAGCTTCTTCACCCAAAACTGGAACTATACCATCCATGGTAAATTTCTTCAGATACGGCCAGGTAGAATTTTCGAAAAGAAAGGCATATGCTTTGAGGTGTTCGTCGCCATAGTTTCCTTGAGCAGGGCCGTAGCCTCTGTAAAGAGCTAACTCCTTGAGGGAAGGATATGATGAGGCGATGACTTGAATAAGGTCTGCAAGATGCTCATCATGCGGTATAAGGACATTTCCGCCCATCCAAGGAATCCCCAGTTGAAGCGTGGTTAGTGAAGCGGGATTTCCTATAATCTGAAAGAAGGGGGATAAATACTCAAAAATGATCCATAATCAAAGTTCACTCACCCTATGTGCAAAACTGGTTCCCGTACTTTTCTCTCTCTCTTCGTACCATGGAGTTTCGGTGTGGAACTCCCGCAAAGAACAACCAGACGCTTCAATGGCCTTCTTGATCTCGTTCCAAACATCTAGCTGTGGCCATTCTGGTCCAGTCCAAGCGAAACTAATTAAGTGGGACATGTTTGGGAGAATGGATGTCAACAGTACCAATGATTGCCACCCTTCTTCGACATCTGCTGTAGCGTCTGATCCTACTCCTGTGGCTTCACGGAACTGTCGTGGTATTTCCAGCGAGATATACTGCGGAGAGCACACGGGTTCCCATATCAGTTGGAGTCGCCTAATACGACGTGCTCGAGAAGGACGTTCCGCGATAAATTGCCAGATATCTTTTCGGTATGGACTGCAAGTGATATTGCAAAAATCGATATGCTTGGGTATGATTGACCTGCAAAATGCTCGTGATGTTAATGCCAGAGATAAAAGATCTTTTGAGTCGTCAATGTTGAGGATTATGGCTTCCAAAAGTTCTGCTGGTTGTGTGGTTAATGAGGCTTGTGGCATAACTGCATGGAAGATCGAATCAACGCTGCATCCCAACCCGTGCAATAGACGCTTACCGCTATTGACTCCTGTTACTGGGCGGCTTATATAATCGACCGCGTTGACGAGACCTCGACCAAACCTATACATCCTCCACAAACCCTGATTGCTCAGCGTTCCTGGGTCTAAACTCCCACTCCGGTGGCATCTCTCAATCTCTTGAATCGATCCTGTGGTAACGACTTGGTGAATATATGTTAGTTAGTGCGTCCCTTTCGATTTCGTTCGACCTTGATGCCTAACATGTATTCCATTTCGCCAAGGTTCGTTATTTCGAATTGTTTTCCCGCGTCTTTGTTGAACTGACAAATCCTGTCATGGATCTTCTGGCGATTCCCATATCGTCAACATACTCTAACACCATCAGCACAACCTCTTGAAGGGTGAAGAGGCATTCGTCTGCTTCGCTCTTTTCAAATCCCAACTTCATCATCACCCCCTCCAACTTCCCTTTCCACTGTCGGCCAGCCTGCTTCAAGTCATACAGTGTTTTCAACGGCCGCCGACAATGGCCCTCTCTCCCTTTCTCCCTTCACACCCTCTGGCGCCTTCATGTAGAGCTCTTCGTCCAATTCACAATGAAGATATACTACATCCAATTGATGCTGTTCGAGGTCTTCGTGTGCGACAATGGTGAAGAGAGTTCGAAAATGGATACTCTGGCGACTGAAGCCAAGGTTTCTTCAAAGTCTCGCCATGCACCAGTGAGAAGCCTTGAGCGACAATACGAGCCTTGTGTTTGACCAAGTCTCCAGCAACGTCGACTTGCTAATCTGATTGATTGTGCGCCGCGGACAGGACTGGCTATACCACACGGTGTCACTAAGCCATTAAAAAAATCACTTCTGCACCGGTCTAGCGCCTTTCTTTCGATGATAATGGACCTTACTATGATTCTTCTGAAACATCATGGGTGTATGATAGGACTTTTCCAATAAAGAGGTTTGGACTTCTTTTACAGGCTGGCCCAAGGTTATGCCGACATTCCATTGGAGGATAAGGATTTTGAAGATAAGGTATACGTTCTCTGCACCATGATGGCGCTGAATCCCGCTCAGAAGTGTACTCTATACTTGGTAGATTCCACCCCCGAAGCAGTTAAGTTGGCTGGCCTGCTTTTTCTGCCATTCACAATCTGTCAATCTTTTGCCAGGCTGGAATATCCGTCGCTTTTGTGAGTTCTGAGTTCACCTGTGCTAGTTCTTTTCGTAGTTTGAGACCTTTTCAATGGCAGCCACATCATACTCGAGTAAACATGAGGCAGGAACGGCACTGTTGGTAATGCGATGCCTGTATGGCTTCAAAGATCACGAATCCCCCCGTTTTTGACGTTATCGCGACACTATCCTTCTCGTAGAGCTTTCAGATGTGCCATCTGTTCCGAATCTAGAGATGCTAGCTTTGACATCACCGTCTGGGACCAACCGCAACAATCCATTTGCTGTTCGAGGTTGCCTCGTGTCAGTATGCGCTGCTTTTGCCGTACATATAGTTCTAGATGGTCGGATCTTGCTAACAACCTCGAATAAATAAAAAGACACCTTAACTATTCCATCCCTCAGTCGTCAAGTATGACAACATCTTTCTCTTCTAAAAGAGATGGCTATGTATCACCGTTTGTTGCTTCATATCCCCCAGACGACAGTTCGATTATATCACCCTGTCCAAGCTCAACTTTGTATGATCCCTCCATCTCCACTGGGTCGATTTCCGCATCGAAAGTGCGGAAAGCGGTGAGTTATGTCTTCACATATACCGATGCATGGACTAAATACAACGATTTTAGTCTTCTGGGCGGGGTGGAAGTGGGAATCTAGTGAAGCCCGCGACCCTCCTAACCGGACTGGAATACGACCCAGATATTGTGAATCTACTTCAGAAGAGAAAGGAAGAAGCCAAAGCAAATCTTGAACCATCGGTGAGTATTTCGAATGAGATATTCCCTTGTTAATGAGATTGAAAGGTTTCTAACATGGGACGAGGGGGTACTGGGAATATTGAGGCTGCTACGGTTCAGCAAGGGATCCCGTTCGATATTTCGAAGGACCCTGATGACAGTTATGAGGATATCATTCGAGAGAAGGCTCAGAAGGCACGGATGCATACGCGGGTTTGTGGCTTTTTAGTCCAGTAGTTGTTTTCCATTACTGATGTTAGCTGATTATAATTAACAGACAGTCACGGGTCGAGGTGGAACCGGCAATATCAAACGACGAAAACCTAAGCCGGGGAAGCAGAAAGCGACACAAGGGAAAAGGAGACAACTCTGGGATGGTCTCAATATATCCAAAACTATTGCATCGCGTAATAGCCCTGTGCCACCGTTATCCGCTGGTTTGTCGACTGATCGGGCAATCTGTGCATCCCCTGATGAAACACAGCACCACTCACTGACTCCCCTGATGCAATATATGACCATAGATTCCAATCGATCGGCGAGTATTGTAGGATCATCCGGATCGCCTGTAACAAACGGAAAGGTCACGAGTGGAGAGAGAGGTAAATGGTGGAAGCTTCGTCGGAAATTTCAAAAAGATGGCAGCCATCGAGTCGATTTTCCACCAATCCTCGAAACTACCTCGGACATATCATGTCGACAATCCGGTGATGCGAAGACGAGGTCACGCAACGAAAACGGTGGCGAAAAACTAGGTATCACACATGCATATGATTCATATTCAGTTGATGATCTAGTATCCCCCATTCCCCAAGGCCAATGTTATGCGGAGGATTATGACAGTGATGGTGATTCGTATACTTCAGATGCCTTCATCGAAGCTTTGCGTGGTGATAATTTCAGTGCATATGATATTTAGAATCAATGGTGGTGGAAGCATTTCTGCTATTTCGTTGGAAAAAAGGGTATCTGTATTACGAGGGAAGCATTTACCAAGATCAAGAATGAATGGATATGACACTTTATTTGAATAAACATGGGCCAGTGCCGTTGCTATGCATCCCAAATTTTAGCTAACTCCTCATTTAATACCAATGAAATTCAAAATCCGGTGATCCTCCATTATTATCAGAAAATATCGAAAGGGTTCAGCTGTGATCTTCAGTGGTAATCACTTATGCAGTCTTTATTGATTATCCCCAGTGATAATTTGGGATCAATCATTTTGTGTGATTTGGGAAATTCAAGGATTTATGCTAATAACCTGTATACAGTCCTAAATTTCCAGATGTGCTGTAAGAATACTATTAATTCCTGGTAAACCTTCAGTTATTCCAATTATTTCAGTTATTTGTCATAAATTAGAGTATTTTGAAAGGAAATAGTGGATAGCACCATTCACTGTGGGAATTATTATTTTTGGAATTTTATTGAGAACCCCTCTGCTGAATTCAATGGATAATCCCTTGATCTTCCGCTGAATTAGTCAGTGGACATTCCACTGAATTTCAACCTTAAAGCTAGCACCAGTGGTGAGAAGCCTGTGACATCATTTCTGGACATAAGCCACAGACATAGATATGTTTCGCAGGAATGGCTCGATAGCATTTGCAGTAGAATACAACGCCTGGGGAGACATCGCATACCACTGATGATTTAAAAATATATCTTCCCGGAGTACCTTCCAGCATTCAGGGGTGGTCAACGAGAGATATCACACAACAACCCCAACTCGCAGAACAGGCTATTAACTAAATAAAATTTACTTTCTACTAAGACGAACCGCAAGAGTATCCACGGAAAAGCTGATTCCGCAGATATTGCGTCCGGGGAGAGGTTGACAGATAACGCATGCTAAACCAATGAAGATATAGCTGGACCTATCCTTCCGTGTTGGATTATTAATTCGAGCGCTGCACAAGTGTAAGCTCCGTGCACCGCCTGATCACCACTTTGCTCCCCCTCTGTTTTGTTCTACTCTTTTGGTTTGATTCCTTGTTCTAAATTCGATATATGCATTGTATTTAAGCTAGCTAATAATGAGAATGCCCCTCGCGCGATTGCGAGGGTCCCTGCTAAATCTCCCGAGTAAACGACAGAGTCACGCTCATTTCAACATTCCGGACCAACCTAACACCAGGATTAGTCAGAAATCCCAATGATATCTTACATGGCTACACTCTCGAGCAGATAACCAGCGCAGATATAATTATATAGAAACGACACAACCACATTAATAACTCCTAAG
>Ga0157379_10000669_pt1 | contig 27824 bp, 33 predicted proteins | sample S25metaG_FD_121802 | JGI IMG/M metagenome (GOLD analysis project Ga0157379, IMG submission 121802) | Switchgrass rhizosphere microbial communities from Kellogg Biological Station, Michigan, USA - S2-5 metaG | ecosystem: Host-associated > Plants > Roots > Rhizosphere > Soil | place: USA... | reverse complement strand
CTTCAGGGACGCATTCAGACCAGAAACATTCCATGCACTTATACGAACCGTTCCGTGGATTTTCGGAGGAAATATGATTGAAACCTAGATAAAATATCTTAAGTTACACATCATAATCAAGGAGTGTAACTCACAGGCAACACGGTATTTGTAGGCTGACCGTTGGATGTGTCCTTTGCTGTCTTCTGTTTCTTCGCCTTTGTTTCAGGAATATCCGTATCAGGTAACTCAGAAAGATCGGGAGAATTCGCAGCACGCTTGGATGAAGATGCTTTGCGCTTTGGAGGCATGGTCAAGAAACAGGGAAGATAACGGCGACTGCCAGTGATAATACGCGAAGAAGCGCAGAGGCTCATAGGCGCTTAATTCTGGATCAATTGAGCGAGAACGACTTCATAAGTGTTATTCAACAACAATTTAATTAGAGCAGATTCGCAGCGGACCTACGTCGGTTTTCACTCTCCAGCTTTCACTAAACCTGAGCTTCTTAGAAATGCTCCACCTGAGACTGCCAACGAGCTGTCGAGCGGTTAACAAGTGTTGAACCAACTTTAACCTTGGTTTACGCTGAGCTCCACTTTCGACTCGGGTGGAGCATTACTCGTATATCTCCTCAAGCAGAAATTCGCCTCAGTTGGATAGCCCATTTCGTGAAGAATACTGTACGCCATAACACTTCCTTTATAATGGCCACATTAATGCAGGATATAGACTTGTCCGGTGTCCGGCCCGTCATTCACGATTTCCCTCTTTTCCACGAGCCACTTGGGATCAAAACACGCACATCCACTTTTTGACCGGCACCTACCAAGAATGGGAAATTATATGTACAAACCACACCCTCTGAGGAAGGGGAAGCATATGTGTTTAGGGTATTCCAAAGCGACCCGTGGGGTATCATATTCAAGGAATTTGTGCGTATATAAAGTTCAGTACTACTAGAGTTTCCTTATATTTTCCAGATGGAGGCCTCCAATGATAACATTGAACTTCGATATGAGCTTCTTTCGGCCTTCACCCTCATCCAGGCTGTTGGCTGGAAGTATATGGACAACGTCGAACGTCGGATTACGGATGGATATCACTCAATGGGCGTAATGGTAATCCATCTCCCGTGGCCCAATTTGCTTTCTTTGACGCTAATTCAAACGAGACGAGACGAAAGAGTGGCATACCTGCCATAATCTCCAAATCAGGGAGCCAATTGATGGGTCGCATATGACTTTTCCTGATCAAGATACATGGCTGGATTGGATTCGTGACTAATGTATGAAAAGGTCGGAAAACCACATATTAACCGTTATTTGACTGTCTATACTCATGACATTTTTTGTACAGGCTCATCCATCTCTTTTTTCTCCTTCTCCAACCTCGCTCCATGTTTTTGGACAACGACTTATCTTGGTCTACAGGAAAATTAACCATACTTCGCACAGCACTCCTGTAGTGTTTGTCAAAAATTATTCATTCGCAAGTCCAACATAAAGAGCCTCGACACGGCCAAACCAAGATTCGCTTGCAAGATTTGCAATGCCGTGATTTTTTCTTGACGGGACACTCTATTTCGCCATCAGGAAGTTTCGACTGACTGCTTGGAATCTCCAAACCTCCCGATCCCCTCTGCCTCCACTTCGATGAATTCTCTAAGAAGGGAATCCAACCCTCCGTACAGGTCGACCTCTGTATGTCTAGACTCTATTGGTTCAGAGAGCATTGCTAAATTAATACATATAGTCTACAAAAAGAGGATCATTCGGCACCAGCATACTACTTAAAGATGCCACTTCTGTCAAACCCCTTTCCCCCTGATATCATGAGCCCATCAAGCCAACGTTTCGAGGAGGATAATACTCGCTCTTTCTGGTCCGAATGGGTTTTCACCTCAAATAGCTCGACCCTTGCCTCCCTAAGGGGAATACCCACTCAATTTGGAGAGTCCACATCGTAATGATCACTGTACATCTCAGATTTCTTATCTTCATGCGATACCGTCTTACAGGCTTATGCTGTTGATTTTCCTATTTGAATTCGGACATGGTGATATGGTAAACGTTTTCCCTTGCATTCTCGATGATGAATACGATGACCTCGGCTTTTCCTTCAGACAAGTGAAAAGTTCTCAGGTCAGTTACCACCTTGAGCCACTCGCCTCTGGATACCCCTCATCGTATCCATTCAGTCTGAGATTTTAAATTTTGGTTTAATAAATATTCCTTCAACATGCCGTAATATTTTCAAGATTTTCTAATAGACAATAACTTACCCATAAAATCGGAGACGCTGAAATGGCGCTAATTTGCCCAAGTCAACCTCGGTTTCAGGATGCCAAAATCCACTGGGTGGGGCCAGTACTTGTGTAAATCCCTATCAGGTGGCATATGAATTCTTAAGCTTTTTGAGACAATCTCATGGTATTCTTATGAGACTGGTCGATTTCTGGTTTAGGCGACGGGGGTGCAGAAAGGGGCGCGGGCTGGGAGCCACTCCACACAAAGAATAGGGCTAAAACAAGAATTAACAGCTCTCTTCCAGATCATTATATAGTCTCTTGATTGTATGAATGTATTTTTAAGAGAGAGTGTGAAGGGGTTTCGGTGTGGCTCAAGGAGCCATAAGTCACTGTAATGCATGAAATCTATGTCTATTTCATCACATCTCTACACGAGAACAGATATAGAGTTAAGCGGGCTCTGGATCGTCGGAGCAAAGAATGTCTCGAGCTCATTCAAAACCAAGAATTATTCGATACATACTAGTGGCTCAGCTTATTTATTTACATGCTCACTCTCGCTGTCCACGACAATACTGCGCGGTCGGCAAACAAAGCACAGGTAGATTTGACATGATGTCAGAATGGTTTCCAGAAGACACAGTGGATGGGAACGAACGAAAGAGAACCACGTAAAGTCAGGACCCCTGTATCTTCTATCTTATCTTTAATCTATGTTTATGAGGCTTGGGTTCAACGACAAACTTCAGCTCATGCATGACATACTGCTTCCTTCAATTCTTACATACTTACATATACATTCTCTCATACAGATTTCACCTGTCAATAAAATTCACTTATATATATATATTGAGTAGTATAATAGAAGAAAACATTTGTGGGGATTGAATGACACATTGACAAATTACAAACATAAAGAAAAGGGCATACAAGATAATCAGGACAAAGAGAAATTATTAGATTCATTATTCGTATGTTTTACTCCGGTCATATATTTCTGTGACATTGCTCAGACACGGGCAGCACCTGCACCTGGACCTGGACCAGATGAACCTACTCTCCGACCTATATGGCCTAGTGGAACTCTGAATCCCCATGCCATTTCGGAATGGATGAGTTGTCCGGTAGCAATATAAAGTGCTATGAGCGCGGTGACAAACCCAAACGCACCACCTGCCTTCGTGAGGGAAGAGGAGGAGTGAGTTGTCCATTGGCCGACGGCTAACAGTAGAAGCGTTAGAGACCAGCAGGAGAAAAGTGCAATGAAGGAAATGTTGCGGCGGAGCACGGTGAAGCTGAGTAAATCACGAAATCAGTTCGATAGCTGGCCGAAATGAATTTGAACTACGTACGTCCACAGAAGAGAGATGATACACCATACGATGTAATACAAGCCGACAGCGTTACCGACTTCATTAGGAGCCATACTGGATAGAACACCAGCTGCTGGCCAGATCAATAGGGCATAAGAGAACCAAAATCCACCGAGCATTGAAAAGACTTGATACCGATGATATGAGAATTTAGAAACCGAATCATCATGAGAAATGCTTACCAGTAGATCCGAAGACATTTCCCCTTGGGAACTCCCACATGCCTGCGAGGAATTGGACAAGGCCACCTACGAAAAGGCCGACGGCGACCATGGGATTGACTTGCGTAATGCCTCGGGTACGAACCAAATAGAAGGACCATAAGAAAACAGAGAAGGCGAAGGCGTACATCCCTCTGTAGAGATGAATAATCAGAATAGAAAATCAAATAGGAGACGGTGATCGCGTACGTTGGACCAGGGTTTGCAATTCTCGTAAAATATCGTTGATAAGAGACTGGGTCATCAGAAAGTGGGCCATAGCCATCGGCGGGGGCCAATGGTCCGTAGTTGCCATAATGCCCACCACCATTGTAGGGCTTTTCGTTATAGCCTGCACCACGGGAATAACCAGCACCATTGGCATTGCCATAGGTGCCGTTGTTGGTGTCGTTAACAGGAGCAGCAGTAGCGTTGGTAGTCATCACGGATAGTTTCAGTACAGAGTGTCGTGGGGCTCGTTAGGGAGAACGTGGGATGGGATGGTGAAGAGTTTGGCTTGCGGAAAGGTGATTAAATAGAAATTTTCATTGGGAAGGATAGACGAGATATCGGATAGAAAATGATCCAATGCACTCGTAATCCTCCAAGAAGAATTGGAATGGCATCATTGTATGTCATAGTGCTGGAACTTTCATCCACCCTCGAGAAGGCTCTACATACTTTGTGCGAAAGAAAGTGGATCAAGGGCGTGGACCAGCGTTGTCCCGAAGTGGTTCAAGAAGAAGAATCCGCTGCGCAGAATTACGTTTCTAGCGCAAGTCACAAGTATAAATTCAACAAGAATCGTCGAGAACCTGCTTAGTTGAGAAATTCGTTGTGAATCTGAACCAGGGTTGAATGAGGGCCACGGAAGAAGTTTCTAGACAAAGCTTAAGAATCTGAAATCCACGGGTGACCGGGGAATGTATTACGTCTGTATGGGACGTTGGGGCGAACGGTAAGCGCCGACAGCTTCATGGATGAGCCCGCCCCACTTCGGTTACGTCGGTCGTGCAGGCTGGCGGCGAGTCTAGACTATGGTCAAGAATAGGCAACTTCAGGAAGTGCAGAATCGGAGCTGAAGGAAATAGAGATCGAGTCCAGAAAACAAGGCTCTGACTCATGAAAAAAGATACAAGGGGGAAAGAATGGTCTGGGTCAACTTTGAGGGCGGGCGCTTGAGCTCAGTTGTTAACTAGCGCCCAATAATTATTAGCGGATGATTTTCTTGGGTTTTCACAAATAAATAACACCGGCCAATGGTGAGAACAGAGCACGGGGATAAAGGCCAAAACATAATACATGCGACTGTTTTCAAATTCTGAAAAAGAATCGGAAGGACCATTAATAGATGACGATTTTGTCCAGATCGCCTGCTGCACCTGAAATTGTCTAATTAGCAGAGTCGCATTCTAAGTGTGAAAATCTCGGATACCAGTAGATCCCTGAATGGTTATGCTGTTCTGACTCCCTGCTTTCAAAGTAATTTGCAAAGGAACACTGAGGACTACGCCTGCAGCACCAGTGGGTTGCTTAAGAGTGATTGCTGATCCACCGTTAACCGAGACAGAGGCAATACGGTACAGAGCTGTTACTGAATCTCCAAGTCAGCAAAATCAGATGTTGGCGAAAGAGAAATGTACACTGATTGTCGGGGTTTATATAGTAGAATGAAATCCACTGTGGACTCCCAGTCCCCGAGATATTGTTGATAGTCACGCTGCTGCCCTTTCCGACTGGGGTCCATCGATAATATATCAAAGTCTCCCGAACATAATTGCTTACCATTGGTTACAACTTGACCCCCAGAACATGCTGAGCAGCTAGATCTCGTTGCGTTGCCAGTCAGTTGGCCTGACTCTGCTTCGTATGATGTACCGATAGGGAAACAGATTGCGCCTATCCCACAGTTCGATTTTGTTTGATATAGATGATCCATTGGTACTCACCAGTGTTAACATCAATTGTCCAAACATCGTGCCATTGAAGTTGAATAGACCTGTTTGGGCCAAATACAATCGGTAACCAAACATATCGACTATCTCCCAAAGCGTTTCCGTCCCAGCGATCCCCCATGTAAATGAAAGTGGTGGTGGATGTCCCAGGAATTTTCAGTTCGAAAGTATTCTGAGAGTTCCAAGTGTTGGTTCCGCTTGGAGAGATAGTGGTATGAGCGGACCAAGACCCAGAAAGATTGGTAGCTGTGTAGAGGAAGTCATCGTTCGGTCGGTAGCCGGTTTTCTGACTGAAAATATGATAGTATACGCCGTCTGTATTGTGTAGCATTCCAGGTGCTTCCAAGTTTGTTCCTAGTGTACATTTAGCCAATATATCAATTGCTTCTACTATTGCTAGGATTACCTGAGAAGGTATGGATGATCGTAGACTCGTTTGTGTATTGGGGATTCAGGCGAGTGATTTGATTGTTGCCTCCACTACCATAGAGAGCATAAGCTTGACCTGTCAAAATATGTTAAGCCAAGTGTTGGATCTTCTCGGAATCATCGTACCATCATCGTCCTGGAAGAGGCCAAAGTCTTGTGAGGGAGCACCTAGCGGTTGGTAACTCCCGAGATATTTATACGGTCCAGTAATATTCGGTGATACGGCAACGCCTTGAAGGTGCAAGTCGTAACCTTGCTCGTCAGAATGGAAATAAAGCTAGAAGAATATAAGATGGATGCCGCTAAGCAGTATCATGACTCACAATCCACTGGTTGGTTGATGGGCTAAATATGACCTTTGGTCTTTCACCGACTTTGTCATTGGCAATCTGGGTTCCAGCAATAGGGGATAAAGCATGTCCCAGATTTTTCCACGAAACCAAATCTGTAGAAGAATATACAGAGATTCTATACGAAGTCAATGAAATTCTGCAGAATAATTAATACATACGTACCCTTGAAAATTGGGACCACCGGGAGTATGATCTTCTCCAAACCAATAGAAAGTGTTGTTTACCTTTGCCATTCCACCACCGTGAGCCTGAATGAGGGCACCATCCGTATCCAACCAGAGACTGCCGGGGACGATATATTTGGTGGAGCTGCAGCCAGTAGATGTTTCTTGAATAATCGGTGTTGAATAGCTGAAACTAGCTAGATTAAAGAGAAAGAGAATTTCGAACCCCAAGGCTGAAAAGGCTAGGGGCAGTTTCATGTCGAGATAGTCAGGCAAACGTATGCTTTGAAGATTTAATCAATGTGATCCATCTCTATATAGACTACGAACGAATAGTAAATGTGTATGGGTTCTTTCGAGCAGATTTATGAACGGTCCGGCGGAACGGATGGCTGGGTGTCATGAGTTACTGTATCCCCGAGAAGATTATTGAACCCGAGTAGTCACCGAACCTAGAGGTCGCGGAAATAAAAAGAGTATAAAAATTGGATTCTGCTTCTGGAGCGAGGAGCAAGTTGGAGCAAAGGGTATGTCGGGCCTGGACAATGTCATCTGGTGATTGAGCCTCTGTTGCCGTCTTCGGCATGGAACGTCACAATGTCACTGCGTTACAACACGGTTGAACCTGTCCTCATCCTTCAACTTTGGACGCGTCGACGTCAACAATGCCCACAAAGGCACTTGAGGAGCTTCACAAAGCTATATTACGAGCCAATCCTCATGGAAGTTGTTCAAATATATGTCATCAATTGCAAGGAATTCTTCCTGTCTTGTTGGTATGCGACTGGTTTTAACAGATTTATCCTAGTCTCGCTGACTTTCCTGGATTAGAATTCATGGAAGGCACCTAACATATCAGAGTTTAGGGAATACGAAGATCTCCTATCTACGAAGATCGTGGAGCTTTATAAACAATACCCTGCTCCATCGCTGGATTTCGCGTGTTCTCTCATCACTAAATTATTCAAGACGCGTCTGACACCTCAGCTAAAGATTAAATCGGATAAAGGGGCTTTGAAAGATATTAATATCTGGGAACAAGTTTTCCGTTGGATCTTTAATGGCTTATTGGTAAATTCAGCCAATTAAATAATATCAAAACTTTTCTTAGTGAACCACTTTCAGGACTATTTGGATTGCGGAGAAGCAGGTGAGGATTTGGTTGATTTTCTTTAATTCATTTACTGATCGTTGCATAGATCTCATTAAAATTGGCTCCAGGTTGTACAAACCATTGTTCGGAATCCTCTGTTCGATTCCTGGAATGAAACTTGGAGCACGTCTCCGCGCGCAGGTATGCAATATTTTCTCTAGAAATTACGCATATAATCATGAAGCGACGCTCCTTTAAGATTTACGGTCTGTTATCGGATGCGGCTGAGGATAATAAGAAGAACAAGGAACTTTTGAGAAAACCATCGGTTCTGGGCGGGTAAGACACATGGGACTTCCCTCTACTACATGTGCCTATTGATCATGATAAAACTCCAGAGCTCGTCTCGGGAACCTCATTATTGCCACCGACGGTGAGGCCTCCTACCTCGTCTTTCGAACATTGCTAACACATTTACATGCAGAATATCTCGTTTTAGATAGTCTATTTCTTCTTTTGGCCCGCCTAACACCAAGCACCAAAGATTCATTCGCTCGTGTCTCCATGGCGAATGATGTGTTCAATAATGCGAAAACGATTAAAGCGTTGGGAACCCAGTTGTGTACAGAGTTGGCTCGTCTATACAAAAATGCGACCGGCGATGAATGGGAAACGGTAGCGTAGGATTTTATTCGTAAATTTCTCTATTCATTTTTTCCCACCCAGATCGTAGAGGGCATGTTCAGAACTTTGGCCCAAGCTGATCCCTCCAAGCAAGTCACGGCTCACCTTACCAGATAAATTCCTAATAAACCACTTCATAGGCCGCAGCCGTTCCGCTTACTGGACCCAAATATACGTGCAAGCTCAGTCGTAATCTCGCACCCTCCATTACTCGACAGTATTTACTTGGACAAGTCGGGTTTTCTGGTTAACATCCAAGACAACGTACACTCCCGCATCTATCACAATTTACATGTTGTTTATATCTATTGCAGGATGCCATAGATTGTCTTCATGTTGAGTATAGTTCTGTTGTATCTATCTCAACAGACGAAGCGAAATATGGAGGTAAACGTATCGCATCATAGGTTCCGGTAATTAAACTAATAACTCACTGGACACAAGAGGGAACAGAAGTGGTCTTGAACTTGGCATCACCTCCTCGTAAAACTGACGAAGAAATCCCTGCTACAATGGGTGGCAACCGAGTTGTCTTCATCATTTCTGAGAGGGATAAAACCGCCTTTACAAATGCTTTAAAGATTCGTGGCTTGGTACGAAACAATTTTTTGAGTCCTGCACTATTTATTGATTCCTTATAGGGTTCCAAGATCGATGTTGATGAGAAGCCGGCCTTGAAGATGAGAGAATCTGTCAGTACATCCGGTCCTTTGGATCTCAATGTCATTTCAGAAGCACCCCCTGAAGTTTGTATATTACCTCCTTCCCCGTCACTATACTAAACATCGTTTATACACAGGTCAAGAGCAAGACGGTTCAAAATTGTAAGGGGATACTTTGGTTAATCTCCATACCCCCTACTGATTCACTTCAGTTTATGCTATCAGCAGTCCATCGAACGCTCATTCTCGCAGTGTCACCGAAGAGAATGGCGGCGGGACTCTGCCAGAATCCAAAGTCGCCGTCACATCCTCCAAATCGCCATTGTCTGAAGCTGCTGCTGCTGAACTCATTTTCCAAAAGCTAACTACGCCTGTGACAAAACCTTCCATTCGGCGCGGTCGTTTCAAGCTGTCTGATTGGTTGGTTGACGTAACCAGTGATTCGCCGCTCAGTGAGCCGGAGCCTCCTTCACCTACACCCGTTGGGAAGAAGGCGTCAGCTGAACGAAACCCTGTTCTTCCCCGCAATGGTGAGTGACTTCCTTTGTTCGATGGCGAAATTGCCGAGAGATAATCCCAGAGGAACGCCACGTCCCCGTTGAGGAGAAGCCAGAGGCTATGACTAGCCCTCGAGAACCTATTCCTTCCAAAAAGCGGAAGCGCAATGATGACGAAGATGCCGAATCCACGATTGCTCAAGATGCCGTAATCGAACCTTCTTATAACTCCCAATTTCTTAATCCTTCGGAAACAGCCACCACTCGATCGACCACGAAATATAAGAGCCGCGCCCGGATATCTAGTCCTTCTGCCAGACCACTCGATTTTGATGTTATTCCAGTTAAGAAACCACAAGTATCGAGTATCTTCAATACATCGAAATCGAAGGCCGTACCTCTTCATATGAAGAAACTAGACGTCTCCTCGATACAACCGGACAAGCCAATTTCAAAGAAAAGGTCAGCCCCACGGCCGAAGTTGAAGCTTAAGCAAGCAGAAGCAGAAAAGCATGACCCTAGTCCAATCGTTGCACCTAGGACGAGAGTATGTTTCAAAAGAGTCTTGGTTTATTCGAAACTTATTTGTTTGAATAGATATCTAATAAACGTGCTAAGGTCGTCGAATCTGATCCAGAAGAAGAACCCGAGGAAGAGCTATCAATTGCGTCGAACAACGGGAAAAGGTCCAAGGAAATGAGCGAAGACGTCACTAAGGTCCGACTCTTTTTAAATAAGCTTATTCGCATTCTCATAAATGATTTCAGATATCTTCTCCAACCAAAAAAACACCTTGGAACAGTCTTCCAGCGGTAATTGTTGAATCCTCTCGCCCAGAGCTTCCTAAGCTCCCGGACCCCTCTCATCCGGTTTCTAAGCTTGATGCTATTCTTCCTATCTCTGATCCTCAACAGCCAGAAACAATAAAGAGCGAAGAAACCCCTGATGAGGTCCAACCTGACAGCAATACCACTCTCTCTATGACTAACCGGTCTTTCTATGCATCTGATAATAATGCCTTCGACACTTCGCATGATTTAGCACCATTCAATATCACCCAGGAGGGCGATTTTCCTATGTATCTGAATGAGCCCATCGAAACAACGAATATTTCTACTCCGGCCGCCACCACACTAGCTCATTTAGTAGATGACAGTGGATTTGCTGAAGCCGAACATCTCTGTCCTCGCTTGTTCCCATTCACAGACCTTACTGAATGTGGCGATAAGACCTTAGTTGCATCTTCTGACCCTCTTTTAGTACGTGATACATGACACTTTACTCGTAACAAACTATCTGATCACTATTGCTTTCTCCAGGTAAGAAAATCTGAGAATCCTGGACAGCAAATCGCTCAAAACAAGGATATCATTGATCTGACTTGCTTGAAGGATGAACCTTCTACATTCGCCTCTCCCCCCACTGTCTCAAATTTCGTTATCACGGATCTTTTACTATCTCAGGAGCCTCCTTTAGACTGTACTATTCCCCATTCCGGTCCTCCAAATGCTGTCACCGATGCCAACATAAAACCGTCTTCTAAAACTAAAGCTCGTCTCAGTGTCACTTTCGCCGAAGACACCAAAAAGTCTGTATCTCCGGCACCTGCTCGACTGAAATCTATTCTTCCCAAAAACAATGCTCCGTCTCGAATCCCTAGATTGATACCTAAACAGAAACGTGAAATAGCTGAAATTTGTACGCCATTGTTTTGATTTTATCAGAGTCTCTTACATGATGGTTTTTCCTAGCGGTATCTAAGAAAGCAGCGCCGTTGGAGGTTGTGGAAAGACCTCGAGAACAAAAGCCATTCACATCAGGGCACGCCTTCCAGCATGGGCTTCGGTATTCTAATCGTGTCGCAGAGGAATCTGATTCTGAATCCGAATCCGAACCATCGAAACCACTACCTGCAAACGTCGATGCGAAGATTGTTGCTGTGAGTCCTACATTTCAATTTAGGACCCTGCGTATCGCTGATAAACTGAATGATAATAACAGGTCCTGGATAGGATTCACCACGTAGGCATTCGTCTGATATCAACGTGTATTATCTTACAGTCCTATCCTATGAAGGTCATTCTAGAGAATTTGAGTCGTAAATTCAATACTGCTACTATACAAACCAATTCTGTTGCTGAAAACATCAAGAAATTTGCTGCCGAAGATCTAAATCTTATGTTGAATGAAAAGTATGTGTTTCTTCCGAACTCCCAGAATTTCACAACTTATCTCGGCACAGTAACGTGCACCGTCGACGATTGGAAGGGATGGAAGAAGAATACGCTAACTTTGGACGTATTACGAAGGAAGGATTTGAAGAAATTCTGAAGGCGGACCAAGCAGTAGACAAGCAATTGAGGGAAGCGATCGTGTCCCATGACAGGGCTAGCCTTGCTAGGCAGTTCCCGAAGAAGCTTGCTCCTCGACCTAAGATATTACAGACACTCGTCGCTGCTCTAAATTAGCACCTTTCCGTCTTTTTAAAATATCATTCCCCACTGGTTGTGTAAATCAATATAAAACATTAAGAAGTTGTATGGGCATATCAGTTCTCATAACGAGCTTTCTTCTCTGCATCACTTTCACAGTTCGGATGATGATTGAAGTAATTGCTTGCGTCTGAATCGAGCAAACCTATCATTCCTAGAGATCTCCCCAGATACAGTGCGTGAGTGATGGGGAGCCTCTGGAGAAGTTCCGAAATTCTGAGGAATTTGTGATACGACCATCTAAGTAGCTCACCAAAAAGTCTGCAAATATTCCATTCCTTAATTAACTTTGAAAAGGCCATGTATGCAATTTGGCTGCGCTGTGAGAATTCGTAGCCATACTTCCTGAGCCACAGGCCGCTTCACTATCAAATCAAGATGATTTTCGCAACATCAAATCCTCTACTGCCCTCCATGTATCCTCGTTGGTTGCTTACCACTCTTATTCCTTCCCTTTCAAAATCGCAGCTCCAATGGGTATGTCCAAATGCCCATAGCACGACTGGTGCAGTCCAGCAAGCAGTCCCAACCAATTCCGTCGCAAATGCACTATTGGTTGGGCCGCCTGTATACCTGGGGTCCCCAGTTCCTTCAACAGTAGGTGCATGATGCGTGAACACGAGCACTTTTCTTTTGCTCTCCTCCTTACGGATCTGCTCTATTGAATCTGTGAGCCAAGTTAAGTCGGTATTGTGCGCGGATGCATAGGAGGCAGGTGTCAATGAATCGATGCGTTTGAAGTCGGTTAGGGACCAGGAGAGGATGTCAAGATCGTCGAGGTTCAGTGCGGACCACAGAGTGCATCCGAGAATAGTGAGCGTTGAAGTGAGGTCGTAACGCGTCCGATTGAGCAAGATGAACTCGCCGTTTGATTTATCAATAGCGTGTGCTGCGGATGCACGAGTCTCAAATGCCTCCAAGGCAGCGATGCTTTCCTCCTACAAAGACACAATATTGTATTAGTTTAGTAGTGTCGAATAAATACAGGAGTACATGCCAGTGTCGAAACATACGGCTCGTGATTGCCAGAGACGAAGAAGACACGTCGAAAGCGTGCCAATTGAGCTTCTAGCCATTCGAAAAGACGACTGTCTCGTGTCCAACCGATGTCGCCCAGCAGAGCGAGGTTTGGGGCATGGGCAGGGAAGTCATACTCGTACAGAGGGCGAGAGCCTCGCTCGATTTCGAGGTGTAAGTCGCTAAGAAGTTGGATGCGGCCGTCAGTTGAATCTGACATAGGCTGTTCACAACCGTGGGAAACTGTTACGGTATTTATCAAGTAATTTTTATACAAGCCCTAATGATCGACACAAGGCCAGTACTAGAAATAGATAGGAAGCAAAGCCCAGATCTAAACGCGTTTTTTGGGGAATTAGTGACCCTCGTGGTGCTGATGTTCAGAGATCCGATATGATTGATATTGAGATAGCACAAGCTTAACACGAAGCGACAGCAGTGTAACAGATGATGCCTTCGACATTCAACAATCAGGGGAAGACTCGTACAAGGGCTGAATATAGTGATTCACAGGGAATCGCAAAATTTCATGAAGGATCGTAAAAATACCATACTAAGCCTAGGAATATTCACCGAACTGCGCATGTCCTGTTTCACCGGCGTGCGCTCTAGCTTCCTTTTCACCTTTGATACCTTTCCCACAGATCTAGATTAAATTACTAAGTAAAAAAGGCACTAACTCGACAAGTTTTGCATAATTTTGTATCGTACCTCACACTTGAGAAGGAATGTAGCAGTATTGGTGAATCTCTTCTGCGCTCGAAGTTTTGAAGCAAGTTCCTGGCCTGCAGTCAGAACGGCAATATTGCTAACGGGGAATAATGTTTCATGGAAGTCTGGAGGTGCACCAGGGGTCGGAGCAAGAGAAGTGGCATCGTAATGGATCCCGGAATAAAGCAAAATGGCCCTCGTTGAATAATCAGACCCTTCTCCGAAACGGTCGATACGACCAGTCTCTACATCGATTGATGATATTTCTGTCCGATAATGAGAGGCAAAAATGGCAAGCTCTATATAACGATTTTTTCAATCAGCAAAATACACTGGAAGGAAACAAGTTTATACCAATTGCACCACCCCATGAATTAGGACTGGAGATCGTCTTGATATATTCTTCGCGAGGGCGGCTATGTATTATAATTAGTCAGTAGGTGATTATAAAGTTGAATAACTGGGAGATAATAATACCCTAAAAAGACATCCGAATAAGTTTCGGGATCGTCTCTTATTATTTTCGCTACCACTGTGAGATTGATAGATCAGGTTAGATATGTTCGAATTGAGAATATCCGCACGTTGTCGAAGCCGGGATGCAGCGCCCATATCCTGTTCGAACACGACTCCAATAGATGAGAATAAGCAGGAATTATCATCTGGAACAATCTAATAAATTGAATAAGTTTCTTGATGCGGTTATCTGAACGAGAACATACTCGGTGAACTAAAACACCTCCATCTGTTGGCACATAATCATCTCCAAGAGCCTGCTTTCCTGGCTGAACAATAGGAGGCTCTGCAGCTCTGATCGGTGGATTGATTCCAAGTGAAGTACTTGGTGCTATCCTAGGAGGAGGAGACGGATAGGATGCGGAAGCAGCAGCAGAAGCTTCGACTTGCGTTACGATGAGCTGATCACCTTTCTGTAGTCCAAGAGAAGTGATGGGAAGTTGGGGTATCAAGGTGAGAGACCTGGGAGGGTATCCAGCTTTGACTGTTGACAGGCATATCAGTGAGCATAGTTCCCTCGGAAACCTATCGATTCGACTCAACGAGCTTGAAGCGAAGGTGGTATTTCGGTTGCTGATAGAATAGCCTGTTGAAGATCCGATACTTTGATACTTTCGTTGTTAATATCGATATCGATGGACGAAACACCCCTGGGATGTCTGAGTCTTAGAGTGGGCATGGCAAGGGAGATGGTTTGCTGACGTCGTCCCACGATAACGGAGTTTGTCACACGTCACAATGTTTTCTCCGCAAACCTTGTCCGGGAATATTCAAAAGTCAATCGAAAGTTCTGTAGTGATGCTTGTGATTAAATATTACGACTTTATGACAATCTCGTGAGGTCAAACCAACAAAGGCATATTTTGGCACCATAGATTCTGTAAGGGTTCCTTTGATCCGTGATGGGTCTATTATCTGATCCGGTAGTCTCATTTGGCCGAGTACTTTTATTTCTTTCTCCAAGTATGATATTAAATATATTTCCTTGTTTCAATAATAAAGTGCAGCTTCGTATGGTTGCCGTGAAATGTCTCAATCTTACACACAAGACTTTATTTTCATGCACCAATTACCTCTACTTCCAAAGACTAATATCTCTATTTAATCGGGAATGCATGAGCCCTCTCTAAGTACTATGAAAGGAATTCATTCGAACAAATAAACAGTTCCTGAAAATACGGTGATTAACTTCTCATCGGAATTTATTCAATATTCATATACACAAAGCTGCATAAATTATGGGACTGGTTGGATAAACCAAAGAGGATAAATTTATAAAGGTGTATAATTAACAGTTCGAAGAAATCCTTGGTTCATATTGACGGATACCCGCAATGGTGGTGAAAAACACCCCGTTCTGCTTCATCGTTTTTAATATCACTCTTTCAGCTACCCACTACATTGGGCCCTATAGTAAGCTCAAATGGATTCTCAAAAAAAAGAGGAAATATCTAAGTGGTGATTATTTTATGGGGGTGATCCGTCTGTTGTCCCCGTCAGACTTGTAGAGGCGTACAACCGCTTCTTTTATTTCTTCGAGCCAGGTGTGCAACTGGTCGCAAAGCCTTAAAGGACATCTACCTTCACCAATCCTGAACGAATTGGAGAGCCATTTTATTGTTCACACCAAGAAGTGGAGCAAATGTTCTCTTCTGAAACAGCTGTTCATAATTACAGTAAATAGATATGGCATACCGTGAAATAGTCCTTGGATGTTTTGTTGGATAGAAATGGTCCATATGATGCATTTTCTCTTTCTTCGATTAGACATATCCTTCCATTGGCTCTAGAATATCTGGAAGACTATGGAATGATTCGGAAGCGTGGCCACCTAAGAAAGAGGAAATTCCTGGGAAATCTTCGGCGAAGAGGTTGTAATTATTTTCGACTCCAATTTTGGGTGTTTTGATTACTCAGGTTCATTGAGTGGACACTGCTGCGGGTTCTTATTCGTTTGTAAATTTCGGGGAGATTTTTGGAGGATTTAGATTCATAATAATTTGTTGGTGTCGAAGGTGGAAGTTGTACTTGTCTATATAATACAGGAACATAATTATCTAAGGAGAAATGGATTCGGGTTAATTCCATCTTGGGCTTTATTATTCGACATTCCTGTTGCCTTGGATACAAATACAATAGCACACTTTCTCTCGCCACGGTGTAATGGTAAGAGTAAAATTTGACAGCTTTAAATAACAACTGGACCATTAGGTCGTTCTTATCAGAGATAAGACCAAGTTGGCGACAAGTCCATGTGACAACTTCAGTGCTAATCGCACTCCTAGAGTAGAAATGACAGAGTTGACGCGCAGGGCCGGGAAGTTTGGAGGAGAGTGAGAATGTCCGTTTGGCGCAGTAGACAGAACTGATAGAGTCCTTGCGGATGGCGTCTGTATTAACCGGGGGCTCCAGTGTCAAATAGGTTTTCAATCTAAGACAAATTCGAAGTACCAAGGAGACGTTCTATTGGTAAGTAACAATAACTAGCATGCCTCGAGGCTCCTTCAGATTGCAGATGATATTAAGCGAAGCCAGAGGTAGGTTCACCTCAGATAGAAAGCGATTAGAAGTCACTAGTCAATGAGCGTGACGCTCTTTGGTGTTGGGCTCCTTCAAGACCCGGGAAAACCAGCCGTTTATCGTGAAGAGCTTTGGGATAGTAACGTTAGCATTATTTTAATAAACCGAAGTTTGGGCGATTTGTCGAAAGAGGAAGATAAGATGTTACAAACTCCAGGCACTCGCTTCCATTTCGAGACTCACAAAACGTGCCAGGAAATACGGTCCGAAAGGAACATTGGCGACATTTTATGCTGAATGGGGGGGGGGATTGTTTCCATTGCCTCCAGGGTAACCCAAGCGTTTGCTGGCCAAGAATGTCAAATGTGAAATATTCTCAGGTACGTGCTTCCTCTTCCAAGCGCACCGTCGGAATTTCGCCCACCCCTAATCCTCTCAGGGACGCAATTCAAAACATTTTTCACTGCTAAGTCGCAAGTATAATTATGAGGTGGCCGACTTCAGAGATAATTATAATGACCAGTCCTGCTCGACGCACGGGCCGCTGACGAGGTTCTTGCTGCCCACCGTTCACGTTTACTTATGTCTATTGAACTCGGTACCGATGGAGGAAGCAATTGCCACGTGCATTCACTATCCCGAAGTTACTGAGCTTCTTTATCGCGTTGATAACACTTTCGGGACCGAAGGGGTTCCTCTTGCCCACTGTAATTTACTGGTATGAAAAGTGGTGACGTTGCATCGAAATCCGGCGCAGAAGCATGATATTGGTGTCGCCCTGTATTTGGCAAGTAGAATATTACAACCTTGTGCTTGGGTGAGAAAATAACAACAAGAAAGGCTAATATCGTGGAATAAGGAGCGTAAAGAAGAGAATAATTGACAGAATAACACCGTTGTGGCGCAACGGCCATCGGCAGAGTTTTAGACAATTCCATGCCTCGTTGGCAATGACGCTCAATTCTTGGTAAAAATTATTTCAGGGTTATGCGGCTCTCAACGGAAAGTGGAACACATGAGTATCGACCGCCGTGACTTGAAGGTTGATGTTCTTCATATGCTCGACGTGGCCTTGGATTGGCTTACTTCCACTTTGTACGAGAGACAAGGCTAATAGTATTTCACGAGCACAGACATGTCTTTCGCGGAGCTGACTCGGGTCATGCAGAGTTCGCGAAGAATTCTTCTTCTTCGTAGGTTGCGAATGACCACCTGGAGGATGCGGGATTTGGGAAAAGAAAATATCTGAATTTATACCTGGCCTTGACTTGGCCTTGACTTCAGCGAAAATCGATGACAGATGAGAGCTAACTCAATAAGGTAACACATAAAAATTCGGCAGCGTTTGTAATCTCTTCAGTTTGGATGACTGGACCGGCGGGACACCATCGGGCACGGGCCGGGCCGCCAACGTGTTTCCTCTTCCGGACCGGAGTGTTCCAGAGTTATCCTCTTAAAGTACCTAACCTTTCCTCCTGACAATGCTTCATCCCGCCTCAGGCTATTCCTCTCGTCGTCGAAATGGCCACCAATGGACACGTCCACAGTAACGGTACCGCCGTGCATGCGCAATCCCGACCTCTAACACCTGGAGTCTACGCACCAATTCCAACATTCTTCCAGAAGGATACTGAGGATATTGGTGCGTTAATTATTCTGATTGATCCAATTTTTGACCTTCTGATTTGTTTTGAAGATATCCCAACCTTCGAAGAGCATGTAATACGCGTCGCGCGCGCAGGTGTCGGTCTCGTTATTGGCGGTTCTATGGGAGAAGCTCATCATCTATCACACGAAGAACGCTCCACTCTTATCCGTTCTGCTCGCCATGCCCTCGATACAGCTCAACCATCCCTTTCACATATTCCGATTATAGCTGGTACTGGTACAGGAAGTACGCGCGAGACGATACAGCTTTCGGCAGAAGCCGCACAAGCTGGCGCAGATGTCGCCATAGTCATTGCCAGTGGTTATTTCGCTGCCGCCATAGATCAGAAAGCCTTGAAGGCTTTCTTCGCCGAGGTTGCGGATAAGAGCCCCATCCCTGTTATGATCTATAACTGTAAGCCTCTCCTTCCGTGGCTTCATCTTTCATGCTGCATTTCGCTCATATATCGGCATTTCCTTGTTACTTCCCAGACCCTGGCGCATCTGGAGGACTCGATCTAGACTCGGATTTGATTGTGTCCATTGCACAGGAAAACCCCAACATCTGCGGCGTAAAGCTCACATGCGGTAATGTCGGGAAACTTACACGTATTGCCGCATCCGTAACTCCCGCTGCATCCTTTGCAAAGACGTATCCGCGCCGTAATAAAGAAGCTGGGACTGTACCATTTGTTGTCTTGGGAGGATATGCCGACTTTTTAGTACCTTCGATATATGCGAATGGACATGGCGCGATTACTGGATTAGGAAATCTTGCACCTGTGAGTTTTTGAGAAGCTATTTGTTTTCTTCGTTCATACTTGAATAACACTCCCATAGCACACGATCAGTCGACTCTTCACCCTCGCTTCCGATCCTACACATTCTCATCTTGCTGAGGCCCAAACCCTTCAAGGTTTGGTTGCTCGCGCAGATCGCACCATCGCGCTAGCAGGTATTGCTGGAACCAAGTACCTCTTGGAAAAGGTATACGGATACGGCGGTGCTCCTAGGAGACCATTATTGCCGATTGAGAAAGAACAAGGAGAGAAGCTATGGTCTCATCCACATGTGGTAGAGTTGGTGGAGCTAGAGAAGCAGTTGGCTGACTGAGCACGAGGTTCAGTATATGCGTCATGATTTGACTAGTTGGATGTCCTCACGTTTACCGGAATATGTTAAATTTAGGTATGTATTTTGGATCATTGGTTCTTAGAGCTATGCCCTGGTTATCGGAAGAATGGCGTTGTCTCCATACATCTTATGCATTAGTAAAGCACACTTGTACTGTATGACCTCTCACGATTCTTCGAATTATTTAACAACGTCTTCTCTCTGTTTAAAAGGGAACGTCGTATAAAGCGAAGAGAAGGTCGTCGTGCCTGAAATCGCCGAGTCCCCGGAAAGTAGGGTGTGGACGAAGTTTACACCCTCGTCTTCTTCCTTGTAATAATCCGGTCTTTTTTCCGCCATCCTTCGAATACTCTCGTAATATTCAGGGAGTACCTCCAATGCATAGGATTCAGCGAGCGTTGAAACACTTTAACTTGATTGCGAAACCTTCCTAGAATGATGGAGCAAGTACGCCAGAGTTGACTCTATACGTTTCTGGGATCACTGCACGAGCCAAGGGAGGTATTTATATAAGATAGCTTCCGATATTTCTGCCGTCCGAAAGTGGTCTGAACGGTGGGATAAGTGACCACCCAGCCCGAGAACCGGACTCTCAGCACGGAGCCCTTGTAGGTACAGAAAGTGGCTCGTTGGAATAATATTGATCCGATAGAAGTCTCACAAGCAGACTCCCAGAGAGGTGAAATGATAATATTCGCGTTATTTTTTAATAGTCTCTTCTATGTATGATGAACCGGGCGTGGCGGAGCTCCTCCCGAACTTCAGAAGCTGATAAAATCCTTTATAGATATTATACAGTATGTTATCCATAACGGGTTCTCCTTACCTGAGCTGAGGTACCTGCTGAATCTCCCTACTATTCTCTCGGAGCAGAGGAACTATTCGTGAGTCCACCGAGAGTTCTACGGATCCAGGAGTATTGGCTTAGGTCCCAAAGGTAATAATACAAGAGCTGTGTCGAAAGACAATATCCAGGGCAATTAGTTTGCCTTCTGATTTGGTATCGCAATTAGCGGACTCTGGTCACTCAATGGTGAGATGTAAGAAACTAATCTCACCAATTAGTGGCGAGGATGTATCGCTTTGAGAATTACAGTCATTCGTACATGTCGCATTCACCTTGGTTAAAAACAGTTTCTCAATACATATGTAACGTACGTTAACGTATTCCGTGTGAAATTTCATCCGCTTAGGTCTATACTTAGATCTCGTGCAACTGTTTCCACACTATTCCTACACATCCCATCTGGCAAGAGCGGGCCAACGACTGTCACGAGGATCGGCCCATCTATTACGATAATTTCCACGGATCCTGTTTCCGAAGTTGTTCAGCTATGGCATTCACATCGAACGTATCAGTATCATCTGCAGCGTTGTCCTCGGCTGTTGATGATGTTCTGGTGAAGTTGGAATACTTCCGAGTTCCACCCCGTTGGCTCTTTGTTCGTATCGAGTCGAGCAACGGATACGTAGGATGGGGAGAAGCTACCCTTGAGGGGTGAGTGTTATTTGAGTCTATTCTTTTTGTATTCATGACATATTGGACAGGCATACAGAAGCTGTTGAAGGTGCTTTGGAGGCCTTGAGAGAAGCATTCTTAAATTGGCCAACGGACAATATAGTCGGTATTCAACTTACTAACCTGCATATATAATTCAACCCGGACGTATTAGGAAGACATCTGGCAGCATGGATACCGTTCAAGGTGGGGATAGTGCTTGCATTCCACAGGGGAACTGATCATGTTAGGGTAGATTCTATCGAGGAGGCGAAGTTCTCATGAGCGCAATCTCTGGCCTTGATATTGCCCTTTGGGATCTCAAAGGTCATCGCCTAGGAGTACCTGTCTGGTCCCTTCTTGGGGGAAAGGTGCGAGAGAAGATCCGGGTTTACGTACGTAATCCCCCCTTCAGAATAAAGAGAAAATAATATTAATATAGTGCAGAGCTGGATTGGGGGAGATAAACCGGGTGATATTTACAATGCAGCAAAGGCTCGGAAGGAAGCGGGATATACCGCTGTGAAGGCAAGGGAAATTTTGAATCATAGTTCTAATATTTTCTCAACCAGTGCTCTGGTTAGATGAACGCAACCGAGGGATTAGACTGGCTAGATAGCCCCGCCGGTCTAGAAAGTACTGTAGAACGTCTTAAGCTGGTAACCTCTCTGGGTCTTGATGCAGGCAAGTAACTTTATTTTGAACGTTCTCTCCGTAACTCGTTACATTGGTTACAGGCCTGGATTTCCATGGACGTATCCACAAGCCTATGGCTAAACAACTCGCAGCATTGCTAGTTCCACACAAACCTTTGTTTATAGAAGAACCGTTACTTCCCGGGCATATACCCGAGATTGCGAGGCTAGCACAGCAAATTTCTATACCTATTGCTCTCGGAGAACGGCTTTATACGAGGCAGGACTTTCGCCCATACTTGGAACAAGGCGCGGTTGATATAGTCCAGCCAGATGTTAGTCACGCTGGGGGGATTTCAGAGACGCGTAGGATCGCTATTCTGGCAGAGACCTACGATGTTGGATTGCAAGTCTTAGTTCCATCCGTGAATTCATGTTAAAATATTTCTGATGATTTACCTAGTGCTCCCCATTGTCCAAATGGTCCGATCGCTCTCGCAGCGTCCTTTGCCATGGACGCCACTACCCCAAATTTTGTTATCCAGGAATCCAGCATTGGCATTCACTATAATGAAGGCGTTAGTGTATTTAATAATATGGTATTACTTGTCTAATCAACGTATCCTCTAGGCTGATCTCCTGACATACGTGAAGGTATCAAGTTATGCGCGACCAGGAGAAGTGCACTTGCACTGACTAAGGTTGATCCTCTTAGAATCCGGAGATATTCGAAGTGATCGGTGGAATGGTAAACATCCCCACCGGCCCTGGACTTGGAATACAAGTCAACGAAGAATTGGTCAGAAATATCGCCAAGAATTCAATACCCTGGAGAAATCCGGTAACTTCAATCGCATCCATCATTCCACAAGTTTACCATTGATCTTTAGGTCTGGAGGGGTCCTGACGGGGTGTTCCGGGAATGGTGAATATGCTTTGCGACACATACCAGGTAATCCATACCTAGATTTTCCTTCATTTGTCAAAAAGCTGCCCTCCGCTGTGTGCTGTTTATTCGCTCTACGGGCATTTTACAGAGATTCGTCAATAAAAGAAATAATAACAAAGAGCCCAGTAAAATGCTCAATTCGATATGCTTGTGTGGCGCCGGGATACGGTGCCAACATTCTGGCCCATAGACATCAATCCAGATAATGATACTGAATAGCCTTTCCTTTTTCAATAAAATATTCACCGGGAGATGACTCCGTCGGTGAATTCAAGGGAATTCCCGATGCACTAATCAAAGGAACGGATGTCTGACGAGGGTTTCCACATGAATGGTATCCGAGTCACTGTTTAACCAACCCGATAACGGTGCTGGATTGTCAGGAAAGAAATGCAACTCTTGGAAATCGACTTGTTTGAAAGCCATCAGAATGAGATCAAAGTGTCAGCAGGATATTGAGCAGCTTGGAGATTGAGCAACTTGTCCAAGTTGCACAATTCACTTTGGATATTACAAACAGAGAGCGGTCAAGGTCGATTATAGCCGCTGGTGGACTTCGATCGATCGGATTCAGAACCTCAGACTATGTCTCCCGAAAAATATACACGGGCATGAAGTCCCTCAATTGCTGTGATCATTTCTGGTCATGTATCTGAATTTACGTGAAGCAAAAGGGGTCAATTTCTTATATTCTAAATGACTAACCAACTATCCCAGACTTTGTATTCAGCAGTAATGTCACAGAATATTAGGAGGGGGTGCAGCTTCAGTAATCGGGGTACCAATCTGGTCGGAAGGACGTGACGACTTAGATAATTAATTATACCAAGAAACCCCACAGGAAGCAACTTCCGTTCCTGATCGATCCAACGGCTTTTCCCCTCTTGCTTTCCCTCTTGCTGGTCGATTCACCTCCCTCAACACTTCAAAGTTCATGGATGCATATCAGACCTCGGGATCGTTAGACCATCTCCTCGCTCTTTTGAAAGGATGTAAGAGAGCTTTATCACAGCTATTGCGTTGAGGCTGATTTCTTTTATCGGTACAGTGACCACCTCCGAATATTCTTGTTTGGAAGCCTTTTCGGGTCTTGTATATGACCCTAGTGAGTGTATAAATGCGATATATGGATGCAGAGTTTAACTTAAAAGAAGGCATTATTTTCTCCTCAGAGGTGTTTCCGGATATTACTAATCCTGGAACAACATAATCATTCTGTTTATCATAGGTTCGTTTCGTCTGGAAGCAAGGGTGGAGCTATGGAAAGGTCCTGTTTCTCTTGATGAGTGTTTTCCCTCAACTCGTCAGATATATTCTACTAACGCTTCGCTCAAGAACCGATATCGGTTTAACCCTAATTTTGTTGGACACGATAGGTGAGGAAGGTCGATATAGTCCAGGACGGACGTGTTTGACTAAGAAACAATGAACCAGTCGCATTCTCTCAGGGAACTGATTCTGTAAGTTCAGAGAATAATTATGCGAATTCATGCTCGTTCGTTGCTCTCAGTTGAATGTTGCCCTCTGCTTGGATGTATTTTCTCGTTTAAAATGTTGGCGAAGCTGCGCGAGATGCTTCCATTTAGAGTTGGCTCTGTTCGGATATTGTTGGTTCACTTATATTTGGGAAATATTCTGACTGTTTAATTAGGACCGTCGTCGCAATTCTTTTGGTTCAAAGTGAGTCTGGGACAAACATTTTCAAAGTTAATTCATCCAATGGGGGTGGACAGTTATTCTAATTTTCCGCGTAAATAGCCGCTTCACCAGTTTCTACTCAAATCTTTCAAATTTCTGATGAGAAGAGCCACCCGGAAGAACTACTGTAGCATAAAAGTTAACCATCACTGCCGTATGTACCGCAAGCGAAGATTATATTGTGTTAAAGGGCACAGATCATGGAAAATATGTGTGAAATTAATACGAATAATGTCGCGACGTACAACAAAATAAAGGTGTCAAAAAATACAGAGAGACTGCACACTCAGCAGATCGAGCCGCGGCATTAACCTCGCGGATGTATTTTAAGAAATAGATAATTACCCACTAATCCAAATACCCTTCGCTCAACAGATTTTTTAGCGATGTTAGACCCTCCCAAAGACGTCCTCTCATACATATGAACCGCCAGCAATCAGACGCTAGCCGCGGGCGTTCGGTATTTATTCGGGTTGGGGATTTAAGAAGATACCTTATTTATGCATTGCGGAAGGGGCGATCGAGGTTATACAATTTTATCAAGCATCCGGTCCCGACGAGAGACGATGGGCAGGTATGCATTTGACGGCCCAGAAGGAGTTGGTTGCTTGCCTTGGGAATGTCTCACTTATGTCTCGCAGGCTTGGACAGTGGTACATGTCATAGTGGTACTCGAAACACGCCACCGATATCCTCGGAGAGGTTGACCGGGTACGGGCGACAATATCGGGTTGGAATACCTGATAACATTTTGGCCAAAACAAAGAGAGGCTGGTGGATGTAGAAATGAAATTCGTCAAGGAAGGATAGTACTTTGCATGGTCTCTATATCTTTTTCCATGACGTGGTTGATTTATGAACTCTTGAAATATAGTATAATGTCTACCTGATAAAGGAGTGCAAGTCAATCGTTCTCATCGAGAATAATTAATTTAGGTTCAGGCGTATTCTATAAATAGCCAAGGCAAGAACCTCCATATTCAAAGTGCCTGACACGACATTTCGGAGCGTCTAATCTGCCTGACTACTTCGGGATCAGGTTCTTTGACTTGTCCCGCACCACATCTTCAGTTCCGTCGGCCGTATGGGGAGCTCACGGCGTAATCTCTTTCGATCCCCCCAATGCTTTGCTTTGCTTATATTCACTAATATTGCCACATTCTCTTACTGGATTTACGTTCGCTGGCTACCCTGTAATAGTCTGCCAAGCGTAATTGACATCGAGAAGTCTCATAATGACTGGCAACAACAGGAGTTGCTCGTCTCGAACCCCACTATTACAGTGACAGAGGCGAAGACTGTTACAAAGGTCAAAGAAGTGGTATCGATACAAACTGTCACATCAACCGTACCTGGCCCGCCGTTCTGCGATATTTGCGGACCGGAGGATAAATTCTGTAAACAATATGGGTATGTGCCATTTTCTTGTCTTCTACCGGTTCTGACTCATTCAGTGCTCATAATTTGGCTCTATCTCGTGTGTACGAGGGGTCTAATGCCCGTTTCCGTCGTGTCATCTCCAGTGCGATGGCTGGAAAACCCACCAAGATTGGCGTGATCGGAGGCTCAATATCTGTTGGACACGCTTTAACCAATCGTAATGACAAATGGCCTGTACGGTTCTCTGAATCTTGGAAGAAACTCTTCCCAAAGTCAGAGACAACCTTGGTCAATGGTGCAGTACCTGCCACAGGATCCAGTTACATGAGCATGTGTTTTGGAGAACACATTGATAATGATGTGGATTTGGTTATTATTGAATTAGCCATTAATGATCAAAGGTGTGACGAACATTGCAGATCAATCCCATTTCCAACATTTTAATTTCTTTTTCAGACAGGAGCCCAATGCTGTGGCTTTCGAATGGCTTGTAAGAGCCATTCTGGATCTACCAAAGCAACCAGCAGTCTTGAACCTTCAGGTTAGTAGACCTATTTAAATATGGCCGCTTAATTTATCTGAGCACCGGTTTTAGACCATCGCGTTAGGCTTTGATATGATTACCACCGGTGGAGATCTACATTCTCGTACGTTGCTATGTCAACTTTTAATTGCGCGTGCTGATCTGTTGTCATTAGCCATTGCCTCATATTATGGTATGTCTAGATAATCTCGGTTTTGACATTTCACTGAATACTGAGCGACAGATATACCAATAATAAGCTTACGGAATATGTTGATTCGCCATATTTTCAAGCACTCCGAATTAGATGAATATTATTTCGGACGGCTTATGGATCCCACAAAGCCAGATTGGAATCACGTACGAAACCTTTCAGATAGTAAACTCGTACCTCCCTTATTCACTTCACTGACAGGTCAATATCCTTGGCCATGAAATGTTTGACCATTTATTAACCGCTTATACCCAACGTCAAATTTGTGCCATAGAAATGGATAAGACCGAGCCGCAGCCGTGGACAGACCCAACGAACGGAAAACTTCCTACAACGGATGGCCTGGAAGATATACCTAGGGTATCTATCGTATTGAGTCACTCCTTTACTATATTTATTTTCCTTCCCAGGTTCGGCTCTTCCAAAAATACGACAGGACTACTGTGCTCGATGCGGTTACTCCTTTCTGTCGTTCGATCCAAGCACCGAAGCATCCGCTTGTTCCCGTTGAAGCCTATAAGTGGTGAGAAACGTTATTACCTGATAAATCACAATGCTAATAGCCCCCTTCCTTAGGGACACTTGGACATCACCTCTTTCTCCCGATAAACAGTATCTAAGAGCAACCGAAATCGGAGCACTAATACGGATGGAAGTTGAAGTGGGGGTCATGCGTCGAGTACGATTGACTTTACTTAAGAGCAAGTCATTTGGCTTAGGCGATGTATGGTGTTGGGTTGATGACGACCGTAAGAGTGGGAAACGGCTACAGGGCTGGTGGGATAATCCTACGTACGTGATTTTCTTCCGTCTTGAGACATTCCTTTAATGCTGACTTCGATTCTATCATTCCATCATTCTAGCAATGTTGCTCTGTAAGTATCGTTGCATTAAGTCAGATTTTACTGTTCTAACTAGTTTTCAGGGCGGAGGACGTAACGAATAACGCAGAGCCAGGGAAGCATATTCTTTCTTGCGAAATTATCAAGGAGACTTCGGATCCTGGAGGAGGTCATGAATTCCGCATCATCGGTGTAGATGCTTCATAGCATATTATTTTCTGTAAGTCTTTTTTGGGCGTTTTATGCATGGTAAGCTAATCCTCATCGTATGCTGAATCTCTAGCTAACCTAAAAGCCTCTCAGTACGGATCTAGGGTAACTTGTAATTTTTACGGGATTTAATTTAATTACGCACCATGCACTATATATGGTGCAGGGACAATTTTCCATCCTGCATTTATATTGCAT
>Ga0157379_10000664_pt1 | contig 27852 bp, 27 predicted proteins | sample S25metaG_FD_121802 | JGI IMG/M metagenome (GOLD analysis project Ga0157379, IMG submission 121802) | Switchgrass rhizosphere microbial communities from Kellogg Biological Station, Michigan, USA - S2-5 metaG | ecosystem: Host-associated > Plants > Roots > Rhizosphere > Soil | place: USA... | reverse complement strand
TTTTTGTCCACCCGTCGCCGGATTCGCTTGGGGATCAGCGGTCGCTGTGGAATAACCGAGGGAGTTTGGCATGTCACAGGCGGCTTTGCGGGTAGTGGGTAAGGAACAGAATAACGATCGCAAGCGGGCGCTTGAGGCGGCTCTCAGCCAGATCGACCGGGCATTCGGCAAGGGCTCGGTGATGAAGCTGGGCAGCCGGGATTTGGGCCTGGCGACCGATGCGGTCTCGACCGGCAGTCTTGGTCTGGACATCGCTTTGGGCATCGGCGGACTGCCGCGTGGCCGGGTGATCGAAGTCTATGGCCCGGAATCCTCGGGCAAGACCACCCTGGCTCTGCATGTGGTGGCCGAGATCCAGAAAAAGGGCGGCACCGCGGCTTACGTCGACGCCGAACATGCGCTCGATCCCGTCTACGCCAAGAAGCTGGGCGTCGACATTGACGAGATGCTGATCTCCCAGCCCGACACCGGCGAACAGGCCCTGGAAATCACCGACACCCTGGTGCGCTCCGGCGGTGTGGACATCGTGGTGATCGACTCGGTGGCGGCACTGACCCCCAAGGCCGAATTGGAAGGGGAGATGGGCGACCAGCTTCCCGGCCTTCAGGCGCGGCTGATGAGCCAGGCGCTGCGCAAGCTGACGGGTTCGATTTCCAAGTCCAACACCATCGTGCTGTTCATCAACCAGATCCGCATGAAGATCGGCATCATGTTCGGCAATCCGGAAACCACCACCGGCGGCAATGCCCTGAAATTCTATTCTTCCGTGCGTCTCGATATCCGCCGCATCGGCGCCATCAAGGACCGCGACGAAGTGATCGGCAACCAGACCCGGGTGAAGGTGGTCAAGAACAAGGTGGCCCCGCCCTTCAAGCAGGTCGAGTTCGACATCATGTACGGCGTCGGCATTTCCAAGGTGGGCGAACTGGTCGACCTGGGCGTCAAGGCCGGGATCGTGGAGAAATCGGGCTCCTGGTATTCCCATGACGGCAGCCGCATCGGCCAGGGCCGCGAGGCCGCCAAGACCTTCCTGACCGAGAACACCGACATCGCCGACAAGATCGAGCAGGCCATCCGCGCCAATGCCGGCCAGATCGGCCAGAACCTGGTTCTGGACGCATCCGAAAAGGCGGAGACGGAAGAAGAATAGGCTCAAAAAGAGCCGTCAAAACGTCGTTTTAGGGTTCGCAGCCTGAAACGACTCCTCGGCAAAGGGCGCTCCCTGAGAATGGGGGCGCCCTTTGTTTTTACAGAGGTTCAGAGCCATTTTTGGCGATTCTGCCGTGCGGAATTGCCGGGATGACAGCCCTTTTTGGAGCCGTTACAACCGACCCCATGAAAAGCCTTTCCGACGTCCGCAGCGGTTTCCTGGATTTCTTCGCCCAGCGCGGCCACACCGTGGTGCCTTCCTCGCCGCTGGTGCCCCGCAACGACCCCACCCTGCTGTTCACCAATGCGGGCATGGTCCAGTTCAAGAACCTGTTCACGGGGGCGGAAAAACGCCCCTACACCCGCGCCACCACGGTGCAGAAATGCGTGCGGGCCGGCGGCAAGCACAATGACCTGGACAATGTGGGCTATACCGCCCGCCACCACACCTTCTTCGAAATGCTGGGGAATTTCTCCTTCGGCGACTATTTCAAGGAAGAGGCCATTACCTTTGCCTGGGATTTCGTCTCCAAGGTGATCGGCCTGCCCAAGGACCGCCTGCTGGTCACCGTCTACAACACCGACGACCAGGCGCGTCAGCTTTGGAAGAAGATCGCGGGTTTTTCCGACGACAAGATCATCGGCCATCACTCCAATCTCTGGGCGATGGGGCCGACCGGGCCGTGCGGCTTCTGCTCGGAAATCTTCTACGACCAGGGTCCCTCCGTCGCTGGCGGCCCGCCGGGATCGCCGGAGGAAGACGGCGACCGCTTTCTGGAATTCTGGAACCTGGTGTTCATGCAGTTCGAGCAGGTGGACGAGAACACCCGCCTCGACCTGCCCAAGCCTTCCATCGACACCGGCATGGGGCTGGAGCGTATTGCCGCCATCCTGCAAGGCGTGACAAACAACTACGATGTGGACCTGTTCCGCCACCTGATCGCGGCTTCAGAATCGGCCAGCGGCGTGGCCAGCACGGGCGAGGCCACCTTCAGCCACCGCATCATCTCCGATCACTTGCGCGCCACCTCGTTCCTGATCGCCGACGGCGTGCTGCCCTCCAATGAAGGCCGCGGCTATGTGCTGCGCCGGATCATGCGCCGCGCCATGCGTCATGCGCATCTGCTGGGCACCAAGGACCCGCTGATGCACCGGCTGGTGCCGGCCTTGGTGGCGGAAATGGGTTCGGCCTATCCCGAACTTCAGCGCGGCGAAGGCCTGATCGCCGAAACCTTGAAGCTGGAGGAAATCCGCTTCCGCGATACCCTGGCGCGCGGTCTCAAGCTGCTGGACGAAGCCAGCGCTGGCCTCAACAAAGGTGACCAGCTCAAGGGCGACATCGCCTTCAAGCTTTATGACACCTACGGCTTTCCGCTGGACCTGACGGAAGAATCCTTGCGCGCCCGCGGCGTCACGGTCGACACCGAGGGCTTTTCGGCGGCGATGCAGAAACAGAAACAGGAAGCCCGCGCTTCCTGGACCGGTACCGCCGATGCCGCCAGCGAAGCCAAATGGTTTGCCGTGCTGGACGAAGTCGGCCGCACCGAATTCCTGGGCTATGACACCGAGGAAGCCGAAGGTGTGGTGCTCGGCATCTTCAAGGATGGCGGCCGGGTGATGGCGGCCAACGCCGGCGATGCGGTTGAGATCGTCACCAACCAGACCCCCTTCTATGCCGAGTCGGGCGGCCAGGCCGGCGACAGCGGCCATATCCTTTCGTCCAAGGTGAAAGGCCACGTCACCGACACCCAGAAGAAGCTGGGCGCCCTGCACGTCCATTCGGTACGCATCACCGAAGGCAGCCTCGCGCCCGGCGACGCGGTGGATTTGAAGGTGGACCCGGAACGCCGCCGCGCCACCCGCGCCAATCACAGCGCCACCCATCTTCTGCATGCCGCGCTCAAGCGCGTGCTGGGCAATCATGTCAGCCAGAAGGGTTCGCTGGTGAATGCGGAGCGTCTGCGCTTTGACTTTTCGCACCCCAAACCGGTGACCTCGGAAGAGTTGGAACAGATCGAGGTCCAGGTGAATGCCGTGGTCCGGCAGAATTCCGACACCACCACCCGGCTGATGGCCACCGACCAGGCGATAGCCGCCGGCGCCGAAGCGCTGTTCGGTGAAAAATATGGCGACGAAGTGCGCGTGCTGAGTATGGGCAGCGATCTCGACGCCGGTAAGTCCTATTCGGTGGAATTGTGCGGTGGCACCCATGTGCACCGCCTGGGCGACATAGGGCTTTTCACGATTCTTTCCGAAAGCGCGGTGGCCGCCGGCGTGCGCCGTATCGAGGCGCTGACATCCGAACATGCCCGCCGCTATCTGGCGGGCCAGGCGGAAATCGCACGCGAAGCCGCGTCCGCGATCAAGACGCCCATCGGCGAATTGTCGGCGCGCGTGGCGCAACTGGCGGAAGACCGCCGCAAGCTGGAACGCGAACTGGCGGAAGCCAAGAAGCAGTTGGCCTTGGCGGGTCCCGCCAAAGGCGGCAATGACGGGATGGAATCCATCGCCGGCTTCAAGGCGGTGCTGCGGCTGGTGGAAGGGGTTTCGCCCAAGGACCTCAAGAGCCTGGCCGACGGCGCCAAGAGTCAAGTCGGTTCCGGCGTCGTTGCCTTTGTAGCGGCGGCAGACGGCAAGGCTTCCATCGTCGCCGGCGTCACCGACGACCTGACCGCTCGCATCAGCGCGGTGGATCTGGTGCGGGTGGGGGCGGAAGCCCTGGGCGGCAAGGGCGGCGGCGGCCGTCCCGACATGGCGCAGGCAGGCGGGCCCGACAATGGCAATGCGGGCGCAGCTCTTGACGCAATTCGGGAAAAGCTGAAAGCGCTCGCGCCCGTTTAATTTTGGTCGCGCGGCCTAACGCTGCGCTGCGCTCCGCTGGGCCGACGCTCCTGTGGCGCTGGATGCTATTCGCGAAAAATTGAAAGCACTCGCGCCCGTCTGACTTTTAGGTCAGATCCATGAACGGGTTGAAGGCGATTTCCCACATGTGGCCGTCAGGATCGGCGAAATAGCCGGAATAGCCGCCCCAAAACGCCTTGTTTGGCGGCTTGATCGCCTTGGCGCCGGCCGCGATGGCTTTTGCATAAGCGGCATCCACCTGTTCCGGCGACGGCTCGTTATGGGCCAAAGTTATGCCGCCAAAGCCTTGTCCATCGGGCACGCTTGCGTCTTCCGCCAGTTTGTCGCGCGGATAAAGCGCCAGCCAGGTGCCCTCCAGCGCAAAGAAGATCACATCGGCTTCCGGATTGTATTTGTGCGTCGGCCAGCCGAGCCCGTCGCGGTAGAAACGAAGCGATTTCGTCAGATCGTGCACGCCCAAAGTCACCAGCCCGATCTTGGCTTTCATGTCAGGCAATGATGTCGGGCAGAAGCCCATTATGAATCTCGGTGATCTCGTCCTTGAGTTGAAGCTTGCGCTTCTTCAACCGCGACAGCGCCAAAAGATCGGCATTGCCCGTCTGCACCATGGCTTCGATGGCCGCGTCCAGGTCACGATGCTCCTGGGTCAGCTGCGCCAGCTTGGCGCGGGCCGCAACTTCATCAGGGCCAACCACGCGGGTCACGACTTTTTCCCTTTGCGGCGACCCTTTGCCAAATCTTCCCCCCAGCGCTTCACGTCCGGCCAATCATAACCGAAAAGATCCAAGGCGCGGCCCACCATTTGATCCACCAGGTCCGTCAGGCTGCGCGGTTCAGAATAAAAGGCGGGGACCGGCGGTAGAATGATGGCACCCATTTCTGTCAAAGCCGTCATGGTGCGCAGATGGCCCAGATGCAGCGGCGTCTCGCGCACCATTAAAACCAGCGGCCGGCGTTCCTTCAGCATTACATCCGCAGCGCGCGTCAGGCAGTTGGTGGTAACCCCGGTTGCAATTTCGCTCATGCTGCGGACCGAACAGGGCGCCACCAGCATCCCCTTGGTCCGGAAACTTCCACTGGCGATGGGCGCGGCAATATCCCCTACCGCATAGCTATAGTCGGCTTTGGCGGCGACCTCTTTGGGGGACAGCTTGGTTTCGTAGCCGATGGTCATTTCCGCAGGCTTGGTCATAACCAAATGTGATTCTATCCCCAACTCGCGCAGGGCTTCCAGCGCGCGGATGCCATAGGCCACGCCGGAAGCGCCCGACAGGCCGATAACCAGCCGTTCCACTTCGTTTTTCGGGTTCCCGCCGCTTTTCATGGCATCCCGTTAGCACTTCTTAAGGCCAGCACAAAGAGGTTCGGTTCCATGCTCCCATTGGCCCTTTTTGAGATGACAGCGAAGGGGATTGGTGCTTCACTTTCCTGGCCAGGCGCGAGCCCGCGAGCCACGCGCCAGCCGACCGAAATCTAACGATGAGGTGCATGCATGGCGCTAGAAGGACATATCAATCATCTGTCCAACCAGCACAAGAAAATCCAGGACATCATCGAAAACGAGATGGCCAATCCCGACTGGGATGAAATGCGCGTTGCCGCGCTGAAAAAGCAAAAACTTCGAATAAAAGACGAGCTCGAGCGGCTGAGAAGCGTCGTCAACTGAGTTCTCTTGCGTCTTCCCGCGAAGACCCGCGCGTTGATCGCGCGGGCCGCGGGTGACGTCTACAGATTCTTCGCCCGTTCCCGCAGCACGAACTTCTGGATCTTGCCGGTCGAGGTCTTGGGCAGTTCAGTGAAAACCACCGTGCGCGGCATCTTGAATTTGGCCAGCTGGCTTTTTGCAAAGCTCAGAATATCGGCCTCCGCGACTTTGCGGCCGGGGCGCAATTCGACAAAGGCGCAAGGATGCTCGCCCCATTTGGCATCGGGCCTTGCCACCACCGCCACGAACAACACATCTGGATGCCTGGCGATGGCATCTTCCACTTCGATGGAAGAGATGTTCTCGCCGCCGGAAATGATGATGTCCTTGGAACGGTCCTTGAGCTGGATATAGCCGTCCGGATACATCACCCCCAGGTCGCCGGTGTGAAACCAGCCACCCTTGAAGGCTTCTTCCGTCGCCTTGCGGTTCTTCAGATAGCCGCGCATCACGATATTGCCGCGCATCATCACTTCGCCGATGGTCTGGCCGTCGGCGGGCACCGGCTTCATGGTTTTGGGATTTAACACCGTCAATCCTTCCAGCGGCGTATAGCGCACGCCCTGGCGCGCCTTTTTTGCGGCGCGCCCTGAAGCGTCCAGCGCATTCCATTCTTCATGCCACTCATTGACCACGGCCGGGCCATAGACCTCCGTCAACCCATAGACATGCACCACTTCAAAGCCTGCCTCCGCCATGGCAGCCAGGATGGATTCCGGCGGTGGCGCGGCGGCGGCCATGAAGCGTACTTTCTGGGGAAAGCTTTTGCGCTCGCTGTCGCTGGCATTGACCAGGGTGCTCATCACAATGGGCGCGCCGCACAGGTGCGTGACGCCATGCTCTGCCAGCGCGTCAAAGATCGCCGCCGCCCGTACCCAGCGCAGGCAGACATGGGTACCCGCCACCGCCGACAAGGACCAGGGCATGCACCAGCCGTTGCAATGAAACATCGGCAGGGTCCACAGCAGCACCGGATGGTTCACCATGGTGCCGGCCAAGGCATTGCCGTAGCCCATCAAGGCGGCGCCGCGATGGTGATAGACCACGCCCTTGGGATTGCCGGTGGTGCCGGAGGTATAGTTCAAGGCGATGGCATCCCACTCATTGTCGGGCATGCGCCAGGCGAATTTGGGATCGCCGCTCTTGAGGAATTTCTCATAGTCGATCTTGCCCAGCCGCGCGCCAGTTTGTGGAAATTCCTTGTCGTCATAATCGATCACCAGCGGCTTTTTCTTCAGCCGCGCCAGCGCATCCTTGATGGTGGCGGAGAATTCGCGGTCGGTGATCAGGATCTTGGCGCCGCCATGCTCCAGCATGAAGGCAATGGCTGCCGCATCCAGCCTGGTATTGAGGGCGTTCAGCACCGCGCCGGTCATCGGCACGCCGTAATGGGCTTCCAGCATCGGCGGCGTGTTGGCCAGCATCACCGCCACGGTGTCGCCTTTCCTGATGCCTTGCTTCGCCAAGGCGGAAGCCAGGCGGCGGCAGCGGGCATAAAAAGTCGCGTAATCGACACGCTGGCCGCCATGGATGATGGCGGTGTGGGCGGGAAAGACCTGGGCGGCACGCTCCAGGAAAGAGAGCGGCGTCAGCGGTTGATAATTGGCGGCAACCCGGTCCAGCCCCGTTTCATAAGGCTTTCCCGCCTTTGTGACTGTTTTTCGACGGGCTTTTTTGGCGGCCATGGTATCGGCGAAGCTAGAGAAACCATGATGGCGCGGCAAGGTTGGATGAACGGGGCGACAATGTTAGAAGCCTCCATGACCATCCTCGATCAGCCTGAACCGGCCCGAAAGCCCAAAGGCCTGCGCGCCCTCTATGCCTGGATGCTGGCCAATGCGCAGGGCCGCCATGCCTGGGCTGCCGTCGCGGCCTTCGCCTTTGCCGAAGCCAGCTTCTTTCCCATTCCCGCCGATGTGATGGTGCTGCCCATGATGCTGGCGGACCGCAAGCGGGTTTTCCGCCTGGGCGCCTGGGTGGCGTTCTGGTCGGTGGCGGGCGGCATGCTGGGATACGCCATCGGCCATCTGTTCTGGGAAACGGCCGGACTGTGGCTGATCCATACCCTGCATGTGCCGCTGGAGCAGGTGGAGGCGTTGCGTCTCAAATACAGCAGCAACGCCTATCTGATCATGATTCAGGGCGCGACGCCGATCCCCTACAAGCTGGTGACGATTGCCTCCGGTCTGGCCGGCGTCTCCTTTCCGCTCTTCATGCTCTATTCCGCCGTCACCCGCAGCATCCGCTACCTGGTGATCGAAGCCATGCTGGTTTATTTCTTCGGCGAAAAGGCGCAGGCCCTGCTCGAGAAATATCTCGAAGTGGCGCTGGTACTGTTTCTGGTCGTGCTGATACTGGGCTTTGTAGCGCTTAAGTATCTTTAAGCGCCTCCTCTGATCTCAGTCCTGTTCCAGCTCGCTCGACACTTTCCAGTCATCGGACGCCGGCGCGCCTTCGCCTTCCGCCGGCACCACCGGAGGCATCGCCAGCGGGTTGGCGGTGGTCTCGGCGATGGATTTCAGCGAGGCACCCTTCCTGGCCGCGCGCTTCTGCGCCCGTTCCAGCTTGGCGTTGACGCGGCTCACCGCCAAATCCAGCTCCAACTGCGAGCAAAGACCCAGGGTGACGGGATCGACCGCCTTGATGTTGGCCGCGTTCCAGTGCGAACGCTCGCGGATCTTGGCGATGGTAGCCTTGGTAGTGCCGATCAGCTTGATGATGTCGCTGTCGGAAAATTCCGGATGGTTGCGGATCAGCCAATAGACGGCGTCGGGCTTGTCCTGGCGCTTGCTGACCGGCGTATAACGCGGCGCACGCTTCAGCCGCACATTGGGCATCTTGTGCTTGGCGGGCGCCATCTTGAGGCGCTTGCGCGGGTCTTTTTCCGCGTCCGCGATCTGCTCGCGGGTGAGCTGGCCGGTGGCGACGGGATCCTGGCCCTTGATGCCCTTGGCCACGTCTTCGTCGGCGATGCCTTTGACTTCCAGCGGATGCAGACCGCAGAAATCCGCGATCTGTTCAAAGCTCAGCGCGGTGTTGTCCACCAGCCAGACGGCGGTGGCTTTGGGCATCAAAGGCTTCTGTTCGACGGCCATGGTAATTTTCTCCCGTTGAGCGGGAACCCTGTTTGGGTCCGCCGCCCCTCGTCAGGCTAATCCTTTCGAGGAATGCGGTCTTTTAGCCGCGAACAATGGCGAGCGCAAAGACTTTCAGAAGGGCCTCCCCCAAACCGTATTTGGGGGAGGTGGCCGTAGCTGGCTCTCGAGCCAGCGAAGGCCGGAGGGGGGAGTTAAATAGCCAGCAAGATTTTGCCGATATGGCCGGTTTTGGCCATATATTCATGGGCTTGTTGGGCTTCGGCCAGGGGGAAAAACCGGTCGGTCACCGGCCGGACCTGCGTCCCCAGCAATGGCCAAACCTCGCGTTGCAAAGCGTCGCGGATGGCGCGCTTTTGCTCCGCCGTGCGGCCCCGCAAAGTCGTTGCTGCCAGGGTCAGCCGCTTGGTGAGCACGGGTGTGAAATTCACTTCGGCGCGAAAGCCTTTCTGATAAGCGATGTTGACGATCCGCCCCCAGGGCGCGGCGGCCTCGATGTTGCGCTGGACATAGTCGCCACCGACCATGTCGAGAATGACGTTCACGCCCTTGCCGCCGGTTTCCTCTTTCACCACCGCCACAAAATCTTCCTCGCGATAATTGATGGCGCGTGCCGCCCCGAACCTGCGGGCGGCTTCGCATTTTTCCTCACTGCCCGCGGTGGTGAAAATATAATGCCCGCGTGTGGCAAATATCTGGATCGCCAGACTGCCGATGCCGCTGGTGCCGCCATGGATCAGCAGGCTTTCGCCGCCGGCAAGCCGGCCCATGTCCATCACATTGGTCCAGGCGGTGAAGGCGGCTTCCGGCAAACCTGCAGCCTCTATCAGGTCCAGCGTATCGGGCAGGGGCAAAAGGCTGCCCGCATCCGCTACCGCCAGCTCGGCATATCCGCCGCCCGGCAGCAGGGCGCAGACCCTGTCGCCCACTTTCCAGCCGGACACGCCATCTCCCAATTCTTGGACTACGCCGGAGACTTCCATACCCAGGATCGGCGAGGCCCCGGGCGGCGGCGGATAAAGGCCCCGCGCCTGCAGCAGGTCGGCATTGTTAAGACCTGTGGCGGCCACTCGGATAAGCACCTGGCCCGCAGCCGGTTTTGGCGGGGTCTCCTCGACCGTGACCAACCGGTAACGGTCGCCGGGGCTCTCGATCCGGATGGCTTTCATGGCTTGCACCGTTTTTTTGTCCGGCACAGACTAATCCCCCAGGAGAGCAAAAGGCGATGGACCTGGACGAGCTGGAGCCGCGCAAGAAGCTGCCCGATATCGTTTTGGGCGAAGACATTTCCACCTGGTCGGCGCATGAGTTGGAAAAGCGCATCGCCCGGCTGGAGGAAGAAGTTGCGCGCTGCAAGCTCGCCATCCAGGCACGGCAGTCGACCAAGTCGGCGGCCGAAAGTTTTTTCAAGAAGTAAGACCCTCCGTTAAGGCGGGGCGAAACGTGCATAACGGGGCGACATAAATCTTAATACGCACAGCTCATTAGGGATGTGCGCGGGTAATGGGGTTGTTTACCAACCATTGTTCTTTGCGGTGGGGCGCAGGCTTGCTAGCGTCCCCGCCGTTGGATTTGGGGGCATGATGCAGGGTAGTGACAGCGATAGCGCGGGTTTCACCGACTCCGCTATGTTCGACCGTACATTCGATGAAGGCATGGCGCTGGTGGAGGAAACCGCCCGTTATCTGGACGGCAAGGGCCGCGAGGACGCGCGCACTCTGCCGCGCAAGGCGGCGATGCTTTATGCCGGGGAAAGCATGCGGGTCACCACCCGCCTGATGCAGGCGGCGAGCTGGCTTCTGGTACAGCGCGCGGTACGCGATGGCGACATGGCGCGCGCCGATGCCCTGCATGACCGCTACCGGCTGGGCAGCCGCGAAATCTGTTTGGGGACCTGCGCGGAAGATACCAGTCCGCTGCCTCCGCAACTGCGAGATCTTTTGGGGCGCAGTGACAATCTTTACCGGCGCATCGCGCGGCTGGACGATATCCTGTTCGGCGAAGGCGAGGCGCCCTTGGGCGCGCGCGGCCAGATGGATGTGCTGACGCAGGCGTTCGGAAGCAACTAAAGGGCGGCTGTCAGTGCGGCCGGCCTAACGCCGCGCAACGCGGGTGAGCGCTGTCTTCAGCAGCTCAATCCGCTGCGCCGCCTCGGGATCGCCTTGGGAAGCGGCAGCATTGTACCAGCGCAGCGCAAGCTTGAGGTCCTGGGGAACGCCTTCTCCGCGTTCATAAAGCACCGCGAGATCGAAGGCGGAATCGCGGTATCCGGCGGTAGCGGCCTTGCCGAACCAGTTCACGGCAGCGGAAGTGTTCTTTGAAACGCCATGGCCATTCAGATAGGCGATGGCGAGATTGTGCATCGCCTTGACGTTCCCGCGCTGCGCCGCCGCGGCAAACCAGCGAACCGCCAGTTGGGGATCGGGTTTGATGCCGTTGGCGTACAAGGTCCCCAGCATGAACTGGGCCGATGGCTCGCCTTGGGCCGCAGCCAATTGGCTCCAGCCGATCGCAGCCGCCTGATCGATGCCGACGCCGTCTCCGCGCAGATAGGCCAGGGCCAGTTTTGACTGCGACCGGGCATCGCCGCGGGCGGCCTGGACGGCCAGGGATTGGACCCGCTCGCTGACCGGATTGCCGTCGCCGGTGGCATTGATGACGATGAAGGTCTGCGCGCCGGCAGAAGCTTGTTGGGTGAAAGCCGGTTTCTGCGCAATCTGCGCTACGGGATTTGTTTTCTGCGCAAAGGAAGAGGTTGGTCTCGGAATGATGCGGGAAACATGGTGACTGGATAAGACGCCGATCAGCAGTCCGAAAACAACAGCCGCCACTGAAACGTAGAGCGTCAAATTTCGGCTCTCAAGAAAGGACGGGCGCTGGGCGGGCTCGGCTTCGACTGCCTTGCCGACCTGTGCTCTGGCCTTGTTGAGAATAGCCCGCATGACCTCGGGTTCGAACACGGGCGTGTAGGGAAAACCCTCGCGGATAGCGGAAACTGCCTCTTGCTCAGGAGCGAGCTCTTCGACGATAGGCGGTATTTCAAGAATGGGGGGCAATTCCGGTTCCGGAACGGATTCGGGGGAATTGTCCTGCCCGGCGGGCTCTCGTGAGATTGCAGCCACTTCAATTTTGAGCGCCGTTTCCGCTGCAGCGATAGGCTCCGGTGCCGCGAGACCGGAAATTTCAGGCGCGGGTGAAATGGCTTCTGTGGCGGGTGAGGGACCTGAAACCGCTATCGCGCTGACAGGTGCTTCAAGCGTGCTCAGCCGCGGCGATGGTGCGTCAGGTTTCTTTTGAAACGATACGGTACCGACGACGCTTATTTCGGAAGGAGCCACAACCGGCGGTTCGCTGTCCTGACGTTTGCCGGTATCGAGCCGTGTCTCCAGCGATGTTATGGCTTTTTCCAAGACACGAAGACGGCGATCCAGAAAATCTTCTTTTATTTCGCGCGTCTTGACAGCGACGCTTTTGGGCTTGGATTTCTCGGCGACTTCTTTTGCCAGCGCATCGAGCAGCTTGGCCTTGGTTGGGTAGAGGCGGCGAAATTGCGCCCGGCTCAAACCGCATTCTTCGCACAAAGCGGCGACTGTGAATGCCGTGCCGTCCCTGCCGATCAAGGCCCGCGCGATTTTCAGCACGCGCTTTTTCTGGCTGTCGTCGTCCACCTATATCGCTTCCATCTGCGGGCGATATAAATCTAGGGTTGCGGCCATTAAGATTTGGCAAACAATCGGTTAAGACATTCTGTTTGTTTGAAGCAAATGGCCGCTTATATCCCGGAAACTCGGGACGATTCCGTCTGTCAGGAAACCGCCATTCCGCCGCGGCTGGGAGATGGACTCAAACCGGTGCAACCGTACAAACAAAAACGCCGCCGGAGGCCGGCGGCGTTTTGGTATTTCTGTGGGGGCGTCCCGGCCTCGCGGCGCGCCTAACGGCTCGCCGCTGCGGCGTTCGGCACTCAAATCGGTCCACTGGACCGATTTGACCGGCTGCGCCGGTCGTGCCTCACCCCTTCACGAAGCCGGCGAACTTCTTGTTGAAGCGGGTGAGCCGGCCGCCGCGGTCCATCAGCTGTTGCTGGCCGCCGGTCCAGGCCGGGTGCGTGGAGGGATCGATGTCGAGCGTGATCTTCTGGCCCGCCGTGCCATAGGTGGTGCGCGTCTTATAAGTGGTTCCGTCGTTCAGCTGAACTTCGACAAAGTGATAATCGGGGTGGATGCCCTTTTTCATGACGCGAACCTTTCTTAACCGCCCATGCCGCCCCGGCGGCGGAGCCGCCCTGACCAAAACTGGCGAGGCCGGGCTTATAAGGGACAGTCCCGGGCCTCGCAAGGCTTGCGGCAATAGTTCCTTGGTGTGGCCGGGCAGCCCCTATATACAGCCCGGGGTTAACAAAAGGCGGCCCGGTTGGCACGGGGAGAGAGCAATTTTACCACCGAAACCGCCCGGATAGCCGCCGGGCGGCCCAAAAGCCGTTCGCTGGCCCCGCTTCGGGCCGTGCTGCCGTTCCTGCGCCCCTACCGGGGCCGGATTTTGGTGGCCGCGGTGGCGCTGTTGACCTCGTCCGCCGCCACTCTGGCGCTACCTCAATTCGCCCGCGGCCTGTTGGAGGCCAAGGACCTGTCCGCCGCCCAGGCCCATGCCCTCACCGGCTTTTACGGCGCCTTTGTCCTGGCGGGCGCCATCCTGGGAGCCGCCGCCGCCACCCGCTACTACGCCGTGACCTGGCTGGGTGAACGGGTGGTGGCCGATATCCGCAAGGCGGTGTTCGACAATGTACTGGGCCTGTCGCCGCAATTCTTCGAGATCACCCGCACCGGCGAGGTGCTCTCGCGCATGACCGCCGACACCACCCTGGTGCAGACGGTGGTGGGATCTTCGGTTTCGGTGGCCTTGCGCAATGTGATCACCCTGACCGGCGGCTTGATCCTGATGTTCGTCACCAGTCTCAAGATGGCGGCGCTGGTGGTCGGCGCGGTGTTGCTGGTGATGCTGCCCATGCTGTTGTTCGGCCGCCGGGTGCGCAAGCTTTCGCGCGAAAGCCAGGATTCCATCGCCGACACCTCGGCGCGCGCCAGCGAAACCCTGAATGCCGTTTCGACCGTCCAGGCTTTTACCCAGGAAGCCTATGAGCGTACCGCTTTCGCTTCGGCCATTGAGAGTGCCTTTGCCTATGCCAAAAGCCGCACCAAGGCGCGCGCGGTCTTGACGGCGGTGGCCTTTTTCACCGTCATTACCAGCCTCGCCACCATTGCCCTGGTGGGACTGCATGATGTGATCGGCCATCGCATGAGCGGCGGCGCTCTGTTGCAGTTCATTCTTTACGGCGCGCTGGTGGCGGGCGGGGTGGGAGCCTTGTCGGAAACCTGGGGCGACCTGCAGCGCGCTGCCGGCGCGACCGAAAGGTTGATGGAATTGCTGCATGAGGTGCCGGCCATCCGGGCGCCCGAAAAGCCGCTGCTGCTGCCGAAAAAATCACAAGGCGCGGTGCGTTTCGAGAATGTCACCTTCCGCTATCCCACCCGCCCGGATTTCAAGGCGCTGAATGGGTTTTCGCTGAATGTCGCCGGCGGCGAAGCGGTGGCGCTGGTGGGTCCCAGCGGTGCGGGCAAATCCACCGTGTTCCAGCTTATGCTGCGCTTCTTTGAAGCTCAGTCGGGCGCGATCCGTTTCGACGGTACCGACATCACCCAACTCGATCCTATCACCTTGCGCCGCAAGATCGCCGTGGTGGCGCAGGAACCAGTGATCTTCTCCGGCAGCATCGCGGACAATATCCGCTATGGCCGCGAGGAGGCGACCGATGCTGAGATCCGGGCCGCCGCAGATGCCGCCGCCGCGACCGAATTCATCGAGCGGCTGCCCAACGGATTCGACACTTTGGTGGGCGAGCGCGGCGTCACCCTCTCCGGCGGTCAGCGCCAGCGGCTGGCGATTGCCCGCGCCATCCTGCGCGATGCGCCGCTCTTGTTGTTGGACGAGGCGACTTCGGCCTTGGATGCGGAGAATGAAAGACTGGTGCAGACCGCTCTCAACAATCTGATGGTGGGCCGCACCACCTTGGTGATCGCGCACCGTTTCTCCACCATCCAGCGGCTCAAGCGGATCGTGGTGATGGAAGAAGGACAGGTTGTGGCGCAAGGAAGTCATGCCGAACTGATGGCGGACGGCGGGCTCTATGCCCGACTGGCCTCGCTGCAATTCGCGGATACCGGCACATGACGGTCCAGGCAAACGGGCCGATGAGGCGGCGCTTGCGCTCCCGGCGCGCGCTTTTGGTCTTGGCGGCTTTGGCGGTGCTTGTGTTCCTGGGGCGCCTGGTCTGGATCAATGGCGTGTTTTCTTCCGTCCCTACCGGCTTTGCCGGCAGTTGCAAGGTCGCAGGCACCTTGCCCGGGGTGGAAGACATCGAGAGCGCCAATGGCGTGACCTTCGTCTCGGTGGGCAGTGCGCGCGGTCCCGATGCACGGGACGGCATTTACGTGTTCTCGGAAGACGGCAAGCTGACCCGGCTCGCCGGAGCGCCCAAGGATTTTCACCCGCGCGGTATCGGCCTTTACCGCTCGCCGGACGGCAGCGGCATTTTCCTGCTGGCCGTCAATCGACGCAGCAGCGGCCGTTCGAGCATCGACAGTTTCGAGGTCACCAATCCCAAGACCAGCCCGGCCCTGGTAGCGCAAGGCACCATCGAAAGCGGCATCCTGACCGATCCGCAGGATGTGGCGGCGGCGGGGCCAGGCGCCTTTTATGTCACCAACGGCAGCGCCAAGCAGAATATCGTCAGATCGCTGGCCTCCTGGGGTGCCCTGCCGGGTTCCGACATCCTTTATTTCAACGGCATGTCATTTCGGACCGTAGCCGAAGATATGTACGGCGCGCGCGGGCTTTTGCTGACGCCGGATGGGGCGCATCTGCTGGTGGCCAGCCTCACCACCCGCAGCGTGAAATCCTTCAGCCGGGAGGGGTTCAGCGGCAATCTGACCGAGGCTGGATCGCTGACCCTGGACGCTGCGCCGGAAAAAATCAGTTTTGACAGCCGCGGCGACCTCTGGGTGGCTGGGCACGCCAATCTGCTTTCTTGGCGCGCCTTGGCCGCCGACGCCAATCACGCCACCCCTTCCCAGATTTTCCGGGTCAATGTGATCGGCGGTGTGCCGCAGGACAGCAGCCAAGTCTATGGCAATGGCGGCAAGGAAATCGCCGCCGCCAGCATCGCCGCCGCGGCGGGCAAGCGCCTGCTGATAGGGTCCAGCCTGGATAGCCGGCTCCTATCCTGCACCGCAAATTGATTTCGAGCCGCGCATTTCGCGCGGTGAGGTTCCGCTAGGCCATGACCTGCCTCCCCCTTTGGCGCGAAGCGCCCCAAAGGGGAGGTGGCCGGTCCATAGCGACAGGGTATGGGCGGCGCAGACGCGAAGCGGCTGCGTGATAGTCGAGGCCGGAGGGGGTTCAAAAATAAAAAAAGGCGCAGCCGAAACCGCGCCTTTTTCGATTCTGCCGGACCGCCTAAGCGACCTGCGTAATTTCCTCGCCATTGGGATCGCGCAGCACATAGCCGCGGCCCCACACGGTTTCGATATAGTTGGCGCCTTCGGTGGCGGCGGCCAGCTTCTTGCGCAGCTTGCAGATGAAGACGTCGATGATCTTCAACTCCGGCTCGTCCATGCCGCCATAAAGATGGTTGAGGAACATTTCCTTGGTAAGGGTGGTGCCCTTGCGGAGCGAGAGCAGCTCCAGCATCTGATATTCCTTGCCGGTCAGGTGGACACGGGCGCCGTCCACTTCCACTGTCTTGGCATCCAGGTTCACGGTCAGCTTGCCGGTGGTGATCACCGACTGGCTGTGACCCTTGGAGCGGCGGACCACCGCCTGGATACGGGCAACCAGCTCGTCCTTGTGGAAGGGCTTGGTCATATAGTCGTCGGCGCCGAAGCCCAAAGCCTTAACCTTGGCTTCGACAATGGCATTGCCCGACAGGATCAGGACCGGGGTCTGCACCTTGGCGACACGCAGTGCCTTGAGGACCTCAAAGCCCGACATGTCGGGGAGCTGCAGGTCCAGCACAATGATGTCGTAATCATAAAGCTTACCGAGATCGATCCCTTCTTCGCCGAGATCGGTGGTGTAAACGTTAAGTCCCTCGCTGCGCAGCATCAGCTCGATGCTCCGTGCCATGGCGCTATCATCTTCGATCAGGAGTACGCGCATATCAGGCCCTCTCTTATCGTTCGGACGTGCCCCACAATGGTGCAAGCACGGTTAATCGGTTTCCGGACGGTAAGCGGAAATAGTTAACAGCAGCTTTAACTTCCCTAGCAACCGGCAACCCTTCCTGACCCGGCATTAAGACATGGAACCCGGCGGCGGCCTCGCTAAGGGTCTTGATTCGATTTGTTAAGTTTACCGGCATTTAAATTCTTGAAGCCAAGATGGCGGGGCCGGAGAAAAAATTTCTCCAAAAAAACGCGGGCCTGGCCGCGGAAATTTGCCCAGAACGGGGTTTTGATGCGTGCGTTGCTAAGCGATATCGAGGCGGTCCCCACTCTGACCCGCTTTGGTCGTGTCGCCCGGATTGAAGGTCTGGCGGTGGAAGTCACAGGGGCCCAAGGGGCGGTGAGCCTGGGTGGCCAGTGCCGCATAACTATCGGAAACAACAAGAAAATTCCCTGCGAAGTGGTCGGCTTTCGCGACGGCCGTGCCCTGGTCATGCCTCTGGGCCCCCTGGATGGGATCACGCTTGGAGCCCGCGCGGATTTCGAAGACCGGCCGGCGGTGATTTATCCGTCCCAGGCCTGGCTGGGCCGGGTGATCGACGGTTTTGCCCAGCCCATAGACGGCAAAGGTGTGCTGCCGCAGGGCACGATGCCTTGCGCCATCAAAGCGCCGCCGCCGCCCGCCACGCAGCGCGGCCGCGTCGGCGGCAAGCTGGATCTGGGCATTCGCGCGCTCAATGCATTCGCCACCTGCTGCGCCGGCCAGCGCATGGGCATCTTTTCGGGCTCCGGCGTCGGCAAATCCACTTTGCTTTCCATGCTGGCGCGCAATTCCGATGCCGATGCCATCGTGATCGCCATGATCGGCGAACGCGGCCGCGAAGTGAAGGAATTCATCGAAGACGATCTGGGCGAAGAAGGCCTGGCCCGTTCTGTGGTGGTTGCCGCCACCAGCGATGAAGCGCCACTGGTGCGCCGCCAGGCGGCCTATGTCGCCATGACGGTCGCCGAGCATATGCGCGACAGCGGATTGAATGTGCTGTTGCTGATGGATTCGGTGACGCGCTTCGCCATGGCCCAGCGCGAGATCGGCCTGTCGGCCGGTGAGCCGCCCGCTTCCAAGGGCTATACGCCCACCGTCTTTGCCGAGCTGCCCAAGCTTCTGGAACGTGCCGGCCCGGGTCCCGCCGGCAGCGGTACCATCACCGGCCTATTCACCGTGCTGGTGGAAGGCGACGATCACAATGAACCGGTGGCTGACGCAGTACGGGGCATCCTGGACGGTCATATCGTTTTGGAACGTGCCATTGCGGAACGGGGACGCTTTCCCGCCATCAATATCCTTAAGAGCGTCAGTCGGGCGATGCCGGCCTGCAACACGGAAGAGGAGCAAAAGCTGGTTTTGCGGGCTCGCCAGCCCCTGACCATTTACGAAGATATGGCCGAGTTAATCCGGCTCGGCGCCTACAAGGCTGGCACGAATCCTGAAGTGGACGAAGCCGTGAGGCTCTACCCCGCTCTTGAGGCTTTCCTGGCCCAATCCAAGACCGAACGGGCGGTATTGAGCGAAGGCTATACCGCGCTGTCCGCGATCCTGGATAGCGCAGGAGGGAGTAGGTGATGAACCGGACCGACACACTGCTGCGTCTCAAGCGTTTCCGCGTCGATGAAATGAAGCGCCGGATTGCGGCCATCGAAGCCATGAAAGCCGACCTGGAGCGCAAGCTGACCGACCTGGATGACAATGTGGCGCGCGAAAAGCAACGCGCCGGCGATTCCGATATCGGCCGCCTGGCTTTCCCCTCCTTCCTGCGTTCCATCGATGCGCGCCGCGAAAACCTGCGCACGTCGCTCAAAGACATCGAGCGCGAATATGCCCAGGCCCAGACCGATCTGGCCGATGCCTTCCAGGATATGAAATCGCTGGAAATCGCCACGGAACAGCAGGCCAAGCGCGTCAACGAACTGCAATCTCGCCGCGCCCAGACGCGCTTGGATGAGATCGCTCTCGTGCGTCATTTGCGCAAACACACCCTGCGTAACGCCGGCTAGCGCGTGGTCTTTGGCCCCTGAGTTCGTGGCGTCCATACGCTGTCGCTATGGACCGCTCGTGTACTTCTTGTACACGTCGCTCGTTGCTACGCTGCCGCTAGCAACCCTGCTCAGGGACCAAAATACTGCGCGCTAAATCTGAGCTAGGGTCCTCAGATCAGGATCGCCAGGATGGCAAAAGCCAGGATGGCGACGCCTAAGCCCCGCACGATCAAGGTGATCCAGGGCAGGGGCGGCCGGATACGGTCTTCCCACTCCAGATTCCTCAGCGCCAGGGATTGCTGACGTTCAAAATACAAATCTTCGTGCCGGATAACGGCATGGGCGGAAACGGCAAATGCCTTTTCGCCGGCAGATATGCCAATCGCAGACATGGCCAGGCCCTCAAGGCTCTTCAGCGCAATAACGGGAGGGGGAATTCGCAGTTCCGGCGCTCGCGCGTTTCGCCCCGGCTGTGACCGAAAAGACGCTTAAAACATTGGCGAAAATGACGTTTACCATAGGTTTGGCCAGAACTTCGTTTGGCTTATGGCCCCAACGCCTCGGCTGTGCCATTTTGTGACAGTGCGACTCAGGGGGCTGAAGGGGCATGTCATTCGCGGAGACCATCTCGCCGTTTTTCGGCCGATGCGCGTTTGCCTGGTTCTATCTTACCGGCGCCATGAACATCACGGCCAATTGGCACAGCATTGCCGCCGACCTGGCCGGCAAGCATGTGCCCATCCCGCCTTTGGTCCTGCTGGTGGTCCTGATCCTGATCGTGATGGGCAGCATCTCGCTGCTGTTTGGTTATCACACCCGCCACGGCGCGCTTCTGCTGTTTGGGATGACGATGGTTGCCGCAGTGACCATGCACGACTATTGGCACTATGCCGAGGCGGGCGCCCGCGCCCATGAATTCGCGGTTTTTGCCCGCGATTTTGCCATTTGTGGTGGCCTGCTGCTGATGGTGGGGATGGGGCCCGGGCCATTTGCCGTGGACAATCGCGGTGGTGGCGGTGGCGGCAAGCCGGCCGGGAAGAAGCGCTAGTCTTTTGCGTCCTGAGTTCGTCGCGCCATCGCTCGTGTACCTCTTGTACACGTCGCTCGTTGCTACGCTGCCGCTAGCAACCCTGCTCAGTCCGCAAAATCCTTAGCGCTTTTTAATGAGATGAGATTTCCAGGATCTGGCCAGCAAGGGCGCTGGGCTCCAGCATTTCCAGTGCGTCTTCGGGCCTGGGGCCATAGGTGACATGGGCCAGTCGCGCGCCGGAAAGGCAGGCTGCCAGGGCGGCGCCCAGGCGGCGGGTGCGGTCCAGGTTGGTGACGATCACGCGGCGGAAGCGGAAGGCCGTGATGATGTCGGCCACGTCCTCGGCGTCCTGCAGGGCCGAGATCACGCCGATGGTTTCGACCCCGCCGATATCGCCCAGGGCGCTGAAGGCACTGACCGCGCGGGAATTCAGGGGATTGAAGCCGTCAGCTTCCATCACCGTGAGCAATTCCGGCGGGTTGGTGCGGGTGCGGAACAGCGCTAGGCCGCCATCAGCCCGGGTCAGTTCGACTTTGCGGCCGACCAGGGCGGCGGCATGCTGAATCTTGGCGGCGACGGCGCTTTTGCCCGAGCCCGCCGGTCCGACCAGGAGAATGCCGCGCGCCTTTTCGAAATCGATGGGTGCAACCGCCATGCGGCGGGCGAGCGCCGCGCCTAAGGCCATGTCGGCCCTGACATCGGCAAAGCCGGCGGCTTCGCGCACCAGGGCCTGGCCCAGTTCTTCCGGCAAGCGATGCCGTTTCATCGCTGCGCCCAGCAGGTGACGCAGGTCGGCCCGCGGGAAGGCGATCAGATTGGTGCCAGTAAAATTGGAAATGTTCTGAAGCTGGGCCATCGCCTCACACCTGACCCAGGGTACGCAACCGCACCGAGGCATGAATTTCGTTCTGGCTCATCACCACGGTCTGGGGCCGGAAGCGTTCGATGATGGAGCGTACAAAAGGACGGATCTGCGGGCTGGTCAGCAGCACCGGCACTTCGTTCTTGGTCCCAGCCTCGTCAAAGGCCTCGCGCACCTGCTGGATGAACTGCTGAAGCCTTGAAGGTGCCATCGCCAATTGCCGTTCCTCGCCTTGGCCCACAATGCTTTCGGCAAAGGCTTGTTCCCAGTTGGGCGACAGCGCGACCAGCGGCAGGTAACCGCCGGGCGAAAGATTGGCGTGGCAGAGCTGGCGCGCCAGCCGCGCCCGCACATGCTCGGTGATATAGAGCGCATTCTTGGTATGGCCGACCGCTTCGGCAATGCCTTCCAGGATGGCGGGCAGGTCGCGGATGGAAACGCGTTCGCTGAGCAGGGTCTGCAGCACCCGCTGCACGCCGGTGATGGAAATCTGCGACGGCACCAGTTCTTCCACCAGCTTCTTGTTCTCCGGCGGCAGGTCGTCCAGCAGCTTCTTGGTCTCAGCATAGGACAGAAGTTCCGCCATGTGATTTTTAAGAACTTCGGTCAGGTGCGTGGTCAGCACCGTGCCGGGATCGACCACAGTAAAGCCGCGGAAGGAAGCTTCCTCCTTCAGGCTGCCGGAAACCCAGGTGGCGGGAAGCCCGAAAGCGGGCTCGGTGGTGTGCGTGCCGGGCAGGTCGATGGGCAGGCCCTTGGGATCCATGATCAGGAAGCTGCCGGGAAACAACTCGCCCTTGCCGGAATCGAATTCCTTGATCCGGATGCGATACTCGTTGGCGCCCAACTGCATATTGTCCAGGATGCGCACGGCGGGCATCACAAAGCCCATCTCCTGCGCCAATTGGCGGCGCAGCGCCTTGATCTGGTCGGTGATGCGATGGCCCTGCACATCGTTGATCAGCGGCAGAAGGCCGTAACCCAGTTCGATGCGCAGCAGGTCCAGCGCCAAAGCGGTCGAGATCGGTTCTTCCTTGGGCGGACCGTCAGTCTTGGCGTCTTCGGCGGCGGCCTGGGCGGTGCGGGCGTCCTTGCGCTTGAAGGCGTAGTAAGCCAGCGAACCGGTGCCCAATGACAGGGCGCCGAACACGATGGTCGGCATGCCCGGGAGAATTGCAACAATGCCCATCACGGCGGCGGCCATGCCCAGCGCCTGGGGATAGAAGGAAAGCTGGCGCATCAGCGCCTTGTCGGTGGCGCCTTCGACACCGGCCTTGGACACCATAAGACCGGCGGCGGTGGAAACGATCAAGGCCGGCATTTGCGACACCAGGCCGTCACCCACCGTCAGCAGAGTGAAGGTCTGCGAGGCATCGACGAAGCTCATGCCCTTTTGCGCCACGGCAATGATGATGCCGCCCACGATGTTGATGCCCACGATCAACAGGCCGGCAATGGCGTCGCCACGCACGAATTTGCTGGCACCGTCCATGGCGCCGAAAAAATTGGATTCCGCCTCAATGGTCTTGCGGCGGGTCTTGGCTTCCTTTTCGTCGATCAGGCCGGCGGAAAGATCGGCGTCGATCGCCATCTGCTTGCCGGGCATCGCGTCCAGGCTGAACCGCGCCGCCACTTCGGCGATGCGGCCCGAACCCTTCGTGATGACCACGAAGTTCACGATGATCAGGATGGCGAAGACGATCAGGCCGATGACGAAATTGCCCTGCATGATCAGCTTGCCGAACGCCTGGATCACATAGCCGGACGCGGCGGTGCCTTCATTGCCATGCCCCAGGATCAGCCGGGTCGACGCCAGGTTCAGCGCCAGGCGCAACATGGTGGTGATCAAGAGAATGGTGGGAAAGGAGCTGAACTCCAGCGGCTTCCTGATGAACACCGCCGTCATCAGGATCAGGATCGAGAAAGACAGCGAAAAGGCGAGGCTGACATCCAGCAGCCAGGTGGGCAGCGGCAGGATCAGGACCACCAGGATGGCCATGATGCCGATCGCCAGCCCCAGGTCGGACTTGCGGATGAGGTCGGCGATCTTGGCGGGCGAGAAATCAAAGCCCGGAGTCGCAGTGGTTCCGATGTTGCTCATTTAAGTTCGCGCTTTACCCAGCCATCTTATGTTCGGGGCGCTGCTCGCCATGGCTGGGGATGCTCAAGCCCGCATCGGAATATTCACGCAGCTTGTTGCGCAGGGTGCGGATGGAGATACCCAGGATGTTGGCGGCATGGGTGCGATTGCCCAGGCAATGGTCCAGCGTGTCCAGGATCAGGTCGCGCTCGACATCGCTGACGGTGCGGCCGACCAGCGAACGGGTGACGGCGGTGGCGGAAACCACGGCGCTCTGCACCGAAGGATTTTGCGAAACCGCCATCGGGGCAGCGCCCACCTGGGTGCCGTCCGGCAGGCGGATGGCTTCGGGGCCGATTTCCGCACCGTTGGCCAGCAGCACGGCGCGGTGAATGGTGTTTTCCAATTCGCGGACATTGCCCTTCCAGATATGGCCCAGCAGCAGGCGCTCGGTCTGGGACGAGACCGGGCGATAGGCCACGCCATTGGCTTCGGCATATTTACGCGCGAAGTGATGGGCCAGGGCGCGGATGTCCTTGGGCCGCTCGCGCAAGGCGGGCAGGCGCAGATTCACGACGTTCAGGCGATAGAGCAGGTCTTCGCGGAAGGTGCCGTGCTTGACCGCCTCCGCCAGATCGCGGTTGGAGGTGGCGATGATGCGGATGTCCACCTTCACCGGCTTGGTACCGCCGACCCGGTCGATCTCGCGTTCCTGGATGGCGCGCAAGAGCTTGGCCTGCAGGCGGGCATCCATCTCGCTGATTTCGTCCAGCAGCAAGGTGCCGCCATTGGCTTCCTCGAACTTGCCGATGCGCCGGGCGATGGCGCCGGTGAAGGCGCCCTTCTCATGGCCGAACAATTCCGATTCCAGCAGGTTTTCCGGAATGGCGGCGCAATTCACCGAAATAAAAGGCTTGTCGGAGCGCTGCGACTTGCGGTGGACATAACGCGCCAGCACTTCCTTACCCGTGCCGCTTTCGCCGGTGATCAGGATGGAGGCTTCGCTCCCGGCAATCTGGTCGGCCAGGGCCAGTACCGCGCCCATGGCTTCGTCTTCATAGATCAACTGGTGGGATTCATCGGCCACCGCCGCCAGCACCGCCGCGATCAGTTCAGGATCGGCGGGAAGGGGCAGATATTCCTTGGCGCCGGCGCGGATCGCATCCACCGCGCGGCGGGTATCGGTGCCGACGCCGCAGGCCACCACCGGGGTGCAGATGCGCTCAGCGGAAAGGCCGCGCACCAGGGCGCCGATATCCAGGCCGACATCGCAGAACACCAGGTCGGCGCCGATGCCGCCGCGCAAGGTGGCGAGCGCCTGCTCGATATCCGCGGCGTGGGTGACCTTCGCCCCCTTATCCATGGCAATTTTGGTGGCAAGGCCGATCTGGCCCTGAAGTCCGCCGACGATGAGTAGACGCATGATGGTATCCCTTCAGTCCTTAGGAGCCGGACCCGGCCTTGATGATTTCGGTCATGGTGATGCCCAGCCGGTCTTCCACCAGCACGACTTCACCGCGCGCGACCAGGCGGTCATTGACATAGATGTCGATGGCTTCGCCGACCTTGCGGTCCAACTCCACGACGGTGCCGCGGCCCAGCTTCAAGAGCTGGCTGACTTCCATGCCGCTCTTGCCCAAGACGGCGCTGACCGTGACCGGGACGTCGAACACCGCTTCCAGGTCGGAAGCCGAATGTTTCGGCGTGGCTTCGGCAGGTCCGTCGGCGTTGAGCAGCGCGCCGGGCGTGCCGGCGGCTGCTTCGTGGCTGAGATCGGGCAGATCGACATTGTCGGCCGCCATGGCAATTATCCTTTCACTGAATGCGAGAAACGGTGGGCGATGAGGGCGGTGAGCGCCTCTTCGATGATCTGTTCGCTGCGCTCGGCGCCGCCGCCGCGCCATTCGATGCGGCAATCCGCACCGGTCATGGCGGGATCGGCGGCGATCTGGACGCGGCCTTCATAACCCTCTTCCTGGGCGATCGTGGCCAAGCGCGGCTCCAGCACCGCGATCACGGCGGCGTTGGCGCGCAGGGTGATGCGGGGTTCGGCAATGGCCTGATGCATGGCCTGGCGCAGCGCGATCTCGACATCGCCGGCGGGCAGGGCGGCCAGCGCCGCAGGGGCGATCTTCCTGGCCATCGCCAGGGCCAGCCGGGCGGCTTCATCGCGCACAAGTTCGATCTCGGCATGGCTGGTGTCCAGCGCGGCGCGGATGGAAATAGTGAGCGCGGCGATGCTGCGTTCCAGGGCATCGGTGGCGCGGGCCTGGGAATTCTTTTCGCCCTCGCTGCGGGCGGCGGTCTGCAGATTCTCCAGTTCCTCGATGGTGAGGGTCTGTTTCTGCCGCGCCTGGGCGGCGGGCGCGCGGCGGTCTTCGGCACCGGCGAACTCGGTGTCGAAAAAGAATTTGCGGGCCTGGGTGTTGGTGGTGGTCATCAGTATACCAGCTCGTCTTCGGCGCTGCCGCCGGCGATCATGATCTCGCCCTTGTTGGCCAGGTCCTTGGCGATATTGACCATGCGCATCTGGGCTTCATCCACATCCTTGAGCCGCACGGGGCCCATGGCTTCCATGTCGTCGCGCAGGATCTTGCCGGCGCGTTCGCTCATGTTGGAGAAGAAGACGTCGCGCAGGCCGTCGGTGGCGCCCTTGAGCGCCAAGCCCAGCTTGTCCTTCTCTACATTGCGCAACAGGGTCTGGATCGAACCGGGATCCAGCTTGCTCAGATCCTCGAAGGTGAACATCAAGGCCTTGATCCGCTCGGCGGAGTCGCGAGAACGCTCTTCCAGGGCGGTGATGAAGCGGCTTTCGGTCTGGCGGTCGAAATTGTTGAAGATTTCCGCCATCTGCTCATGCGCGTCGCGCTTGGCGGTACGCGCCAAGTTGGACATGAATTCCACCCGCAGGGTCTGTTCGACCTTGTCGAGAATATCCTTCTGCACGCTTTCCATGCGCAGCATGCGCTGCACCACTTCCAGGGCGAATTCCTCGGGCAGGGCGGCCAGCACGCGGGCGGCATGTTCCGGCTTGATCTTGGAAAGCACGACGGAAACGGTCTGGGGATATTCGTTCTTGAGATAGTTGGCCAGCACCGTCTCGTTCACATTGGCCAGCTTGTCCCACATGGTGCGGCCCGCGGGACCGCGGATTTCCTCCATGATCGTGCCGACCTTGTCGGTGGGCAGGATATTGGCCAGCAGGCGCTCGGTGGATTCATAGGAGCCCATCAGCGAGCCGGTGCCCGACATCTGGGAGACGAAATCCACCAGCAGTTTTTCAATCAGGTTGGCGGAGACCGAGCCCAGGTTGGACATCACCTGGGACACTTCCTTGATCTCTTCCTCGTCCATCATCTGCCAGATCTTCTGGGAATGCTCTTCTCCCAGTGAGAGCATGATGATGGCTGCGCGCTCCGCGCCCGAAAGGGTGCGGATGTCTTCCTTGACCTGGGTCTTGGCGGGTTTCGACATGGATCAGACCGGTTGGTGCAGCCAGGTGCGGATGATCGCCAGCGCCTCTTCGGGATGGCTGGAGACCACTTCACCGACTTTCTTGATGGAGGATTCGCGCACCTGGCCGTCGATGCGGCTGACATCGATGCTGGGGCCAGGCGCGGGAAGCGCGGGCGCGCCTTCCTGGGGTGCTGCTCCCGGCGCGCCATTGGCGGCGGGCGCAGCCAGGGCGCCGGCGACCGGCGAGGTGTTGGTCAGGACGGTGTTGCCGCCACCGGCCACAGCCTGGGCCGCGAACACGCGGTTGATCAGTGGACGGGCGACGAAGAAGCCGATCAGGATGGCAGTGACGCAGAAGATCGCGGCCTCGATAATCTTGAACCAGTAGGAGCTGTCCAGGCCCAGCAGCGGTTTGGGCGCTTCGGTGCCGGCGGATTCTTCCATGCGGGCGAACTGCATATTGGTAACCTGCACCTGGTCGCCGCGCGCCTGATCGAAACCCATGGCCGATTTCACCAAGGCGGTGATCTTTGCCATCTCGTCGGCGCTGCGCGGCTTGTAGCTGCCGGGCTTGTCGCCGCTGCCGTCCACCACCACGGCGACCGACAGCTTCTTGATGTCGCCGCCATCGATGGTGGAGGTGGTGACCTTTTTGGAGATTTCGTAATTGGTGGTTTCTTCGGTGCGGCCCGAAGTGTCCTTGGACTGATCGCCCGGCGTGGATTGGGCTTGGCCGCCGGGAAGCGCGTTGGCCACCGACACGGCATTGCTGCTGCTGCCGGTTGTGTTGGAGGCATTCTGCTCCACCGTCTGAGTCGAGCGCACCACCTTGCTGTCGGGATCGAAGGTCTCGCTGGTGGTCTGGGTGTGGTTGTAATTGATATCGGCGGTAACCTGGACTTGTGCCCGGCCCTGACCCACGATCGAGGAAACGATCGCCTCGATGCGCTGGCGCACCGAATTCTCGTAATTGGCGGTATCTTCGTCCTGGTTGCGCGCCAAGGCATCGGGACCGGATTTCTCATCGCCGCCGGCCAGCAGGTTGCCGCGATCATCGACAATGGCGACGCGCTCGGCGCCAAGCCCGGACACGGCCGCCGCCACCAGATGCTGGATGGCCAGAACCTGGCCACGGTCCAGCTTGCCGGCGGTTTTCAGCACCACCGAGGCGCTGGGGTGCTGGTCGTCGCGCGAGAAAATCTGGCGCTCCGGAATCACCAGATGCACGCGGGCGGCCTGGATGCCCTCGATGGTCTGCATCGAGCGGGCCAGTTCGCCTTCCAGCGCGCGCTGGTGGTTGATGTTCTGGACAAAGGCGGTGGTGCCGAAGGCATCCGACTTGTCGAAAATCTCATAGCCC
>Ga0157379_10000663_pt1 | contig 27864 bp, 21 predicted proteins | sample S25metaG_FD_121802 | JGI IMG/M metagenome (GOLD analysis project Ga0157379, IMG submission 121802) | Switchgrass rhizosphere microbial communities from Kellogg Biological Station, Michigan, USA - S2-5 metaG | ecosystem: Host-associated > Plants > Roots > Rhizosphere > Soil | place: USA... | reverse complement strand
TCAACCTCGCCGACCGCAGCTGCGAAGATGTCCTTGAGTGGTGCGAAGCCCGCGGCGTCGGCTTCATTCCCTATTGGCCGCTCTCCAAAGGCCGCCTCACCCAGGTCGAGACGGTGCGACAGGTTGCTCTGCGTCACGAGGCCAGCCCGTCGCAGATCGCACTCGCCTGGCTGCTGGACCGCTCGCCCGTGATACTGCCGATTCCGGGAACGCTGTCGGCGGCCCACCTCGAAGAGAACCTTGGAGCCGGCCGCATCCGCCTCACCGACCAGGATCGCGCCGACCTGGAGGTGATCGAGCAGACGCCATATGTCGGCTTCGTCAAGGAGAGCGCCCCGAGCTAGGCTCAAACAACGCGGGCTGCGCATGCCCAACATCGACAGCGAGCGCTGGCAGGTCGCCGACCTGACGATCGACGTCAGCGGGCAGACTGTCCGTCGGGGCCGCGGCCTCATCATCTTGCCGCCGCTGTCGTTCAAGTTCCTGCTGGCGCTGGTCAGGTCGGCGCCTCGCTTGATGTCGACCGACGATCTGATGGAGCGGGTCTGGGTAGGCGTCTTCGTCAACGCCGAGACCATCACCCAGCGCGCGAAGCTGCTGCGCGACGCCTTGGGCGACGACCCAAAGGCGCCGCGATATTTCGCGGTCAGGCGCGGCGCGGGATACCAGCTTATTCCTCCCGCGGTCAGGATCGGTCACGAAGACCGCCTGGGCCGGGCCGGCCTGGCGCAGCATCCCAGGCGAGCGCTGCTGGCCGGGGTCGGCCTTGGCCTCTTTTTGGCCGTCGCGCCCTCCTCCACCAAGGTTTCGCAAGGCAAGCCGGACGCCGCCCCGCGCGAAAACCTGAGGGTGGCGGTGCTGCCGTTCGACAATCTGAGCAGCAATCCGGCCGACGCGTTCATCGCCCAAAGCATCCCCGAAATGGTGCTGGACCGGCTGTCGGCGATTCCCGCGCTTACGGTCATCGCCCGGGATTCCGCGCTGCTGAGCCCCGCCTCCACAGCGGCCGCGAGCGAAGCGGCGCAGCAGCTAGGGGTGGCCTTCATTGTCAGGGGCAGCGTCCAGCGGCTCGGCGAGACCCTGAGGGTGACCTGCTTCGTGGTCGACACCGACACCCAAGCGCGCATCTGGTCGGAGCGGTTCGACTGGCCGGTCGGCCGCATCTACGCCCTGCAGGACCGCATCGCCGAAGGGGTGGCGGCCGCGCTCGAAGGCCAGGCGCGGACGATCGGGCCCCTGCCGCAGCAAGCCAGAACTGCACGCGACAGCGACGCCTACCTGGCCTATCTCCGAGGGAAATCGCTGCTCAGCCGCTTCACCGTCGCCGAGACCGAAGCCGCCGCCGTCCAGTTCGAGCGGGCGGTGCAACTCGACCCGGGGTTCGCCGACGCGATGGTCGCCCTGTTCGATGCGAAGATGCAGGGCGCGAGCCTGCGCCTCGACGACCTGGCCTCCTATCGCGCCCGCTATAGCCCCTTTCTCGACAGGGCGATGAGGATCGACGCCGAGGCGGGTCCCGCGCTGTTCGCCAAGGCCATGTGGTCGGACCAGCCTTTCGACAGGCGGATCGAGCTGTTCCGGCGGGCCGCCCGGCGCGATCCCAGCAACAGCCGCGGCCTGACGTCCTACGCCGAATTCCTCGACAAGCACGGAACAGATGCGATCGGCGGCGGCGGGGAATACGCGCGGGAAGCGAAGGCGTTGGTCGACCGCGTGCTGGCGATAGATCCGCTGTCGCCGCGCGCCCGCTGGTGGTCCGTCCAGCGCCTCTGGACCAACATCCCGCCCGAACAGCTCGAACTGGCGATGGCGCGCGAGCTGGCGATTGATCCGCAGAACTACACGCTCGCCGTCCGCCACGCGATGACCCGGTGGTACCTGCATGGGGAGACCGCCGAAGCGATCGAGCGGGCGGAGCGGATGATCGCCACCGACCCCCAGCAGCCGTCGGGGCCGAACCTCGCGGTGGCGCTCTACCTCGACGCCAACGATCCCGGGGCCGCGCGCGCCATCGCGGAGACCACGTCGGCCACCCGCGCCTCCTCACGCATCCTGCTCGCCCAATACAGCGGAGATTGGCGCGCCGCCGCAGCGGCGGCCTTCGACCGGCGGGGCTTCCTGTTCAACATGTACCAGAACTGGAATTGGTCCAGGGCGGTTCGTGATTACGCCTTGCAGACCGGCCAGTACGACAAGGCGGCCCAGGGCATCGCCGCGCACTACGGCTTCGACCTGAAAAACCCCCGCACGGCCGGTCCTCCGCAGGTCAATACGGCGCCGGCTCTGGCGCAGTTGCTGACCGCCCAGGGCCACACGGCTAGGGCCACCCGCTTGTTGGCCCAGACCGTGCAATGGATCGACGCGCACCCCAGTTACGGGATGGCCTTCCATTTGCGCGCCCGGGCGGAGGCCATGATGCTGCTGGGCGAACGCAACGAGGCGCTCAGCAATCTACGGGCGTCGTTCGAGGCCGGCCACGACGTACGCCACTGGTGGTATGTGACCGACCGCGACCCACTCTGGGCGCCCGCACGCTCCGATCCCAGGTTCGAAGCGATCGCCGAGATCTGCCGGCAGGCGGCGCGGGTGCAGCGCAAGAAGCTCGACCTTCTCCGCCGCGCCGGAAAGGCGCCCGCAAGGACGCAGGTCTGATCTCGCCCATCTTCGGCGAGATTTTGGCGAAGATTTGGTTCCGCTTCACGGTCAAACGGCCCCGAGCCTGACAGGGTGGGCCGCCTGCTTCCCACGGCTGGGGATTCCAGATGGCCGTCGTGACCGTGACCGACTGGTTCCTGACGCACGTCCACGTCCCGGACGGCGGCGAGAACCTGCAAGACCTTACGATCCAGAACGAGATGGGACCGGGGGTGAGCGACACCACTCCGTCGCTCTATGGGTACAACGGCGGCTACGGCGGGGCTTATGTGATCTCCGGCGTCGGCTTCACCTACGACGCGTCGGGCCAGTTCACCGGCGGCGTCGTCACCCAGTGGGACGTCGTGTGGGAGCCGACTGAGCTGCGCTACTCGATCACGGGCCTTTCGATTCCCGCGACGGCGTTGCTGGACCCGACCTCCTCCAACCCCGCGCCCATCATCTTCGCCGGCGACGACAGTATGACGGGCAGCAACGGCGGCGACGTGTTGGCAGGATACCAGGGGAACGACACCATTCTGGCCAGCGCGGGCGCGGACCGCGTGTATGGCGACCTCGGCGACGATCTGCTCCAGGGCAACCGTGGGAACGACACCCTGGAGGGCGGCGGCGGCTCAGACACCGTGCACGGCGGCCAGGGCGCGGACCTGATCAGCGGCGGCGACGGCGACGACTGGCTTTCCGGCGACCGCGGCGACGACACCCTGACCGGCGGCCCGGGCGCCGATGTCTTTCACAGCTCTGGAGAGGGGGGAACCGACTGGGTGACCGACTTCAACCCCGCCGAAGGCGACCGCATCGAGCTCGATCCTGGAACGAGCCACATGGTCGAACTGGTCGGCGGGTACGTGGTGGTCACCCTGTCGGTCTCCGCCCAGATCGTCTTGGCGGGGGTCTCGCTGGGTTCGCTCACAGGAGACTGGATCGTGGCGGCCTGAGCGGGCGGGAATGCGCGTGCTCCAGGACGATCAAGGGCGGACCAAGACGCCGCAGACCGGGAGAGCTCAAAGGTGTTTGCGTTTCACATGATCGGGGCGGCCCTTGCGGCTTACGGCGGCCTCTACCTCGCATCATCGATCTTCGCGCCCGGCTTCTTCGTCCAGAACCTGGCTTTTGAAGGCCTGCCGCGCGGCGGCGTTCGCGCCATCCTCCATTACGCCCGCATGGCGGCGGTCGCGTTCGGCGTGGGCCTGCTTCTGTACCACGCTGCGGAAGCTCTTGTGTGCTTTGCCCCTCGCGCCCTCGGCAATTTGAACGAAGGCGGGGAGTGGCGCTCGACGCGAGAAAGCATCAAAGGATTCATCGCTTTCTGGGGGGCGATCGCCTGCACCACGAAAGCCAACGAGGTGGCCGCCAAACTCGCCGCGGAAGCCGACGAACGGGCGGCCCGGTACGCGCGGATGATGCGCTCGGCGGGACCCATCCGCCCAAGCCGGTAAATGTCGCTGATCGGCGCCCCCGCCTAGGCGCGCCGTCGCGCGGGGGGATTATCTTCGGCCGGCCGGCTGGGGTGCGCCCGTCCGCCGGACCACCTAAAGGCGGGACATATTAGGACTATCGTCCCGGAGGGCCGAGAAGTATCGTCCTACAACAAGGCATAACGCCCGTCTGACCCAGACAGCATTGCCGCCCGGTCTGCCCGGGCGGCGGCGGAGGAAGCGAGTCCGATGACGAAGGCATCATTCGAAGAGCTTCGTGCACGCGCGTCCGAGACGCCGGAGGCTCAGTTTGTCGACCTGGAGCGTCAGGAGGTCGACCTGCATGTCATGTCCGATCAGCACGTGTTCGAGGCCGAGATGTCCCGCATCTTCGCCCGGACGTGGAACTTCATCGGCCATGAAAGCGAAGTCCCCAAGCCCGGCGACTTCGTCACCCGTTACATGGGCAACATGTCGGTGATCCTGATCCGCCACACAGACGGGTCGCTACGGGTGCTGGCCAACCGTTGTACTCACAAGGGCGCGATGCTGTGCCGAGAAGATCGGGGCCAGCGCAACCGCTTCGTGTGTCCCTACCACGGCTTCTCGTTCAACCGTGACGGCTCCTTCTTCAACATGCCCTACAGGAAGGAATTGTATAACGACGTCGATACGTCCGAATACAATCTGCCGAGCGCACGGGTGGAGACGGTCGCCGGCCTGGCGTTCGCCAACTGGGACCCGGAAGCGCCGGACCTCAGGACCTACCTTGGACCGTACCTGTCGGTGATCAAGGCGACGTTCGAGCGCGGCGACAACGGCATGGAGGTGATCGGGCCGCCGCAGCGCTGGGTCCTCCCGACCAACTGGAAAACGGTGACCGAGCAGTTCTCCGGTGACGGCTACCACGCCGGCATGACCCATACGACGGTGATGGACCCTGAGGGGAGCGACGGCGCCCAGCAGGGCGTGGACATGGCCGTGAACGGTCACGGGATGCGCTGCATCGACCTGGCCGCGGCCTGGGGGGGCGACTCCAAGGTCGACGCCGGGACGCCTGAAGAGCAGCTGCGCGCCCGCCCGCCCGCCGGCATGACGCCGGCGATGATCGACTCCTTCCTCACCCGCGCGACGGCGGGCGAAATCGAGATGCTGGTGAACTTCCCGCCTTCCGTGGGCAACATCTTCCCGACCTGCACCTGGATGCGGGCGCAGATGCCGCACACGGACGGAACCATCATCACCTACACCGACATCAAGCTCGCCCGCCCCCTCAGCGCGACCGAGACGGAGATCTGGGGGTGGGGTCTGGTCGAACGGGACTCCGACCCCGATCACAACGACAAGGCGCTGAAAGTTCGCACCGTCATGTTTGGGCCCGCGGGCTCGGTGGAACGTGACGACGTGGACATGTGGGTGCGGATCCAGGCGGCGGTGAACGGCGCCACGGGCATGCCCGCGATCGCCAAGTATCGTGCGCTCTGGGAACCAGATGCGGAAGACCTGGTGCCGGGCATGAAGACCTGGCGCGGCTATTCCGGTGAGAACACCGCTTGGGAATTCTGGAATCGGTGGCGCGACTTCATGAACAACCGTCCCTGGAGCGCGGCTTAAGGTGGAAGAGGGTTTTATTTCCTCGGGCGAGGAAGAATACGTTCAGCTGATGGACTTTTATTTGCGCGAAGTTGAGTTGCTCGATGGGCGGCGCTTCGAAGATTGGCTAGGCTGCCTGACCGACGACATCGTATACGCCCTGCCGGTGCGCTCGAGCTTGGGGCGGACCGGAGGCGAGCCTTTCGGCGATGCCAGGACCGGCTTCTACGACGAGGACATGGCGACGCTCACCGCTCGCGTCGCCTTCCTGCAGAAGCCGGGCGCCTGGGGCGAAGAGCCGGCGTCGCGAGCGCGGCGATTCATCACCAACCTGCGTGTGCGAAAAACGGCCGACGGCGAATATGAGACCACCGTGAACTTGCTGCTCACGGTCCTGCGCGAGGGCTCGGTCGTTCCCGACATCGTCGTGGGTGAGCGTCGCGACAAGGTTCGCAAGGACGGCGGCGAGTTCAAGATCTCGCGCCGTCACGTCCTGGTCGACAACGGGTCGCTGCCGGGACGCGCCTTGTCTGTTCCCGTCTGATCGCAAGGCGGGACTTGTTCCCGCCGGCTCGAAACATCGCCGCAAGGCGCGTCTCGCGAGGCGTCGCCCGCCCTCGTTGCGAGCAGGCGAATGCGGCGGCGACTTATCGGGAGGAGACCAGGTGGGAAGAACTGCCACGTGCCTGCTGGCCGTAGCGCTCGGAGTGGCGAGCCTCGCAGCTTACCGCGCCGTCGACCATCGAGCAGAGCTGCTGGGTGTCGGAGCCGGCGCCGACTGGCTGAGTCACAACGCCGACGCGGCGGAAACGGCCTACAGCCGCCTCGACAAGATCAACGCCTCCAACGTGTCGCGGCTCGGACTGGCCTGGTCGGCCGACCTGCCGGGCGAATCCTCGCTCGAGGCGACGCCTTTGGCCGTGGGCGGGGTGCTCTATTTCACGGGCGCCTACGCCAAGGTCTACGCGGTGGACGCCGTGACGGGAATGACATTGTGGACCTTCGATCCGCAGACTTGGAAAACCGCGCCGATCGAGAAGATCCAATCGTCCTTCTCGATCAATCGCGGCGTCGCCTACGCCAACGGCCGGATCTTCTCGACAGCGTGGGACGGGCGGATGTTCGCCCTCGACGCAAAGACCGGAAAGCTGATCTGGCAGATCCAGACCACCGAGCAGCCTTACCAGACCGTCAGCGGCGCGCCGCGGGTGTTCAAGGACAAGGTGATCATAGGTCAGGGCGGCGCCGACTTCAGCATGCGCGGCTATGTGGCCGCCTACGACCAGGCGACGGGCAAGCGGGTGTGGCGCTTCTACGTCGTGCCGGGATCGCCGGAGCAGAATCGCGGCGACCCCGCCATGGAGAAGGCGGCTGCGACCTGGGCGCCGGATTTCTGGAAGAAGAACGGCGGCGGCGGCGGCCCGTGGAACGACATCACCTATGACGCGGACCTCAACCGGATCTACGTGGGCACGGCCAACGCCTCGCCCAACGACCCCGACGCACGCAGCCCGGGCGGCGGCGACAATCTCTATACCGCTTCCATCATCGCGCTGGACGCCGACACCGGCAAATACATCTGGCACTACCAGGTCAATCCACGCGACGCCTGGGACTACGACGCCACCCAGCAGATCACCCTGGCGGACCTGGTCGTCGACGGCACGCCACGCAAGGTGCTGATGCAGGCGCCGAAGAACGGCTTCCTCTATGTGATCGACCGCACCGACGGAAAGCTGATCTCCGCAGACAAGATCGCCAAGGCGACCTGGGCCGACCGTGTCGACCTCGCCACCGGCAGACCGGTCGAAGCGAAGAACATCCGCTACGAGAGCGGCGACCTGACGGTCTGGCCGGGCATGGCAGGCGCCCACAGCTGGCAAGCCCAGGCCTTCAGCCCCCGGACGGGCCTGATCTACGTGCCCACCATGCAGGCCGGCCAGCACTTCACGCGCGGCGAGCCGCGCGCGGGCGATATCTCGTTCGGCGGCCTGTCATTCGGCCCCGTCAAGGTCGATCCAGCAGACGGCGCCGGCGCGCTGGTGGCCTGGGATCCGGTGACCCGGAAGCCGGCCTGGCGCGCCCAGCATGAGACCGCGATGAACGGCGGGGCCATGGCCAGCGCCGGGGGACTGGTCTTCCAGGGGTCCGGTGACGGCCATCTGTACGCCTATGACGCCAAGAGCGGGAAGCAGCTCTGGAAGTTCTACGCGGGCATGGGGATTATCGCGCCGCCGATGACCTTCGAGGTTGGCGGCCGGCAATACGTCTCCGTCTTGGCCGGCTTCGGCGGCAACGCCAGCATGTTCAGCGCAGTCATGGAGGCGGGCTGGAAATACGCGAGTCCGCGGCGGATTCTGACGTTCGCCCTGGACGGCAAGGCCAAGCTCCCGCCTTCCCCGCCCCGTAACGCGCCGCTGCGTCCGCTGGATGACCCTGCCGCGAAGCTCGACCCGAAGGACGTCGCAGCCGGCTCCCAACTGACCGTGGCCTGCGTCGCCTGTCACGGCGCCGAGCTGGTGTCGGCCGGCGGCCCTGGGCCGGACCTGAGGGAATCCGCCATCGCGCTCACGCCCGATGGACTTTGGTCGGTGCTGCACGACGGCGCCCTGCTGTCGCGCGGCATGCCGCGCTTCGACACCTTCAGCCGCGACCAGGTCCGTCAGATCTGGTCCCACATCCGCCAGCGTGCCCGCGATGCAAAGGCCGCGCAGTCGACGAGCGGTCCGGCCAAGGCGTCCTGAACATCCGCGGTCCGGCAGGCCCCGCCTGCCTCGCTGATGGCGTGTCTACGAACCTGCTGATAAGTACCGATAGGAACCTTGAGAGCTTGAACGAGACGCCTCGGATGTCGGGGATCCCGGTCAAACTGCGGCAAGTCAACCGACCGCAGAACTCTAACCAAGGATGCAGGGAGGCGAGGTCGTGCGGATTGCGACGAAGCAGAACATAAGCGCGCAAACAGACCGTCAAACCTATGACGTGATCGTAGTCGGCAGCGGCGCGGCCGGGCTCACCGCCGCCATCGCGGCGGCCGCCGAAGGCCTCCAGGTCCTGGTCGTGGAGAAGGCCGCCGTGTGGGGCGGCACCTCGGCCCTCTCGGGCGGCGGCGTCTGGGTCCCCGGCAACTCGCTGATGCCGGATCGCGACCGGGAAGCCCCCAGCTATCTCGACATCGCCGCGACCGACGACAACACCCCGCGATGGGCGCAGCGCAAGGCGGCGTTCCTCGAGCAAGGACCGCGGATGATCGACTTCCTGCGCGGCCTGGGCGTGAAATTCCTGCGGGACCGGCGGGGCCCAGACTACCGCATGGACCTTCCCGGCTCGCGCGTCGGGCGCATGCTCGAATGCGAGACGGTGGACGCCAACCGGCTGGGCCCCTGGCGGAACAGCATCCGGCCCGACGGCTATCCCGTAGCGTTCCGGGTCAGCGAATGCGCCGCCATGACGCTGGGTCCGAAGACGCTGCCTGGGCTCAGGATGCTGAGCCGGATCATGGCGCGAATGATGGTCGGGAAGCTGAGGGGCCAACTGGTGATCGGCACCGGGCGGGCCCTTGTGGCGCAGCTGATGATGGCCGCGCAGAAGCTGGGCGTCACCGTCTGGCTCGAGACCCCCTTGCAGGAGGTCATCTTCGACGGCCGGCGCGCCGTTGGAGTGCGCGTGGAGCGCAATGGCGCGGAGATCGAGCTCGAGGCGACGCGCGGGGTGGTTCTGGCCGCCGGCGGCTTTGCCCACGCGCCTGAATTCCGCCAGGCGCAACAGCGCCTGAGCGGGGAATGGTCTGTAGCCAGCCCGGACGACACCGGCGACGTCATCCGCATCGCGTCGCGCATAGGGGCCGGCCTCGGGATGCTGGAAGCCGCCTGGTGGATCCCGGTGGCGATCGTGCCGGGGGCCGGGCCGGTGTGTCTGATAGGGGAGCGGGCCCACCCCGGCGCCATCATGGTGGACGACCAGGGCACGCGGTTCACCAACGAGTGCTCGTCATACAACGAGATCGGCAAGGACATGCGCCGCCTCGGCCTCGACAAGGGCTGGCTGATCTTCGACACCCGCAACCGCAACCGCTACATGTTCCTCACCCTGACGCCCGGAAGCATGCCCAAGGCCCTGATCGAGAACGGCTTTTTCAAGCGCGGCAAGACCATCGAGGACCTGGCGCGCGCCTGCGACCTCGATCCAGCCGCCCTGCAGGCGACAGTCAGCCGCTTCAACGGGTTCTGCGCCGAGGGCATGGACGGCGACTTCCACCGCGGCGAAACCCTCTACGAGCGCTACTGGGGCGACCCCTCGGTCCGGCCCAACCCCAACCTCGGCGCGCTCAGCGAGGCGCCCTTCTACGCCATGCGCTTCTATCTGGGGGACCTCGGCACAAAGGGCGGCCTGCTGACCGACGAGCACGCACGCGTCCTGGGCCAGGACGGCCAGCCGTTCGACGGCCTCTACGCCAGCGGCAACTCCACCGCTTCGGTCATGGGCTCGGGCGGCTATCCGGGGCCTGGCTCGACCCTCGGGCCTGCAATGACCTTCGGGTACATCGCGGCCAAGCACCTGGCGGCGCGGAGCCTGAACACCAAGGCCGCGGCCTAGCTCCCCATGCAGTGGTCTATCTTCTGACGAGGTGAGCGATGCGTGGGAGCACCGCCACGAAGCGCTGATTGCAGGCGCCATTTCGAGGACTACAGTGAGTTCAACCGGACGCGAATGAGACGTCTGGGCCAACCGACCGAGATCGGGTTCACAGGGAGAGAAGCAATGGCTTTGACGGAACACGAGATCGTCGCCCTGATCAAAGAGCTGTTCCGCAGGGTGAGCAGCGACGGCAAGGAGCCGATCTCGCCGTGTTGCACCGATGACCTGATCTACGACAGCCCATACGAAAACGGCTATCTGATCGGGGCGAAGAACATCGACCTGTTTTTCCGCGAGCTGATCCCGAAGTTCCTCAATCCGCTCAGGCAATGGCCGGTCGCCATCTATCCGACCGCGGATGGCGAGATGGTTCCCATCGAGTACGAAAGCCGCTGCACGGCGGTCCACGATGGCAGCCTCTACGAGAACAGATATGCGGGTATCTTCAAATTACGCGGCGACAAGATCTGTTTCTGGCGCGAATACTATAATGTCGAATGGTTCAACAGGGCCGTCGGCCCAGGTTTCGGTGAGACGTGGACTTCGATCATGCCTCCGGGGGGACTCGGGATTAAGCGCAAGGAAGACCGCGAGGGCGCCCACATCGATCAGTGGACCTCACGGTTTGTCCTGCCGGAATTCCGTTCCGGCTCGCCCTGGTAGGCGCGCTCGCAGACGCCGGCGTCAAGGTCGCGACCGCGGCGCAGATGGAGGCGCTCGGGGGTGAAACGCTTGTCGTGACCGCGGACGTCGCCAACGAGGCGGGCCGGCCGCAGTTCGGATCGCCTGGGTGAGTCAAGGGGGAGACGCCGTGGGACGACGCGCACTCACATTCATCACCGCGGTACTGACGCTGAGCCTGGGGTTCGGGGTCTTGCGAGCCCGTGCCGAAGACCTTGGCGAAAAACTCTACCAGGCGAACTGTGCGTCCTGCCATGGGGCCAAGCTGACGGGCTCCGGCTTCGGCCCGGCGGTTTCCGGCAAGGCGTTCCAGGACAAGTGGCGTCCGCTGGGGCCGAGCGTGCTTTATGCTTTCATCCGCACGCGCATGCCGCCTGGCCGGCCCGACACGCTCGATCCCGCGGCCTATGCGGAGGTGACCGACTACATCGCCAAGCACAACGGCCTGCCGCCGACGCCGGACGACGCGGTGGCCAAGCGCTCGAGCGAGCTCAACTTCCCCATGATGATGATGACGATGAAGATCGTTTCCGCGAACTTCGACGAGATCTATCATCGCGTGATGCAGCAGCGCCGCGCGCTGCTCGAGCGGCTGACTCCGGTGACCGACCAGCTGCTCGCCGCGCCGCCAGCTCAGGACTGGCCAGCCTGGCGCCGCTCGCTCGCCACCCTCGGATTCAGCCGCCTCAAGGGGATGGATCGGGACAATGCAAAGCGCCTCACCCTGGTCTGGAGCGGCGCCCTGCCGCCCGGTGTGGGGCCTGTCGCGCCGCTGGTGCATGACGGGGTGATGTTCCTGCACGCCGGCGAGCGGGCCATGGCCCTGGATGCGGCGACCGGCGACGTGCTGTGGGAGCGCAGGATCGGCGCCACGGCCCGGCCGCAGCTCCCGCAAGGCCAACCCCGGAGCATCTCGCTCTACGGGGACGCCGTGTACCTCTCGACGATCGACGGCCGCGTCCTGGCGCTGGACGCCCGGACCGGCGACGTTCGCTGGGAGACGCCGGTGTTCGACCCGGCCAAGGACAAGGTGCAGATCACCGCCGGGCCACTGGTCGCCAACGGCAAGGTGTTTCAAGGCGTCTCCGGCTGCCAGGCGATCGACCAGCCTGGGGGCTGTTTCCTCGTCGCCCTGGACGCCGCCACCGGCAAGAGGCTCTGGCGTTTCGACACCATAGCGCGCCCCGGACAAGCCGGCGGGAACAGCTGGAACGGCGCGCCGCTGGAGAAGCGTTTCGGCGGCTCGATCTGGACGCCGCCAACCTACGATCCCGACACGGGCCTTCTCTACGTCGGCATCGGTCAGACCTATCACCCCTTGGTCCTGCTTTCGCCGAAGGAGCCGGACAAGCGGGCGGACGCGCTCTACACGGACAGCACTGTCGCGCTCAATCCCCAGACGGGCGCGCTCGTGTGGCACTACCAGCACGTGTCCGGCGACATCTGGGACCTCGATTGGTCTTTCGAACGCTCGCTCGTCAACGTGGGCGGCCGGAAGGCCGTGCTCACCGGCGGCAAGATCGCCATCTTCGACCTGATCGACGCGCGCAGCGGCGCCTACATCGACTCCGTCGATTTCGGCGTTCAGACGCTCGTCGCAAAAATCGACCCGAAGACCGGACGCAAGACGATCAACCCGGCCGCCATGCTCCATAAGGACAAGGCGAGCGAGGTCTGTCCTGCCGCGATCGGCGGCCGGAACTGGTTGTCCACCGCCTATGACCCGGAGCGCGGCGTTCTCTTTGTGCCGATGCTCGAGTCCTGCATGAGGATGTCGCTCGCCTGGGACATGAGCGGCGAGCTTGCCGACTCGACGGGGGGAGCCGGCATGTCCTTCGGGCCTCGGCCGGGCAACGACGGGCTCGTCGGACGACTGGCGGCCATGGACATGGCCACCAAGAAGCTTCTGTGGGTCGACCGGCGGCGCGCGCCGCCCGCCAGCGCAACGCTTGCGACCGCGGGCGGGCTGCTGTTCGCCGGTGACGAGGACCACGTGTTCCGCGCCCTCGACGCCAAGACGGGCGAGGTGCTCTGGAGCACGCGGCTGGCCCACCCGGTCGCCGGCTTCCCGATCGCCTATTCGGTCGGCGACAGGGAATATGTCGCGGTGATCACCAGCAGCCACACGCCGTTCGAATCCACCTCGGCCATATTCGTCCCCGAGATCGCCGATGCCGGCGCGGGACGCTCGGTGTGGGTCTTCGCGGTAGGAGACCGGACCCCCTCGGAAAACGGCCTGCGCTAGCGGCGGCGCGCGATCGACGCCAAACTCGGAGCCGCGCCTGAACTAGGAGGAAACAACAATGACGGACGTCGAACGGCTGCTGGCCATCGAAGAGATCAAACAGCTGAAGGCGCGCTATTTCAGATGCGTCGACAGTCAGGACTGGAACGGCTTCTCGACGATCTTCACCGACGATGCGCTGATGGACATGACCGAGGCCCTGCAGGTCCGCGACCCTTCCACGGGCGAGCTGCAGGCCCCCGCACTTCCAGGCGCGGCCGACTTCGCGGCCTCCCACCAGGACGAAATGCGGCCACGCGGGGCCAAGACCATCGTCGATTGGGTGAGCAGCCAGGTGGGCGGTGGATTGACCGTGCACCACGGCCACATGCCCGAGATCGAGATCACGGGTCCTGACACCGCGCGCGGGGTGTGGGCCATGGACGACATTGTGCAGTTCCGCGAAGGCATGCACCTCAAGGGCATGCATGGCTTCGGCCATTATCACGAGAGCTATGCGCGCGGTCCGGACGGCTGGCGGATCAGCTCGACCAAGCTCACCCGATCGCGGCTGGAGTTGTTCTGAAGACGCGGGAGATGGTCGAGGTCTTCTATCTCGTGGTCGCCGGCGCGGGCGGCGGCTCTATGTGCGCCGGCCTGGTTATGACTTCGTGGAGGACGTGATCCCCGAACTGCGCCGCCGCGGCCTAACGCGCGATACCGCGCAGGCGGGTGAGCAATCCGGCTTGCGCAATCCTCGGCTTCAGGCCTGAGTCTCCAGGTTCCGCGAGGCCGCCACCCCACGGTTGGTGGCGCGGGCCGCCATGTGCTGGCCCGCGATGTAGCCGAACGTCATCGCCGGGCCGAGCGTGGAGCCAGGACCCGGGTAGGCCCGACCCATCACCGAGGCCGTGGTGTTGCCGGCCGCGTACAGGCCCTCGACCACCTTGCCGTCGGTCCCGACCACCCGCGCATGCTCATCGGTGACCAGGCCGCCCTTGGTGCCCAGGTCGCCCAGGTGGAAGCGCGTCGCATAGAACGGCGCCTGGTCGATCCGGCCCATGTTCGGGTTCGGCTTGCTCCTGACGTCGCCGTACTGACGATTGTAGGCGCTCTCGCCCCGGCCGAAGTCGGAGTCACGGCCCTCGTCAACCTGGCGGTTCCAGCGGTCGATGGTCTCGCGCAGGTTGGCTGGCGGCACGCCGATCTGGGTCGCCAACTCCTCGATGGTCCGGCCAGTCTTGAGGAAGCCGTTCTTGACCAGTTCCCGGGTCTTCTGCCCAGGCAGATAACGGCCCACCATGTAGCGGTTGCGGTGGCGGGTATCGATGATGAGCCAGGTCGGGTCATCGATGCCCTTCTCGATCATCTTGTTGCCTACGTAATTGTAGTTCTCGCACTCGTTGGTGAAGCGCTTGCCGGCGCCGTTGACCATGATCGAGCCAGGCAGCGAACGGTCCGACGGGTTCATCAAGGGGAACTTGTCCGGCGGCAGCAGAAGAGAGGGTATCCACCAGGCGACGTCGAGCATGGCCGTCTGCAGGCCCCACCGGTCCGCGAGTTGGATGATGTCCCCGGTGTCGTCGTCGCTGGCGTTGGACTCGGCTCCGGTGACGCCTTGGTGCTTCTTGCGGAATTCGGCCGCCTTGGCGAAGCCGCCCGCGCTGAGCATGACGCCGGCGCGTGCGCGGATTTCTTCGCGCTTGCCGTTCGACTCCGCCACCACGCCCACAACTCGGCCGTTCTCGCGGATCAGGTCCTTCACCGGGCTGTCGAGCCTCAGCTCCACACCCGACTTCTGCGCCGCCAGCATCAGCTGCGCGGCGAGGTTCGCGCCCATGGCCAGCGGGCGCCGGCCCATCAAAACCTGCAGCTTGTAGCGCAGGTAGACCTTGGCCATCGTCGGAAAGTGGCCCCGCGCCAGCCGCGGCGTCTCGGAAGCGTCGACCGGGAACGGGCTGATCGGCACCCAGCGCATCTTGTCCAGCAGCGGACCGAGCTTGCGCCCGTTCCAGCTCTTGGGCTCGACGTGGCGGCCCATTTTCGCGCCCGGATTGTTGGCGAAATAGTCGTGCAGGTAGCCCATCTGCAGTTCGACGCCCTTGGAGGCGATCAGACGAGTCATGAGATTGCCATTGCGCGCCAGGGCTTCCTTGCGCCCCCGCGACGTCACCGGACCTTCGTCAGGGATGCTGACGTCGAGAAAGGTCATCGCCTCCTCGAAGCTGTCGCTGATGCCAGCCGCCTTCTGGTAGTCGTTGCCGGCCACCCAGAAGCCCCCTCCAGACATCGCCGTGGTGCCGCCCCAGACGGGCGCCTTCTCCACGATCACCACCTTTAGGCCCTCGGCGGCGGCGCTGATCGCGGTCACCATCCCGGCCGCGCCGCTGCCCACGACGACAAGGTCGTACTCGGTCGTTTCAAGCTTGCTCATTGTTCTTTTCTTCTGATGCGTTTCCACCCGGAGAGCGGGAATCCGCGGCAAACCGCAGATCAAGCCCTAGATCATGACATCGAAGCCGAACCGCTCTCTTAGACCAGCGCCTCCCGATGCGCAGGCAATATTCGTAACATCGCATACCGGCGAGGCCAAGACGATCTGGCGGATGAAATCTGGAGACGTGCTTGATGACGTCTATGCCGCGGGAAGCTCTAAACCAAAATATCAAGCAGCTGATTTTTATACGTATTACAGAGATCGTTGAGGAAGTTGGTCGCTGGTGGGCCCGGCAGGACTCGAACCTGCAACCAGACCGTTATGAGCGGCCGGCTCTAACCATTGAGCTACAGGCCCCGCCAGCGGCCGTGGCCGGTTAGCATGGGCTGACCGGCGCTTAAAGCCTACGTTCAGGCGAAGCTCGCCAGGTTCGGCGGCCATCGAAGGAGACCTGACCGATGAAGACCTGGATGCGCGCCGCAGCCGCCGCGGCCCTGATCGCCGCGGCTTCGCCTGCCGCCCAAGCCCAGAATGCGCCCGCCGCCGAGAACGCGTTCCGCGCCACGACGCTCAATCTTTCGGCCTATGGCGAGACAAAGGTGAAGCCGGACCAGGCGACCATCTCCGTCGGCGTGACCACCAGCGCGGCGCAGGCGGCCGAGGCCATGGCGGCCAACGCCCGCGAAATGGTGAAGGTGCTGGCGGCGCTGAAACGCGGGGGCGTCGCCGAGCGCGACGTGCAGACCTCCCAGCTCAGCCTGGAGCCCCAGTACGTCTACGAGCAGAACCAGCCGCCGCGCCTGACCGGCTATCGGGCCGTCAACCAGGTCAGCGTGACCGTGCGGGACCTGTCCAAGCTGGGGGCCGCGGTGGACGCCACGGTGTCGTCCGGCGCCAACCAGCTTGGCGCGGTGAGCTTCGGCCTCTCGGACTCGACGGCGGCCGAGAACGCCGCCCGCCAGCTGGCGGTGAAGGCGCTGACCGCCAAGGCCGACCTCTACGCCAAGGCCGCCGGCTATCGGGTGCTGCGGCTGGTCAACCTGTCGGAGGGCGGTTCGTTCTCCCCGCCCCCGCCCGTGCCGATGGTCGCCATGAGCGCACGCTTCGAAAAGGCCCAGACGCCGGTTTCGCCGGGCGAGATGAGCGTACGGGTGGACGTCAGCGCGATCTACGAGCTGGCGCGCTAGACGCTAAAGCCCGGCGTCCTTGAACGCGCCCTCGATCTCTTCGGACATGATGCGGCCCGGCAGCGCCCGCGGGCCTTCCATGACCGCGGCATAGACCAGCTGGCGGCCCGGCACGGGGCCGGCGGCCCAACCCACGCCACGCGAGACGTCGCCGGGGATGCCGCAGCTTGTGGCGCGGGGACGCCCATCGGCGGCGACGGTCTTCAGGAGGTCGCCCACGGTCCGCCCGCCGGGCTTGTCGCAGACAGGGAGGCCCCGTCCGCACGTGAGGTGGGTGTTGTAGCGCCACACGATCTGGCCGGAGCCTGGTCGGCCGATCAGGACGCAGGTGTTCGGGTCGCCGATGGCGCCGGAGACCGCGGCCTCGAGGCGATCGGCGTCCACCCCCTTGGGCAGGGCGGGCTCGCAGGCCGCCAAGGCGAAACCCGCAGCGGTCAGGATGGCGGCGGCGGAAAACGGCGTCATGGGGCCAGACTGCCGAGCGGGCGGCGCGGCGGCAAGGCCATTGGCGGGCGGCTGCTTTGACAGCGCAGCGACAGGGCTTTAGCGCCTAGGCCCATGCCGCTGCGTCAGCTCTTCGCGACCCCTCTGTACGAAGCCAGCCTGGCCGATGCGCCCGACTTCGCGGCCTTCAACGCCGAATTGGAGCAGGCGTGCCGAATGCTGGCGGAGGAGGACCGCGCCGGCAGGGCCTGGTGCAAGGCGCACGCCTATCGAGGCTACACGTCCTACGCCTCGCTGACCGACCTGCCGCAGCGCGCCAGCGTCTTCGCCGAGCTGAAGCGGAAGCTCGACCGTCACGCCCGCGCGTTCGCCCAGGACCTGCGGCTCGACCTTGGCCGGGGGCGGCTTCGGCTGGACAGCCTGTGGGTCAACATCCTCAAGCCCGGCGCGGCGCACAGCGGACACATCCATCCGCACAGCGTGATCTCCGGCACGGCCTATGTGAGCGTCCCGAAAGGCGCCAGCAGCCTTCGGCTGGAGGACCCGCGCCTGCCGATGATGATGGCCGCCCCGCCCAGGCGGGCCGACGCCGAGGAGGCGCAGAAGCCCTTCGTCTACCTGCAGCCGCAGGCGGGCGCGGTGCTGATGTGGGAAAGCTGGCTTCGGCATGAGGTGCCGGCCAACGCCGCCAAGGCCGAGCGGATCTCCGTCAGCTTCAACTACGGCTGGCGCTAAGCCCGTCGCCGTCCCGCCAGCGCATCACGAGTTGGTCCTTCTCCACGCGGAAGGTCTCCAGGCGGTTCAGGAAACTCATGCCAAGCAGCGACGAACTCATCGGCGCCTGATTCACGACCATCGGAAAGCTGGCCATACGGAGCGTCCCGAGCTCCAGCCGTTGGGCGAGGTATTGCGCGCCATAGCCTCTGCCGTTAGCGGTCTCCGCCTCCAGCACATAGCTCAGTCGTGACGTGTCGAGGCCGATGCGGCGGGCGTCGTCGGGGCTCAGCACCGTCTCGCTCGATCCCGTGTCCACCAGGAAGCGCACTCGCTGGCCATCGACCCTGGCGACCACCAGGAAGGCGCCGGAGGAGTCGCGCGGCACGATGAGTTCGTGCTCCTCGCCCGCCACCGGCGCACCGTCGCTAAAAACGAGCTTGAGCCGGCGGCCGACATCGGCGAATTCGGCGCGATAGGCGAAACCAAGGGCCAGGGTCGCCACCACGGCGGCCCAAAGGGTGACGTGGCCGAGGTGCTCCCTGCGCAGGATGGTCCCGGCCCGCCAGGCTCCCGCCGATATCAGCAGCACGAATCCCGCCGCGCGAGCCACGTCGGCCCAGTCCTGAGGGCTGCGGACCGCATAGGGAAAGGCGTGGGCAAGCGCAGCGACCAGTGCAGCCAGGGCGGCGACGAGCAGCAGCCCGCGCCATAGCGGCCCTAGGCCTCGCGCTCGCGAGGCCTGCGGTTTCCGCTCCCAAGGCCCTGGTTCGGCCATCGTCGCCCCGCCCCGGGCGCCGACTTAGCTGTCGAGGAAGCTGCGCAGCTTGCGGCTGCGGCTGGGGTGCTTGAGCTTGCGCAGCGCCTTGGCCTCGATCTGGCGGATGCGCTCGCGGGTGACGCTGAACTGCTGGCCGACCTCTTCGAGGGTATGGTCGGTGTTCATGCCGATGCCGAAGCGCATGCGCAGCACCCGCTCCTCGCGGGGCGTCAGCGAGGCCAGGACGCGGGTGGTGGTCTCGCGCAGGTTGGACTGGATCGCCGCGTCGATCGGCAACACCGCGTTCTTGTCCTCGATGAAGTCGCCCAGGTGGCTGTCCTCTTCGTCGCCGATCGGCGTCTCGAGGCTGATCGGCTCCTTGGCGATCTTCAGCACCTTGCGCACCTTCTCCAGCGGCATGGCCAGCTTTTCGGCCAGCTCCTCCGGCGTCGGCTCGCGGCCGATCTCGTGCAGCATCTGGCGGCTGGTGCGGACGATCTTGTTGATCGTCTCGATCATGTGCACCGGGATGCGGATGGTGCGGGCCTGGTCGGCGATGGAGCGGGTGATCGCCTGCCGGATCCACCAGGTGGCGTAGGTGGAGAACTTGTAGCCCCGGCGGTACTCGAACTTGTCCACCGCCTTCATCAGGCCGATGTTGCCCTCCTGGATCAGGTCCAGGAACTGCAGGCCGCGGTTGGTGTACTTCTTGGCGATGGAGATCACGAGGCGCAGGTTCGCCTCCACCATCTCCTTCTTCGCCTGCCGGGCCTCGCGCTCGCCTTTCTGCACGGTGTGGACGATGCGGCGGTAGTCGTCGATCGGAACGCCGGTCTCCTGGGCGAGGCCGCCGATCTCGGCTCTGATGTCGCTGATCTGGCCGGCGTCGTTGTCTGCGAACTTGGTCCAGCGGACGCCGAGCGCCTTCACCTGGTCGCCCCAGTCGGGCCGCATCTCCGAGCCGAAGTAGGCCTTCAGGAACTCGGACCGGCTGATGCCGTAGCTGTCGGCCAGGCGCAGCAACCGGCCTTCCAGCCCCATCAGCCGCTTGTTGATGGCGTAGAGCTGCTCGACCAGGGCCTCGATACGGTTGTTGTTGAGTTTCAGCGTCTTGAGGTGCTGAACGATGGTGGTGGTGGCCGCCTCGTAGGCGTCGCGGTCGGCCTTGGCCAGATCCTCGCCCTTCAGCCGGGCGTTGACCAGCTTCTCCTGCAACAGGCGGAAGGCCTCGAACTCGGCGGCGATGGCGTCGAGGGTGGCCATCACCCCTTCGCGAAGCTCGCCTTCCATGGCGCTGATGGTCGGGCCGGCGCCGTCGTCGAAGTCGTCTTCGCCCTCGCCCTCGCCTTCGGCGGCGGCATCACCCTCTTCGGAGGCTTCTTCCTCGGCGGCGGCTTCGGGCGGAGCCTCGCCCGCGCCTTGGTTCTGCCCGCCGTAGGTCTGCTCGAGGTCGATCACCTCGCGGAGCAGGATGCGGCCGGACGCCAGCTCCTCGCGCCAGACCATGATGGCCTCGAAGGTCAGCGCGCTCTCGCACAGGCCGCGGATCATGGTGTCGCGGCCGGCCTCGATGCGCTTGGCGATGGCGATCTCGCCCTCGCGGGAGAGCAGCTCCACCGAGCCCATCTCGCGCAGGTACATGCGCACCGGGTCGTCCGTGCGGTCGTAGGCAGGTTCCTTGGTGGTCTCGACCACCGCGGCGTCCTCGCGCACCGCCACCTCGCCGCCCTCGGCGTCCTCTTCCGCCTCGACGACGTTGACGCCCATCTCCGAAAGCATGGCCAAGGTGTCTTCGATGGCCTCGGAGGTGACTTCCTCGCTGGGCAGGACCTTGTTCAGCTCGTCCATGGTGACGTAGCCGCGCGCCTTGGCCTGCTTAATGAACTTCTTGACCGCGGCATCCGTCAGGTCGAGCAGCGGACCGTCGCTCGACGTGGTCTCCGGGGTTTCGGCTTCGGCCGTATTGGTGGTCATCAAAATCTCCGAGACCGGCGTTCCGCGTCGCATGCAAGGCGCGGGCCGGAAGGTGGTGCGTGGGCGGCGGGTTCTAAGGCTCGTGCGACCTTACGACCCGTCTCCCGTCCAAATCGTTCCCGTTCTGATCGCGCGCTTCAGTGCGTCACGCTCCGCCTTGAGCCGCTCGAGCGCCGCCATCGAATCCCGGCCGCCCTGACCGCCTCCGGAAAGGCCAGCCTTGGCGACGGCGATAGCATCGTCGAGCGCCGCAGCCCTAGCCAGAGCCACGAAGCCGCGAGACCACTGGGATCTCCGCGCATCGAGTGAGACATCATCCTTGAGGATGGGCGCGCCCGAAGTCGCGGCGGCCCGATCGATGTCTGTCAAAAGCGCGCTAAATCCGCACGAGGCCAGATGGCGTCGCAGGCTGTCGGTGTCAAGGTGTTCCGACTCCAAGCGCAGATGGATGATTTCGCGAACGAATTCGGTCAGGACAGGCTCGCCGAAGCCGGTTGCGGCGAAACTGTCCTCCAGATGCCCGTCGAGCACGGCCGGATCCTCGACCGCCACCCAGGCCAGCACCGCGGCGCGGGCGTCGAGCGTGAGGGCGAGGCGTTTTGCCGCAGCCTTGCCCTCGGGCGTCGAGGGCAGGACGTAGGCGTCGCGGCGCCGCCGGAACCCTCCGCGCCCCTCCGATTCGCCCCACGGCTGCGGCATGGCGGCGGCGAACAGGGCGTCGAAGCGCTGCAACAGCTCGTCGCGATAGGCCTGTTGCAGGTCCTTGTCGCCAATTTGGGCCGCCGCCTCCCTCAGCCGCCGCTTGAAGCCTGCGCGCCGCTCGGGGGTGTCCAACGGCTCCAGCTCGCGCTCCCGCACGAACAGGGCCTCGACGAACGGCGTGGTCTGGGCGAGCTGCGTCTTCAGCGCCGCGGGGCCCTGCTCGCGCAGCACCTCGTCGGGGTCCTTGCCGCCTTCGACGATGGCGAACTTGAAGCTTCGCCCGGCGCGCAGCAGCGGCAACGCCCGGTCGATCACCCGCGACGCCGCCTGGCGGCCGGCGCGGTCGCCGTCGAAGCAGAGCGTGGGCTCGGGATGATGGCGCCACAGCAGCTCCATCTGCTCCTCGCCGAGCGCCGTCCCCATGGCGGCCACCGCCGGCACGCCGGCGCGTTGGCAGGCGATGACGTCCATGTAGCCCTCGACGACGGTCAGGGACGGAGCTTCACCCGCCGGAGCCGCCGCCAGCATCTTGCGAGAGTCGGCCAGGCCATAGAGGTTCGCGCCCTTGTGGAAGACCACGGTCTCGGGCCCGTTGAGGTATTTGGCCCGGGCCTGGGGGTCCATCGCCCGGCCGCCGAAGGAGACGATTCGCCCGCGCGGGTCGGCGATGGGGAAGATGATGCGGTCGCGGAAGCGGTCGTAGGGCGCCCCGCCGTCCTCCGGCGCGATCAGCAGCCCCGTCTCGACAAGCGCCGACGGCGTCGCCCCCTTGGCGATCAGATAGTCCTTCAGCGCCGTGCGCCCGGACGGCGCGAACCCGAGCCGGAACCTCGACCATTCGGCCTCGGGCAGGCCACGCCGTTCGAGGTAGGCGCGCGCCTCCCGCCCCGCCGGCCGCCGAAGCTCTCCCTCGAACCAGTTGGCCGCCAGCTCCAGCCAGTCGGCGAGCCCCTGGCGCTTCTTCTCCTGCTCGGCGGCGCGGGGGTCGACCGCAGGCAGGGGGACGCCGGCCTCCGCCGCCAACCGCTCGACCGCCTCGGCGAAGGAGAGCCGCTCGGTTTCCTGCAGGAAGGTGATGAGGTCGCCGGTCTTGCCGGACGAGAAGTCGAAAAACTGCCCCTTGTCGTCGTTGACGAAGAAGGAGGGCGTCCGCTCCTTGGTGAAGGGCGAGAGGCCGACGTACTCGCGGCCCTGCTTGCGCAGCTTCACCGTCCGGCCGATCACGTCGGAAGGGCGCAGCCGCGATTTGATCTCGTCGAGGAAACGCTCGTCGAACCGCACCGTCCCGCCCGCTCCTGCCCGGCGCCGGATTCTCGCGGCGACAGACGTGATATGTCTTAGCCGCCGGCCTTCGCCTCGCCAATGCGCCCCGAGGGCAAGGCTGCAATAGCTTGGGCGTTTGACCTGGACCCCAGGCGGCGTGATGCTGCGGAGCGTTTGTCGGCTCCGGCGTAACCGGGAGGATGGCGGTCATGACCATGTGGCTAAGGGTCGGAGGCGCTCTCCTTGTCACCCTCGCGGCGATCGCCGTCCTGGAGTGGCTGGGGGTCGGGGCGATCCTTGGCGGACGCTCGGCTGACGAGGCGCGGGAGCACGCGCAAGGTCGCACGGGCGAGCTGTTCTGGCTGATGGTGTTCGCCGTGGTGATGGCCACGGCCCTGTTGGCCGCGGTGCGCCGCTGGGCCGGACAGGTGCGCCGCGCCCTCTCGCCCGTCCGTCGCGGCCGGACCTTCGACTAGGCCTCCGCCGCGAGACGCTTCGCGCCGCATTGACCCTGCCCGCCGGAGCCACTACCTACGCGGCCGTTTGCGGAGCGGGCGGGGGTTCACCCCGGCCCGCTTTTTTGCGACCGTCCGTCCGACTTCAGGGAGCCTGCCATGAGCCGCGATCTTCTGCCCGGCGTCACCGGCGTGCTGGCGTTGGCCGACGGCTCTATCCTGCAAGGCGTGGGGGTGGGCGCGGTCGGCGAGGCGGTGGGCGAGGTTTGCTTCAACACCGCCATGACCGGCTATCAGGAGATCCTGACCGACCCCTCCTACATGGCCCAGATCGTGGCCTTCACCTTCCCGCACGTGGGCAACGTCGGGACCAACGTCGAGGACATCGAGCAGATTTCCGGCGCCGCCGAGACCGCCGCGCGCGGCGCGGTGTTCCGCGACCTGCCGACGCCGCCGGCCAACTGGCGCGCCGAGGCCGATCTCGCGACCTGGATGCAACGGCGCGGCGTCGTGGGCCTGGCGGGCGTGGACACCCGCGCCCTGACCCGGCGCATCCGCGAGCATGGCATGCCGCATGCTGTGATCGCGCATTCGCCCGACGGCGTCTTCGACCTGGAGGCGCTGACGGCCAAGGCGCGGGCCTGGACCGGCTTGGTCGGCCTGGACCTCGCCAAGGACGCCTCGTGCCTGCAGCCCTTCGTTTATGACGAAGGCCTCTGGGCCTGGGGCCAGGGCTACGCCCGCCCGGGCGATCCGCCCAAGTACGAGGTGGTGGTCCTGGACTACGGGGTGAAGCGCAACATCCTGCGCGCCCTGACCTCGGTGGGGGCGCGAGCCACGGTGGTGCCGGCCTCCACCACCGCCGAAGAGGTTTTGGCCCGCAAGCCCGACGGCGTGCTGCTGTCGAACGGGCCGGGCGACCCGGCCGCCACCGGCGCCTACGCCGTGCCCGAGATCCGCAAGCTGGTGGAGAGCGGCACGCCGGTGTTCGGCATCTGCCTCGGCCACCAGATGCTGTCGCTGGCGCTGGGGGCCAAGACGGTGAAGATGGAGCAAGGCCACCACGGCGCGAACCACCCGGTGAAGGACCTGACCACCGGCAAGGTGGAGATCGTCTCCATGAACCACGGCTTCACCGTCGACCGCGCGAGCCTGCCCGAACCGGTGGTGGAGACCCACGTCTCCCTGTTCGACGGCACCAACGCCGGCATCGCCCTCAAGGATCGCCCGGTCTTCTCCGTCCAGCACCACCCGGAAGCCTCTCCGGGCCCGACCGACAGCCTCTATCTGTTCGAAAGGTTCGCGGGCCTGATGGACAAGGCGCGGTAGAGCGAACCACGAAAGACACGAAGAGCACGAAAGGTCAGAGCGCGACGGCGCACCTTCGGGGAACCGCTGGCCGGCGGGCGCCTTCAAATGGGCAGAGGCAGCCACGGAGCGTAACCTTTTGGACCCCCTCCCCGCCGGCCCGCGGGCGCGCTTGTCCGACTCCCTTCGCGGTCCCATGTTCATGTCATGAGCGACCGCCCCTCCGGCTTGGGGCCGTCCCGCCTGGTGGCGGTGCTCGGCCCCACCAACACCGGCAAGACGCACCTGGCGGTGGAGCGGATGCTGGGGCACGCCTCAGGCATGATCGGCCTGCCGCTTCGGCTGCTGGCCCGAGAAATCTACGACCGCATCGTCAAGCAGCGCGGCGCGCATGCGGTGGCGCTGATCACCGGCGAGGAGAAGATCGTCCCGCCGCGCGCGGTCTATTTCGTCTGCACGGTCGAGGCCATGCCCCTCTCCCGCGAGGTGGAGTTCCTGGCGATCGACGAGATCCAGCTCTGCGCCGACCCTGAGCGCGGACACGTCTTCACCCATCGCCTGATGCACGCGCGCGGCACGCGCGAGACGATGCTGCTGGGCGCGGGAACCATGGCCCCGCTGGTGCGTCGGCTGCTGCCGCACGCCGAGATCGTCGGCCGCGAACGGCTCTCCAGGCTCACCTACGCCGGGCCCAAGAAGCTCACGCGGCTGCCCCGGCGGACGGCCGTGGTGGCCTTCTCCGCCGACCAGGTCTACGCCATCGCCGAGCTGATCCGCCGGCAACGTGGCGGGGCGGCGGTGGTCATGGGCTCGCTCAGCCCGCGAACCCGCAACGCCCAGGTGGCGCTCTACCAGTCCGGCGAGGTCGATTTCCTGGTGGCCACCGACGCCATCGGCATGGGCCTCAACATGGACGTCGACCATGTAGCCTTCGCCGGACTGCGCAAGTTCGACGGCAGGCGCACCCGCTACCTGCAGCCGCAGGAGGTAGGCCAGATCGCCGGCCGCGCGGGGCGTTTCCAGAAGGACGGGACCTTCGGCGTCACGGGGGAAGCCGACGACATGGACCCGGACCTGGTCGAGGCGGTGGAGGCGCATCGTTTCCAGCCCGTGCTGGCCGCCGAATGGCGCAACTCCAAGCTCGACTTCAGCTCGCTCGGGGGCCTGATGCGGTCGCTCGCCCAGGCACCCGAGCGCGAGGGGCTGAGGCTGGCGGCCGAGGCGCTGGACGAGGCGACGCTTCGCCAACTGGCGGCCGATCCGGACGTGGCCGACCGCGCGCGCGACCGCGCCGGCCTGCTGCGCCTGTGGGACGCCTGCCAGACGCCAGATTTCCGCAAGGTGGCGGCCGAGGAGCACGTGCGGCTGGTCAAGGATTTCTTCCTCCACCTGACGGGCCGACCGGGCCGGGTGCCCGAGGACTGGATCGCGCGGCAGTACGCCCACCTCGACCGCACGGATGGCGATATCGACGCCCTGGCCGCGCGACTGGCCGGCGTTCGCACCCTGGCCTATGTCGCCAACCGGCCGGACTGGCTGGTCGACGCCGCGGGCTGGCAGGGGCGGACGCGCGGGCTGGAGGACCGGCTTTCCGACACCCTGCACGAGAAGCTGATGGCGCGCTTCGTCGACCGGCGGACCAGCGCCCTGATGCGTGGCCTCCGGGTGCGCGAAGACATGCTGGCCGGCCTGGCCGCGGACGGAACCGTCACCGTGGAGGGCCACTTCGTCGGCCGGTTGAAGGGCGTGCAGTTCGAACCGGCCCAAGGCGGCTCGGTGCTGGAATCCAAGGCGCTTCGGGCGGCGGCGACGCACGCCGTGGGACCAGAGATCGCACGGCGCCTCGGCAAGCTGGCCGCCGAGCCGGACGAGGGCTTCGCCCTGACGCCGGACGGGGTGGTGCTGTGGCGTGGCGAAGCCGCGGGGGCGCTCACCGGCGGAGAACTTTTCGCGCCCCGCGTGCGGCTGTTCGGCGAGCTGGGCCCCGAACACGCTCGACAGCGCGCCGTCCGCCGGCTGGAGGCCTTCGTCGCGAGCGAGGCCGTACGGCGGCTGGCGCCGCTGCGTCGGCTTGAGGCCGCCGTTGCCGAGGGACGGATCAAGGGCCTGGCCCGCGGTGTCGCCTACCGGCTGATCGAGGCTGGCGGGACCCTGGACCGTTCGGAGGTCCAGGGCGACGTCCGGGCGCTCTCGCAGGTCGAGCGGCGGGCGTTGCGGGGCCTGGGCGTTCGCATCGGCGCCTTCTCGATCTGGGCGCCCGGCGTGCTGAAGCCCGAGGCGCGGGTCCTGACCCAGGCGCTCGCCGCGCGCGAGACGCCGGACTGGCGGCCGCCCGTCGACAAGCCCAGCCTGCTGCCTCAGCCGCGCCCCTCCGCCCGCGCCCTGTCGGCTTACGGTCTGCGCGCCGTTGGGCGGTGCGCGGCGCCCATCGAAAGCCTCGAACAGCTCGACGAGCTCCTGCGCGCCGGACCCAAGCAAGGCGGCGGGGTCCTCCTGTCCGACCAGGCGCGCGAGGCCCTGGGCTGGAGCGCCGCCGAGGCCGAAGAGATCCTGCGCGGCTTGGGCTTCATCCCCACGCGCAAGGCGACATCCGGCGAGCCCGTCGCCTGGCGCCGGCGGGGCGTGCGCAGCGACGCCGCCGAGCCCGCCGCGCCCCGCGCCCACTCGCCCTTCGCCGCCCTGGCCGCGCTGCAACCTTCGGAAGCCGCGAGGCGACCGCCCCGCAAGCGCCCCCGCCGGCGCCGCAACACGGCGACGGCCGTTTGACGGGGGACCGCGGCCTCGAAGACGCCTGTCGCGCGGACGTCTGGCTGTGGCGGGCGCGTTTCTTCAAGACCCGCGCCATGGCCGCCCGATTCCTCGAAGACGGACGCGTCCGACTGACCCGCACTGGAATGGAATCGCGGCTCGACAAACCCTCGCGCGTGGTGAAGCCCGGCGACCACCTGGTGTTTGCGCTCGGCGGGCGCCTGGTCGCGGTCAAGATCGAGGCGCTTGGCGAACGACGCGGCCCCGCCAGCGAAGCGAGAACCCTCTATTCCGATCTGGAAGCTTAAGCATAGCCCTGCGAACGGAGGGGCCATTGACAAGCCGCGCCCTGGCCGTGAAAACCCCCCGCCTTGCGTCCGCGGCGGAGTGAAACGAGCGCCCCATGACCTACATCGTGATGGATCCGTGCATCAAATGTAAGTTCATGGACTGTGTCGAAGTGTGCCCGGTGGACTGCTTCTACGAAGGCGAGAACTTCTTGGCGATCAATCCCGACGAGTGCATCGATTGCGGGGTTTGCGAGCCGGAATGTCCAGTCGACGCGATCAAGCCGGACACCGAAGACGACGCCGACGGCAAGTGGCTGCGGATCAATACTGAGTATTCGAAAGTCTGGCCGAACATCACGGTCAAGGGAGAGCC
>Ga0157379_10000662_pt1 | contig 27908 bp, 43 predicted proteins | sample S25metaG_FD_121802 | JGI IMG/M metagenome (GOLD analysis project Ga0157379, IMG submission 121802) | Switchgrass rhizosphere microbial communities from Kellogg Biological Station, Michigan, USA - S2-5 metaG | ecosystem: Host-associated > Plants > Roots > Rhizosphere > Soil | place: USA... | reverse complement strand
CAGGTATCAGCTTCGTCTCAATCTAATACCCCTACTTCTCATATAGAGTCTGGAACCTCCGTATCTTCTACGGCCAAAGAATCATCCTCTTCAGCAGTGTCGAACCATTCCACGGTCGTTGGGTTTACTAATGGGACTTCTTCGAGTGAGAAATCGGCGACTTCGGTTCATGTTAGCACTACTGGGACTCCGATTGCGGTAAGACGATCTTCCATCCCTTCTATCATATCTTATTTATCGGTCATTTTAGCTCCTTCCACATACCTCCAGTCCTGGATTTGAGAAACCCGCTGAAAGCGTCACACCCTCCACCCTAACGCAAAATAATACGCAGCACACCGGGTAAGCACACTTCCATCCCGCATACATAGCCAAAACTAACCTCCCTACTTACCAGATTCTTCTCAAACCATGCCGCAGTAGGAGGAACCTTCGCCGCTCTCGGTATCATCGTCATAGCCGTCCTCGGTTTCCTCCCATGGATAATCGCTCGCTGCCAACGCCGCAAGCAAAGCCGAACAGCCCGCCGTCTCAACGACCCACCCATGTCGGACGCACCCCCTCCCTTCGAAGACCTGCGTTACAGACGTGTGAGTCAAATCGCGGAATTCAGCAATATCCTCGCTGCAGGTGCATCCGGGTCTCATCGTCCCACAAGCTCAAGGAGTATTGGCTCGGACGATTCGCGTCATGAATTTATGAGCCATGATTCTCACCACTCCAATGAGCCGATTTTGAGTGTTACGCCTATGACGAGGACGTTTGCGACTCCTGGTGTTCCGAGGGCGTATCATAACGCGTATACCACGAACGACAACGGGAATGGGTATTATAGCTCGTATTCATATCCTTCGGATATCAAGGGTCCCTTACCCCCCCTTCCTGAAATTCCGGATGTGAAGCCTAATTTCTTCCCTGATTTCATCAGCCCCCCTGTTACGGCGCAGAACAATAACAATACCAGGTTCAACAGGAATAAACCGCCGATTCCACCAAAGTCGCCTGCGAGGGATTTGGTGTCAAGACCGGTTCTTAACGTTAAACCTACTGCCCCACCCGTACCACCCATACCATTGGACACGGATAGAGGCCTCATCCCTTCAAATCCATTTGCCAACCGGAGCAAGCATACACTAGGCGCAGAGACCTCGCCATCAGTCTACCCCTCCACACTCGGTCCCAATGATGACAGCGACTCAGAATCCGAAGAAACCTACTGGCGCAAACAAGGCTTTGAACCCGTCCTCGATACTGTTGTCTCCTCCAGTGGCCCAAGCAGCACCGCAAGTCCCGCAACACCCCAGACACCCCCCATTCCCATCCGGGACTCATCCAAACAAAAGGAATCCGCCCTAGGTCTGACGTTGAAGAAGTCAAACTCCTCTATATCGACCGTTACGGTGAAGGGACATATGTCGGAATCGGATGAGAGCGAGGTGATAAAGGGGATGTATCCGGGGATGCAGCCTGCGAGTATTCATCAGGGGAGTACAGCACCGATTAGGATGCCTTCTGCGTGGAATTTGAGGAGTGAGGGGAGGTATCCTTTGTTGACGACTCAGGTGGGTGTTTCTTGAGTGGATTTGAACGTGAAGCTCATTGATTGTGTTGTAGGTGCCCGCTAGACCTAAATCATCTGGGGTGGAAAGACCTTGAGGGTCGACGTTAATGATCTTGCATGAGATTAGAGACAGGTGCAACATACGTGTTTTGTTAGGTGTACATAGTGTAAGCATATGTATTTCTTCAGATATTTTTTCCTCTTGCATGTATTTTCTCAGTGAATATAAACGTTTATGATGATATTTACTGGATGCGTGAATAAAAACATTAATCGATACGAAAGGATTAATGAAAGAAGCGACAGTTCATTGTTGTATCCGAGAACCCTAGTTTGTACATGACAGAAAGAATAGAAAGCAGCAAAGTTCAACAAATCTAACCCCACTTCTTCCACTCTTGTCCGTCAGGAGGCTTCACGGTAACCGGCGCTTTCTTCACATCCTCCCAATCAGTGCTCAACGTCGTCCCTCCGCTTTCCGTGTAACTCTTCAACATCGCCCTCCTTGCATCATCATCCAAGTGCTGGAACAGCTCCGCAAACGCGCGATTCGAGTCAACGGCATTCGGGTCTTCCGACATTGTTTTGTCCTTTTCCGCTTTGAGGACCTCGTCGGAGACCTTTTCCCAGTTTTTATGTTGCGGGCGGCGGGCACCTTCGACGTTGGAACCGGGGGCAGCGCCGGAGGGGAGGATGGAAGCTATGGTGGGGTCATTAGAGGCTGGGTAGGGTGTTGTAGGATTTGAGGGCACACCTTCGGCACTGAGATCGCGGACGAGACGAACCCAACGTCCTGCGGTTTTCTTGATGAGGCGGATCTGGGTGGGGAGGTGAATGGGTGGCTGGGAGGGTGACAAGGAGATAAAGCGATGAGTACCTCTACTTTGACTTTCCCGACGGTGTAGTCTGAGGATTCTGGGTCGACTTCGCCAGTGAGATGTTCGAGTTCGAGTTTCTTATCCCCGTGTTCGTAGGTCAACTGAGGTGGCGCATTTAGTCGTGCAGGAGCTCAGAGAGGGATTTACAACATACGCTGGTTGGCGTAAACTTGACCGAAACTTCTTCGGGGTTGGCACCCTTGTCGAACACGGAGATCGTCAACTAAGAACCGCGGTCAGTTCACTGTGGCTAGGAGTAACAACAGCTCCGTCTTTTACATACCTTTTCGTCTGTCTCGTAGAATTCATGTCTGAAGAAATAACAATGCTCAATAAACAGGTTCTTATACCCTCAATAGATGGAATTTACCTTGGTTGTGTGGTCATAGTGAGGTCGGAGGCAGAAACGTCTCTGAGCAGAACACAGCCACCAACTCTGAATTTATGGCCGCTCGGCTAATTGAGGCATGCCCATTTCATGGAACGGCATCGAACCTCATCGAAAATCTTTGAATTTCCAGTACATAAAGGTGATTTTACAAAGATAAGTCATAGAAATTCATGCTAATGCAATCCATTTGCATACACTTTCGCCCAGCTATCCCTGTCCTTCAATGCATTCCAGAATTCACGAATCTTCGGTCCAAGGACAAAGGCCCTGTCCTTCGTGTGTGTACGGATGGTGTCCTCCAAATCAGTATAACCGGGGTACTGAGTCTCGACGACATCGCCTAGCACGGGAGTCTTTTGCACCGGTGGAAGGGGTGCTCCAGCGAGGAAGAAAAGACGAGTGAGCCATGCTCCGAGATGCAAGTCTACCAGGGAAATTTGGTCCCCTAAAGGAGATGCGTCAATTTCTCGTGTCTTTTCGTGCAATTGGACCTACCAAGTGTATACGGCCCAATCATGTCCCTTTCCAGACGAACGAGGACATCCCTGGCAGCCATCCAAGCATTGGTCGATTTCTCAAAGAACCCTTCCCTCAACTTTTCTTCCTCTGCACTCAGCTGTTTGCTCGGCCTCTCAACAGCTTCATACACCTGAAGCACAATATCCACTTCAACTAGTCTCGCCTCCCACAACTTCCTCACAACTTCTATCGCTTCGTCGGTCTCGTCACCGAGGTACTTCTGCAGCGCGTCATGTCTTGCCCTAATTATCTCTCCTGCTGGTCCTTTGGCTTTGGCTGCCAGTTCTTGGGCATCGACGGCACTTAGGCTTAAGAAATTAGTAGGAACAGCATGCAGCAAGGCGATCATGGTATTGGATATCTCTGCATAAGAGACCGTGCTTGGTGCCAAAGCGGGTGCAGGAGCATGAGAGGTGGTATGGGTCCTTGAGGCAGCTGAACGAGATTTGTCGAGGAATTCGAGAATGGACTTGATGTGTTTCTCAGTATGAACTTAATTAAATGTTTGGCGACGCTTACTTTGGTATCGGTCAAAGCGCGAAACTTTCGTGGAGCATCAGGAGCAAGGCTGCTATGAAGTGGGACGACCAATGTTGGGACCGTTGCTGTCGACAACTATTTGTGATTGAACTGCAAATACGCAGAAATAACGTACCTCCCGAGTTCAATCGCACATACGCAGCCGAAAAGTTCTCTCCCTTCTCTGAAATGTATGCATCAACTTTTGTTCTTTCATTACTCACAAAACCACATACTGAGATCGACTACCTTCCACTCAATTTCGTCAGTTCCATATCCCTTCTCCTCACTGACCCAAAATCCATTATGAGACGAGTGTACTATGAGTAGAAAACAGCTCACAGCGCCAGAAGAACTGTGCGTGGAGTCAATTCAATCGTCGCTATCCCAAGGTAGACAGCTCCATGAGGACCTACCAGCAGAAGCCCAGAGACTCTCTGGGTGATAATAGAGAGAAGCCTTGGGTATTGAGCCTGACGGTGAGGATGGCATGGAGGGTCGTTCGAAGGACGCTACCGACGTCGGATGACGTCAGGGACCACTTCTCTGGTATATATCCGCCATCATAACGGCATAAGTTCCACATGGGTACCCATATACATTTTATTCTCAACAAAATCAATGTAATATGGTATCTAAATTCCCTATACCTTTCGCCTTTTTCCTCCACCGCCATCGAGCATGGCACCCGCGCTCTTTCTCTTCACACTTTCCACCAGTGTGCTCAGACTACGATCGCCTCCACCAGATGTCTTCGTGCTAGCCCTTGTCTCTTCCGCCGCGCCGTTCCGTTGACGTTTAGCTCTAGCCTCTAATAACGCAGCCATGCTCTTGGTTTTCTTGAAGCTACAAAGCCATCAGTTTTGAGAAGCTGATCACAAAATAAACAACGTACTGAGGGTTCGTAGGATCAATAGCAAACGCATGATCTTCATGCAATGATTTGAACCGTTCATCATTCACATTGATCGAGAAGTCCTGCTGCGTCTCATCCTCTCCATCCCTGCCATCCTTCTTCTTCTTCTTATCCCTCTTCCGGCCTTTCTTCGGTCCAGCCTTTTCTGTCTTGAGGATAGACTTCATGTCAAAATGCTTGGAAGGATCTGCAGACCCAACGAGAAGTTCCAGCTCCTCAGTAGTCGATTCTACTCTCGGAGCAGCTTCTTTTCCCTCCTTACGGGACTCCTTTCCTTTCTTCTTTTTCCTGTCCTTAGGATCCTCTTCTTCTTCGTCAGAATCGTCGCTAAAGAACTCATCCTTCACAACGCTCGTCACCTCTGCCTCCGCTTCCTCCACAGTAATCTTCTTCTTCTTCCGCTTCTCCTTTTGTTTCCGGAGATACCTCTGTAACGTCGTCTCTTCCTCCTCATCGACTTTCTCGTTCTTTCCGCTCAGCCCAGGTGTGAACGTGATCTCCATATCCCCGCCTTTTCCCAAGTCCTTTCCCCAGCCTTCTGGAAGCGTATCGATGTCTTCCGTACCATCTCCGAGTAATAAAGCTCGCATTTTATCCCGCTTTTCTTCATCGGCGTCGTCTTCACTCTCTGAAGAGGCGATGAGAGCTCGGAAGTCGGCTTCGTCGATCTCTTTTTTCGACAAGGCTCGTCGGGTTATTTTCATCCTTTCTGGATCATCGTCATCCCATGTCAGTTTAACTCGTGAATGGCGAAGAGCCTGAGAGTATATTAGCCTAAAGAAATGCAGGAGAAATGAAACACTTACATCTGTTACGAATTCTACGCCTTTGAAATTGGAAGCAAGGGTATCACGCGTAGCTTCATCTCTGTAATATAGATAAGAGCAATTCAAAATAAAAGCATGAATAAAATATACTTGGGTTCCTCATCGAAGGTCATATCATTCGGCACATAACTCAAATCAAACAAGTTGGCCGACCGCTCGAGCTCCGTCCCATCCAATTCTGAATAAATATGAACCGCAGCATCAACGGTATCGCAGGTAACAATCGCATAATAATATCTAACAAACGCAACTCAGCATCTCATCTATACCGCAGAGAAGGAAACATACCGTAATCTCTCCAATTGATATTTCCGCAACGCATCCTCATCATACTCTCGTCCATCGTCTTCCTCAATAACAGGTCCTTCTCCATCCTCATCTTCACTGTCCTCGGCCCTTCTCTTAAAAATCTCCTTCGGCGGCCCCTCCCTAGCCTCCTTCTCCAGTCTCTCTTTCCCAAACTGACTTGGATACACCTTTATGCTCAACACCTTCCCTCTCGAAGTCTTCACTGTGCCTTTTTCCTTTCCTCCCGGTAATAGCACGGACGAAAATATTTTAAATAAATGAGAGGCTTTGACGTGATCCCAGTCGAGATTTACGACCGCCAAACGATTCGTTTCCTCTCCAGAACCAGAACCAGAGGCATTCTCCTCCTTGGAATTGGCAAGGGTCGCTTCAGCTAGAGCATCTAACTCTGCAAATGCGGACTCGTCCAGGTCGATTTCCAGGTCATCCTTAGGGACTTGAATAGGCTTGCGAACGTCTCGACCTAGCACGACAATGCCATCATCGGCTTCAGAGTCATCAGCTTTATCGTTATCATCTTCTTCTTCCGAAGAACTTTCCATAAGGACTTCACCGCGCGCATAGTCAGGTCCAGCGGGTTTCGCTTCTTCTCCCTCTTCTTCCAGTCGATAGAATCGTTTTAAATTGTCTGAATCCGCCGTCGCAGATACTTTTCGTCCGTACTTATCAACTTCTATAGCACATAGATCGGGCTCAATAAATAAATGAAAGCTAAAACATAATACGAACTTTTCGTCTTCCCTTTCTTACTTTCCTTCTCATCCTCAAAAATTGACTTGAACCGTTCGTCAACGACGACTTTGTTTTGTTTCTTTCGGGGTTTCCGAAATCGAGGATCTGTTTTTAGACGAGCGAAACGGGGGTCCGACATGTTGGAGGAGAAAGAAAATAGAGGAGGAATTAGATGAGAGTTATTTTGGTGGCTGAGATTTGCTCTGGGCGATATAAGCGCTCAGTCAAGCCCAACCTCTTCCGTTCTATCACCACCCAGCGGAAATATCTCCTCACAGACTAACTCCTAGATATCCGAGACTGTATTATAGATGAGATCGACTTGCCATATGATTTGTTGTCACTTACTCTCTGCTACAAATACTTTCACGAACTCACCACATCCAATTTCAAAAAGGCTTCGCTGCACCCAATCTTGGACTACTCTCTGTAACAGAAAGTACGTACACACCCATTCCGATCTTCTCTCTCTATATTCTGCATTCCACTTTCCTTGTTCCAACACTGCCAGTCTGGTCATAACCAGGCACGAGGATGTTCCTGCAAATATTGGACACACCTTTCCTCCACAGTCCAACATCCAACTCCGTACATTCCCCAAGCATGGATGAAATAATGAATGAAACTCTTGCCGGAATTGATGTCTCGAAAAGATACCATCGTATTTAACTTCCAAATAATCAGCGAATGAAATAAAAATGACTTTGAAAGATATTGTGTTAATGAAAGCAATTCCGCTTACATCAGCCAGCCCTCCTTGTGTTGTGTTCTCCAGTTCTTCTTCTTGAATACGCTCCCGGCTAATCCGTCTCATTGCGCATTATTTCCTGGACATAAAATGTCAATTTTCCTCAATGTAACGGGAGCACCCCTTCAAATTTTCGTCGAAGCTTCCTCCGTCCACCAGAGGCCCAAACTAGTCCGTAAAATGGGCGGCTTCGGTGCAGCGATCGCGACGAATGCAAAAGAGGCGGACATACTGCTAGCTGAGCCGAATACGAAGGAGGCTGTTGAGTTGCTGGATGCGTGGGGAGAGGATAAGCCTGTGCTGAGTGCGAGGTGGGCATGGCGATGTATGGATTTGTGGACTTTTTTGGGACCTGCGGATAATTGGGGTGGGTTCAAGCTGGATAGGGAGGCGATTTTGCAGGGGTTGGATATGGATGAGGAATACAATGATGAAGAAAATGGGGATACTCCACCCGAGCCGTGAGTTTCACTTGGAGCTTGGTTTGAGGTTAACTAAATTATCTTCACTCAGGATAACGAAAACGCCTTCGAGTGGGAGAGCTTCTTCAAACAACAGTGTCTTCCATCCTGTAATGGGCCCTCCGAGAACTGAAACTCCTCCGGCAAAAAGGCGCAGGATTTCTAGCAGTTCAAAGGCATCACCCAGCTTTGCAACTCCCCCATCGTCACAGTCCAACGCCTCATTGTTTCCTCCCAGCTCACAACTATCTCAATCTAATAACTTTCCTTCATCGTCCCAACTATCTCAGTCTAATAATTTCCCACCTTCGTCACAACCTTCGCCGTCTCAAAACCACCCTCAGTTATCACAGCAGCCTAATGCCCTATTCCAGCAAGCCTTGTTATCCACACTATTTGGAGTACCCCAAGTTCAACAGCAACCGGCGCCACAACAACAACCCAGTCTTCCTCCTAATATCCCCGGGCAGATGCTCGATCCATCACTACTTCAGCAAGTTTTGATGAATTCCATGAACAACAATCCTCAACTCCTCCAGTTACTCGCAGCACAACAAATCCTTGCGGCTCAACAGAATCAGCAGAACCCAATGGCTAGCACCCCTACCCCAGTCTCACCCACTCGCAATGGTGTAGCTTCGCCATCTGGCGCTCTTGGTCGACACAGAACACCCTCTGAAGAGCCGGAAATAGAGTATTTGAGGGAAGATGACGGGGAGGAGCTTAGTCCATCGAGCAGCAGGACTAAAAGGAGGAAACGAAATGAACCAAGGGGACGCGAATCCTATTCTGATATCTCGAGTCTCACTCCTTCTCCGAGGATTAAACGTCCGTCGTCTAAAGTCCAGTCGAGTCCAACGAAGGCTGAAAGGTTTGAGAAGGTTGTTCAGGGGATCTTTACGCAGCCGAATGGACAGCCAATGTTGTTTTTCGTTATGGCGCCGATGAAGTCCGTGAATCGAAGGGAGATTATTAAGGCAATTAAGGTTTGTCATTGATTGTGAATACTCTCGTTATAATCAACTTATTGTTGTTGATAGAATAACGGAGGTAAAATTGCGGAGAAGATGTCTGAGGCGGATCATATCATTTTGGATAGACGTATGCTTATTCCTCTATTTTTTTATCCTCTGCCACTAATTCGTCTTTCAGCTTCAAAGGATTCTGCAAAGGACTTCCTTAGTATGTATGAACAGATTCCGCATGATATGATCGCAGTTGGTCCAGCCTGGGTCCAACGCTGCAACGAAACAAAGACTTTCGTCGATCGTGCAGCCTATATCCTAGACGTCACATCCGTACCCGAACGTAAAGTACCATCCAAAGTCGGCCAGTCGAAAACCAAGATCGACCCTCCCAAAGAACCTGTTGAACTTGAAAGCGAAGAGGAGGATGTCAGACAACACCTTGATGCTGGGCAGTTGTCAAGACAGTCGGTAGGACAACAAAGATCACCGCCCCCTCCAGAGCCTGTAATGCATGGGAATGGGGCTCGGTTTACGGAGGAGGATATCGATTGGTTCTTCCGCTATGCACGGTATAAGCTTGAACAGAAGCCTGAGATTTCTCGGACTGCACTAATGGATGCAGTTGCTGCTAGAGTGAGTCTGGAAATGATATTGTTTGATGCCGGCGCTGATTATGCCTTTAATAGGCTCCTCATCACAGTATAAGCAGTTGGACAGGGCACATCTACAAAAATCACGACGAGAGATACCAAGATTTAAGAGAAGAATTTAGGTTGCGTTTGATGCGCAATTCTCAGTCTGGTTCCCAAACTCAAACACCGATACCCCCTATTTCTCAGACTGCGGTTCTTTCTCCTTCAAACGCTCCCTCTGTCAGAACTTGTGAGTTTGCAGGTTTGTTATACTCGCTTTTACTGATGCGATCTTGATCAGCCCCTAATCACAATGATGTTACGGTAAAGGTCGAAAAGGAGGCTGAAATTCCTCCGGTGAACGATGGGTCGGCGGGTCCATCGACTCTTGGTAATACTGTGGGGAGTTGAGAGAATATCCAATTTGTTCTTTTTATTGAAAATAAGCTTGTTCTTCTTGTGTCAAGATTGTGATTTTACAGACATAGATGCCTCTATGATGAGTCGTTAGGTAGTGGTGTAGCTGTGACAGGGGCTTGTCCATGCTTAAAGAATCGCCTCCGTTTCTCCTCCTTAGTTAACACTCCTTCTTGACTGTGGGGAGCACCTGTTAGAGAACCACCTGCTGCATCGAAGGTGCCGATCACTGTGGCGAGAGCTGCACAGGAGGCTAGGCCGACTGGTATTGACCGTGCTGTGGGAAGGTTATTGGTAGTCAAATGACGCGGCGAGGATGGGACGTACCGCGAGCTCCTGCTAATAGACCGGCTGCACAGCCAGCTGCGGCACCGTTCCAAGGATCATGTGTATGTCGGATATTGGCGACATATGTATCGGTGAAGGCGAATGTCGCGGCGACCGCGGCTGCAAAAGAACATGAACCATTAGCTCCCCAGTTCTGTCCCGAACTGCAACCAAGCTACATACCAAAGAAACCAATGGTTCCACCACCACGAGTGAAAACACCCATCGCACCACGATTATGTTTCTCAAGTGCCGTCTGGACAGAGGCGATAACAAAACCGACACCAGCACCCTGGAGGGCGAGCTTCGCGGCGTCGTTCACAGCAGAGCGTGGCTCGAAGACAATTTCGGAGACGGCAGTGTGCTCGTTCCCCGTCGACGGTGTGCCCGACATTTTCGAGAGGGGGATTGAGCCTAGAGTTAGTGTTGGTGGGCGGGAGCGGGATGAGCTGTCGGGGATTGCCGAGAAGACATAATTGGATACTCCTACAATCTCTCCTGAAGATGCTCTTTCTTCGCCTTCCAGGGAACTTTTTATTTCTTCCAATGGAAATATTCAGAATAACAAATGTGGAGCTCTCAATTACATCTTTTATCTGACCACGTTAATTTCACTAGTTAGAATGCAAAAAAACCTGTTAGCTCCTTTCCGGGATCTAATCCTTAGTCTCTCTATTCACAGATATCAGTACGTACATCTCCAATCGCTCAGATAAACTATCTGGACCCATATCGCGAATTTATTTCCGTGCGCACAGACCATCGAAATTTCAAAAATAAGGTTCGCCATTCAGTGTCATCTCATGCACAGTCACGTTACTACTTCTATAAAAGCCCGGCGAAATTCTGCTCAATCCTCCCCACTTCACACCAGGCTTGGAGGGGTATATCCCCGATGTGGGGTGTATGTTTGGGTGTGGCAGCGTCGATCCATTGTCACTACCAAAGCTTTTAGGGAGAGCTCCACAGGTACTATCCTCCGAAAGTTTGTCGACCCAGAGGATGGTCATCTTAGATCCTGTGTGCTCCTCTGTATAACTATCCACACTTCCTTGCGCTAGGACTGGTGCTGGTACGGGACATAACAGCGAAGATCTTGTCCCACTGGGTAATGTCAATCAACTTCACGTGTCATATTACTCGAGAGAACCGGCTTAATTTCATAGTTGGTTCCTCTGTAATATGCGAAGTCAGTTTATCCATTTTGTTATTAATGAATCAAGAGAAACCAAGGAAATCAAATACTCAGTAGAATAAGTAGCATAACACCCGTAGAATACTATAGTACTCCAGAAGTATGCCATTAGAACTCGACTGGAAAGAAGACGTCAGCGAAATTTTAGGCAGTGGAATAACTCCTCAACTCGGAGATCTGCAGGCAGAGCTTTTAGCATTTTCCTCATGTGGAAATATTCAGAGAGATATAGAGTCGGATTTCTGGACTTACCTTTCCCCTAAAGCCGCAAAACATTGGCGAATAAGATGTGAGTAAGCGCGGTTTGGAACTTCCGCGAGTTGGGGTACTTATTTGTTGGTTAAATATTCAGCAAAATTTGTGTTTAGGCTAAACCATGCAGGCACCGCCTTTAAGCAGCTGCCGGAATGTATGATCCCCTTCCGCAATATTATAAGAGAACCCGAAGGTGTAACTTTGTCTTTCCCCGCTATTGCTTCATGTTGGACATCCCCAAGTCGTGGCACATTTGCTGACAGACTGACCAACCTTTATTCTTTCACCAATTATCATATCTCAAGGTGCCCCAGAGTGGTGCGAAGCATATTCGCAAAATAATAGGAATAAGTAGGAATTAGAGCAGGGGCAGAGTGGGATATTTCAAACTCCGCTTAATTTTCTCGGTTCAGTGGCTCTCCATCGCTCGCTCACATCCAACGTGCAAGCATGGTCCGCATAATCATCAAAGGAGGTATGTTATCTTCTCATTTTTAATTCATTAAACAATTATTCACTTTCTTATTCAGGTGGTAAGCCCAAATTCGAATAATATAGCTATTTACCTTGTCTCATGTATTCCGCACAGTTTGGAAGAACACCGAAGACGAGGTCCTGAAAGCCGCCATCGCAAAATACGGCAAGAACCAATGGGCACGTATATCCTCTCTCCTAGTCCGAAAGACACCCAAGCAATGTAAAGCTCGGTGGTACGAGTGGCTAGATCCCTCCATCAAGAAAACAGAATGGTCAAAGGTATCCACGCGTTCCAGCCTTCCCTCCTTCATCCAACATGTGATTAACTCTCCATCGTTTCTTTCAAAGACAGAAGATGAAAAGCTGTTGCATCTCGCAAAACTCATGCCTACCCAATGGCGTACTATCGCCCCCATCGTCGGACGCACAGCGACACAATGTTTGGAGCGATATCAAAAGCTCTTAGATGACGCCGAAGCTAAAGAGAATGAGGAACTGGGATTGGCGGGGCCTGGGGGTGAAGCGGGGCCAAGTGATGACGTGAGGAAGTTAAGGCCTGGGGAGATTGATACGGATCCGGAGACGAAGCCTGCGAGGCCGGATCCGATTGACATGGATGAGGATGGTGTGTGGACTTTACCCTTAGTTGATTTTTGTTTTTCGTTATATTTATTGAGTGTATTTTTTTAGAGAAAGAGATGTTGTCTGAGGCGAGAGCCAGGCTTGCTAATACTCAGGGAAAGAAGGCAAAGCGGAAAGCACGGGAGAGACAATTGGAGGAGGCGAGGAGACTCGCTGTTTTGCAGAAGAAGCGGGAGTTGAAGGCTGCTGGTATTATGTATGTTTTTTTCGAAGTGTTCTTTGCGCTTTTGCTAATTCTCTGTTCAGTATGCGACATAAATCTAAGAAGAAGGGCATGGATGTGCGTATTATTGAGCCTTTCTCCAATTCAAGTATTAACTACCTATTAGTATAACGCAGACATCCCATTCGAGAAGAAACCCGCCGCTGGATTCTACGACACCTCCGACGAACAAGCTCGTGCCGTCGCCGCCCCGGTGGGCCAATCCCTCCGCCGTCTCGAAAACAAACGCAAACCCGACGACGAAGAAGTCGAACGCCGTAAACGCCAGCGCACAAAGGAACAACAAGGTAAAAACGGCAACGAGCCTCACCAAACGAAATTTGTCGCAGCGCGCGATGCGCAGATTCAGAAACTGAAGGAGGCAGAACAGATTGGGAAGAGGAGGAAGTTGATGTTGCCGCCGGCACAGGTGGCGGAGGCGGAGCTGGAGGAGATTGTGAAGATTGGACAGGCGAGTGAGAGTGCAAGGGCGTTGGTGGCGAGGGATGGGGAGGAAGCGACGGGGCAGCTTTTGGATGAGTATAGTGAGTTGGATAAGGCCAAGATGGCGAGGACGCCTAGGACCGCTCCTCAGCGTGAGTTTCATTCTTAATCATAAATACATTGCGCTGATCTTTCCGGTTTAGATGATAATATTATGACCGAAGCTCTTAATCTACGCAACATGCTTTCGGCACAAACACCCTTACTCGGAGAAGAAAATACCCCTCTACACGAAGATCCCCGTGGCGGCACCGGTTTCGAAGGTGCAACGCCCCGCCATCAAGTCGCTTTTACCCCCAATCCTCTCGTTACCCCTCGTCCTGGTCTCGCCGATGGCACACCCGGCGTATCCGTCGCCGGCACCCCTCTACGAACTCCAATGCGCGACAATCTCCGTATCAACCGTGAAGACGGCACTTCCAGCATTGGCGACACACCTCGCGAACGACGCATCCGTGCAAACGATTCGAAGAAATCGCTTAGGGCTGCGTTCGAGAGTTTGCCCGCTCCTGCGAACGATTATGAGGTTCTCGTGCCGGAGGATGAAGATGATGAGACGTCTGGCCAGAAAATGATCAGCGAAGAAGATGCAGCAGAGCGAGATGCGCGTCTGAAGCGGAAGAAGGAGGAGGAGGAAAGGAAGGCGTTGGCGAGGAGGAGTGCGGCTGTTGCGTTGGGGCTTCCGAGGCCGGCGAATATCGACGTGGATCGTTTGCTCAATGATCTTGCGAAGGACGAGCCCAAGGATGATATGGCTGCTGTGAGGCAGTTGATTGATGTCGAGCTGGTGAAGCTCATGCAGCATGATTCGATTGCGCATCCAATTCCCGGGACGGCAAGGCCTGGTGCGACGCAATCTTTCTATGAACCACCAGATGATGGGGATGTGGCTACTGCGAAGGACTTGGTGCATATAGAGTTGGCGACTTTGTTGGGATACCCTGATGCGAATGCCGAAGCGGTCAAGAAGGGCGTTATTGCGTTGGCGCAGATTGAAGAGGTCGATGATTCCATTTCTTGGGCTCGCGAACGTGAACGACTGGCTTATAATGGGAAGACGCGAACATGGGTGGACCCCACCACACTATCGCTCGAAGAACGTATCGCAGGTGCCGCGGCGCAATTGGAGCAAGACCGGGAGATGATGGCCAAAGAAGCTTCAAAAGCATCGAAAGCAGAGAAGAAACTCAACCTTGTCCTTGGTGGATACCAGATGCGTTATGGAGCGCTTTCGAAGCGGGTCAATGACGCATTCTCGGATTTGCAGCGAATGCAGATTGATTTGGCGTCGTTTGAGAGGTTGCATATTAACGAATCTGCTACTGCACCGAGGCGAGTACAAGGATTGAAGGAAGAGGTGGAGAGACTGGAGGCTAGGGAGAGAAGATTGCAGTCGAGATACCAGGAGTTACAGGAGGAGTTGAGGGAGAGGCAGATGGCTGTTAGTGCTGCCGAGGAGAGGATCATGGCCGAAGCGGAAGCGTTGAATGATGCGGCGTTGGAAGCAGAAGAAGCTATGGTAGAAGCATAATTGTATTTTGTATTTTGTGAAATTAATGACATTCGGCGCCTATTTGTGACGTGTGACCAAACTGGACTTCTAATTCTGCATGCGACCTGATTGTTTGTTGGACAGCTTCTCCTCATACTCTTGAACACTCTCACCACCTAGAGGCCGTTGACCGCGTCTCGTCCCCTCTTTCACCGTCCCCGCCTCCACCCCCGTAACCATAATCCATATATCTGACTCCTAACGACCGCAACCGCAGCGCTCGTGCTCGGTTCTTGGCCATTTGCAAATAAATCCAAACTTTTTCGAGTTCTTATAACCCCCTTCCCATGCCTCGATCACCACCACGTCCACTCTGTCTCCCCGAACTAGTTCAAAATCCTCAGACACGCGCAGACTACATCGACGCAAACCCTCCAAAGTACGGCCCAGATTCACGACCTCCATCACTCAGCGACTCACTTTCTTCTCCTTCTCCCATGCCGCCTTCTCCTACATCGACTTTCGATTCCTACCGTGCATCTGGGATGACGCTGGCTAGCCTTGCTTCGCCAATTGCGACGGCGAGCACACGCACGAGCCTTAGCGTGCATAATTTACCGTATAATGAGGGGAGCTCGAAAGCTTCTGCGTCTGCAGGGTTATCAGGGCTTTTCTCGAAGGTGTCTGCGTCTATTACGTCGCCATCGGATACGAGCAGCGGGAAAGGATGGAGGTTCAGCACGTTTAGTGCTGGCGTTGTAGAGGCTGTTTCGTCTGCGGAGAAGCCTCGATGGTCGAGCACTTTCAGTGGCACAAAGTCATGGTTTGGCAATGCGGAACCACCGCCGCCATTGCCAAAATCTTCATCAAGCCTGTCAGCTCCATCAATCCAGAAAGAAATCAAGTACGTCTCATCTACCCCCTAACTATCTCACTTCGTAATAACACTCCCACAGATTATCACCCAGCATGATCGCAGCCCAACAAGCAGCGGCCTCACTACCCCCTTCCACACCCAAGGTCCTAATGCGCCCTCAGTCCTCCCCCTTCCCATCTCGCACCCCTCGCGTTGGCACAGGTTTACGGTACTACACCGAATCCAACCCGGCGCCACCTGATATACGCACCCAGATTCCGGACCCTATTGATCCGCGTGATATTCCCCCATCTGGGGGGCAATCCGTGTCTGTTTCTGTTGGTCTTTCCTTAACTGGGATGGATGTAGACGAGCGGCCATTACCACCACGGCCACTATCAGATTCGGAACTAGAGGCATTGATGCAGATACAAGAGGCCGAGAGGTTGGCGGAAGCGGAAGTAGAGACGGAGAATGTAGTACCGGACATTAGAGTTAGCTTTGGCGGGGATTCATAATCCAATCCAATCCAAAGCAAGCTTGGGACGACGCCAGTGGTCAGTCAATAGATGATGTGTATGTTTATGTTCGTTTTTATTGTAGTAATGATGTGTACTAGTAGGACTACGTATCCTTATGCCCTTGTGAAGGTTTTATATTACATTCTAGCTTAATTGATTATTGCATGTTCTTGATTAGTGCATATCGAATTAGTACATACTTATAGGTGCGAAAAAAGGGTGTACGAAATCGAAATCGAAATCGAAAACAAATTGACAAAGACACCCACACAAGAAGAAAAAAACTGAAAGGCGAATAAAAAGACAAAGAAAACGAAAATACACCTGGAAAATCTAAGGTATACCCCCCTCCACTAAGCCTTTTCTAATCCCTCCTCTGCGTCCCCCTATACGCTGACCCGTAATAACTCGGGGGTTGCGCATGAACTACATTCGGCGACTGACTCGCACTACTCATCGACCTCGACCCGCTGGGATATCCAAAGCTTCCTGACCGCGAAGGTACAGGGGGTAGTGCATTGGGGTTAGGATGATATGTGGTGGGTTGGTAAGGGGGGTGCATGGGGGCGGGGGGAGGGATGGTGGGACGGGGCCAGGTGGAGGATGTACTTGTGGTTGGAGTGGGTGTGCCAGTGGAAAGGGTGGGGGAGGCGTTACTTGTCGTATAACGGGTCGTGCCGTTTGTTACTGTGGACGTGCTAGTGGAAGGGGCAGATGCGGATCCATTTGTGTATCCATTTGTGTAGACGCCTGAACGAACGACAGGACTCGCCCCGCGGGAGTCGTCATACCGAGGTTTCTTCCATGCTGGAGCAGCGACATCTCCATTCGACCCGGAGCCTCCTGATCCGACACTCGAATTCAAATCCGAAGTCTTGCGTTTCGCCGCTGTCGTTACTGGCGGCGGAGGGGGAGGAGGCCCATCATCATCATCCGAATCCAACGTCAAATCAATAACCTCCGGGCTCGGTGCCGCCCTCGTAGACGGCGGTGGCGCTCTCGAGCCCGTACTCTGACTTTGCGACCGAGGCATACTACTACTCGGTGATAACTCCCCCCTCACGAGTCCTTCTTCATGGTCATCGTCCTCCGAATCACTTAACATGATTACTTCCCGAGCCTTTGCGGATCCAGAACCGAGTTTTGGAGATATTCGGGGGGGTTCTTTCTTGATAGGTGATGCGCGACCTGAGTTGTGTCCGTTAGTGCTCCCGAGAGGATGGGCCTTCCTCCATCCTGACGATGCAAACTTGTTATCAGACGTATGCCATTCCCCATCAGCCTCGACCATTACGTCCTCAACACTCTCAGGCGTGTTCTTCAGTATCATGTCAAAGTACCTTTCCACACGACACAATTCCAAATTAGTATATCTTTCCTTTCTCAGCGTATTCGCCCAAAAATAGCGAAACTTACCCATCAATAATGAGTTCCTCGACATTGAGGACTTTATCGCAGACGGGGCAGAGCCATGTGGTGGTTTGTTCCATCATTGAGAACCAACTCGTGGCGTCGAAGCATTGGTTATGGGGACACTGAATGGAGCGGCAAGGGGTTGAGACGCGGAGATAGCTCAACTAAAGTGAGAGTTGAGAGTTGAGGAGGCAACTCTTAGGATGTGGGATTGGGGAACGTACAGGGCATTTTAAGGACATTTTTTGAGGGCCTGCGACGATATCGTCGTCGAAATTTGCAGCTTGGATCACTGGATTGTAATTTGTTAGGAAAATTACGAGGATGTGGAATAAGAACATACTCTTTATCCGAATTTCATCTTCGCTCTTGTATTTGCCCTTCTTCAGTTTGTCTACCAATTGCTCAACACTCGTCACCTCCACCAAATACACAATCATATAATACTTCTGCACCATATCTTCAATAACTACCCACTAAATGAAAACACGGCAAAATATCACCTTATGCGCCACAGGTTGCTGCGAATTAACATACACCATATCCACCCTATTCGGACTCTGCGGCGTCAGCCTCACCGATTTGCCCAAATCAGGCGGAGGAGCCGTTCCAGGCTTCTTCTTCAGTCCTTTCAAATTCGCAGTGATTTGCACATTATTAACGCGCACTTCGCACGTTGGCGGAAATTCGATAGGACAGGGAGGTTCGGTGCGAAATCCTGTGTTGTGTGGGCTGTGGAAGGTGGAGGAGGTGCAGAAGAGGCGGAGTTGGTGCTTTGTACTGTGGGGAATGTCAATGGGGTTTCGGGGTAGGGAGGATGGAGACGGACTCTGGAGCTTGGAGTTTGGCGAGTTGTTCGGTGGTTAGCGTGAATGGGACGCTTTGAGATCGACGATCGATTGCACTGGCCGATTCTATGAATCGAGGATATGAGAGGATATATGGGGTGATAAGAATAACTGACTTGCCTGGGCATTCTATGACTGAGGAAATGGGTTGGTCGATCCGAATGAAAGGTGATGATTTGAAGCGAATGGCTTGATTACTCGATTAAGAATGCATCTTGGAAGTGAATTTGACAGAACTTCACATACATGGTTTTGTAGGTGCTGCAGCGGGTGCTACAGATGGAGGAGCTTTACGAGCTGGGGCGTATGGGTCGTATCGTAGGTGTGATGGACCTGCTGTATTCGGTGTGGGATAGGCAGAAGAGGTGTCCTGCTTAATCGTCTGATAGGTCGTCTGATAGGTCGAACGAGGTGGTTGCTGATAATTTCGAGTAGACGACGTATCTGCTGGCATTGCATAATGGCTGTATCTGGCAAGAAAGACAATAGTGTCAATTCCCGAAAAAAATTAAAGGAGAGAGGTATGTAAAAACAAGAAAATATATTTCGGAATAGGGTCTTGGTATGAAAGAAAAAGCCTTTTATGCTAGAAATAAACAAGTAGAAAGGAACACTCACGATCCAGTGTCTCTCACTTGGTCCATCACTGCTTTACCTCGCAGCCAGGTATCAGCCCTACCATACGTCTTCCACTCGTCCATAACACGTATCATCCTGTCGATTAAATCCTGCTTTTTCCCCGACTTGGTGATAGATGCTCGACACTGCTCTGTCCAGCCAACGATGATAGTCTGCAGTTTCGCCACAGTATTCTGGCGCAAAGTGTTCTTGTACGTCTAGATGATTCAAAACGCGTAAGAAGAGAAAATCCATTATATTATTGTATAACAAGCCTGGCATACCTCAAAGTCGGCCCATGGGTTCGCATTGTCCATGGTGATAGCGATGGAAAAGGTGAGGAGGGCAAGAACAAGGCCTTCAGTCCGGAAGCTTCCGCGCGGCGTCTCCAGATCTTGTAAGTCTCACAGTGACACGCACAATACCATGGCCACTCCTGAAGAATATGATAAATTGTCAAAGGAAGAGCGTGAGGTTATGCTGGAGTTTTTTAATATTGGTGTTTTGTCACTAAATTTTGTGTAATTTCAGGCTTATGACAAGGCTGAGCGCGAACGCGAGGCTGCTGAACAAGCTGGTATGTGATTTCGCCCGATCTAACTAATGGAATTACTCATTCTTTACAGCGTTACCTTACCGATGGAAGCAAGAACTTGGAGACGTCTCTATTAACATTCCTGTACCAAAAGGAACACGGGCGAAGAACTTAGACATCATAATGAAGAAGAAGACATTGCGCGTTGGTCTGAAAGGTCAAGATCCCATCATGGAAGGAGAACTTTGCAAGGAAATCAAGCTGGAAGATAGCACTTGGACATTGGGTGCGCTTGAACCCCATGGACGATCCAACTCACCCTGATGTCTCGTTCGTTCGAAGAGGACCAGGAAGTTGTACAAATTCATCTTGAGAAGGTCAACAAGCAACAATGGTGGGAGAACGTCCTTACGCACCATCCGAAGTTGGATACGACGAAGATCCAGCCGGAAAACAGCAAGCTTAGTGATCTTGATGGAGAGACACGGTATGCGGTGTATCTTTGACAGAGGGAAGGCTCATGACTGATTATATATGCAGTGGGATGGTCGAAAAGATGATGGTACGCTTCCCATTCATCGAATTAATAGACTTACTTTCATCTTGGAACTCCTAGTTTGACAACCAGCAGAAGGTATATTCAGGATGCTCCTCCTTTCTTTGACACATCTGACAGTGGCTACAGCAAATGGGAAAACCCACCTCTGATGAAATAAAGAAGATGGAGGTGCGTTATTGTCTCTGATTTAATTTTTGAACTTTGTTTAACAATTGGTTACCTAGGCTCTGAAGAAGTTCCAAGAAGCTCACCCAGAGCTTGACTTCTCGCAAGCCAAGATTGGCTAATGGTAGTGTGCTTGCCATCCGCTTTCTGTCCGTTAGCCTTTCTTCGGTATGTTCTGTAAAATATATGGGGATTGCGAGCGTCTGACGGAAGCTCTTCATAGTGATTATCCTTGCGAATTCTTGGTGTTAAACTGGGGGAATATTGTTTTGGGAGAGTATGCTGTATCGTTTGTACGATATGTTGTCAACACCAAGAATGAAGTTGCATTTGAAAACAAATGTATTATACGTATTTCTGGGTTTGGGAACAAGACCAACCTTCTCCCATCACATTTAACTCCTGCGGCTGGTGAACCATCCGTCTTTCGAAACAGGTGCATTTTCATTTAACTGTCTGTAGTTGGTATGTGATTTTTCAAGTACGACAGGACTCGATATTCTCAATCTCTTAATTCCAGATCTTAATTTTTACTGTAAGTATAAGCGTTGAAACCACGTTCTCTTATTTTTATTTATCTGACATGGATGTCAGTGGAGAATGAATCCGGTGAACAATTCATCACTGGACAAAAAACGTATTGATGGGAATTGCAGAAGCAATCCTAATTGGCTGATATTACAATGAGTTTGTACGTTGTGACCAAGAGACTGCTCTATGCATGTCTAGACAAAATCTCTCCGATCCTTTACTCTTCTATCGACGACCCCTCTTATTCAAAGGTTAGCAACCATTTCCCTACTGACTAGTTTCGGTTTACGACCATATCTAAGAGACATGCGTACATGCCTCGATTCCTTGAAAGATGGCGTTCATCGAATCGACGTGTTTCTTCCTACTGGCACAGGGAAAACGGTGCAAACCCCACCCCAGACAAATTAACTAAAGGGGAAGCTGCCATATGCTTGAGGCACGGGGCAGTAAGTTGAGATCGATGTTACTCGTTCTTCCGTATTAAATACTCACAGTTCTTGAAATCTAAAGGGGATCAGACGCTCATACAAAGGCAGAATGGGTTAAAGGATTCGAAGTTTTGATGTCAAAGTTTCACATGTTTCTTGAGCGAAATGTCACGCGCCGTCACAACTTTCCTTTTTCGTGTTGATCTTCAATGTCCAGCTGCATACTATGTTCACCTTAACAGCATTTCTGCAATCCTTTGTGCCGTTCCGGCGACCTACTCTCCTTCGAAACTTTGCCACCCAGATTCCCATTGTTCTACGACCATATCAAGAGTCCTGCTTACAGGCATGCCTCGATGCCTTTAATGATGGCGTTCGTCGAATTGGCGTGTCTTTACCTACTGGGTCAGGGAAAACGACAGTTTTTGTCTCTTTGTTATCGAGACTTCCTCCCCGAGGTGCAAAGGATGCCACCAGGTCCTTGATTATCGTCAATAGCATCGAGCTGGCTCGTCAATCTGCGGCGCAAGTTGAGAGGATGTTCCCAAATATGTCAGTCGAAATCGAGCAGGGTACGAAGCATAAAGCCACTGGCACTGCAGATGTGTATGTGACATTAGGATTCTAACCTGGTCTGAATGAGCTGACCCACTTGCTTAGAACTGTGGCGACATACCAAACGTTACTTCAACCTCAAAGATTAGCCAAATTCGACCCGAAATACCTCAAGGCTATTATTGTGGACGAAGCACATCACGCTGCCGCTCCTTCGTATGTGTCATTTCTCGAAAGCTCCTTCTCGATGCCCATTGATCTCTACAGTTACCGACGAATTTTGTGTCAATTTAACCCCGCAATATCGTCAGAGATTACAATCCCGCCGCCTCCTGGGGAAATCATTCCAATCATCGGATTCTCAGCTACTTTCGGTCGACATGATGGGTTGTCGTTAGGAACCGTCTTCGAGAAAATCGTATATCACAGGGATTTTCTGGAAATGATTAAAGATCAGTGGTAGGTCCTCCTACTCGATGATGATGCCCCTCTTACTGACTCTTTTTCGACTATCAGGCTGTGCGACGTCCGATTTACGGCTGTTAAAGCCAAACTAGATCTATCCCAGGTTACCGTGAATACGAAAACTGGTGACTTCAACGCGAGTAGCTTGGCGCATGTCATCAATACGGAAACTGTGAATAGGCTTGTCGTCCAATCTTGGCTTGATCGCGCTGGTATAATTTTACGAGTTTTGCGTTAAAGACCCTTGTTAAAACAAGACGTAGCTGAGAGGAAGTCGACATTGGTTTTCTGTGCTAATCTGGCACATGTCCGAGATCTTACAAATACATTTCGTGAAGCTGGTGTCGATGCTCGCTACTTGCATTCCGGGACGGATGTTGCTGAACGCAAGGCGTTGATTCACGCTTTCCGATGTGGCGAATATCCCGTGCTGGTAAATTGCGGTAAGTCCGTATGTGGATTACCCGGTTAACGTTTCTCTGAATTATCCATCCTTTAGCCATTCTGACTGAAGGAGCTGATATCCCCAACATAGATTGTGTTGTTCTAGCTCGTCCTACCCGGTCAAGAAATGTTTTTGCTCAAATGGTTCGTTAATATATCTGAGAAAGACAAAAGCAACTCTTACATTCCCATAGATTGGTCGTGGAATGCGATTGTCACCAGAAACTGGCAAAGTGGACTGTCGTATTATTGATTTCGTTGACAGCACTTCGCGAGTATCAGGACTAGTTTCTGTTCCAACCCTCTTCGGTTTAGAGCCGGATGATTCGTTTGAAGGTTAGTCTACTGTAACCAACTCCTGCAGATTCTTTGAACCCTGTCATTGGGATAGATGAAACATTAAAAGACCTCGAGGAGCGTGCTGCCCGTCTTTCTGACGAGGTAGCTCCTGGGTTCAGCGTTGACGACGTCCCAGAGCCAACTTCTGTAACGTATATTGATCATGAAAATCCCTTTGTGAGTGTTATCCACACCCTCGTATTGAAGGACTGTTGGTTTATGGGACATCCCGAAAGTCTATCGTTCATGAAGCTTCAGGTTCACCGCATATTGCCAAGATGAGTCCCTATGCATGGGTTTCATGCGGCGGGGATATACACGTCCTTGAATGCTTAGGCATGGGACATATACGCATTGAACCGTTACCAGATAATGATGTTAGCAAAGGTGAATAATTTATTTAATTCTGAATATCAGTTCAACGATTGTCTCCTAGGTCAACCTGCCTACCAAGCACATTATACGCCTGTGGGGATGGCTAGCACTTTTGAAGCTGCTGATTTAGCTGGTGCTGCAAAGGCATTCAAACCTAGCGTTTTCAGAAGAAGTCGAAGGATTTTAACAGCTGCCAATCTGAGCGATGCAGTACGCGGTTGTGATACGTATGCGAAGGAAAAGGTCATGCGAGGTCCAATGATCCAAGGGTCAGTATATCCTTTTCTTCATCCAACAGGGAGGAAATTGATTCGTGTAACGTAGACTCTTTCGTTCAGCTAGATGGCGCCGAGCACCTGCATCGCAAGGCCAGAAAGATTTCATCCAGAAACGCTGGAGTAAGGCCCGAGAAGAGATATTAGAAGATGGTACAAATCCTACATTAGACAAATTAACTAAAGGAGAAGCGGCCAATATACTAACTCGGTTGAAACATGGTGCGCAGGTAAGTGAAAAACCATACTCTTGCTTCTTTACAAAGTATTAACGGTTTCGAACCAAAGAAACGCTATGCCCAAAAGATCAAGGTTGCTGCCAAACAGGCGGCACGGATTGAAAAGGAGCTGGCTCGTCGCGCTAGAATCGAAGTCAAAGTCGGCCCTCTGTTGGCCGCTTAAAGCAATCCAGGGACAGAGTTTCCGTCGCTTGTTAGCAGCGGAGACACGGCTTCATGACTATACAACGAGAGGACCGCCGCACGTTGTGCTCTCTCCACGACCTCGTCCAAGCCTTCCGGGCTCAATGGAGTATTTCTCTGCGATATATCGGCCAAGAGCGAGCCCACTAACGAATCTCCAGCTCCAGTGACGTTTACGATATTTTGGCGAAGGGCTAGGGCCGGATAGTGCTTCAGCACCAGGGTGCTCTCTTTTCCTTTTGCCACGATTTGCCGCTTTTGTGCTCGTGTTCGTTCCTTTGACCAAGCTGTTATTGATCCTTCATCTGTTACACGCATTACAACAAAGACACCTGTATTATTTGTATGTTTTAATGGTTTGTCAAAAATAGGATAATTCAAAACTGACCATCTGAACCACACTTGATAAAGAGGTGCTGGAAGAAAGGTAACAAAGTGACAGCCATTTGTGGTAATCCATCACTGAGGAATGGATTGCCCCCTGTCGCCTGCGGTTTAGATAGTAATGCAAGATCTGAACGATAGGCTTCGCCCAGGCTCAGATCGTCCATTACAGACCACCAATGCGTACTTGTTAGCTCTTCGGATGCGCGGATCTCCTGATACAATGTTGAAAGCTCCAGCTGATTTGGTGATAAGAATGTAACAGTTGCAGGAATGCGATGACCTAAGGAAAGGAACTGATTCAATGCTGGGATGATACGCAAAGACTTCGGTACGGAGGTTGGTTCAAAGAATGCTATAGGGTGAATTTCATAAGATGATTAAAAGACCCCTAAATAGGTACTTACTGGGAATTGATCGTTGCGAGCAAAGCCCGACAATGTCTGAGATGCTCTTCGTATTCAAATTTCCATCGAAAGCAACTAGTTTGGGATTATGGTCTTGAATCAGTCGAAGAACCTAGAGGCATATTTCTATAAGCTCATTCACGAGTAGGACGGAAGGTAGAAGGACTGACAAGATCAGCCTCGAGTTCTTCAACAATCCCCATATCGGCCACACCAGTCAAAAGATTCCCATCAGGCTCAAGATGCATGTTACACACCGCAGATGCTTTCTCTGAAAAACTCGTCAAAAGACCATCAATCCGCATGCCCAACTTCGACGTCGCGGCTGATATTAAACTGCCAGGTAAGTCGTTCCCAATCGGTGAAACAAGCATAACACGGTGTAAAGCTTGAACATCGGTACCAGAAATGACACGATGTGCGGCTTCTGCCATATTGCGAGCGACTCCGCCCATTGAGAATTTCACTTTTCCGCGATTAGTGGTGTGCATTGGGAGAGACGACGATGAATTCGACGGCGGTACAGGTTGAGAGATGACATCCACTGCAGCTGAGCCAACAATCAGAATATCTGGACATGGCTGGAAATATATTGAATTAAATCGTCAAAGATGTGAGAATTTACACACGGGGTCGACTGGCTTAAATTCTGGGGCGGATGGTTCTTTTTTATACTCCCCATCTGTTACGAAGACGCCGCCTGATCGCTTTATGAACATGCGGTGCAGGGTGCATTGAAAATGTACTCACTCACATCGTCTTTATCTTTGCGAGCAAGATTTGCGTACTCAGCAGCAATTTTGCCTCCAATGAATGCAGTATTCTTGATGAGCGCAATATCTGGGAAAGAAGGATCAGGAGAAATCGTTCAAAAGATGGCGAAACTCACTGTTTGGAAGCGTCTTCCCTTCAGTGAGTTCTGTAACTCGGGCTAGAAGCCATGGGGTTGCATCTTTTCCTTTCTTGCTCATTCCGTTCTCTTCAGATTCCCTCACAGCCTGGTCAACGGCCCTCTGAATCTCTTCTGATACGCTTGCATACTGATCAGGTATTGGGGCAGCGAAAAGCATTCCACTTTGCAAGCCAAGCCGACGATTTGCATCTGAATATACAGCATTCAATCTGAGATGATATTTCCGTAAAAACGAACGCTCACCAATAATTCTGGCTGCGTCGAGGGGCGAATTGACGTTCCACAGAGTCTACCGATCATTGGGTAAGGAAGACAAATCAAGTTGCTAGCAACATAGAGGATTAAGAACCTGGTGGCCAGAGTTTGGGCTATAAAATCCGGGAAAATGTTTTGTTGGACCATATGTCAAGACAGCTACACCTTGCGTCTCCTAGAATGAAGGTCAAGGCAGCCGAACTCTGAGAATTGAGTAGGGGACTGACTAGGTATTCAAGAGTACGTCCTATGTCCAGAATCGATTTCACACCTGCAGAAATCACAGCAATAGGTGTACGGCCTAGCTGAAGAATTTCGGCGAATATTCAGTCATTGAAAGAGCTAAAAGATTTCAGCATACCTCAGTTAGATCCGCAGAGACGTCCCAACTGACTTCGCCACCACGATGAACACCTCCCAGACCACCAGTTGAGAAGATCTGCAGACAGATATCTCTCGGGAGCGGCGCCAGAAACAAGAAATTCGCTCACAGGAATACCAGCGGTCGCAGCAATTACAGAAGTCCCCGCAATCGTCGTTCCTCCCGATTTCTTCAGCCCAACCGCAACAGCCAGATCTCGTCTCGACATCTTAACCTTTCCAACTACATTTGGATCGGCAAGCATCTCCAACTGCGCCTTCTCCAACCCAACAGCAATCCGTCCATCTACAACACCTATCGTCGCAGGAACAGCTCCGCCAGCTCGAACCTGTCCTTCCACTTCAAGCGCGGTCTCAAGGTTAATAGGATATGGTAACCCATGAGTGACTATTGCTGTTTCCAGTGCGACGACGGGACGGCCTGTGTTGAGTGCATCCTTGACTTCTGGACTGATGTCAATTGGGGCACCTGATAAGGAGAAAGCTCTGGTGGATAATCTAGCGAGATTTGAGGATATTCGCCGAGCGAGCAGCCTGGACATATTCAGTTACGCAATCCCTCAAAGCAAGTTGGAGACTAAGGAAATAGTTGGGAAGCAATTGTAGTAACAGGTCAACCGCGGGAGACAACGCCGCCAAAGGTCCATATGTGACCGTGACAACGCGAACGCGACGCGTTAGACTCAAGGGTGGCTGGATCCGAGTTTGGGCACAAACACCTTAAGTAGTTTGTCGATTTTCGTTCGAGCCTAAAGGGTAGATTTGGGTTGGGCTGGCCTTCGTGGGAATAATCAGGGGCTCTCTTATGGACGGGCAAACCAAGCAGATTGCTGTTGGATTTCTGGAATCCCCCCTTCGATTCAGGGTCACCGACCTAATGAGAATTAGCCTGAATTGGCGCGAAGTGAGATGTAAATAATAAGTACAGGTGACTTGTAGCCCGACCTCTCGTAAGTAATAGGACGCAAAATACATCCAACTCACTTAGAGTCATCGAAAGACTCCGAATCAATATGATAGAGCTGCTAAGGGTGAACTTGATGAGAACTGCCAGTGAAGGAATCCAATATAACAAAAGCATCAAATAACACCTCTATATCTGCTGTGTTTTCTTAAACCAGAATTACAAAATCTATACTGCAAATAGCCAAAGGCGAACGAAAACTTGGGGCGTACACAGTTAAACTTGAAATTTTTCCTTTAGATAAAAGGTTGTTACTAATGGAGCGTGAAGATATACTTCT
>Ga0157379_10000661_pt1 | contig 27923 bp, 24 predicted proteins | sample S25metaG_FD_121802 | JGI IMG/M metagenome (GOLD analysis project Ga0157379, IMG submission 121802) | Switchgrass rhizosphere microbial communities from Kellogg Biological Station, Michigan, USA - S2-5 metaG | ecosystem: Host-associated > Plants > Roots > Rhizosphere > Soil | place: USA... | reverse complement strand
GGCACGACTTGAAATCTCCCCGCGATTTCAAGCCTCTTTCTGCGAATGTACCGTTTTCGAGAAAGAAGAGACGGAAGGTCTCGTCAAACTGATGAAGCATACCCCAGACCGCGAGTGGTTTGACTTCGATCCTTACGGTCTCTATCCCCAATGGCGAGGAATTAGAGTTTGCGATAGGTATCCTGTCGAATATCCCGAGGATGAGAGGGATATCAGACACTACCTTCCTATGTAACTTTCCTATTGTCTGCATATTTCGCGCGTTGAATTATACGTTGTTATTTGTCATTAAAAGGAAACCATGTAATCCAGGAGAATCATAACATGTTCACTAGCAGAGGAACGGAGCTGCTTTGCCGGTGTTCTTAAGGAGAAGATTCAATATAGTAGTTGTTTCCATCTGGTTGGGTATCTACGCCGAAAAGAAAGCAAAGGGCACTTTGGGTGAATGGTCAGAGTCCTTCTGTTTAAGGGACACAGGTTTGTGGGTCATCACGGGTCGCACCTGACAACGGTGTTGACCATTGTATTGTAGTATCGTATATCGTATCGCATGTCGTTCTTCTCAACCTCCATCTTCGAAGCTCTATGTGGGGCGATGGCTGATCTTGCCCCACAACGGTACAGCATCCATCCATCGTCAAGATGCGTGTCCACGGACTCTTTCCTTCAGCTTTCACATATGCGAGTATTACTATAGTGCAGGTAATTGCCATTCGGGTGGAACTGTGAAGGTGGGGGGTGTAGGACCCGATTTTACAACTCACGTGGCACCACGATGTTCAGCGGTATATTTGTTCATTTCGTTATTATTTCAGCACTGTGCTAACGCTCCTACACTTCCTACCAAAATACCTTTCATCGGCGCTCCCATCAGTCTCAACACCTATATCCACCCATGGCACGTCAACACGACGCACGACGCTCCAAGATTCAAAGCCAAGGACTTGGCGAGCTACCTACGCATGTTTCGCCGTGATTTTATTTGTTTGGTCTCTGACTGACCTTTCTTTGTTTCTTCTAGATGTGTAGTCCTCTTGTGCTCATTCCACTCGGACCCTTGCTTCCAGCTTTGCGGCCCATCAGTCATTACCTTTCCTACGCAGCTTCCCATGTTCAATACATACGTCTATCCGGAACACGTCTCCTATAGTACAACATTCAAGCCGGGTTCATACAATTTGCCCCAGGTGCTCTCCAGTGGATTATACAACTCCTCGTAGTGCGTTGACTCAAAAGCTGAACGTGGCCTCGAATGATATGGGTGGTGGAATGTCTTCAGGGAAGGGCCAGAAGCATGTGTCCCACATATGCCGTTAGTTTTCTTTCCCTCTCCGTCCCGAGTTTGATTCTTGACCATTATGTATTCAGCAGGCGATCGACTTTTATACGGTTTATTCTCCCACCTCCCTCAGCGTGATTCCTCTCATCATCTATTCATTTGCCATATCAACGTTCTTGTCCAAAGGCTCTTGCATGGCCCTCTGGTTATCCTTTGCCGAGACGTTGATTGATACGCATCCTCTCCACTACTACCCATAAGCATTCATCTCACCACCTACTCTCATCTATTGCAGAAGGCTCCCTACCACCTTCAAGTATTTTAAAGCTGTCTTTCATTCTTGCCATGTCGCGTCAAATCTTGGGTCGTTGGCTAAGATCAAACGAAAGAGATCCCGATGTATGTGAATAGTGAACTCACTCCGGCCCTCAAACGCGAATTTCCGTTATTGAGGGAGGACAGTAATCCTCAGTCTTTCCACTATTCCCATCTCGTCATCCACCATAAGCAAATGCAAGACATCGGTCCTTTCGGACATGGTCCTCCATTCTCCCCGTGCAGCGCTTTCTTCGACACTTCTCCCTATCATGTCGCAAAAATCCAAATTTCCGGATCTGGCCTGATATGTATGACCTGATATGGTTCATGACTTGGATCAGGAGACAAAAAGTGTTTAGATTGTGCTAAAAGGGCTGTATACGAAATCTGACAGAGGAGGAAAATTCCTGATAGTTCCTGATGGAGCCTGATCAGGCCGAATCAGGACATTCAGGCCGTCAGGTAAAATGGATTTTTGCGACAAAGGAAGCAGTAGATAAAGGTAGATGGCGCGCTCATCTTTGTTGGATTCATCCACAAAGACAAGTTGACGGCCTATGAAATTAGCCCCCATATCTGCTCTCCATGCAGCCCGATCCATCTTATCGCGCTCCACGGCGTGTCTGCGCAAGAGTTTGAACGATAATCCTGCCTCTCGGATGTTCGGATCCAAGCAGGAGATGATGTTCCAGTGCGAGCCAGTCACGCAATTCGTCTAAGAACATCTCAGGACTTCGTGTAATGAGCTGGTTTACTCGGTTCGCAGTGAGATATCGAGGCTTTGAATTCCTTGGTTAGGATTGTGCGGGGGAATGACTCAGACTTGGCCATGCGTGATGATAAGAAGTCAGACCAACGACGGATACTACGATCAGAAAAATGCAAGATAGAGCACACCTTGTCGATTTCATATCCATTATCAAGCAACCACAAGGATCTCTGATACCGCTACTAATATGTCGAAAGGGCATCAATGGAACGTTTCGTGAGGCACTTGCAGGCTACCAAAAAAAAAACTAAAAAGTCGACGCGCGGACAACATTTTCAGGAAGCGCTGTAATAGATATAAATTTAAGGAAAGATTTTCTGGAAGATTTTATTAAATAAGGATTTCAAAGTTATTTCTGAAGGCGATTATGGGTGCATATGGACGCGTTCTGTCCAACAACCTCCACCCACGCGCACACTCTTCTGGTCTGAAGGCTGTCCGACATTTTCCTCTTGCAGTATCCGCGGCCATCAGGGAAGATCGCGAAGGTTTGTCCTTGGTATTAACATGTCATTTCGTCGATATTCATTACACTGTAGGAGATGGCCCCACTGCAAGGGATAGTTCGGGCTTTGGAAAGCAAGAGTGTCAAAGAGAACGCGGACGCATTGACTCGGATGGAAGAATCTCTCGCGAACGACCCCAAGGAAAATATCCAGATAGCAAACGAATGGATCGGGATATTGCAGGCACTTTCATCATATGCAAGTCGTGAAACAGCTGCTTGTCAGAAGAAAGGATGGGATAACGCACCAGCTGCTACTGTGAAACGTTTGGAGAAAGTCGGAAGCGTCTTTCGTGGCGCATTGCAGAAATGGTCGAAGCTGTTTGATTCCGACGCCATGCAGTCGATTGTGCGTTACCTCCTCGGTGGCATGGTGGACAAAGGCAAAGGCATACTGGTGCCTCCATTGGGACTCAATTATATAAAATCTCTGGTCTGTATCTGCAATTACGATCCGCATGTAGAGCACCTGGGAGATGCTCTGTGGATTGATACTGTCTCTTGCGCTTTTTCCATTGTACTGGACCAGGACTTGGGTTATTCACTTGATAAAGAGAAGACCGACGCAATGGATTCAGATCCTGCGCCTACAGACGATGAGGGATACGAATATAATCGGCCTGTAGGATCAAAAAGAGGCAGGCAAGATTCGACCAGGCCAAAGGGACGTCCTCTCCGAACGTTGTCTGCTGAGAAAATCGAGGGCATGGCCTTGCTTGTCTTATTGCTGAAATCACCTCAAGCACCATACTTGAAGAATTGGATTGGCCAAAGGATCCTTGACCGTCTCTTTCGATTCTTCGATTCATACCAGTCCTGGAGTATCGCTCATACAAACGCCCTCATATGCGTCAACCTTGTCACAGCCGAACTAGAACTGAACGCAACTCGTCAATCGGCTAAATTCGCTTTGCAGATGTGGTCACATTTACTGTCCTATTGGAGTGGCAAGGAAAAGAAGGACAAATTCGTCAAAGAAGAGCTGTTGATAGCGATTACAACTTTTCTTCCTCTTGTCACAATGGTTCGGACGGTAGAAGGCAATCCTGAAGCCGTCAGAGATGCATTGGATCGACTATTTGTCTGCCTTGAAGAGGATGTGATGAATGGCTCATTCGAAAGTCTGCAATTGGACTCATTACATCTTCATCTACGCAATCCATCATATCGTCGCGATGTCTATGAAGCAATTACGTTCAGGTCTGGTGCGAAATTTGATCATTCCCAAGCGCTTTCATGGGCTATCCTGGAGCTGCAGGCTGATTGCGCAGTTGCCGTATGTTCCTTCTTTTCTGACGGCTACCCTTGGCTGAAGGACACAAATATAGCTCCAAGGTATATTTGGAAAAATTCCTCAGCCTCTTACTCCCAGTAACAATGCGGAACTCTTTCGCCCGACACAACGAAAGCGATCACGACGATCACCAGTAGACTCGCCGATCCAATCTATTATCAAAAACGCTATGCTGACAGAGAATTCTGTAAAGAAACGTGCGGATTGTTCACAGATTATTCTGTTCATTATCGATCGACACTGGCAGGACCTATGCGAGAAGATCCAGAATGAGATCATCGCTAGCATGGCTTCCTTGATCGTTCACGAGGATTCTCTTGTGCAAACTTGGGCTTTTCTATGCATCGGCGCGATTCTAGGTTCTGATGCGACAAAGTCCACGGACGTAGTTTGGCTTCCGATTTGGCGTCAGGCCATTCATCGTACGAACGTACTCGGAGTAGGACGTGCAGCTGCCCATGTCGCCCATGTAATCCTCGCTAAACAAAGGCTCCCACTACAAGATACAAGTATAGACATCGAAGCATTCGCTAGCAACCTGATGGTTCAAGGCCCTACGTCGCCTTTCGACAGCACCTGCGCGTTCTTATGTCAATGTTTACGCATTTCAGACCAAGATATGCGATTATATCGAATGTCCTTGCCCGATAAAGTCATAATATGGCTCCTGAGGAACTTGGACGTTTCTGGCATGGATACGCGTAATCAATTACCCCAACATACGGTCGCAGATATCCTGACCTTACTAGAGGAAATCTGCTCATTGTCGAAGCCCTCTAACATATACGTTAGTCATATCCTTCCTGACTGTGCAATTACAGACACCTTGACAGAGCGTCATCGGACTGCAGAACACCGTGCTTTTCTGCTAAAGACTCACCTTCCGCCGTTCCATCCTCCTGAACACAATACATCGAAACACATTACCACGGCCGCGCAGTCCTCTTTCAGAGATATGCTTTCGGGTTCTAATGATCGCGAGAAGAAGGTGTCTGACCTCCTTATCACCTCTATGGATCATTTACTGGCCGAGTTGACCCTAGTGGATGGGGTCTCAAATGTCACTCTTGAAAAGCTCCGCCGTACAGTCGATCTCGCTGTACTCTCTCTTTATTGGGAATCTCTGCTGGTCTGCAATGGCATTCGCGATACGAAGGTCGTCATCGAGAAGGCCTGCGATCTTATAGCACGCATCACGCCGTCTCTCAACCCATCTAAAATGAAGCCTGAAGAGGTTGCCTTGATTCTGGCCGGCCTTGAGCCACTGGTTTCTGATGGAGACATGGGGCGCCTGGACGATCCATGGGATATCGTATCTGGGCCAGGACCATCTAGTGGCATCAAGCGAGATATCCTCGTTAAATTAATGAAGAACCATAAGTCGTCTGTGAAGTCCGCAGCACTCGCCCGTAGAGAGATACAGTGCAGAATATGGAGAAATGCTCATGTGAGTAGCATACCTTGCCACCATGCCATCTCTCTGATCGCATAATCTAGACCCAAAACGCATTTAAAGGTATAATGGACGCACTAGAAATGACAGTAAGGACTCTCAACAAACCTCCGAAGTCAAATACCGGAAGTATCGCTATGCACGATTTCGGCTCCTTCAGTGCCAACAACACAGCATCTCGTTCACGAGCTGAAGGACGCTTGAAATCCTTCTGCATCGATCTTTCAATAACATTCCTCGCTATAGCGCCAATGCTGCAGAGTGCCGATGATGGAATTGTTCACGAGACGTTCCTGGACAATGCCAATTTGCCTCGAAATCCTCGATTGCTTCAACTTGTCATGGTAAATCCAACGAGGCAACCGGATGAATTCGCGGTAATGCTGCCTCATCTATTAGAATGTATTCGGAGGAGGCAAGTCTACGTATCCGATGAGGACGCCGAGCTACTTGCTAGGTCCGTGGGCGCAATGGCCTGCCGAATTTATCTGACCAATGGCACTGTGAAGGGACAATACCTTGTTATGCAGTTTCTTTACTGTACAGCCTATTTATGGGTCGGAGCCCAATCGAGATTTCCAAAGCTATTAACCCAAGTTGCTGCGCTCCACAATCTGGTGAGAGGATGGATACGGAAGGGGACTATGTCATGCTGGAGAGCTCGAGACCATCTCATTTGCTATCTTCATCATTATCTGTCACTTGATCCAACTGAAAGCCTATGGTCTTCGGTGCGCCCAGGAAAACCGCCTATAGGCCCAGAAGAGTTTCCCTCACACATACTCCCAGACTTGACCGCAGATTCGGATGTACGCGTTCGATTCCGTGTAGGGGTTGCCAACTCAAAGCTACTGGCATCGATTGATGCGTTACACCTTCAAGAATTATTTGAAGAAACATGCAATCGCCTCAGCACATATATGGACATGTATGTTATTTCCTCTACCACCCTGTGATCTGACTTACATTAACTCATCCAGGCTTGAACATATGTTAACAAGGTTCATATATCTTGCAAATACTATGGTTCTCAGTTCTCAGATGCGCGCAACGGCGTACTGGCGGCTCATCGAGGTGGACTTAGCAAAACAGACTTTCGCCCCTATTCTAATTGAGGTTTTAACCGCGGTAGCATCTCGCCTTGGATATGGATTGCGTAGCCTCTACGAAAATCACGGTTGCCAATTCATCGATTTTGTCATTCCAGGCCAGATATCCATCACTCGATTCAATGAGAGACTTTTCGGATTTGAGGATTCTCGAGCTTTGGCCAGATGCACGTTCGAGCTAATCGCGCCAGAGATCCTTTATAATATCACCTTGGCGGACGAATCAAAGGAAAGTGCGGAATGGCTCTACTCTGATCTTTGTTCGGCTGCGTGGATAGATCCCATGCGTGGTCTGGCGGACTGCTTCTGCTCTGTCCTGGCGGTGATTGTGTTATCATACTGCCACACCCGTATTGTCGATGGAATGTTCCCGGATCCTGATTTCAAGTTACTCAATGCCAAACTGCAGTACTTGAATATACAAATAAACGATGAAGAGACTTTACTCAGTCGTCAGCAGCGCCAACTCGACAATATCGTATACAAGGTTCTTCGTACACTCTCCGACACTGACTATAGCCCCCGTGGTAATATCTCTGCGGCACTACCAGAAGAAGCTCGGCGGGTCTTTATTAGATTGAATCAATTTCGACAGCGAGAAGACTTCAGTACTCATCTGCCTAATCTTCCTCGCTTTGATATCAACTCCATCCTTTCTGCAGTGGACTGGCTTTCCAATTCCACCGAAACTACTTGGGACCGAGCCATCTCTTATCACATTGTCCATCACATTTCCACAGATATCAGGAAGTCTTCTTCGGTCAACGAACAGCTACGGTTATTACAAGCGTTGATAGTGTGGTTCTCCCTGTCTGAAACTTCTTTTCGGGATGATACTCTTCTACGCGCTGTTCTTCTGACCATCGTGCCATTACTCGCTCAATATGACCTGGCCAGTTCAGCTCAGGGCATTCTTGACTGGGCTTTGGAGCTCTATTGCGAGACTCCGGAGATCACGGAGTCCATATTACCTGGTTTTCTCAGTCGAATTGCTGGGATATGCTATGAGTATTCTCAGCAAGATGACGAAGTTCTCGTTAATCTTGGTATCCGACTCATGGGTTGGATTGAAGGTCGGCTTGTCTCAATGTCTGCCAACATTCTAAAAGGTAGATCTTCATCCCTAGTTGAAGAAACGCTTCCTTTATGGCCCAGAGAACCTCAAGGCAACCTAGCTATGTTGAATCTCTCCATGATGGATCCATCTGCCGACTTCCTGAGTAACCCCCAGAATGAGTCTGTCAAATTTCGCCTTGCACGCCATCTGAGCAAAATGGATAGCAGATTCTATTCTGCGAACAAATTTTGCAACGGGGATTTCTGGCACCTGAAACACTGTATACCAGTTGCTGAGAAGATCCAGGATGAAGATATGGACGGGTTCATCAACGCTCTCTTTCGTTATGGCCCTTATATTCGGTCTCCCGAAACCGCCCATCTTTTAGACACGGTGGCATCTTTATTCGTATCTCAATATATGGTATATAGGGAGTTGGAAGATCAGTATCGCAAATCGAAGAGGAAGCCAAAAGTGAATTCCACTTCAACACCGATGCCAAAACAACCCAGGCCTGAACGTTCAGTAACAGACCGACTTCTCTATTTATTGGCCAACGAAGATCCGGCCAAAGCTCACAATGCTTACAAGTCCTTACGAAGGGTGCTTACCGTTTCTTACCCATACGAATCCGATGAGCACTTGCCTGTTGTATTCAGCGAGGAAATCGCAGTCTTGCGCCAATATCCCCCAACTGCGCATACCCCAGCCCCGCGGAATCTTTCGGAACTAGAGAATCTCCAAATATCAGTGAATCCTGACATCGGGGTTTGGATGAGGGATTTCTCCACCCTTCTGAATGATGTGGTCGGTTCGAAAGTAGGATTCTATGCCCAGCTAAAGGAGTTTATTGCATCCGATGCTGCCTTTGCAGAAGAGATGGTCCCCATTCTTGTCCATATACTGCTTCATGATGTTGAGAGTGATACTCGGGCCATCATATCTGGATACTTTTCGGCAATTCTGGCCAACCGATTACCAGGACAATGTCGAGTGGTTGTCAACACCGTCCTCTACTTACGGAACTTCTACTATATAGGCGCAACGCAAAATCCACTGGGACATGACCAGTGGCTTGACGTTGATTTCCATTCTCTTAGTCAAGCAGCGATGATAATTGGAGCATATACCACAGCATTGTTGTTCCTTGAATTGGCTAGAGAGCGTTCACCAACACCTACGGATTCCACCAATGAAGACATCCTATACGCCATCTACAGCCGTATAGAAGAACCTGATGGCTTCTACGGGATCCAAAGCAAGGACATTGGTGGATTCTTGACAAAACGCTTCTATCACGAAGGGCAATGGGACAAGGCGTTTCAATTCCATAACGCAGAGTTTGCCGCTGGACAACCTGGTCACACAGAAGGTCTCTATCGTTCTCTTCATTCGAACGGATACGATGCTCTTTCTATGGCTGTGCTGCAATCCCTTGGTCCAGAAGACAAGCGTTTCTCCTCCGAAGCATCTGAACTTGCTTATGAAGTCGCATGGCGCACGCAGACGTGGGATCTACCTGGTCCCCAGGATGAAAATGCAACTAGCGCTTCTATGTACATGTCACTTCGGGCCATCCACCGGAATCGAGAGCAGCAGGCTGTCGAGGCTGAATTGAAATTAGCCATGCGCAATCAGCTATCCCAACTTTCAGTGACCGGCGACGAAGACATGATAGCCATCCGTTCTAGGATTCAAACACTTGTCTGCCTAGGTGAAATTAAGAATTTGCGCGGAGTATTGGACAGAAAGACTCTCTTGGCATCGGATTTAGGAAAAGTTAGCCAGGCTGTTACTGATGTTTCATTGGACTCTGAGTAAGTTCATGCTCTTTCTCAATCAATGGGTCTTGACTCTCATATCATACAGATTTTCTGTGATTGAAAGTACACTTTCTACTAGGTTGAGCCTCCTTAAGTCAGTCTCTCGTCAGGAGCAATCACGAAGTCAATCTGGTGACGACTACGGGTCATTGATAAAAGAACTGCAAAAGCGCTGTCTGCTCAAACTATCTGAAGCTGCGAGAAACGCGGACAGGAATCAGATTGCTTTGAATGCAGTCATTCAGGCTCAGCATTTGGAAATATCGTCTTCGTTCATGGTCTCAGAAGAGTTCGCCAATGTTTTATGGTCGCTTAAAGAACACCGTCCTGCCGTAGACTACCTCAAGCGATTGACTGAGAAAGTTGCAGTTGATCTACAAGACAGGGATAGTGTAAGACAGCAATCCCTGGCATTGTCGCGTTTGGTACGTCTACATCCTACCTCTACATCCTATAGATACTGCGATGCTGACTGATGGCTATATAGGGCAAGTGGATCTCAGAAGCATGCCTTGAGAAGCCAACCGATATCCATTCGCAATTCTTCCACAAGGCTTCTTCTTTACTCCTCATTGATACGGATAAACAGGATACGGTCGATCCAAAGATGGCTGTTGTCTTTCACCAATATGCTGTTTTCTCAGTAACACAGTACCAGGCCGTGGAGAACTCTCCGGACATGGTACGCCTTCGTCGATTTGAGGAAAAAATCAAAACCATGGAAGCGTCCAATATAAGCCAAGAATCACTACCGGAGAAGACACGAAAGTGGTATGCTAGGGACAAGGAACTGCTCACGAACTTCTATAACTCGCAAACTACCTTCCTTTTTCAAGCCGTCGAGATGTACTCGAGATGCTTACAATGTTCGGACGAATTCGACGACAGCGCTCTTATCAGCCTGTGTTCCCTTTGGTTCGCAAAGTTCGACGATGACCACATGAGAGACAAGACAAGTCCCCTCTTCAAGCTCTTCAAACATGCCCTAAACAGAATTCAATCGAGGAAGTTCGTCCCACTGGCTCGTCAATTGTGTGCCAGGTTATCTGATCGCGATGGACCATCACAGCCTCTATTGATTACGCTTCTTCGTAAGCTATGCAGTGACCATCCTTTCCACAGCGTTTACCAAGTCTGGGCCATGCATGAGCCGAAACGAGGACCAGAGAACCGTCGCAAATCTAGCCGTCACGCTCAACTACCACAGCTCGCCACGGCTCGAGGAAAAGCCGCCCTTGATATCTTGAAATGGTGCAGTGAGCAGAGCGCGGACGGACGTGGAAAAAGGATACAAGACCTTGAGTTTATGTGCCGAGCATTCTTGGACTGGGCAGAGTACGCGACCAGGAAGGATCCAAATATCGACGTAAAGAGGCGAAACTTTGAATACGAGGTGCCTTCTCATTTATCGATTCGTAAAATTAGGGACTTCGCGGTGCCCGTTACCACAGCTTACACACCTATCGACCCTTCCTTGAAATACGACGATATCGTCTCCATCCGGAAATACAGTGATAAGTTCTTCTTCGTTGGCGGCAATAACATTCCGAAAGTCCATGACTGCTTTGGGAGTGATGGTAAATCATATCGCCAACTTGTGAGTTATCGAATTCTTTCACTCCTTTCTGTCTCTAACTAGTCTGCAGTTCAAAGGAGAAGGTCCAGATGATCTTCGCCAAGATGCTGTGATGATGCAAGTATTTGAACTTGTCGATCTGTTCTTGAAACGGGATAAAGAAACGAGGCGACGTTCTCTCGGTATTCGATGTTACCAGGTAATCCCACTTGATTCAACAGCAGGGATGCTCGAATTCGTCCAGAATACCACCGTACTTCAGTCCTGGCTCGACCCGGCACATAAAAAGCACGTAGTTCAATTTTCTAGCATACCATCGCTCATCGTGTTACAGGTATCGTCCGCAGGATATCAAAGACCCTGGCGGGGAAATGCGGACATGGCGACAAGATGGCAATAAACGAACAGCAAAGTACTCTCGTGATATCATGCGCCAAAAGTTCATCGAATTGAAACAGAAACTGCGACCCGTCTTCAGGCACTTTTTCACCGAGAAACATAAGTTGCCTGTATCGTGGTTCGCCACAAGACTCAAGTACACTCGTAGTGCCGCGACAACGTCTATTACGGGCTATATCCTCGGGCTGGGCGATAGGCATATTAGCAACATTCTGATTGACAACAATACTGGAGAGCTGGTGCATATCGATTTGGGCATTGCATTTGACCAGGTGAGTCCAGGCCGTGTCTGCGTTGACTGTTGAGAGCAAACGCTGAAAGTAAGTTCAATCAGGGAACCCAACTGCCTATTCCTGAACTGATTCCGTTCCGACTGACGGAGGACATGGTAGACGGGTTTGGAATGACAGGCACAGAAGGTGTATTCCGACGGTGTGCGGAGGAGACACTTCGTGTCCTGCGCGACCAGGCTGGAATTATCACTACGATTCTCGAAGTTTTCCGAAATGATCCTCTTCATTCATGGTGCGTTTCCGTTTCATTCCCAAATTGATTCATTCTGATCTTCTTTTTCAATAGGACCATGGACGCCGCCAAAGTCAACAAAGTTCAAGGCGATAATCCACCTCCAAGTGAAGCTAGTACATCCAACACCCGACTATTCCCCCGGGGCACTCGAGCGACGACAGAAGCCACCGAAGACGAAACAGAGATCCTCTCTTTCAACACTCTTGAAGAAAGTGCCGATCGTGCCATCGGTGGAGTGCGTCGCAAGCTGGACAAGTCGTTGAGCGTGGAGTATACAGTGAATGAGCTGATTACGACGGCGAGAGATCCAGCGAATTTGGCCATGATTTTTGCTGGTAGGTACCTTCATTGCTTTTTTCTGTGCGTTGTTGATGTTAATTGGCTGTTTAATTGTAGGATGGAGTCCTTTTTATTAGTATATCTAATATCTAATATCTTTCTCGGTTTCTTCGTTCTTTCTGGGTTTTACGTTTCATCTCGGATATTCTATAATGAGCTTAAACTCAAACTCAAACCCATCGACTCTCGAAATCTCACTTCCCAATCGATATTGTCAATCTCATCCAATCTTTTACCCAATTAATGTTTCCTTGCATCGATTCGTTCTCATGCGTCCATTATGACGGACCATCCTGTACTTCCAAGTTCCAATCCTCATACTGTAATAACCATCAAATATTTATATTCTAAAAGTCTGCTTTATTTGAATACCTAAACGTAGTGCACAGAAGAAAAAAGCAAAGACAGCCGAAACCTAGAAAGTTATACATGACAGGCAGCATATAGGGGGCAAACATTGTAAGCGGGATCTGTCCAATGTTTGAGGCGAGGCAAGGCGAGGCGATGTCTAATTATAGTCGGGGGAACACAGAAGGGAAAAAATAGGAGAAAGAATTTGAAAGAGAACAAAGGGAAAAGATGGCCAACAAAAACTTGACATCGCGAATCACTAACCACAGCCAGTCAAAGGAGGGGAAAAAAGTTGTTCGTATGATAAAATAAAATAAAGAAACACTATCATAAACGACGTCGTCACTTTTTTCTTGTAAAATCTGAAATCTGTAGGAGTACGTATGGAATTCTCTGTCTGTAATATCTGAATCTGAACTGAAATCGCGAGGACGTGTAAACATGTCATGATGAGGCGTTGGTAGACCGAACGAAACGAAAAAGGAACAGAAACAAAGTACCGGGAACGAGGAGGGAAGAGGGGGCTGGGTATTGGTGGAATAGCGAAATAGAACGTCCATAGAAAGAAGGGAGATAGGAAAGGAAATGTAAAATGGGGTCGTGGGGGCGTTGATGTGGATTTTGTACATGCTTTATGTTTTTTATCGATCAATCAAAAGAGGAAGAAAGGGAAAAGAGAACCATCGGAAATAACGTCCAAAAGAAAAAAGAAAATAGGAGCCATAACGCCTACCCACACCCATTGCCCGGGCAACACTTTCACTTTGCCTACCTACTTACTCCTCGCCATCTCTCTTGCCGCTTTAATTAACGGTGCCAACGTCCTCAAAGGCTCGCTCATCTTAAAAAACGCGTGCTGCAGCACCTGCGCCGAGTCTGGCCTTTTCTCTGCGTCCACCTCCAGACATCTGGTAAGATAGTCTCGGAATGTGGGGGAGAGCGCTTCCGGGTTAGCGATTTGCGGGGTACCGTTAGTGGCGATGAGGTAGAGGGCTTTGAGGGGGTTTTGGTTGAGGTACGGGGGTTCACCTTCTACCATTTCTGGGGAGAATTTGTTGGTATATGCGTGAAAGAGGAGGATGGGAGGAGACTTACCGATGGCCATGATACCTAGAGACCAAATATCGACTTTGGGGCCGTACTCTTTGCGAGTGACGACTTCGGGTGCCATCCAATATGGTGTGCCAACCATCGTCGTCCGCTTGGCATGTGCATCTGAGATCTGCGCACAGAACCCAAAGTCCGCTGCAAACCCAAGGATTAATAAAACTTCTCTTTAGAAAGAAAAAAATGCCACTCACTCAATTTCACATCTCCCTGCAAACTCAACAACACATTATCACTTTTAATATCCCGATGAATAACCCCATGCTGATGCAAATGCAACAAGCCCTGCGCCGTCTCCCGGCTCACAGCCGCAATCTGCCCCTCCGTCATCAAATTCGCCGTAACGACATCCGTCAGACTGCCACCCTCCATGTACTCCATGACGACCCACAAGTCGTTTTTGTAGAGGAAGGAGTCGATGTAGTTGACGATGTTGGGATGGCGCGAGGCACGCATGACTAGAATTTCGTTGATGATGAGGTCTTTCTTGGGCTGTTTTTCGAGGTCCATTTGCTTGATAGCGACGGAGAGGTTGGTGCCAAGTTGGTACGCTGTGTAGACGCCTCCAGAGGCACTAGGAGAGAGTTAGGACCCCAAGATGCTGAAAGAGTTTTGCACTCACCCTTGTCCAATCTTGACCAAATTTCTATACAGCTTCGTCGGATCCGCATCTGTGCAAATGGCCTGCAGCCGCTTCACAATATCGCCATCATTCGCATTCGGCTTCTTCTCTCTCCTCCGTGGCGTCGCTTGTCCGCTAACCTTTGCCAAACTAGCAGCTGCCGCACTCTGCGGTGGTGCTGGTCGTTCTGGCTTTTCACGAGGAACCGGAGGAGGCGCAGGTGATGTCGATGGTGGAGGTGGAGCGGGCGATGCGACTTGTGGAGGCGGTTGTGCGGCGACTTTGAGACCAAGATCTGATGATGAGCTGTCTGGAGATGCCTTTGGTGGGAGAGGCTTCGGCGAGGGTGCGTTGCGATCGCGGGTCGTTTGTGCACGTGAGAGGTCTGATTTGGGGGCGGTGGCTTTGCCGGGTGAGGGACCAATGCGTTGGGAGGACGCACGGTCGAGGGTTGGTGAAAGTGGTGCAGTGGGCGCGGGACGGAAGGGCTGTGGGGAGAGTGCGGGAGGTTGAGGAGGGAGGGTCTGTTTCTTGGACGGGGGAGGTGGTGGTGGGCGCTGAGAAATGAATAAGTAAATGAATTGAGATGGGGACACTCCGATCACTTACGGGATTCTGGTATGCCGCCGGGGCAGATGGCGGGGACGGGACGACTTTCTCGGCAGCGTGGCCCATCTTATCCCACACATCTCCACCACCTTCTTGGTAAAACTTGACTATCTCCATCACAGCCTGTGGGTTCTTCTCCTGCTCGCTCCGCGAAATACCACTTTCCTGCAAAAGCTGCTGCCACTCTTTCGGCAGCCCGGTAAATTCGCCAGTGCTCGAATTGAAACCAACATGGGTTAAATGCACCGGGTCGTACGGTGTACTGATTTCAGGTCTCTTCTGGGGTTGCAAGAAATCGGGAATAATATTGAACAGGCCCTTCTTGCCCTTGGATGTTGTCCCTGCGCGCGAACGAGTAGCTGGCGGCTCATGCTGCGGGATGATATCGATGCCGTACGAATCCAGGCTATTCTGCTCGATCGGCGAAAACGGCGAGGCGGAGGCGACGGGCTGGCCGAACATGTCCATATCAGTCAACGTCGCAGTGTTCGCACGGGAGGGCCTCGGCGGCGGGAGGTGGCCCTGGAAGCCGCCACCCATGGCAGCACTCATCGGGGGTGGAGGCAATGGGTTCGCAGCAAACGGATCGATATGCGGCTGGCTTCGGCTGCGGGGCCGTGCCTTTGTCAGCATCGAGTTGCGAGGTTGCGGTTGCGTTGGCGTCTTGGAGCGCGGACTGGCGGGTGGGATGAGCTCCTCAAAGTTGGGGGTCCAAGAGGCGGCTGCTGCTGCGTGTGTCGACGCATCGTTGAGCAGATCGGCGTACTCCTGGATGCTCTCACGGGTAGGGCGGTGATACTCGACGGTTACTGTCGCGCGAGACTGGCGGCGCGACGAGGAGGTGGACTGAGAGGCTGACGAAGAGGCTATTGCCGATGTCGGGGGCGGGGTCGTCGACGTCGAGGACATGGGGATGGCGCCGTTGTACTGGTGGGGGTGTCTTATGGAGCGACGTGTGGACGCCATGGTCGATGTGTTCGACGACGAGGAGAACTTGAAGATGTACTTTGTCTTGGGTGACAAGGAGACAACCTGATTTGGCGGAGTTGGCGGAGTTGTACTGATAGGCTTAGTCAGCACACTGAGCATATTGGGATCGATAAGAACAGCAACAGTGAACAGAGTGAGGAATAGTGAATCCTTTCAAAAGTTTAGTTTCCTGTTTCTTTATCCTTTTATACCGGGCTATAAGATTCATTTATTGTCTCCCGTAATATATATCAAACCAGTATCAATCCTGCACTGACGTCGAACCCTCTAATTGTAATTTCCACGACATCCTGTCCCTTCGCCGAACTGCAACCCCTGCCACTCCCCCGACATCACCTCACTCATTGCCCCTCCTTTCAAATCAAGAATCCGCAACCAACTCCCGTTCCCATGATTGAATCCGCTCACATGCTTGAAAAACGCCCCCACCGCGAGGCCTAAACGTGTATGTGCTAGGAAACTATTCGGCGATTAACCTGCGAGTCCCGCGTCTGCATGAGGAAAAAAGAAGTTGTTTCAGCGAGTAAGAACGGCTTGCATCTCTAGAAGGCGAAATCCCGCGGGTTCGAGGTGCGCCGAGGGTCAGTGTCGGTTTCACGTGGATTTAGGTTTGCTGCTGGAGAAGTATTGTTCTTTTAATTAAAGAAAATCTAAGGGGGCTCTCTCCTAAGAACTCTGAATCTCTCCACAGGCGTTCCACTCCTCTCCCACCCACTTCTTTATGTATATCCAACCTCCTCCACCCTGAATCCGGATCATCCACATTATCCCTATCTCACCCCTTCAGATTCAAACTTGGACCCACTCCTAAATTAAATTCATATAATTAACTTTGATTTCAAAACCTGAGCCCACCCGTATACGGTGGCGACGGGACAATAAAATATCCTGCCGGCAAGGATTAGGATGTGCCGCAGTACGCAGATTCCTCGACTTAAATAGCACTATGTTCTCCACTTAACAATATCATAAGCTTTAGGCTGTACGGTATACGATTGCCGAGTGCCAGGGTTACTCCTGTCTCGAGCACAGCCGTTTTATCCACCCCTTCGAATCGCCAGGGTAAAAGCCTGTATATTTATGCTTTGTTATTATAAATGAATAATATGCTATTTAATGACCCAGACAGTTCGTAAACGTACACTATCTTCGTCGATGACATTCATAACCAAGCACTCACAAACACTTCCTCTGGCGGACATCTCTCCCTTTAGTGTCCCGGCAACCCAGGCTGTATATTTAAACTTTTCGAATACCCCATTCTCCAGCATTGATAATTCTTAATTCGTTACGTCCTCTTCAAAAAGTCTATCTTACACCTCCTCCCACCTAAATTCCTGGGAGAACCCCTATATACACCCCTTCCTCATCTCCACCCCCACACGGGGTCTCGATCTCTTCCTCATTGACCCTTCCCATCCAATCCCAAATTTAAGAAACCTCTCTACCAATGCAGCTACTTCTAGTAGATTTCAGCTCAAGGATTTCAAAGTAGAAGGGCACCGGAAATGATCATCGGAAATAAGTACCATCCTCACTTCTTTCCTGCTTTCCTCTGAAAATGTCCCTCAAAAGGTTCCCAAGAATAATAAATGAGAAGAATAATGCAAATTATGGAGCATATATTACAGTGGGCGTCGTTAGGAAGTATTTTTATTATGAGGGGAAGACGCGGGTGTCGGAAATATGGATCTTCCTGACTTCCTTTTGTAAATGGTTCTCAAAATCTAGACAATACACTGAGCCCATAAATCGAGAAAGAAGAGCTATTGGTACTGGACCAACCCCTCATTGGAATTAAGTAGCCCCCACCACTACAGTGCAATTCCTCCAAATTCCGTTTCTTATATACGGCGAAGATAGCTCCTACTGCGAGATTTTGAAATACGGGGCACACAGAGTGCCCTGGAAGAGAAGTTCTACTTTACCTTGACACTGACTTGATCAGTGATCATGGTAGCTGTTCATCATTTTCATCGACAGATTATTTCAAAATTGTCCAAGAGAGTTAATGAGGGGTGGAAATATCCTCCTTTTTATCTGAGTTCTGGGACGAACGTTGAACGTCTCTTGGATTGAGGCTTGAATCTTACTGGAAGTCTCTAGAAATTTTAGTAATTGTTCTTTGTTCGAAGTCTAGATTGATGCTACTAAAATTCTCCTCAAACATTGAATTCAAGGAGCACATATTGGAAGACTTTCATGTAAGGTGGGAGGAATAACATCGGTTATTCAAATAATTACGATCATGTGGCACTGAGCAATGTGTGGAAATACAGCTCTTGCAACAAAGACTTACTATGCTGAAAGAAAATGTTGGTGGATGAGTTTTTTTCCAGAGGACGGTGTATCCCTCCAATATGGACTCAGGTGAGTTAATACAATCGGACTTGACTGAAATGATCTTTGATGTTATTATGAATGCTCACCAATGTGGACATAACCACGCATACAAAAATACCTCAAGTATCACTCCCCAAACTTTTGGTAATCCACGCACCTCCAATTAACCAATTCATTGGCCTCAACACGTTCCTTGCTCCGCGTCCTAAACACAACCAAGACCGAAAGCACATCGGACCGAATGCGGTAGCAGCCTATATTCCACACACTTGAGTGTGTAATGTGGTTGATTAAATCCAGGAACGCCGTGCGCCGTGCCCTAGAAGAGAATTCGAAGCTTCTAACGCTGTAAAATCACCCAGCTGCTCACCCATCGACATGACTACACAGTCATTCAGAAATTACAACACTCACAATTAAATCTCAATCTTGCCAATCTCATCTCAAGTGCCTCTCATCTCTTGATACGACTATATATATGCCATCATGCGCCTTCTCAGCTCAATTATTAGGACATAACGTCGCTCTACCACTGGTATTCTGATTCTCCGAAATCCGCAAACGGATCGCGAAACGTGGGAGTAGATAAAATAGAACATGCCGTTATACGGTGGCTCGATCAAAATGTACGAGTCGGTGGATCGGTATGCAACCGAACTTAGAATCCAGCACAAAGGGTAGATCTGGGTGGACGCCCGTGTTCAGGGATAAGGTCAAGAATTTTCGTTTACGTGTTTTTGGAAGCTATAGGTATGCAACTTTATCCGTGAGTACAGTGGACCATGGTTAGATGGGTGGACGATTGCCGAAGCGTCCGGTTTGCCAGTCGACCCGCTCTGCAAATAGCAACGTAGATGAGTTAAGATGGTCCATCGTGCAGTTCATTTACTCTAGTCTCTGAACCTAGAGTATCGGAACTTGGGAAGTCTTGTGCCATGGTGTATTCTTTTAAAGTGTGTGATTCGGGTAGGCAGAGAGTCTGAGTATTACAGATTTAGGTCTTATGCTCTTGGGCGACCTTGATTTTACAAGAGTGACTCTTCTAGTACATCCCACCCGTCGCCCTCAATGTACGATCGCGAGGGCTTGTCTCCCAAATTACTTTGTAACGCTCCGAATACTCGCAGACAGGCAATATAGATCAACCTCAGCGGCATAATCATGACAGCTAATAAGTCTCAAACTGTAAAGGTTTTGCCCTGACCGAAGTATTCCACCGCCAACAAAGAAGCTGATCGTCTGTTCATCGACTTGAACAGCGAGTGATGACGTCGTGAGCCTGGACATGAAGATGGCTCCCGTAGATAAATGGTGAGATGGGCTTCACCTCCGCCACTGACGGGATCTATCAGAGAAGATGTGTACCAGGAGAAAATATTGTCGCATGGGAAGAAATCATGAAAGAGATTAACCTTCGACGCTTCATCGTAATATCTCTGACGCGAGTTAGAAAACAGCTGCGCATGGGAATACCTAAAGAAAAGCAAATAAACGTACAACTACAGACCAAATAATCATGGTCGATTCGAAGTATTTCCCCCTTTCTCAACAAGACAACGACATCCCTAACCTCCCCTAACCTCCTCCCGCATCATCCTCGAGGCCCGCTCCACTTTTATCATCCCCTTTCCTTCGCCACCACACAGACTCCTATTTACCAAGCCCAAAAGAACGATATAACGGCATCCCTTCGGTCGCCCCTGGTTCCCATAGACCCACGAAGAAAGGAAGGCACACGTTACTGTCTGCCAACAAACAAATAATTAAGAGCTCCCGGATCTCACCCTCTGTCACGCGTCGCGTCGTCACATCACCCCTAAATGACTACTACTTACCATAGCCGGTCCATGAGGAGACCGTGAGGCTGAGTGGAGTCTTTTCTTTTTTTCTAGTATTTCGAAAGAGGGCGAGCCAGAGCTGTTCCTTTCCCAACCAGAAAATGACGATAGTGTCTTGTGAGAATTTTTTCATATTTTATGTTGGGTAGATTTCTTCAACCGACAACCAAACAGGTCATGTCCGACATCGCGATTCGCAGTACACAAGCATGATCTGCTTTCTTTGACAGTGGCTTGTGCACCTCATGTAGCGGTTTATCTGTAGGGTGTGAAAGAAAGAGAAAAACTATGGTGGGAAAAAAACCTTTAAGCCAGCCGAACTTATTGACAAAAGTCAAAAGAAGGGCCTGACCGGGAATTGAACCCGGGACCACTCCCAATCTTGGTTATAAATAACCGGGCAAACCCGAAGGGAGTATCATACTACTAGACCATCAGGCCTTAAAATGCTGCTCCATAGCTAACATTCATCACGAGGTCGCCTATGTGGAATACGACTTCCCTGGTGACTATTCTTACCAAAGGCCCAATAAATTTATATTTAAAACGAGGACTAAATGTTCAATATTATCTTAAGCGCCAATTTCATTGCCTTTTTGTATTAGAATTTTTTTTTTTGCGAACCGACTTTGCATCACCACCCTGGGATTTTAACATTGATTTGAATGGTCCCACTAATACGAAGAACTGCAAGGTGCGGACAAATTTCGCGCAAGTTTTTTTTTTAGACCATGCGACATGCCAAACTCCACATCTTTGGATATGAGCCGCGTTATAACTGGGGCGAGGAGATGGAATTCCTCTGAGGGTGCTGGGAGACAGAAGAGTGATATTTCATATAAGTGATCGTTCCGATGCAGCAAGAAATGGCTAGGGGCCATGAGGTGTCCATCATGCCCCATAGCGGACTCATGCCTCCAAAGAAGGAAGTTGGAGTATTTCAACAAGAGTGGGAGAAGAAACCGCTTTACATGAACTGAACAGAGAGGAATCTCGCAGCTCTGGTAATGAAAATGGTTCATCTAAGACAGTACATGGCGAACCAGGCACCGTTTCTCCATAGGTTATGCAGAGATATTGAAGTTTAGGTAGTTGTGTAAGTAATTGTGCAGTGACCTTAGATCCAAGCCGATTCCACCCATCCAAACTTTAACACAGAAAATCTTTGATTTCTGCAGACTTATCCTGGCTCATACATGGACCTTCTGCAAACCGTTTGCGACCAGTCTTCCAGCCAGCATATCCCAGCCCCCTATCCCTTCAAGTTCGTCGGATTTAAACACACCGCATAGCAGAGAAGTGGCTGAGATATAGCTCTTCTAATAACGGAACTATCCTTAGCCCCCGAATGCGATGGATCTCTCCTTTTAGTTGTCGTAAGATTTATATGTGAGAACACCGTTTGTAAAATGGTTTTGGGTAGATGTAAACATTCATGGTCGCCCCCATGATGCTTTGAAGGCAAATGTGAGACGTTACCTTTCTTTGATCAGGCGTATCCCTTTCCATGAATTGGTTTCCCTAGTAGCCTCATCCCGGGGAGACTTGTTAAACTGTTCCATAGTCAATAAAAGCAATACCGTACTCTTAAAGATTGTGGGATTGCGCTAGAGTACAACAGTCAGCCGCTCTCACAATGCAACGGCCCTGCAAATGCGGGGGCATTGCGTTGCACGGGAGACCACAAAACTTTTGTGATGGACCGCATTTAATTTACCTCTATACAATTCTTGGGTCTCCTCTCACATCTCTGATTCCCTTTGACCCGATTTTGATGACTTGTAGTAAAAATGTCGCTCACCGTGACGCTCTTATTAAATATGAGAGACTTTCAGGATATTCAATTCAATATTTCTTTTTGGGTCACGTCTTCCATTGGTGGGCAACTAAACCTTGTTCTCTTCGGCCCTCCAAACGGACGGAATATCAGGAAGGTGTTAGCCGTGGACTTCACTTTAGCGGAGGGGATATTTAACAAGTGACCCGAATGAACACACGATGAATAACAGATCTTATAGTATATCTTCAACTGTGACAGCAATCTCTGATATTCTGATACCTCTGGGTGTATCCAAAGGAGTTCTGTCTCTTTCTTGGAGCTCAATGATGCAACAGCTATGGGGAGGATTTAAAGTTTATTCATCTAGAGATACAGCACCCATAAAGCATCGAAGGAAGAGTACTGTCACTCGACATGATTCCCGTTTAAGAGATCTGCCAATGTGACGCATAAGTCCGTCCACTTCTTTTCCCACTATGGCCTTTCTATCTGATAGATGGCATGTATCCGTTGATAGGTGCATGTCCGAGGATCCTCAAATATGTTAAAACCTGACACTTCTTCCAAACTTTACTGACTGGTACTGTGACTGATTGTCCCCCGACGTTCAGGTACCCGGTAGACAAGAAACTATGGGCTACCTGAAGAGATTACTAGTGGGATGGCTTTCGGTTAAAGTTACTAACGGGGCGGTATGGCTATTTAACCCTTCAATCCTTGAGATTTTATTGCTTATTAAGTAATTTATACTCAATTACTCTAGATGTCGATCATCGATGTCGAAAATCACTTTCAGAACTTAGATCAAAGACAAGAGCCACCGCTACTGTTAGCTAACCAATCCGTCCTCCCTCCAGGCTGGTCTGGAAATCCTCAATGTTGGGCGTAAGAAATTCTAACCATTTATGTCCTCTTTATTTTAATTTATGGTATATGATATCAGTGAATGTAGCCAAAGCGATCCCGTCAGCAGGTTTCTGCTGGGTCCGTCATTTGACGATCCCGTCTCAATGACAATTGAAAAATGTGTCTCCTTCTGCGATACCGAAGATTATTTGCTGGCAGGGTTATTTGCTTCTGAATGTCGTACGTAGCAGGCACTTCCTCTACCTAAATCATTATTAGTTGGAATGAGATAATAGGTTGCGCTAATTTCTTTAATCCCTTCACTTGCTTCGAGAACGATGGTGAAGGAGAGTGCGATTTTCCCAGTCCCGTCGATGGGCCAAGTGACTTTGGCGGCAGGCCGTGTCCAGGCAATCCGATTGAATCATGCGGAAATAATGCACCTTTGAGTGCACCCTTCTCTGCACCTTGGTTACTGAATATATTCGTCAAGGGCGAGCTGTGCCAAGAGATCTGGGGAGGTGGTGCGCAACTGGGAAGTGGATCATGGCGATTCGCATATTATTACAAGTGAGAAGTACCATACATATTCAGATCCCAATTTCCCAGTATACCGTAGATGCTCAAACTTATATATTTAGCGATACTGTGGGTGCTCGAGCCCTGCCTCATAATGCTGTTGATCTGCACCCCGGACTCCCAAGAGGCAACTTGACTGTAGCAGCATGTGTGACTGCGTGTCAAGCTTCAGGTAAGTAACTGTGAATCTTACGGAGCTAGCCTATGTTGAAAAAGTGTTCCTCTTTGCTAGGGTTCTTGCTTGCAGGGGTAGAGTTTGGGGATGAATGCTGTAAGTATATTTCTTGTATAGGCAAAGGCCATAACACTCCATATTGTTACCAGATTGTGGAAATGCACTGGAGCATAACAGCCAACCTCTCTCACAATGCAACGGTGTACCCGCAAACGCGGGGGCATTGCGCTGCACGGGAGACCCACAAAACTTTTGTGGTGGACCACATTTAATTTACGTCTATACACTTCCTGGATCTCCTCTCACACCTCTGCTTCCTTTTGATCCTGTCTTCGATGGACTTCAGTAATTTCGTCGTTCTCATGATGACCGCGGGGTTTATTTAATTATTGCTGTATGGGGGATTCCCAATAAACCCTGAATTAAACAATCGCATACTTGTATGTACTTACGCCTCTTGTTGGAAAAATGGCCCACTCCATACTGACATAGCGGTTTTTGGTCGAATGTGATCGCCCTGACAGGTACTTGATATATCCACCGAATAATAGGCGCTTGCGCCAAGGCAACGGAAACAAATTTATCATCGAAGGGATCAATACCAAAACAACATACAGATTCATATAGTTTCTCGCTAAAGGAGATGCAGTGGGATAATCATACAGGATTTTCTGATTCAGGGCTTCGCTTTCCAATCGCGGAAATTGACAATACGACCAAACGTTTTGTTCGTTCCCCAGATTCCTGCGCGAAGGCAAGCTAATTGGACTGCTTGTGAATGATCCACGAAAAGGTTGACATCCGTTCCGTGATTTTGGATATACCATTCGAAGACCTTAGGATCGGCTGCTTCGAACATAACCTTTTCCATAGGAAGCGAGCTAATGATGGTCGATAAGACATCTGAACGAAGGTATTGAACATTTTAGCTTGGTGCAGTTGGCAAAGAGTTGACTTACCAGTTCGCCATGACTTCACGTTTTCTGTGATACCCTCACTCTCAATCATTAGGATATCTGCTCCGGCATCTAAGAGTGTCTTCCCAGCATCCACCAATCCACCAACATCAGAAGTCCCGATACTTTCCAAGTCTGCGGTAGCTGCGTCTCCCCCTGCACCCCACTGGATGCCTAATTCGGGCTTTGCTTTCAGCCCCACATGATGAACCATCTGAACCATATCAGCCCAGTCATGAACCGGCAAGGACAAGAATCCAGCTGAAAGTTCAATAACGTCGAACCCGAGATCCTTGCAGCGTCGGACATAGCGTTCGACATCCCGCACTCGATCGTTGCTCGTTGCCAACACATGCTCAACAAATCCGCCGGTAGAGACGTACACATCATTCTTGTGAGCTATATCGATCATTTCTTGGACGGCTTTGGTGGGCATCAACGTGAAAGCACCGCCAGAGAACTTGAGTCCGTCTACCCACGGTCCAGCGAGTGCCAAAGTATCCGCCAGAACTGCAGGGCCGAATGCTGCATTGTAGTATGGACCTCGAATTTCGGTAATGCCAAGCCCACGTTCAACGCGTGGTTTTGGAGGAAGAGGATTTGAAGCGATGAATCCAAAGCCAGAAAATGACGTTGGAGTAATAGACTGACCATTTGCATGGTGTTGGTTCAGACGAGTGAACCTGGGTGCAAAAGGACGTGTATGGTTGAGAACTGATCGCAGGACGGTTGACATGGTCAGTAGTGCTGAGGAGAGTCCATTTGAGATATGTGGGGTGTCGTTATAACATCGTGCGGTGATTTGGTTCTTACCAGAAGACAGCTGACGTCAAGGTGCAGTCGGATTGGCAAGCGCCGCTAAAGTTATGGCTGGCTTAATGTTGCATTGACTGTATACTGGACCCTATGTTAGGGAATAGCATAGTTCGTGAATAGTTGAGGCGATTCTGAAAAGATTACTGTAGCTGGATGGATCATGAGATAGATCGTCGACTCGAAGAAAGTAGTTAACGTCCGAGTGCAAGAGGGGATTTGTATATTAAGAGGTACGGAGAAACGCCTCATGCCGATGATGACATGGGATAATTACTCCTCTCAAGACTAGGGATGTAAACAGGAACTTCGGACGAAGAGTAGAATGTCAACCTTCTTCAGGGAGGGGTATGTAATATGCGAAGAAGCGACCGAAGGATGTCATTGTTCATTGTCACTCCTTGGAGTTTAGAATTTTTGGATTGAGGGGCTGTAAACAAAATTCGATGTTGCGGTTACTTCCACCATCGCCAACTGGTATGCAAATGCTTCAGGCGCCTCATTGATATACTTAGGTGAATCGGGAAGGTGAATTGACAGTATCCCCAGACCAGGAAGTGATATCTCTACAACGCCGTTTATGGATGGCGTGAATATAAGATGGCAATTCCCTTCAGCTCTCCGCAACTCTGGAAACCTTATAAGTAGTAAATCCGCAATTTATTCGAAGTTATATAGCTTTGACTTGGTCGTAAAAGGGTCGACTTTATCCTCCGTCGTTATACGGCTGTCCCACCTGTGCTGAAATCTCCTGGATGGGCAACTTCTTCAAAGTCGGTGCCATTGACTTTGGAGGTCGATCCCATTTGTGGCGGAAAGAGCGATGCTTTTTTCGAGACAGATTTCTTGTAGTGCGAGAGTTTCAAGCTCCATATCTTTAAAAATTGCTCTGTGGGTTAGGAAGTTGACCCTGGTCTTCGATACCTGTAATGCCTTGATAATAATTTACGGTAGATTTGACTCCCGAGTTCTACAATAACAGTGTGCGCGCATTGCATGTTGCCATACTTCTGGGTAAAGCATCACCGTGGGTGGCAACATTTTCGAATGCTTGGTCCACATTGGCATGATCTACAATAGTCTCAAACGAGGATTCACTATTAGCGACTCGGTGAATAATTCAGGAGTGGCCGGCGATATACCACCACCTTTTGCAGATGCGAAGCAATAGGAGTGGGGTATTCTCGGGATGGATGGCCAGCAGATCTTTTGCAAGATATCCTATTTTAGTGGGATATCCGGCAAGCAGTGAATGAGCTTTCAGTTAGCAGTTCGGAGGGCGGATAATGGATGTTGGAATGGAGGGTGTGTATCGAGGGTATTAGAGAATTGGGCCTCCTGTGTATTCTGAACCTCCAGGTTATTAGAAATAAAGCCTAGTGTCTTTCATTTCCATAGATTTTAATTTAGTTGATCGAGAACTTGTATAATGTATTTCTCTAATTAGGAAACCTAGATTAGATCGACCGACCTTCCCAGGAGGCCTGGAAGGGCTTTAGCGCCCGCCTACTGTCACACCGTTCTCAACTTTCCCCTGGAGATTTCGATAGGGGAGCACAGTGCTGTTATTCGGGTTATATTACTTTTCTGGACTTTTTTTTTTTTAAATATTCCTGATTAGATTCGTATCCTTGTTGACACTATCCTCGGTGTTCTTCGTGAGGCGTAACTCGCCTCGCCTCATACGAGCCGTACGTATGATTCAACTGAAGAAAGGGGTTGTTTGAGGTGTGTATGTTATATTTTGGATAGTTTTATAGAGTTAAATCGCCAGGTCCTTCTCCCATCACCTGAGGCCTAGTGCCTTGCTCTTTTGGAGCAGACATATTCCTCCATAAAATTGGAAGTGCTGGCTCAACTCCACTGAAATGACGGCCCAATCTCACTGTCACTTCTTCTGGGAAGTGACCTGTCAACATTAAAACCCCTTTTAACACCATATAGCAGGATGATGCCTTTCTACCTTGGAAGATCTTCAGCGAACAACCTTTAGGTGCTACCAACACCGCAGATACGGTCCTCTTCACATTTTTGGGACATGAACCTTAGTACGCTCGACGCAGGGTTTGAGCTTTGGAGTGTTAATCGAGGCGCTCTTGCACTCCTGGGGAGTCTCCCAGCTATCTAAAGTTTTCTCAGAAGATTTGAAGTAGGAAAAATCGGATACCTTTCTCTCATCTTAACCTGGTAAAGTATTGACTGAAAGGCCAACAAGAAAATACGCCCTGGAGCTCTTTCGAACGCACCTCTCTTATCCAAGGTAGTGTGATGTCACTCTGCGTTCTTAAAGGGCTGATACGCCCGAAGAGGGCCATACAACCTCAGTTGAGGTAAAATAAAGTCTTGTGGGTATATCTGTGTATGAACCCCCCCTCCTCTTGGAAACAGCCCCAACATGCACAACGCGCAAGAGCTGGCTATCCTCAAGGAGGCCCTTCAGGACTGTGAGTCCGAAATAAGAT
>Ga0157379_10000660_pt1 | contig 27923 bp, 21 predicted proteins | sample S25metaG_FD_121802 | JGI IMG/M metagenome (GOLD analysis project Ga0157379, IMG submission 121802) | Switchgrass rhizosphere microbial communities from Kellogg Biological Station, Michigan, USA - S2-5 metaG | ecosystem: Host-associated > Plants > Roots > Rhizosphere > Soil | place: USA... | reverse complement strand
GCGCCTGACGCGGAACACGCTCGTGGTCTGTGCCGCGTGCTACCTGGTGATCGAGCTCGGCGGCGTGCAGTCGATCGTACTGGCGTTTCCGGAAACCCTTCTCGGGGTCATCGCGCTCGAGGTGCTGATCGGCAAATGGCGCGGCCTGCGCCTGCTGGAATACGTGCGCTTCGGCGATCTGGCGCGCCGCGCGCGCGCGGTGCCGTGAGCCTCGTGGCCCGCGTGCGCGCGGCCGCCCGCGCGCTGTCGCTCTGGGTGCGGCACCTGCGGCGCGACGCGCTGGGGATGAACCGGCGGAACGTGTCGTTCCTGGCGCCGTACAACCCGCGACCGTTGTTCGCGCTTGTGGACCACAAGCCGTCCGCCAAGGAGCGCCTGGTGCGGCACGGCATTCCCGTGCCCGCCAGCTACGCCGAGCTGGCGCGCGCCTTCGACCTGCGCCGCCTCGCGGAGACCGTAGCGCCGTACCCCGACTTCGTCGTCAAGCCGGCGCGCGGTTCCGGCGGCGGCGGCGTGCTGGTGATCGCTGGACGCGACGGCGAGCAGTTCGTGAAGGCGAGCGGTGAACGCCTGACGCTGCGCGACCTGGAGGATCACTGCGCCGAGATCCTCGGCGGCGCCTACGCGCGGCGCCAACACAGCGATCACGCGCTGATCGAGTACCGCGTCCAGGCCGACTCGGTGCTCGGCGGCATCAGCTATCGCGGCGTGCCCGACGTGCGCGTGCTGGTGTTTCGCGGTGTCCCGGTGCAGGCGATGCTGCGCCTGCCGACGCGCGCCTCGGACGGCCGCGCGAATCTCCACATGGGCGGCATGGGCGTGGGGATCGACCTCACGAGCGGCGCGACGGTGCACGCGGTGCTCGGCGGGCTGCCGGTCGCGACCCATCCGGATCTCGGCTGCGCCGTGCTGGGTGTGCGCGTGCCGCACTGGGAGACCCTGCTGAAGATCGCGGCGCGCTGCTTCGATGCGGTGCCGCTCGGTTTTCTCGGCGTCGATCTGGTGCTCGACGCCGAGCTCGGTCCGCTCGTCCTCGAGCTGAACGGACGTCCGGGCCTCACGATCCAGCTGGCGAACGGCCGTGGACTGCGCCGCCGCATGGAGGAGGTGGAGCGCCGCGACGTGCGCGGGCTCAGTGTCGCGGAGCGGATCGCGCTCGGCCGCGCGCTCGCCGGCTCGTGACTCACGCGGAGCGGATGCTCTGCCAGCCGTGCTCGCCCATCACGAAGCGGTTCAACCGGCCCGACGAGCGAGCCTCCAGCCGTCCACCCGGCTCGGCCGCGTCGTAGTCGACGTCGCCGGGGTAGAGCACGGTCATACGCCCCGCGACGTCGACCGTCTTCGGCAGGATCGGGGTCACCACCCGGGTGGCGGCGTCGGCGAGGATGTCGCGCACCGTCCCGAGGGCATCGAGATCCTCCAATGTCCGCACCGTGGGTGGCGCCAGGACGATGCGCCCGGCGCGGGACTCATCGAGCGCGGCGCGTGGCGCGAGCCAGGCCGTGGCGACGGTCTCGCGCTCGTCGTGCAGCGGCTCCTGGCCAGGGGGAACGCGGGCGACGAAGAAGCGCGCGTCGTAGCGCCGCGGCGCCGTCACGGGCGTGATCCAGCGGCTCCAGTAACGCAGGGTCTCGGTGGCGAGCGTGAGGCGCTCGCCGGACACGATCGCCTCGAACGACACGGTGTGGGCGAGCAGCGCGGCGCGGTGGCCGTGGAAGCGGGCGTGCAGGGAAGGGTCGGTGAGGGCTAGCGGGACGCCGTCACGGTGGGCGAGCAGGATGCCCGTCTCCTCGAAGAGCTCACGGATCGCCGCCACCCAGAAGGCGAGCGCCGAAGCTCCGCCGAGGTCTTCACCGAGACACTTCGCCGCGATGTCTCCCGTCACATCCGGTGACGCGCTCTGCAAGGCGACCGCGCTATCGGCCGCATCGACGACGCCACCGGGAAAGACGTGCGCGCCGCCGAAGGCCCGGCTCTGGGCGTGGCGCTGCACCAGGAGCACCTCGCTTGTGACTCCAGCGTCACGCAGGAGGACCACGGTGGCGGAATCGATGGGACGAGAGTCGGTCATGGGCCAATGACAGTCGAAGACCCGCTGCGCGCTGTCAAGGCGCAGCCCGATGCGCGCCAGTTCTACGATTTTGCTTGACAGTCCGCACTCGGACTCACTACCGTTGCCCCCGGAAGCGTGGCCCAGTTCCCCCGGGAGTTGCCGTCACCGTCCCCATGTATCACGGGAGGCGGGTGCCACCCGGGCTCTCGATCGATTGAGGAGGAAGTCATGAGATCATTCGTTCGTCTGGCCCTGTGTGTCGGCGTCTTCGCCCTGCTCACCGCTGCGCCACAGCGCGCGCACGCGGTGTGCTCTTCGTCCGGGACCGTCTCCAACGTCGCCGACTGCGTGCCGGTCGGAAAGGGCTCGCAGGATTGCCACGTCGAGTGGGCGATCACGCCGCAGCCTCCGAACGATCCGAAGACGGGCTTCCCGACCGGGAAGATCACGTGCACCGACAACGATCCGGCGTGTGATGCCGATACGACGCCCGGTCAATGCACGTTCCTCGTCGGCACCTGCCTGAACGTGACCGATGGTCGGTTCACGTGCTCGCCGACGCAGGCTGCGAGCTATGATCTCAAGAAGCCGAGCGACAAGGACGCGGCCAAACCGCACAAGGATCCATTCGCCCGCTCCAACCGGCGCGCGCTCGACCTTGGTCTCGGCGCGCTCATCCCGACCGGCACGGGGAACGTCTGCACGTCGCAGAATCCGTTCGTCGTGAAGCTCAAGAAGAACGGCACGGTGAAAGGCAAGGGGAAGATCGTCCTCAAGGTCACCGACGCGCAGCCGAAGACGGATTCGGATGCCCTCAAGTTCACCTGCCTTCCGAATCCCAACATCGCGACGACCGTCTGCGCGTCGGCGCGGCAGATCACCTCGGCATCGGAGCTGATCGGTGGACCGCTGGCGATGGGCCAGGTCGGCGACTACCTCATCGAGAACGACAAGGCGCGCTTCATCGTCCGCGACCTCGGCCGTGAGTTCAGCTTCCTGCTCACCTACGGCGGACACGTGATCGACGCCGACGTGCAGCAGAAGCTCGGCCCGACGACCCTGAGCCCGCCGTATCCGCCGGGCCGCGATTCGTTCCAGGCGCTCACGCCGCTCATCAACATCTCGTCGACCGACAATCCGACCGCGATCACCGTCGTCAACGACGGCACCGCGGGCGGGCCAGCGATCGTACGCACCACCGGTCCCGAGGACCTCTTCGATCCGATCGATCCGCGCGTCGCGATCAAGCAGTTCTCGACGTCGCTCTCCGTGCCGCCGTCGGCGATCGACAACAACATCCCGGTCACGGTGCAGACGGACTACACCCTCAAGTGCGGCGACGATTTCCTCGAGATGAACACCACGATCAACAACACGGGTGGCTCCGATCTCGACCTGTACATCGGCGACTACGCGAACGGCAGCGGTCAGCTCGAGACCGTGGGTCCTGGTGTCGGCTTCGGTACCGCCGCGATCCGCCTCGGCGATGGCAACACCATGCCCGCGTCCGACGGCACGCCGATGCCGTACGACTACCTGGGGTGGTTTGGCTTCGGCGACTCGGATGGGCGGTCGTACGCGTTGATCCCGCAGACGAGCCACGGGACGAGCTCGTTCGAGTCCTCTGGTGTCACCGTGCCGATCTACGGACAGAATCTGGTCGGCCTCCTGCTCGCGCCCGACAACAACAAGCCGCCCGGATTCCTGCACGTCACGGCCGGCGGCTCGAACTCCTTCAAGCGCTGGTTCTCCGTCAGCACCGACGGCATGGGTGGCGTCCTCGACGACCGCGCCACGCTCGCGGCGCGCGGCGATATAACGGCCTTTTCGAGCGGCTGGGTTCAGGGAGTGGTGACGGTTGCGGGGCAGCCGATCGACGGCGCCCGCGTCACGATCCTGCGACAGTCGAGCAGCAACTTCAGCCTGCCGGTCGGCCTCCTCGAGACGTTCGAGACGCACGACGGCGGGTTCTTCCAGGGGCAGCTGCCGTCCGGCCAGTACCTGGCGGAGGTGAAAGTTCCTGGCCATCTCTACGAGGGCGGCGGCAGCAACCCGATGCAGAAGCCGATCAACGTCGGCCACGCGACGACCGTCGTCAACTTCGACGTGCCCGCGACCGGCTACGTGCAGGTCCTCGCGAAGGACGGCGTCAGCAATCTACCGATCCCGTCGAAGGTCTCGATCGTGGGTCTCGAGGCGGCGGCGGATCCGGGTATCATCGAGAGTGCGACCCTCGCCACGCTGAGCGGCAACCAGTTCGGCTACGACGCGCATGAGAAGGTCGTGATCTACGGCCTGCCGCAGGTGCATTTCATCGACATGACCGGCGACAGCGGCGTCTTCGCGCTGCAGCCGGGGAGCTACCAGATCGTCACGTCGCACGGACCGCGGTACTCCGTCGACAAGCAAATGCTGACCGTCGTGCCGGGAAGCCCCGGATCGCCGCAGGTCGTGAACGCCACGGTCGTGCCAGTCGTGACGACGACCGGTTACGTCTCGGGTGACTTCCACGTGCATCTGATCAACAGCCCCGATTCGGTCGTGAGCAAGCGCGAGCGCATCGTCACCATGCTGGCCGAGGGCGTCGATCTGTTTACCGCGAGCGATCACGACTACGTTACAGACCTCAGCGCCGACGTCTCCGCACTCGGCGCAACGGCGAACATCAAGGCGGCGATCAGCCAGGAGATCACCTACTTCGACAGCGGCCACTTCGGGGCCTACCCGTTCGATCCGGCGAATCTCCCCGATCCGACCAGCCACACCGGCGGGGCTCTCGACTGGGGCGATGCTACCGCTACCGTCGGCGCCGGCTATCCCTCGGACAACAGCTACGATCTGAGCCCGAACGACATGGCACTCCTCGCCAAGGGGCCGCCCTTCAATGCCATCGTCGTCCAGGCGAACCACTTCAACAGCGGCACGTTGGGCTACCTGCGAATCCACGGCATCGACACCACGGTCGTGCCACCGCAGTCGAGCGTGAATCCGAACCAGATCCGCCTCGACCCCGCGCTCACCAACACCTGGGCGGACGAGCTCACCGCGCTCGAGCTGTGGATCGAGAACAGCCGGTCACAGTCGGCGCTGGCGCTGGGCGAGAACCTCGGCGACTGGTTCAACCTGCTCAACAACTGGAGCTCGGTTGCGGGACACGACAAGCTCCGCAAGACCGCCACGTTCGACTCGGACACGCACTCGACGACGATCGTCCAGGCCGGTGGCCCGCGCAACATGATCGCCGACAACTCGGCGTCGCCGGGCGTCATCGATCCGGCGGTCGTCGCCAATCACATCAACGAGGGACGTGACATCGGCACGAACGGCCCGTTCGTCACCGTCACCATCACCGGTGATGGCGGCGCCACCGCGACGCATGCCCTGGGCAATCCGCTACTCGTGCCGGCAACCCTCGGCACGGCGACGATCACGGTGGACGTCAAGAGTCCCGATTGGGCCGAGTTCGATCAGGTGCAGATCTTCGTCAACAACGTGCCGACCTGTACGACCACCTCGCCGAACTTCGTCGGCAGCACGAAGAAGGTCTGCACGCCGGTGGCGGACTACACGCTGAACAAGGGTGTCGACTTCACCGTCACCCCGGTACCGGTAAACGGGTCGACCCGTCTCGAGGCGACGATCACGAAGGTGCTGACCGGCGGCAGTCTGCCGGCCGGCGACGCCTGGGTGGTGGTCGTCGTCAAGGGCAGCGACGGTACCTCGAAGCCGCTCTTCCCGATGGCGCCGGTGTCGATCTTCCCGAAGGCATGCAGCGGTGATCCGTGCCATGCATGCACCTCGAACGCGCAATGCACGTTCATCGGCACCTGCACGGTCACGAATCTCACGACCGCCGAGCTGGCGGACGGCAATCTCGGCCAGTGCGGACAGACGAGCCTCGCAATCGCGAATCCGCTGTTCATCGATCGCGACGGCGACGGCCTCTACAAGGGCCTGACGGTCCCCTGAGCTGAGCCTTCCTCGACCTGCCGGGGGCGTTCCCAAGTGGGAACGCCCCCGGTACAATTTCCTCCGATGCTGATGAGGGTTCGCTTCGTGTGGGCGACATGTGCGCTCGTTGCCGCGCTGATCCTCGGCGTCGGTCGCTCCGCCATCGCCGCGCCGCTGTTCAGCCTGGTCGATCGCTCCGCGACGGTCGTTCGCGGAACCGTCGGGCGTGTCGACCGCTACTTCGACGACAAGTTCTTCGTCTTCACGATCGCACCGACGGAGGTCCTGAAGGGCACGGTCGCGGCCGGCGGGGCGGTTCGGCTGGCGCAGGAGCGGGTCTTCGGGACGGAGTCCCCGTACTTCGCGAGCGGCGCGGAGGTCCTGGTGCTTGCCGTGGCGTTGCCGCCGTATTCGTACTATCGACGGGCGCTCCCGGAGGGCTCGTATCTGCAGTGGACGGATCCGAAGGACGCGCCGCGCGACGTCGCCGCGTTGGCGGATCCCGCCGTTGTGGATGCGGTGCGGCGCTATCTCGCTACGGCCCGAGATGTCCCGGCGACGGCGCGCCATCTGGTGACGCTGCTCGGCAGCCCGATGGCGCGCCTGCGCGCGGATGCGCTGATTGCGCTGACCGATCGGCACGACCTGGTCGCGACGCTCGATGCGTCCGCGCTCGAGCCGCTCCGCGCGGTGCTGACGGACGAGCACGTGCCCCTCGCCGAGCGCGCCGGTATGCTGATGGCGCTTGCGCGTGCCGGCGCTCCAGGGATCGCCGCCATCGCGGACAGGCCCGAGATACGCCGCGGACCGCTCCAGGCGGCGGCGCTCGACGCCCTAGTCGTGGTCGGGAAGCCGCCGGACGAGGAGCAGCTGCTCGCCGCCTCGCGCGCGTCCGATCCGGCGCTGCGGATCGCCGCCGTGCGCGGTCTCGCGCCCTCCTCGTCGCGCGCTGCTTTCGACCGCATCGCCGAGATCGTCCGTGGCGACGCCGCGCCGGCGGTACGGGTCGAGGCGCTCCACGCTCTGGGTTCCGCGACCGACCCCCGGGCCGTCGACATCCTCGCTGAGGCGCTGAACAGTCGGGACAAGGAAGAGGTGCAGGCCGCGGCCGACGCACTCATGCGCATCCGCAGCCCCGAGGCGGTGCGTGCGCTCGCCGCGGCTTTGCGTGACGGCAGCTTCGATGCCGAGGCGGCGTCGGCCTTCGCCCTCGGGCAGGTCAATAGACCCGAGTCTATCGCGATTCTGCGCGAGCAGCGCGACGTGCATCCGGACGCCCACGTACGGCGCATCATCAAGCTGGCGCTCGGCGAGCACCTCGAAGAGCACGAGGACGAGTGAGCGGCGCCGGACGGCGCGCCCGATCGGGTCTCACGGCCGTCCTGCGCGTCGGGACGATGCTTGCGTTCGCCGGGATCCTCGTGGTCCCGGCGGCGGAGGCGCATCAACAGGGCGTGAGCGCGTCGGACCTCACAGTGGAAGGCGGACGCGCACGTTACGACCTGACGCTCTCGAGCCATGACCTACAAGAGATCGACGCCGATCGGGACGGCGTCATCTCCGAGGAGGAGGTCATCGCGCAGTACCCGGCGTTGCGACGCCGCCTCGAGCGCGCGATGGTCGTGCAGGCGGGCGACACGCCGTGTCCGCTCACGCTGCAGGACTTCTTCATCGACCCGGTGGGTACCGTGCTCTTCCGCTTCCGGGGTCCATGTCCCGACTCGGCCCCGCTCAAGGTCGCGTTCCAGTTGCTCGTGATGACCGGCGCACCGGGATACGATGTCGCGCGGATCACGTTCCGCGGCACACTCACGCAGCGGATTTTCACACGCGAAGAGACGACGGCCGTGATCGGCGCGGCCGACGAGACCGTGCGCGAGATCGTGCCCCGGTTCCTCGCTCTCGGGATGCGGAGCGCGGCGGCGCGCATGGACCAGGCGCTCCTTCTCACGGCGCTGCTGATGATCGTGCCGCGCTGGCGCCCCGCCGTCGCGATCGTCGCAAGCTACGCGGCGGCGCAAACGGGGGCGCTCGTCTTGAGCGGGCTCGACGTGCTCGCCGTGCCCGTGCGGCTGCTGGAGGCCATGGCCGCGCTCGCGATCGCGTGGGTAGCGCTCGAGAACGCGCTCTTCGATCGGGTCGACGGACGATGGCGTGTTGCCTTGGTGTGCGGCGTGGTGCAGGGGCTTGCCGTCGGCGCGATGCTACGCGCCGCGCCCGCGCCGCCCGCGCTGCGGTGGGCTTCCGTGCTCGCGTTCGCCGCGGCCGTGCTGGCCGCGGACGCCGTCGTGGGCGCCGTCGGCGGCGCCGCGGCGACGATCCTGCGACGCTTGCCGGCACGGCGACCCGCTGTGATCGTCGTGTCCGCCGCTGTCCTCGTCTTCGGGCTGTATTGTTTCGTCACGCGTGCCTTCCTCGCTTGACACCGCGGCGAGGTGCGTGCGACGTGTCGACGGGGAGGACGCGGCATGGGCGGGCGGTTGGGTCGCATCGTGGCCACGAAGACCTACGTCGAGCGTCTCCTCTGGAGCGCGGGCTGCATCCGCGTCGCCGGTGTCGATGAGGTGGGCATGGGCCCGCTTGCGGGACCCGTCGTGGCGGCCGCCGTCGTCTTTGCGCCGGGACGGGCGCTCTCCGGAGTCGCCGATTCCAAGCAGCTCACGCGGCTGGCGCGCGAGCGGATGGCCGAGAAGATCCGTCGGCGCGCGCTCGGCATCGGGGTTGGGCTCGTAGAGCCCGGCGAGATCGATCGCCTCAACATCTATCAGGCGGGCCTGAAGGCGATGCGCCTCGCGGTATGCGCGCTTCCCGTGGAGCCCGACCACGTGGTCGTGGACGCCCGTCACATTCCCGGGCTCGCGATTCCGCAGACCCGCTACGGGCACGGCGACGCGTTCGTCTACTCGATCGCGGCGGCGTCGATCGTCGCCAAGGTGCACCGCGACGAGCTGATGCGTCGCCTCGACACGGAGTACCCGCAGTATGGATTCTGCCGGCACGTCGGCTATGCCACGCGCGAGCACCTGGCGGCCTTGCGGCGTTTCGGGCCGAGCCCGCTTCATCGGCGCTCCTTCGCGCCGTGCAGCGAACCGCCGGTTTCGTAGCCGACGGTCGCACCCTATACTGTCGGTATGAGCGTCGAGATCGTCATGCCGAAACTCAGCGACACCATGGAGGAGGGTACGATCCTCCGATGGCTGAAGCATGTCGGCGATCAGGTGGCGCGCGGGGAGGTGCTGGCGGAGGTCGAGACCGACAAGGCCGACATGGAGCTCGAGGCGGCCACGGCCGGCGTGCTGCAGGAAATCAAGGTCGCTGAAGGGCAGAGTGCGGCGGTCGGCGCCGTGCTCGCGCTCGTCGACGAGCGCGCCAACGGGGCGTCAGCGGCTCCCGCGGCTCCGCCCGCGGAGCAGAGCACGTCCGGCGCACCGCGGGCCGCCGGGAACCGCGCCGGCGAGCCGACGTCGCGCGGCGGGAAGGCGCCAGCACGGCCGGCGCCATCCGGAAAGGGGGCCGCGAAGGCGACGCCGGCCGCGCGGCAGCTGGCGAGCGAGCGGGGCGTGGACCTCAGCGCGCTTCACGGAACCGGACCGGGCGGACGCATCGTCAGCAACGACGTTGCGCAAGCGGATGCCGGGGGGCGGCCCGCGGGTCCCGAGCCGACGCTCGACGAGGAGCCGAGACAGGAGTCGGCGCCCGGCGTCGTCGCCGGCCGGCAGGAGCTGTCGCGCATGCGGCAGTCGATCGCGCGCCGCATGAGCGAGGCGTTCCGGGACATTCCGCACTTCTACGTGACGGCCGAGATCGACATGGCCGAGGCGGCACGGCTGAAGGACGCGCTCGCGAAGAACGAGGTCTTCGTCACCTCCGTCACCTACACGCACATGGTGCTGAAGGCGACGGCGTTGGCGTTGAGGCACCACCCGCGCCTGAACGCGTCGTATGTCGACGGCGCGATCGAGATGAAGGGCGAGATCAATCTCGGCATGGCGGTGGCGGTCGAGGACGGCCTGATCGTGCCGGTGCTGCGCGCCGCCGACGCACGGCCCCTCGACGAGATCGCATCCGAGGCGCGGCGTCTCGTGGAGCAAGCGCGGCGCGGACGCTTCGCGAAGGAGGATCTCTCCGGCGGCACCTTCACCGTCAGCAACATGGGCATGCTCGACGTCGAGGAGTTCGCCGCCGTGATCAACCCGCCGCAAGCGGCCATTCTCGCCGTCGGCGCCGTGAAGGAGCGGGCGGTGGTGCGCGACGGCGCGATCGTCGCCCGCCCCACCATGCGCGTCACCGTGTCGTGCGACCACCGCATCATCGACGGCGTCGTCGCCGGACGCTTCCTCGAGGAGCTGAAGCGCCTGCTCGAAAATCCGATCGTGCTGGTGGTGCAGGGGTGACGCTGGCGCGGCCCGCCGCGGCGCCTCGCGGGTTGCAGCTGGAGCGGCTCGGCCGGCGCTCGTACGGCGAAACACTGGCGCTGCAGACGCGGCGCCGCGACGCCGTCCTCGCGGGGGCATCTGATTGTCTGCTCCTGGTCGAGCATCCGCCGGTGATCACGATCGGGCGGGGCGGGGACGAGCGCCACGTGCTGCAGGCGAGCGCACCGGTGGTGCGAGTGAATCGCGGCGGCGACGTCACCTATCACGGGCCGGGCCAGCTGGTCGGCTATCCGATCCTCGACCTCGACCGGCACGGCCGCGACATCCACCGCTACCTGCGCACACTCGAGGCGATGCTGATCGACGTGGCCGGGCGCTTCGGGATCGGCGCGGGCCGACGCGAGGGCCGTACCGGCGTGTGGGTGGGGAACGACAAGCTCGCCGCCATCGGCATCGGCGTCCGCCGTTGGGTCACGATGCACGGCTTCGCCATCAACGTCGACGACCTGCGGCCGGCGTTTCGCGCCATCGTCCCATGCGGGCTCGCCGACAGCGGCGTCACGTCGATCCGGGAAGCGGGCGGACGGCCGGTCGCGCGCGCGGTGGTCGAGGCGGCGGTGTGCGAGGCATTTTGCGCGCACTTCGGCTACGATGCCGTCGTGGAGCCAGACGCATGATCGCCCGGCGGCATCCCGAGTGGATCCGGGCACGGGCGCCGTTCGGCGCGGCGGTGGCGCAGACGCGCGCGATCGTGCGCGAGCATCGGCTGCACACGGTGTGCGAGGAAGCGCAGTGTCCGAACCTTGGCGAGTGCTGGGCGCACGACACCGCGACGTTCATGCTGCTCGGCGACACATGCACGCGCAATTGCCAATTCTGCGCGGTGAGTCACGGCAAGCCGCTCGCGGTGGATGCGGACGAGCCGCGGCGGGTCGCCGAGGCGGTCGGGCGACTCGGCTTGCGCCACGTCGTGGTGACCTCGGTCAACCGTGACGACCTGCCGGACGGCGGCGCGTCACACTTCGCCGAGACGGCTCGCCAGCTGCGCGCCCGGATTCCCGAGTGCACGATCGAGGTGCTGATCCCCGACCTCCAGGGCAACATGGACGCGCTGGCGACGGTCGTGCGGTCGCCGATCGACGTGTTGAATCACAACACCGAGACCGTCCCACGCCTCTACAAGCGGGCGCGACCCGGCGCGACCTACGAGCGCAGCCTCCGCATCCTCGCGGGTGCCAAGGACCTACGGCCGGCCCTGCGCACCAAGACGGGCCTGATGCTCGGCCTCGGCGAGGAGCCCGACGAAGTACGCGCGGTATTGCGCGATCTGCGCGAGGTGGCGTGCGACGTGCTGACGCTGGGGCAATACCTCCAGCCCAGCCGGGAGGAGCTGCCGGTTGCGCGCTACGTCCCGCCCGAAGAGTTTGCGGCGCTCGGCGACGAGGCCAGAGCCATGGGATTCGCCTACGTCGAGTCCGGACCCCTCGTCCGCAGCTCGTACCACGCCTGGCGCCACACGGGGCCGGCGGAGGGGTAGGCAGCCGGCGCCCTTCCGGGGAGGCCGCCCCCGCAATCGGTATCGCCTTCGACGTGGCGCAGGCTCTCTACCCAACGATGTAGGGTCTGGGCTGCGAAAAAATTAAGAAAAATCTGCGTACCATATTTGCTTAGGGGGACTCTTTACTCTAGGCTGCGCGTTTCTGGTCGGGTCTAGAGTCCAGAGGGCGCCGTGGGGTCACGGTGCACTACGATTGGTGTGGACGAGGTGAGCGATGCTGAAGTTGTACGATTCCCCCGAATGTCCGTTCTGCCAGAAGACGCGTATCGTCCTGGCCGAGAAGGACCTTTCGTATGAGACCGTTCCGGTCGACCTCCAGGCCGGTGAGCAGAAGCGCCCGGATTTCCTCAAGTTGAACCCGTTCGGGAAGGTTCCCGTCCTCATCGACGACGAGGTGATCGTGTACGACTCCACGATCATCAACGAGTATCTCGAGGACGAGTACCCGCATCCGCAGCTCATGCCGGCCGACTCCGCGGCCCGGGCGCGGGTGCGCACGTTCGAGGACTACGCCGACAACGCCTTCATTCCGCTGACCGGTACGATCATGCGCGAGCTGCGCAAGCCCGAGGCGGAGCGTGACGAGGCGAAGATCGTCCAGTCGCGCGAGCAGATCGCCCGCCAGCTCGCGGTGCTCGATGGCTCACTCGCGGGACGCAACTGGCTCGTCGGCAACTTCTCGCTCGCCGACGTTGCGTTCGCGCCCCGGGTCGTGATCCTGACGGCGCTCGGGGTGACGCTCGATCCGGAGTGGCGCAACGTCGCCTCTTGGATCCAGCGGCTCAACCAGCGCGCCAGCATCCACGATCTCGCCGGGCTCTCCAGCTGGCGTAAGTAGCGCGGCTCGGTTTCCTCAGGTCGGGGGGAGGGCGATCCCCTTCGGCTCCGGCGTCGCGTACTGGTCCTGGTAGATCTGGATGAAGGACACGACGATCGAGAGCAGCACGGGTCCGAGGAAGATGCCGAGGATGCCGTAGGCCTCGACTCCGCCGAGCATGCCGAAGAAGAGGAAGAGCGTCGGCAGGCGGGCGGCGCCGCCGATGACGAGCGGCCGGAGCACGTTGTCGACCGTGCTCACCACGAGCGTCCCGTACACCGCCAGGCAGACGGCCTTGATCGGGAGCCCGGCCACCGCCAGGTAGACCACGCACGGGATCCATACCGCCGCCGAGCCGATCAGCGGCAGCATGGAGAGCATGCCGGACGCGACCCCGAGGAACGCGGCATACGGCACGCCGAGCACCGCGAGGCCGATCCACAGCAGCAGGCCCTGGACGACGGCGGTCACGACCATGCCGCGCATGACCGCGGACAAGGTCTCATAGAGACGCCGGAAGATGGCGTCCTTGTCGATCGGGTCCATCGGGATGAGGCGGCGGAGCGAGGCCACCATGCGGTCGCCGTCGCGGAAGAAGAAGAACAAGGTGAAGAGCATGATCGAGAAGTCGAGCAGGAAGACGGCGACGTTGCGGGCGAACGTCGTCACGTGCGAGCTGATCGTGTCGGCGCTGCGTTGGACGAGCGCGCCCCAGTCCATCTCCCATCCCTGACGCCCGAGCCGCTGTACCAGGCGTCCGACGCGCGAGGCTCGCACCTGCTGGACGCGCTGGTCGAGCTGACCGGAGCGCACCCACTCCGTCAGCTGCTCGTAGAGGCCGACCGACTCGTTGGTGACGACGGTCGAGAGCGACGCCGTCGGCACGACGATGCTGACGGTGACGATCGCCGTCATGGCCGCTGCCGCCACGGTGGTGTTGCCGCGCATCGTCCGCAGCAGGCGGAGGTAGAGCGGATAGAAGACGATGGCGAGCACGGCGGCCCACACGATCGGGCCGAGGAACGGGGTGAAGACCCGGTAGAGCTGGTAGAGCAGGAAGAGGAACATCGCGAAGAAGAACCCTGCGAAGACCTGTTCACGGGCGACGGCGAGGCGGCGCCCCCAACGGTCGCGTCCCGGGCGCGGCGGCACCGGGCCGATCTCGGGCGCCCCGCCGGGAACTACCGCGACCGGTGGCGCGCTCGACCGTGAGGGTGGGATGGCGGCCACGATCGCGCTCAACCGCCCGCGATCGTCATCCGCCGGATTTTCAGCGTGGGGGCCGCGACGCTGCCGCGGAAGACGAGATCGCTGCCGACCATCTCGATGTCACGGAACATGTCGAGCAGGTTGCCGGCGATGGTGATCTCCTCGACCGGATGCGTGATCTCGCCGTGCTCGATCCACATGCCGGCCGCGCCCCGCGAGTAGTCGCCGGTCACCGCGTTCACGCCGAAGCCGATCAGCTCCGTGACGAGAAGGCCGCGATCGACCGACGCGATGATGTCCTCGGGGGCGGTGGTGCCGGCGGCGAGGTAGAAGTTCGTCGGGGCGGCGCTCGGCGAATCGCCGACGGCGCGGGCGGCGTTGCCCGTGGAGGCGGCGTTCATGCGGCGGGCCGAGTAGGTGTCGAACAGGTAGCTGAGGAGCTTGCCGTTCTCGAGGACGACCGTCCGGCGCGTCGCGAGCCCTTCCGCATCGAACGGGCGGGAGCCGTGGCCGCCGGGCATGCGCCCGTCGTCCACCACGGTGACGAGCGGCGAGGCGACGACGTCGCCCTGGCGGCCGAGGAGAAAGGACGTGCCCCGGTACAGGCTCTGGCCGACGACGGCGCCGGCGAGGTGGCGGAGCAGGGACGCGGCGACCTCGGCCTCGAAGACGATCGGCGCCTCCTGCGTGGGGACGCGGCGGGCACCGAGCCGGCGTATGGTGCGCGCTGCGGCGCGGCGGCCGACCTCCGCCGGGTCGTCGAGGCGCGCCAGATGCCGGGCGCGCGCGTACCAGTAATCGCGCTGCATGTGGCCGTCGGCGACCGCGACGGGCTGCACGGCCAGATCGAACGAGGAGCTGCGATAGCCGCCGTCGAAGCCGAGCGTCGAGGCGTAGGCGATCATCGCGCCGCTCTGCGAGAACTCCGCGCCCTCGGAGTTGCTGAGGCGCGGGTCGACGGCGAGCGCGGCCCCTTCCGCGGTACGGGCGCGGGCGAGCGCGTCCTCGGGCGACGGCGCGACGGCGGCGTCGTCGTAGAGATCGAGATCGGGGGCCTCCGTCGCGAGGGCGCTGCGGTCGGGCAGACCGTGCGCGGGGTCGGGTTGCGTCACGCGCGCCAGCGCGACGGTATCGTCCGCGCAGCGGGCCAGGCCGCCGCGCGTGAGATCGGCGGTCGCCGCCAGCGCCGAGCGCTCGCCGACGAAGACGCGCAAGCCGAGCCGCTTCTCGCGGGCGTCCGTCAACTTCTCCACCTCGCCGAGACGGACGCCGGCCGAGAAGGCCGACTGCTGGACCAGCACGGCGTCGGCGGCGGTGGCGCCGGCACGGGTCGCGAAGTCGAGCACCGACTGGAGCGCGGCGCGCAGCTCCTCGGGGCGCAGCGCCCCGGCGACCCGGCTCACGCTTGCGTGCCGCCGACGGTCAGGCCGTCGATGCGGATCGTCGGCAGGCCGACACCGACCGGCACGGACTGCCCGTTCTTGCCGCAGGTGCCGATGCCCTCGTCGAGCGCGAGATCGTGACCGACCAGACTGATGCGGGTAAGGACGTCGGGGCCGTTGCCGATGAGGGTGGCGCCCTTCACCGGGCGCGTCACGGCGCCGTGCTCGATCAGGTAGGCCTCGCTCGCCGAGAAGACGAACTTGCCGCTCGTGATGTCGACCTGGCCGCCGCCGAAGGAGACGGCGTAGAGCCCGCGATCGACGGAGCGGATGATCTCGTCGGGGGTCGACTCGCCGGCCAGCATGAAGGTGTTGGTCATGCGCGGCATCGGGCTGTGGGCATAGCTCTCGCGTCGGCCGTTGCCGGTGGGCGCCATGCCGCTGAGCCGCGCGTTGAGCCGATCCTGCAGGTAGCCGCGCAGGACACCCTTCTCGATGAGCACGGTGCGCGAGGTGGGCGTGCCTTCGTCGTCGACGTTGAGGGAGCCGCGGCGATTGGCGATCGTGCCGTCGTCGACGACGGTGCAGAGCTCGGACGCGACCTTCGTGCCGAGCAGCTTGGAGAACGCCGACGTGCCCTTGCGGTTGAAGTCTCCCTCGAGCCCATGGCCGATAGCCTCGTGCAGGAGGATGCCCGGCCAGCCCGAGCCCAGCACGACCGTCATCTCGCCCGCAGGCGCGTCGACGGCGTCGAGGTTGAGCACGGCCTGGCGCGCGGCCTCGCGTGCGAAGCGCAGGTGCCGGTCGCCCTCGAGCAGGAACGCAAAGGGCTCGCGGCCGCCGCCGCCATACGTGCCCTGCTGCCGTCCGGAGGCGTCCTCGGCGATGCAGGTGATCGAGAGCCGCACGAGGGGCTGTGTGTCGCTCACCAGGGTGCCGTCCGAGGTGACGATCATCACCAGCTTGTGCTCGAAGACGAGCGACGCCATCACGTTCTTGACGCGTGGATCGTGGTGTCGCGCCTCACGATCGATGGCCTCCAAGAGGGCGATGGATTGCGGCAGCGGCGTCTCCGCCGGCGACCCCGGAAGGGTGTAGAGATCCTGCGACGGCCGCGCCGCGCGCAGGGCGACGGCCTGGCGGCCACCCGTGTCGCCGGCGATGTGGCCGGCGGTGCGCGCCGCCTGCTCGATGGTCGCCAGCGTGACGTCGTCACTGTAGGCGTAGCCGGTCTTCTCGCCGGCCAGCACGCGCACGCCCACGCCCTGCGAGACGTCCTTGCTGGCTTTCTTCACGCGGCCGTCCTCGAGCGTGACCGCGGCCGTGGTGCGGAACTCGAAGTACAGGTCGCCGTAGTCGGCGCGGCGGGAGAGCGCCGAGCCGAGCGTGGTCTCGAGCGCGGTCGGCGAGACGCCGTAGCGATCCTGGAAGAAACGATCCGGTGGTGTGGTGTTGGCCATGTCGTGTCGCAGCGCGAATTACGCTAGCAGATAGCGGAGAGGCGGCAAAGGCGCGTGGTGCGGCGCCGTCCTCCGGAGGTGCGCGATGGAGAAGGAAGCGGATCGTGTGCTGGCGGAGCTGATCGCACAGCAGGAGCGCAAGCTGCGCGCGTACGCGGCACGCATCGATCCGCGCCTCACGCCCGACGACTTGCTGCAGCCGCACGACTTCCCCGCGCTCGGGAGCGACCCCGGCTTCAACTACGAGGACGGGGTCCTCGTCGGTCTGCGCAGCGCCGCGGCGGCGTTGCGCGCGCTCGCGGCCGCGAGGTGAAGCGACGCCGGGCGCGGCGCAGACGCGCGGGCTAGGCGGCGCCCCCCGCGTCCCGCGAGGCGAGGATCTCGGCGAGGTGCAGCGTGCGGACGGCAACGCCGCGTCGTGCGAGGCCTCCCGCCATCTGCAACAGGCAGCCGGCATCGTTGGCGACGACGGCGTCGGCGCCGGCCGCCGCGATGCCGTCCAGCTTGGCGTCGAGGATCGCGCCCGAGACCTCGGGGAACTTGACGGCGAAGGCGCCGCCGAAGCCGCAGCAGTGCTCGGGATGGGGCATCTCGACCAGCTCCAGCCCCCCGACCGCGGCGAGGAGACGGCGCGGCTCGTCGCGAACGCCGAGCTCGCGTAGCAGGTGGCAGGAGTCGTGGTACGTCGCGCGTCCGGACCAGCGGGCGCCGACGTCGGTGACGCCGAGCACGTGGACCAGGAAGACGGAGAGCTCGAAGGTGCGTGAAGCGAAGGCGCGCGCGCTCTCGGCCTGCGGGCTGGCGGCCAACAACCCCGGGTAGAAATGGCGCAGCATGGTGGCGCAGGAGCCGGACGGCACGACGATCGGGGCTGGATCGGCGAAGATCTCGACCGTGCGCGCGGCGAGCGCCGCCGCCTCGTCCGGGAAGCCGTCGTTGAATGCCGGCTGCCCGCAGCAGGTCTGCGCGGCCGGGAAGCGTACGTGGTGACCCAGCCGCTCGAGGATGCGCACGGTGGCCTCGCCGATCTGCGGCGCCAGCTGATCGGTGAGGCACGTGACGAAAAGCTGCACGTCCACGTCAGCCCTCCGCGTCGTCGACGAGGATCACGTGCAGCGCGCACGGGCCGTGCACCCCGACGACCAGCTTCTTCTCGATATCGGCGGTCCGGCTCGGGCCGCTGATGAGCGTGAGACACGTGTCGGGCGCCCCGGCGGACCCGCGCGCCGCGCGCAGGGCGGTCGCGAGGTCGGGGACGATACGCGCCGACGGCACGACGGCGACGTGCAGCGGGGGCAGGAGCGAGACGGTGCGCGCCCCACTCGCGGCCCGCAGCACGAGCGTTCCACTGGCGGCGATCAAGGCGTCCGCCTCGGTGACGCCGACGTCGGCCTGCGCCACCGCGTCGACGGCGGTGCCGGGCGCGGCGACGAGCACCTCGACGCCGGCCGGCGCCGCCGTATGGGCGACCCGTCGTGCGAGGGGCGTGGGCCACACGACGACGCGCGCGGCCGCGACGTCCGCCAAGATGGTCGCGAGCGTGCGGCCGGCGTCGTCGGCCGAGGAGGCGGCGTGTACCACGGTGCCGACGGCGCGCGCCTCGGCCGTGAAGCCGGCGAGCAGCCTCGCACGTTCCACCGGGGCCACGCTGAGCGGCGACCCGGCGGCGGGCGCGACGACGGCGGTCTGCGCGACGTCGCCGAGCGCGGCACGGACGGCCGCGAGGATCGCCTCACGGGGCATGGGACTCGTCGTCGTGGCCACCGGCACGCCAACGCTCGTGAAAGGACCGTGGGGCCGGCGTCGGTAGCGCGCGGGTGCGCTCCCACGCGGCGAGCGGCGGCGCGAGACGCACGAGCGCGGGAAATCGCGTCAGCAGCGCCGACCCGGCGCGCGCCAGCGGCGCGAGGAGTCGGTAGAGCGCCGGCGACGCGGCGAGCCGGCGCCAGCCGCGCACCAGCAGTCGCTCGCCTCTCGACGTCGTGGCCAGGGCGGTCGCGCGCGCCCGCCAGGTGAGGAGCAGGCGCGGGATGTCGATGCGCACGGGACAGACGTCGCGACACGCGCCGCAGAGCGTGGAGGCGAACGGCAGGTCGGGAACCTGCGCGATGCCGAGGAGGCCCGGGGCGAGCACGGCGCCGATCGGCCCCGAGTACGCGAAGCCATAGGCATGACCACCGATGCGCCGGTACACGGGGCACGCGTTCAAGCAGGCGCCGCAACGCAGGCAGTAGAGGGCCTCGCGGATCGCCGGATCGGCGAGCACGCGCGTGCGCCCGTTGTCGAGCAGGACGACGTGCACCTCGTCGGGCCCGTCGGTCTCGTCGGAGCGGCGCGGGCCGGTGACGAGCGAGACGTAGCTGGTCAGCGTCTGCCCGGTGGCGCTGCGGGGCAGGATCTCGAGCATCGGCGCGAGGTCGTCGTCGCGTGCCACCAGCTTCTCGATCCCCATGAGCGCGACGTGGACGCGGGGCAGGGTGAGCGTCATGCGGCCGTTGCCCTCGTTCTCGACGACGACGAGCGTACCGCTTTCCGCGCTCGCGACGTTCACTCCGGTCACGCCCATGCCGGCGGCGCGGAACTTCTCACGCAGCACGCGGCGCGCGACGGCCGTCAGTGCCTCGGCCGTCGTGTGATGCGGCTCGCCGAGGTGCGTAGCGAAGAGCGCGGCGACGTCGTCCTGCGACATGTGGATCGCGGGCGTGATGATGTGCGAGGGCGGCACGCCAGCGAGCTGCACGATGTACTCGCCGAGATCGGTCTCGACGGCCTCGAGCCCGGCGGCGGCGAGGCTGGCGTTGAGCGCGATCTCCTCCGACACCATCGACTTGCCCTTCACGACCAGCCGCACGCCGGCGCGGGCCGCGATGTCGAGGACGATGCGGCAGGCTTCCGCGGCGTCGCTCGCCCAATGGACGGCGCATCCGTGCTCGATCAGGCGCTGCTCGAGCGCCGGCAGGAGGGTGTCGAGGTGGGCGATGGCGTGGGCTTTGGCCTCGCGTGCCCGGTCGCGCCGGGCTTCGCCGTCGGGTAGAGCCGCAAAGACGTGGGCGCGCTTCTCGAGAAAGGGCAGGGAGGCGTGGTCGAGCTTGGCGTGGAGCGCCGTATCCGCCGCGGCGGCCGCGGCACGCTCGCGGAAGGACGGAGGCATCGACATGCACCCGCCTCTCAGTGGACGGTGATCGCGAGGTTCCCGAGCCGGGTCAGGTGCGACCGGACGTCGGCGGCATGCGCCCCGTCGGGCGCGAGCTCGAGGTAGCGCCGGTAGTCGGCCGCGGCTGGCGCCAGGCACTCGAGGCGCTCGTAGAGCAGCCCGCGCACCCGCACGTGCTCGGGCGCGTCGGGGGCGAGGACGAGCAGCAACTCGACGGTCTCGAGGGCGGGCAGGGGCTCGTCCCGATCGAGGTAGATGCGCAGCAGGTTGGCGAGCATGCGCCCGAGGATGCCCGTCGGACCGGTGGCCTGCAGGACCTGCGGCAAGACGCGCTGCAGATCCGCCCCGGGGGTGCCGCCGCCGGCAGTGGAGAAGGCGCGCAGGCGGCGGAGCATCTCGTCGCGCCCGATCGGCCGGCCGCCGAAGAAGGGATCGAGAAGGACGGGGCCGGTTACTCCCGAGGTCCGCACGAGGAAATGGCCGGGGAAGGGAACACCCTCCACGGTGAGCCCGAGGCGAGCGCTGGTCTCCATGAGCACGACCGCGAGCGAGATCGGAATGCCCGTCCGGCGCTCCAGGACGTCGTTCAGGAAGCTGTTGCGCGGATCGTAGTAGTCGTCCTTGTTGCCGCGGAAGCCGCACTCGTCGAACAGGTACGCGCTCACCGCGCCGACACCCTCCAGCGGCGACTGGGCGGCGTTTACGCGCGGGCGCACCCCGGCGGCCAGCTCGTCGAGCCGTTGGAGATAGCGCTCGGTGTCGAGCTCCGGGTAGGCGAGGCGGGCGATCTCGAGGGCGGCGCGTCCGAGATCGCAGCGGTCGCCCTCAGCGACCAGGGCGGCGAAGCTGTCGCGCAAGCCCTTCATCGATCGCATGCCTCGTAGCATAGCACGTGCCGTCCTGCCACGACGCGGAACCATCGGCGGCGCCCGCCGAAATGTGGATTTGGCGATCGCCCCGGTGCCGCATATACTCCGAGGGTCGCACCCCGGGTGCGAACTTGCATGGCGAGTATCGCTCCCAAAAGCATGCTCGGCGAGCTCCTCCAGGCGTTGGGGGGTCCAGCGCCGCTGATCATCCTGCCACACGACAACCCCGATCCCGACTCCCTGGCGAGCGCGGCCGCCCTCAAGTACCTGGCGCAGAAGCTCCTCGACAAAGACGCGGTCATCGCGCAGGGCGGCATCGTCGGGCGGGCGGAGAATCGCGCGATGCTGACCTATCTCAGCATCGACCTGCGCCCGGTGTCGGAGCTCAACCTCGGGCCCGAATCGCTGGTCGCGCTGGTGGACACCCAGCCGGGGCGCATCAACAATTCCCTGCCGCGCGGCGTCGTGCCGGCCGTGGTGATCGACCATCATCCGGCCTACGGGGATTACCACCAGGTGCCGTTCCTCGACCTGCGCGATCAGTACGGCGCCACGTCGACCATCCTCACCGAGTACGTGCGGGAGTCGCACATCGAGCTCGAGAGCAAGCTCGCCACCGCGCTCTTCTACGGCATCTCCGCCGAGACGCAGGACCTCGGCCGCGAGGCGACGCCGGCCGACATCGCGGCGGCGCAGTTCCTCTATCCGTACACCAACAAGCGCCGCCTCGCGAAGATCGAGAACGCACGCGTGCCGCGCGTCTACTTCCGCGCCTTCCACGAGGCGATCGAGCGCGCCGTCATCTACGACCGGGCGGTCGTCTCGATCCTGCCCGAGGTGCAGTACCCGGACATGGTCGCCGAGGTCGCGGACTTCCTGCTGCGGCTCGACGAGGTCGAGTGGGCGTGCGCGATCGGCGCGTTCGGCTCCAACCTGCACGTGTCGTTGCGGACGACCGAGCGCGACGTCAACGCCGGCGACGTCCTGCAGCGGGTGCTCGGCAGCGAGTCCGCGGGCGGTCACGACATGACCGCGGGCGGGCGCCTGCGCATCGAGCCGGCCGCGCCGGGTGGTACCGCCGCCGCGGCCGAAGGCGTACGGGCACGCCTCCTGGCTCAGCTCGGGGCCTCGGCGGCGACCCCGCGACCGCTCGTCTGACTGCGGCCCGCCGTCAGGCGGTCGCGGCGGCGAGCGCCAGCTCGATCTCCTCGTCGACCTCGGGCTCGGGATCCGCGCCGCGGCGCCGTTCGAGTGCGGCGCGCGCCGCGCGCCCGCCGATCGCACCGAGCGCCCAGGCCGCGTGGCCGCGCACGAGCGCCTCGGGGTCCTCGAGCGCACGGACGAGCCCCGGCACGGCGTCCGGGTTGCCGGTGTTGCCGAGGACCACGGCGACGTTCCGCAGGAGACCGCGGCGCTTGGCGCGACGGAGCGGCGTGCGGCCGAAGCGGGCGCGGAAGCCGTCGGCGTCGAGCGCGAGGATCTCGAGCAGCGCCGGCTGCTGCCAGGCGTCGCGCGCGGGGTCGGGGGCCGCCGGCTCGTTCCAGGGGCAGACCTCCTGGCAGACGTCGCAGCCGAAGATCCATTGCTCCAGGGCCGGTCGCAGATGCCGCGGAATGGCGCCGCGATGCTCGATCGTGAGGTAGGAGATGCAGCGCCGGGCGTCGAGGACGAGCCCGTCGCGCAGGGCGCCGGTCGGGCAGCCGGTGAGGCAGGCCGTGCAGCGGCCGCAATGGTCGTCGCGCGGCGCATCGGGCGTGAGCGCGAGCGTGGTGACGAGCTCGGCGAGGAAGAACCAGGAGCCGCGCTGCGTGCTGAGCAGCATGGTGTTCTTGCCGAACCAGCCGAGACCGGCGCGCACCGCCCACTCCCGCTCCAGGACGGCGCCGGTATCCACGTAGCGGCGCGTGGCGCAGCCGGGGAACCGCTCCGCCAAGAAAGCCTGGAAGCGCTCGAGCCGGCGCTCGATTACTCCGTGGTAATCGGTGCCGAGCGCGTAGGCCGCGACGCGGCCGCGCAGCTCGGCGCGCCAATCGATGCGTGACGGTACGGGCGGGCGATAGGGATAGGCGAGGCTGATGATCGTGCGGGCCGCCGGCAGGATGCCGGCAACCGTCAGCCGGCGCTCCGCGTGGCGCTGCAGATACCGCATCTCCGCGCCGCAGCCCGCGTCGAGCCATCCGGCCAGGAAGGCGTCACGCGGCAGCGGAACGACGGCGGCGAAGCCGCAGGCGTCGAACCCGAGGGCCGACGCTTGCGCGCGGATCGCGGCCTCGGGTAGCACGGCGCGCCTCAGGGACGGAAGCAGTCGAGGCGGAGCGTGTCGCGGTCGCTGAGGCCCGAGCTGTGACCCGGAAGGGGCGCGAGCTGGGCCGTGGCGCGGATCTTCTCCTCGTGCTCGACCGCGCCCTTCAGCGGCACGACGATCTCGGCGGTCGCCGTGCAGTTGTTCGGGGTGTCCAGCATCAGGGCCGGATCGAACATGAAGATGTTGCCGCTCTTCCCGCCGGGCGGCGCCGGGCTGATCTGCTGGAAAGCGGCGACCAGCGCCGCGGCGTTGGCGGCACGGGTCGGGTTGCGAGCCGGTGTCGACTCCGGGCGGGGAACCTGGAGCGTGTACTTGCTGAGCCCCATGCTGGCGAAACACTCGGGCAGGAGCGGATCGGTGATGCGGAAGCACACCGCGACCCGGAAGCGACATTCGTCGTTGACGACGCCGTCTGCGTCGCACGTCGGATCGCCGTCGACGCAGTTCTGGACGATTGCCGGCAGGCCATCGGACCCGAGCGCCGGATCGTTGTGCGGGTTCACCACCGCCCACTCGGCGACGCAATCGTTGGTCCGGGGACCGCTGCCGGGGATCAGCAGCTCGAACTGGCAGTCGTGCGAGCACCCGTCGCCGTCATTGGTGTCGCCGTAGTCGCACTGCTCTCCGGGCTCGAGGACGCCGTTGCCGCAGCCGGGCCCGGGTGGGGGCGTCGGGGTCGCGGTGGGAAGGATCGTCGGCGTCTCGCTCGGCGTGCTGGTCAGGCCGGCGGTGAGCGTCGGGGTGAGGGTCGGCGTGACGATCGGCGTGGCCGTCGCGGTCGCGGTGACGCCCGCGGTGGACGTCACGAGCGGAGTCGACGTGGCGGTCGGGGTCGTCGTGGCCGTCGCGGTCGGCGTCGGTGTCGGTGTCGTTGCGGCGCAGAACGGATCGCTATCGAGCACGAGGCCGTAGCGCGCCAGCTCGTCGTCGACGAGCGGCAGGGCCGAGCGGACGATGGACGTCGCGGCGCAGCCAAACGAGCGCGCGACGCAGCTCGCGACGGCCGAGGCGTCGCCGAGCGGCGTGACGCCGAAGTCCTCACAGCGTGTGGTGATGGCGTCGAAGCCGACGCCTTGCGGGCCGAACAGCGCCGGGGACGTCAGCGGATGACAGGCGCGATCGACGCTCGCGGCCAATTTGGTCGCCGCGCTCTTCGGGCCGGTCGTGAGCGCGCTGAGACGCGCCTGGCAGCGCGCTGCGATGGTGGCGCAGCCGGTGGTGGGACGGCCGGTCAGGCGACACTTGAGCAGGGCGTCGACGCACTGCTTGGCGGTTCCGACCCGTTGCTGTAGGAGCTTCCGTCCGGCGGCGCTGGTCTGCTTCTGGCAGCGCAGCGCGAGCTTCGCTTGCGCCGCGTCGGTCAGACCATCGACGTTGCCCGTCGCTGGATCGAGGCACAGGCCGGAGTCGGGGAGATCGAGCACGTCCGACAGGAGATCCCCGAGCCGCGGCATGCCCGTGCCGAGCGCCTGCTCCACGTCGCAGGTGCCGAGGACCTGCACGCAGGTCGAGATGGCGCCGAGCGACGTGAGCGACACACCCGCGCGCTCTTGGCACGTGGGATCGATGTTGGAGAAGCCGAGCACGGACGGCGCCTGCAGCAGCGCCAACGGCACGCGCGGCGGATCGCCGCCGCACGACTTGGTGAGCGAGGCGGCGAACTTGTTGCGTGCGGCATCGATGCCGGCCATCTTGCCGGCGCAGCGGGTCTTGGCGGCGTTGATGCACGCGTCGCGCGCCGTGCCGGCCGGATTGGCCTGGATGCAGGTGAAAGCGTCGAGGCCGCAGCGCTCGAGCGCGACGGCGTTGCTCGCCACCAGTGCGGACGTGGCGCTGCCGAGGGCGCGCTCGCAGCCGAGTAACGACTTCGGGTCGATGAGGGGTAGCGGCGTCGGCGTCACGGTCGGCGTCGGGGTCTGCGTCGTCGTGGCGGTCGGCGTCAGGGTGTCCGTCGGGCCGGTGAACGGCGTGGCCGTGGCCGTCGGCGTCACGGTCGGGAGAATGGTGAAGGTCGGCGTCGGGGTGCGGGTCGGCGTGGGTGTCCGGGTCGGCGCGGTCGACGTCGGGGTGACGGTCGGCGTCGGCGTCGGTGTCTGACAGGTGAAGCCGTTGCAGGTCGCGTTGCAGCAGGCGGCGTTGGGATCGGTCGGGTCCGTCGCGTCGCACATCTCGCCCGGCTCGCGGCGGCCGTCGTTGCAGACCGGGCACGCAGGGTAGAAGGGCGACGTCGCCGCGATGGTGTTGGTGAGCGGCGGGGAGAAGCTGGCGCTGGCGTCGATCGTCGGGACCTGCGCGTGCGTGAGGACGATCGCGCCGCCCGGGTTGGCGCTTGAGAACGTCGTGTTGGCGCCGATCGAGACGTGGCCCGGGGAGGCGAGATCGATGCGGGCACCGCTCGTCGTACCGCCGCCGGTGGCGTTGATCGCCACGCTCGATTGCACGAAGAGATTGCAGCCGGAGTAGAATTGATCCTCGCCGACTCCGTTCGTTCCGGCGCGGCCGTTCACGTTCGCGGCGACCGTGAGCTTGCCGGTGCCGTCGGCGTCGCCCGCTTTGAAGGTGATGGAGCCGCCGCCGCCCAGGGTGTTGTTGGCGCTGTCGTCGACCAGCGCCTGGATGTTGACGTCCTTGCCGCCGACGATCGACACGTCGCCGCCGTTGCCGGCGCCCGCGGCGATCGCTCCGGTGATCGTCGCGCTGGTGCCGGCCAGGATGTCGACGGAGCCGCCGTCGCTGTCGACGCCGCCGCTCGTGAGCGTGACCGAGCCGCTGACGGTCAGCGGGCCGTCGAGGGCGCTGATGACGTTGGGCGCCGAGTCGCTGCTGTCGATCGAGAGCGAGCCGCCGCTGCCGTCGGGGCTGCCGCCGACCGCCTGCACGGAGCCGAGCAGCGAGACCGATGAACCCATCAGCGAGATGTCGGCACCGTCGTAGCCGGAGTCGGTGTCGTGATCGCCGTCGCCGTGCAGGGTCGCCGCCGCGGCGACGACGAGGTTGCCGCCGGGCTTGACGCCTCCCAGGAAGTCGGCGCCGGCGCGGATGGTGATCGAGCCGCCGCTGCCGCCGTTGGTGCTGCTGACGTCGATCGTCTTGTTGATGGTCAGGTCGTCACCGGCGCTGAGATCGACGTCGCCGCCGTCGTTGACGCCGCCGGTCCCGTCGATGGGCTGGTTCAGCTGGAGAGTGGTGGTGGCGCGCAGCGTGATCTCGCCGCCGTCGGCCTGATTGCCACCGCCAGCCGTGATGAGGCCGCCGTCATTGGATGGCTGTCCGGCCTGGATCGAGCCCCCGGCGTTGATCGTGATCGAGCCGCCGCCGGCCGTCACCGTACCGGTGGCGCCGTCGGCGCTGAGTTTCCCGTTCAGCAGGATCACGTTCCCGGCCGCGGTGAGTCTCATCAGGCCGGCCGAGTTGCCGTGCACATCGATCAGGCCGTTGTTGACAGTGATGTCGCCGGAGGTCGTCGCGTCGCCGTTGGCGGTGAGGAGGATCGTTCCGCCCCGGTTCGTATCGCTCGCGGCCAGCAGCTGCCCGGCGGAGCCCTGCACGGTGATCTTTCGCGCCTTGACGTCCAGGGCGAAGATTCCGACGTCGAAGCTCGCCTTGAAGACGACGTCGCGTCCGCCGAAGTCGAGCGGGCACCCGCCCGAGGGCTGACAGGCGCTCTGCGGGCACTGCGAGTTTACCGTGCACGACGCGCCGACGTTTGGACCGGCAAGGCAGCGTGTCGGCGCGAGCACGGTAAAATCCTGGGTGACGTTGCAGGTGGAGCCGCCCGGCGGGCAGACGAGGCAGGCATTGCCCCCGCCGACGCAGTTGTGCTGCGGCGCCGGAGGAGCCGGGTCGCAGGTGATCGTGATCGCGAAGACCGGGCGGGCGACGAGCAGCGGGGTGACCGCGCTCGTGGCGAGAACGATCGCCAGCGCGATCCGACGGAAGGACGGCACCATGTCCGAACAACAATAGTTGGCATGCGAGATGCCGCGCAACTAGTGTTTTTTCTATACGTGCGGGGAGGGGCGGTAGGAGTGAGGCGCCCGCGCACGTCCCACGTCATGTCGCATGGCGCTTGCGTAACCCTCGGTTCTCGCGGGCCCGGCGCGAGATCGGGCCGGTCGCCGCGATCGGGCTCGCCGGCGGACACCGGTACGGCTCAAGTTTGCCAGGGGCGGCGACGATAGTTGCTGCGAAGCGGAAAGACGCATCAACAGGGCGGGGTTGGCTCCGCTCGCGATCTTTCCCTCGGCAGAACGAGCCCCGGACACGGACGGACGGGACACCAAACCACGGAGGAATCATGGGTCTCACAATCAACACCAACGTCCCGTCGCTGAACGCACAGCGACACCTGGCCGAGACGACGAACTCGCTGAATCGTTCGTTGGAGCGGCTGTCCTCGGGTCTCCGCATCAACTCCGCCTCCGACGACGCCGCAGGCCTCGCGATTGCCGACAAGCTGCGCGCCGACACGCGCATCGCGTCGCAGGCGATCCGCAACGCCAACGATGGTATCTCGGCCCTCAGCATCGGTGAGCAGGCGATCGGCAAGACCGGTGAGATCCTCACCCGTCTCGGCGAGCTGGCGTCGGAAGCGGCGTCGGGCCTGATCAGCGACACGCAGCGCAGCGCCATCCAGGAGGAGTTCGGGGCGCTGGTCTCCGAAGTGAACCGCATCTCCAACACGACGACCTTCAACGGCGTCAACCTCCTCTCGGGTGGTACCACCGTGGCGCTGCAGGTCGGCCTCGATGGCTCCGCCAACAGCCGCATCTCCTTCACGACCATCGAT
>Ga0157379_10000659_pt1 | contig 27926 bp, 29 predicted proteins | sample S25metaG_FD_121802 | JGI IMG/M metagenome (GOLD analysis project Ga0157379, IMG submission 121802) | Switchgrass rhizosphere microbial communities from Kellogg Biological Station, Michigan, USA - S2-5 metaG | ecosystem: Host-associated > Plants > Roots > Rhizosphere > Soil | place: USA... | reverse complement strand
TCTACATCCACGCCGGCCCCGAGATGTCCGTGGCGGCGACGAAGTCCTTCACGTCCACCGTGACGGCGTTCGCGCTGCTCGCGGTGCACCTCGGCCGCATGCGGGACCTCGCGCCCACGGAGGGGCGACGGATCCTCGACGGCCTCGCCGCGCTGCCCGGCCAGATCGAGGAGATCCTGGACGCCGAGACGCGCACGGGGGCGATCGAGGAGGTCGCCCGCGAGATCGCGCCCCGCAGCAGCGTGCTGTTCATCGGGCGTCGCCGGGGCTGGCCGGTCGCGAAGGAGGGGGCGCAGAAGCTCAAGGAGGTCTCGTACGTGCACGCCGAGGCCTACGCCTCCGCGGAGCTCAAGCACGGCCCCCTCGCCCTGGTCAGTCCCGAGCTGCCCACGGTCGCCTGCGTCCCGGACGACGACCTGCTGGACAAGAACACCTCGACCCTCGCCGAGATCAAGGCCCGCCGCGGCCCGGTGATCGCCCTGGCCCACCGGGTGCTGCCCACGGACCTGGCGGACCGGACGATCGTGCTCCCGCGCAGCGAGCCGGAGCTGGACAGCATCCTGATGAGCGTCCCCCTCCAGCTGCTGGCCTACCACGCCGCGGTGGTCCTGGAGCGCGACGTGGACCGGCCTCGGAACCTCGCGAAGTCGGTGACGGTGGAGTAGGGCCCTGGCGCGGACCCCATTATGGTTCCGTAAGGGGAGATCGGCCAGGCTCGGATCCCTTTATGGTTCCGTAATGGGAGATCGGCCTGGCTCGGATCCCTTTATGGTTCCGTAATGGGGCGGGGGCCGGTGAGCCATTCGGTCAGGGGGGAGACCAGGGGGATGCTCATCGGGACGTGCTCCGCGCCGACGTAGACCTCCCGGGGGCCGCAGGTGCGCCATCCGAGGCGGTGGAAGAACCGCTCGTTCGCCACCTGGACGTGCGCGTGCATCAGCCGCCCGTCCCGCGCCCCCGCCGCCTCCACCGCGAACCGCACGAGCGGCCCGCCGATCGCGGCGGCGCGGAACTCGGGGAGCACCGCGAGCCGGTCGCCGAGCCACTCCCCGTCGCCGAGTGGGTAGAGCCGGACCGTCCCGGCGGGCCGGCCGCGGTGCGTCGCGAGGACGTGGACGACGTCGTCGCGGGCGTCGTGCGCGTCCCGGTCGGACCCGTCGAAGAGGCCCTGCTCCTCGACGAACACCGCGTGCCGGATCGCGTAGTGCGCCGCGGGATCGACGACCGGCCGGACCGCCACCGGATCCACGCCGACCAGCACGTTCACCGCCCGCACCGGCCGGATCGTCCCCGGCGCGGTCACCGGCGCGTCCCGATCTGCAGCAGCGTAGGCCCGCCGTCCGACCCGCAGGACGACGCGCCCGACTGCTGCACCAGGTTCAACGACGAGCAGGCCTGGCACCGCGCACACCCCGCCACCGCCGTGTCCGCCCCCAGCCCGCGCTCGGCCAGGAACGCCGCCACGCGCCGGTAGATCGGCTCCGTGTACTGCCGCGACGGGGCGGGCACGTCCTCCATCAGCGATCCCGCGACCGGCCGCAGCGGCACCACGAACGGGTACACGCCGATGTCCACCGCCCGCCGGCACATCTCGACCGTCAGCTCCGGGTCCTCGCCCATCCCGAGGATCACGTACGTCGAGACCCGGCCCGCACCGAACAAGGCCACCGCCCGCTCCCACGTGCGGAAGTACGTGTCGATGCCGGTCCGGAACTTGCCCGGCGCGACCCGCGCCAGCACGGCCGGGTCGAAGGACTCGATGTGGATCCCCACCGAGTCGACGCCGTACGAGTGCACCTCGTTCAGGACGTCCAGCGAGCGCGGCGGCTCGAACTGCACCTCCACCGGCAGCCCCGCCGCCGCCTTCACGGCCTGCCCGCACCGCGCGACGTACAGCGCCCCGCGGTCCGGCGCGACCGACGATCCCGTGGTCAGCGTCGCGTCCACCGCCCCGTCGAGATCCCGTGCGGCCACGGCGACCTCGGCCAGCATCTCCGGAGTCTTGCGCGCGATCGTCGAACCGGCGGCGAGCGACAGCCCGATCCCGCAGAACCCGCACTGGTCGGAGTTGCCCCAGTAGTTGCACGCCTGCACCACGGTCGAGGCCAGCGAGTCCAGGTGCAGCAGCGCGATCCGGTGGTACGGCACGCCGTCCGCGGTCTCGAGATCGTAGAACCGCGGCCGCCTCGTCCCCGAGACGTCGGCGATCTTCACCCCGTCCCGGTAGATCCCCTGCCCGTCGTCCTCGGCGCGCAGCGCGTACGGCGAGGTGCTCGACGGCGGCACCGTGACCGGCACGCCGTCGATCCACAGCATCCCGGAGTCCGACGGGCCCGCGCCTCCGGTGCGCGAGGTCTCCAGCACCGTCTCGATCCGCAGGCCCACGCTCTGCAAGTCCATGATCAAGTCCGCCGTGGTCGCGGTCATGCGCGGGTCCCTTCACTATCGTGGACGGTCGTCTCCCATCAGAGAATTCACTATGGTGGACGCGTGCGCAACATCGTCAATGCCGCTCGGGTGGCCCTCCTGACCCACTCGACGACGCCGCGGGGCGGGCACATCCACACCCTCGGACTCGGCGAGGCGCTGCATCGCGCGGGCGAGCCGGTCCACGTGTTCGCGTTGGGCGACAAGCTGTACCGGCCAGTCGACGTGCCGCACACGCTCGTCGCCGGCCCGCGGCGCGAAGGCACCACGCTCACCGAGCGGACCCTCGACGGCATCGAACGCCTGGCCACCGCGCTGGCGCACCGCATCGACGAGTTCGACGTCCTGCACGCCCAGGACTGCATCGCCGCCCGCGCCGCCCTCCGCGCCCGGGACCGGACCGGCGCCGACGTGACCGTGATCCGCACCGCGCACCACGTCGACGACTTCACCACCCCGGTCCTCGTCGACTGTCAGCGCCGCGCGATCACCGAACCGGACCGGGTGCTCGTCGTCTCGCGGCAGTGGCAGCGGATCCTGGCCCGGGACTTCGGCGTCGACGCCACGATCGTGCCCAACGGGGTGGACGCGGCCCGGTTCGCCGAGGCCGTCCCGACGCCGAGATCAGACCGGTTCCTCCTGCTCGCCGTCGGCGGGATCGAGCCGCGCAAGGGGACCGTCCACACCTTCCGCGCGCTCTCGCGGCTCGCGGACCTCGAGCTGGAGCTCGTGATCATCGGAGGGCACTCGTTCCAGGACTTCGCCCCCTATCGCGAGGCCGCGCTGGCCGAGGCGGCGGAGCTGGGCATCGCGGTGCGCGAGGTCGGCACGCTCACCGACGCCGAGCTCGCCGGCTGGTACGCCGCGGCGGACGCGCTCTGCCATCACTCCACCGCCGAGGGCTTCGGGCTCGTGCCGATCGAGGCGATGGCGCTCGGCGTCCCGGTCGTCGCGAGCGATCTCCCCGTGTTCCGCGAGCACCTGACCGACGGCGTCGACGCCCTCCTCCCGCCCGTCGGCGACGAGGACGCGCTGGCCGCGGCCCTGCGCAGGATCGTCACCGACCCGGGCCTGCGGGACTCGCTGCGCGCCGCCGGGCGCACCACGGCGGCCCGCTTCACCTGGGAGAACGCCGCCGACGTCCACCGGGTGATCTACCGGGAGGACGCGCTACTCCGCCAGTAGCCGCACCACCCGGGACTCCGCGACCGCCCGGCGCGGGTCCCCGGCGGGCAGCATGTCCACGAGCAGCTCGTGCGTCTCGAGATCGTCCGTCCCCAGCCGGTGGGTGGCGTAGGCGTGCACCAGCTCCACGTCGTCGGAGTCCAGGACGGCGCGACGCAGCCCGACCTCCAGCTCGTCTCGCGCCCCGCGGATCTCCGGGGCGTCGGAACGGGGGAGCAGCGGGCCCTCGCAGGCGCGCAGCGCGTCCGCGAGCCTGCCCTCGCGCAACGCCCGCCGGACCGTGCCGAAGTCCGTGTCCACCACCGCGTCCAGCCGGTAGGGACGGGTCATGAGCACGTCCGTGCCGATCAGCGCCCGCAGCCGGTGGATCTCGCCGCGCACGGTGGTCTGGTTGCCGTCGTCGCCGTAGAGGAGGAAGGCCAGCCGCTCGGCGGTGAGCCCCTCGGGGTGCAGCGCGAGCGCGGTCAGGATCTCGGCGGGCCGCAGGGTGAGCGCGTGGCTCTCCCCGTCCAGCACGACGGTCGGGTTCCCGTTTCCGAGGAACCGCAGCGACAGCGAGTGGTCCCGCTTCGGCGCGGACGCGACCCGCCGCGTCGCCGTGAGCAGGTACCCCTCCGCGAGCGGTTCGACGTGCATCTCCCGACCGTCCGCGAGCCGGACCCGGTCCGTGCCCGCGGACAGGTCCACCCGCTCGGGCCACGAGCCGAAGGGGTCCCCGGCGATGATCCGCCCCGTCGGCGTGACGAGTGCCCCCGGCGTGCCGCGCAGCGCCGCGAGGTGCCCCTGATTGCGGGCCCGCAGCCGCTCGTCCGCGATCGCCAGCCGCATCCGCATCTGGTTCTCGGCGAGCTGTGCGGTGGCCGTGACCAGCGCCAACATCGCGGGATGGAGGGTGCGGCGGGGCCCGGTGATGTCGATGGCCCCGATGATCCGGCCGGTGTCCGGGTCGGTGACGGGCGCGGCGACGCAGGTCCAGGCGTGCACCACGCGCGCCAGATGCTCGGTCGAGTGGATCTGCACGGGCCTGTGGAGCGCGAGCCCGGTGCCCATCGCGTTGGTCCCGATCGCCTCCTCGGACCAGTTCGAGCCCTCCACCAGCCCGACGCGCTCGGCGGGCCCGAGCACGGCCGTCGCGCCGTCCCGCCAGAGCACCGTGCCGTCGGCGTCGGTCACGACGACGACGTGCTCGGCGTCCTCGGCGATGCTCACCAGGTTCGCGCGCAGCAGGGGCATGATCTGGTGCAACGGGTGCGCGTCCAGACGGTCGCCGCTCTCGCCGGGATCGAAGCGCTGCGGCGCGACCGGGGTGGCCGGGTCGATGGCGGCGGCGAGGCTGCGCTCCCACGACTCGCAGACGAGCCTGCGGACGGTCGCGGTGCCGGTGTCGTCGAGCACGGCGTCGTACAGCTCGTCGAGCAGGGCCGCGGACGTGCGGGAACCCGGGCCGGGCTCGACCACTCCGTCGACCGACATCGGCACCCCGACTTCCCGTGACCTGATGCGCCTCATCTTCGCCTCCGCTCGGGCCGGGTGGCAAGGCGAGGTCGCGCCTGTCCGACGGGCCGGCCCACGCGTGCAACGAACAGGCAACGTGACTCAGCTTACCGTCGCAACGACAACGGCCCGTCGACGATTCGGAGGCGTCGGAGATGACCGCACAGCTCGCCGACATCCGGGTGCTGGACTCCCGACCCACGCAGCCCACGCGGATCCCGCCGACGTCGGGGCACGATCCCGAGACGGGTCGGGGCGACGGCACCCTCGCGACCGTCCGCACCGGCAGGTTGCTGGTGGTGGACGCGGAGGGCATCGTCCGACTCGGCCTGCGGCAGCTGTTCGCCGCCGAGCCCGACCTGCGGATGGTCGGCGAGGCGACCACCCCCCGCGACGCGCTGGTCGCGGCGGACCGGCTGCGCCCGGACGTCGTGCTGCTCGACGTGGACCTCGGCCGCGGCGACTCGGCCGGGATCGACGTCGCCCGCGCGCTGCTGCAGCGCCATCGCGGCACCCGGATCCTCGTCCTGACGGGCTGTCGGGACCGCGAGACCATGCTGCGCACGGTGCGCCTGGGCGTGCACGGATACCTGCGCAAGGACGCGGACACCGCGGACATCGTCGCTGCGGTGCGCACCCTGCTGCGCGGGGAGGCGGTCTTCGACTCCCGCATCACCACGATGATGGTGGACGCGCTGCGGGACCCGCGCGAGCACCGCCGGACCGCCCGCGGCCCGCTGCTCACCGAGCGCGAGAACCAGGTGCTGAAGCTGCTCGCGACGGGGATGTCCAACAAGGAGATCGCCGCGGAGCTGGTGATCAGCGAGGCGACCGTGAAGTTCCACGTGCGGAACCTGCGGGACAAGCTGGACGTCCGCCGCCGCACCGAGATCGTCTACACCGCCACCCGCCAGGGCATCGTCTAGCACCTCGCGCCGCAGACTCACTAGCACCTCGCGCCGCAGACTCACGTGATCATGGGCCGATCGGGGTCTGTGGATCACTCCGCGCCCCGATGAGCCCATGATCACGGCCGCCGCGAGCGGGTGCTACGGCTCCGGGGCTCCGGGGTCGGCGAACAGGGCGGGATCGGCCGGGAGCGACGCGACGGCCCGGCGCAGCTCCTCGTGGTGTCGGACGGCTTCGGCCAGGAGCGCCGCGGTGTCCCCGGACTCGAAGGCCGCGAGCATGTCGGCGTGGTCGGCGTGCAGGCCGGCGCGACCCTCGTCGGACAGCTGGGACATCGGGCGGTACGGCTCGGTCACGTTCCAGGCGGACTCCAGCATCCGCTGCAGCCGGTGCATCCGCGCGGGTGCGACGAGCGCGAGGTGGAACCGGCGGGACGCCCGGTGGTACCCGGGCATGTCCCCGTCGGCCAGCGCCATCCCGACGGCCGCGTGGGCGGCCCGCGCCTCGATCCGGTCCGCCTCCGTCGCCAGCGGAAGCGCGGCCGTGAGCGCGGCCTGCTCCAGCACCCCGCGCACCACGTAGAGCTCGGACAGCTCGGCGACGGTGATCCGCGCGACCGTGTACCCGCCGCGCGGGCGGTGGTCGACGAGCCCCTCGCCGATCAGTGTCTTCAGGGCCTCGCGGACCGGGATCGGGCTGACCCCGAGGGCCTGCGCGATCTCCTCCAGCGGGATCGGGATCCCGGGCGCCGCGTCGCCGGAGAGGATGACGCCGCGGAGATCGTCGAGCAGGCCGTCGGTGCCCCGCCGGGTGCGGCCGAGCCGCCCGGTGAAGGCGGACGGGGCGCGCGACCGCCGGTACGCAGGGGACACCCGAGCCTCCGATCGTCCGGTGAGGTGTTCACCATAGGTGCACGCCGTCTAGGATGGTCAACGTGAGCACGCCGTCCTGGGAGCCGATCGTCGACGCGATCGGGCCGAAGGTGCGTGCCGCCCGCAGCCGGCTGGGCTTGTCGTTGCAGCAGCTCGCGGCCCGGGCGGACGTGTCGGCGGCGGCGGTGCACAAGGTCGAGCGCGGCGACATGGTCCCCACGATCACCACGCTGCTCAAGCTCGCGGGAGCGCTCGGCCGGCCCGTCTCGGCCTTCGTGGACGACTCCGGGGCCGAGCCGCCCGCCGCGGTCCTGGTGAAGGCGAAGGACCGGCTGCCCGCCCCCCGGGACTGGGTGCCCGCCGCGGTCGGCGTGCGCGTCGAAGGCCTCGCCGCGGCGTCGGACGCGTTGCGCGCCACCGCCGTCGAGGTCGTGGTCGCGCCCGGCGGGACGAGCGGGGACACCCGGCCGCGGCGCCCGGGCGAGGAGCTGGTGACCGTGCGCGAGGGCGTGCTGACCGTCGAGGTGGCGGGCGAGACCTACGAGGTGGAGGCGGGCGACACCGTGCACTACCCGACGGACCGGGGCCATTCCTGGCGCAACGCCGGGGATCTCCCGGTGCGCGCCACGTGGGTGATCCTGCGTGGCTGAGTCGCTGCGGGAGATCGCCCGAGCCTGCCTGGAGAATCCCGGCCTCGCGGCCAAGGCGGAGATCGCGCTCGTCGGGGAGGTGTTGGGGGACACCGACTGGCGGGGCGGCCCGGGGGACGACGGCGCGGTGGTCGGCGAGGGCGTCATCGCCTGCGGGGAGGCTCTGTTCCCGCCCTTCGTCGCCGCGGACCCGCACGGCGCCGGGTTCGCCGCGGTGCTCACGAACGTCAACGACGTCGCCGCGATGGGCGGGGTGCCGCTGGGGATCGTGGACACCGTGGTGGCGTCGGAACCGTTGGCGCGCAAGGCGTTGGCCGGAATGCGCGAGGCGTCCGAGCTGTACGACGTGCCGATCGTCGGGGGACATCTGACGCTGCACGCCGGTGAGCCCTCGATCTCCGCGTTCGCCGTGGGCGTCTCCGCGGCGCCGTTGTCGGTGACGCGCGCGGCGGCGGGCCAGTCGCTGGTGGTCGCCGCGGCGCTGGACGGGCGGATGCGCGAGGACTTCCCCTTCTTCCCGGCGTTCGAGTCGCGCGGTCGGCGAAGCGCCGGGGACGTGCGGCTGCTCGGGGCCCTTGCCGAGGCCGGGATCGTGGTGGCGGCCAAGGACATCAGCATGGCCGGGCTCGTCGGGTCGCTGGCGATGCTGCTGGAGCCGGGGGCGCTCGGGGTGACGGTGGACGTCGCGGCGGTGCCCGCGCCCGCCGGGGTGCCGTTGGTCCGCTGGTTCACCTGCTTCCCGAGCTTCGGGTTCCTGCTGTGCGTGCCCGCGGGGCGTGCGGCGGAGTGTGTGTCCGCCTTCGCCGAGCGGGAGCTCGCCGCCGCGGTGGTCGGGACCCTGGACGACACGGGGGTGTTGGCCCTGACCCGGGCAGGCGAGACCGTCGAGGTGCTCGACGTGAGGGCCCGGACGATCACCGGCCTGCCGCGCTGACCGCGGACTCGCGGGCTACTCGGCCAGGCGGAGGTGGCGGGGGGCCGGGGCGAGGGGGGGGCAGACGCCCTCCGCCGGGGCCGCCGTGGCGAGCCCGTCGCCGGCGGCGCGGACCAGCGGAGCGGGGACCACGCGCGGGGCGCGCAGGGCGATGTCGGACGCCAGCAGGAAGATCCGCAGGGCGCGGTCCGGGTCCTGCCAGCGGTGCGTCTCGGCGAACTCCACCCAGCGACCGGGCGGGATCGTGCTGTCCTCGGGGTACTCGAGCTCCGCCCAGGTCACCGCCGTCTCGAACAGCTCGACGACCGCGTCCGGATCCGTCTCGACCGCCAGCAGCCGGTCGTGGTGCGCCCGCCGGGCGTGGTCGCCCCGGCACTCGGTGGGACACGCGAGTCGGGTCAGCGCCACGGTCGGGCCTCCGTTCGGCGGGTGCGTGGCTCCTTTCTAGGCCGCGCACCGGCGCGCTGGATGTCCGGAGCGTTTCCACCGGACTACGGAATGTTTCTAACCGAAGAAGACCTCGGCCTCGGCGTACAGCGCCGGGTCGACGGTCTTGATCTCCTTGGTCGCCTCGCCCAGCGGGACCATGAGGATGTCCGTGCCGCGCAGGGCGGTCATCATGCCCCACTCGCCCGCCTGGACGGCGTCGATCGCGTGGAGTCCGAAGCGGGTGGCCAGCCAGCGGTCCCGCGCCGTCGGCGTCCCGCCGCGCTGCACGTGGCCGAGCACCGTCGTGCGGGCCTCGCGCCCCGAGCGCTCCTCGATCCGCGACGCCAGCCAGTCCCCGACGCCACCGAGCCGGGCGTGGCCGAACGCGTCCTTCCGCCCGCTCTGCAGCACCTCGGCGCCGCCTTCGGGGGTCGCGCCCTCGGACACCACGATGATCGACGCGTACCGGTCGCGGAACCGGCTCTCCACAAACTCCTGCACCCGGCCCACACTGAACGGCCGCTCGGGGATGAGGATCCCGTTCGCCCCGCCCGCCAGCCCGGCGTGCAGCGCGATCCACCCCGCGTGCCTGCCCATGACCTCGACGATCAGCACCCGATGGTGCGACTCGGCGGTGGTGTGCAGCCGGTCGATCGCCTCCGTCGCGATGGCGACGGCCGTGTCGAAGCCGATCGTGTAGTCGGTGCCGCCGAGGTCGTTGTCGATCGTCTTCGGCACCCCGACGACGCGGACGCCCGCCTCGTGCAGCCTGGCCGCCACCCCCAGGGTGTCCTCGCCGCCGATCGCGACGAGGGCGTCCACGCCGAGCTCGTCCAGGTTCTGCCGGATCCGGGCTGTGCCGTCCGAGGGGCCGTCGGTAGCGCTGTTCATGGCGAACGGGTTGGTGCGGGAGGACCCCAGGACCGTGCCGCCGCGCGGGAGCAGGCCGCGGACGTCGGGGATGCCGAGCGGGCGGACGTCCGCCTCCAGCACCCCGCGCCACCCGTCCCGGAACCCCACGAACTCGTGCCCGTACGCGGGCACCCCCTTGCGGACGATCGCCCGCAGGACGGCGTTGAGACCGGGGCAGTCGCCGCCACCGGTCAGGACCCCGATGCGCATCCGCGCCTCCGTCTCCATCGATGCAGAAGAGGACTGAATGTTACTGCCGTCACGCTGACGGTGTCCGGTCCGGGGTACTCCGCGGCATGGCCGATCTCGATCCCGCCCACGCCCGCCCCGCCGGCGTCTCCGACGCCGCCGTCGCCGCCACCGGGAAGCTCTCGGAGATGCTCGAGCGGATCGAGCGCGCCCGCGGCGCCCTCTACGAGTTCCACCAGCTCATGGGGGGTGCGGACGCCATGCTGGACGACGTCGTCGCGCTGCTGAAGGAGGCCGGGCAACCGGCCTGGGCCGAGCGGGTCGAGCGGGAGCTGCTGGGCCGCAACGCGATCGAGGGGCGGTGGAGCTTCCAGATCGTCGAGGAGTTCGACGACGGCTACTACGGACCGCTGAAGGAGGCCGAACGGGAGCTGCGGGAGGATCTCGTCGGCGGGCGGCGGCACGTGTTCGAGGCGGAGATGAAGGAGGCCCGCCGCACCCACGGCGACCCCGCCCACACCGCGACGCCCTGACCCGCGCTGGTCAGCTGCAGAGATCCGGGTCGGGGTCGCCGGAGCCCGCCGAGCGCTCGAAGCTGATGTGCACGTGGTCGAAGTGGTTCTCGGTGATGCTGCCCCGGTTCTCCATCGGCTCCCAGCCCGAGCCGTAGTTGATCCGCTGCCCCCAGATCACGTACGAGATGCCCAGCGCCTTCCGGTTCGCCAACGCGCAGGCGGCGATCCGGTCCCCCTCGGCCCCGCGGGTCAGGAGATCGACGGCGAGGCCGGTGGGATGGTCGGAGACCCGGCCGCGGCCGGCGACGCCGATCAGGTCCGGCTGGTCGTAGAGGCAGGACAGGAACCGGGCGGCGTCCTTGACGTGCGGTTTCACCGCTCCGAGGCCGCTGAGGGGGGCTGCGCAGTTCACCCGGGCCACGCGCGCGAGGCGGGCCTCCTCGGCGGCGCGTGCGGTCTCGTTCAGCCTGGCGGACTTCAGCAGGTTCTGCGCCGCGACGGGCGGCTCGATCTCCCGGCCCACCGGCAGGACGCTCGCCGCGAGCGCGCTCCCGTTCACCACCAGGGGCTCGGGCTCGCCGAGGTCCGCGGCGGCCAGCCCGATCGCCGCGGCCTGCGGGACCTCGACGGTGGTGGGCAGCAGGGTGGCGGCCGGGGCGGCGATCGCGAGCGCCCCGCCGGTCACCGCGGCGGCCGTGACTCCCCGGCGCAGCGCGCAGCGCCGCGACTCGGGGAGCGGGCGCCCGGAGCCGGCGAGCAGACGTCTCACGTCCACGGCCGCGCCGGCCTCGCCCGCGGCGGGGGAGCGGTGCCGCGTCACGACCTGACCTTCGCGTCGAGGCGGCACGAGGGGGGAGCGCGCCGCCGTCAGCGGAAAAATGTAGCGGAACGATCACGAACCGCCGGAATCGCTCCGAAGGCCTGAGACGTGCGTGCCCGCGGACGCGGTGAACGGTCAGCAGGCGACGGGCGTCCCCGACGGCGCGCCCCTCTGGAAGGACACGTGGACGTGGTCCTCGTGGTTCGCCGTGGGGCTGCCCCGATCCTCCATCACCCGCCAGCCGGAGCCGTCGTTGATCCGCTGCTGGTAGATCACGTAGGTCACGCCGAGCGCCTTCATGTTCTCCAGCGCGCACGCGGCGATCGCGTCTCCGGTGGCGCGGTCGTCGGTCATGAAGTCCGCGGCCAGGCCCGACGGGTGGTCCGACGCGTTCCCCCGACTGCCGACGCCGAGGACCTGCGGCTGCCCGTAGCGGCAGCCGAGGAACTCCACCGCGTCCGCGACCCAGGGCTTCACCGCGCCCAGGCTCGCGGTGCTCATGCCGCACGAGGCGCGGCCCGTGGACGCGCTGCCGGCGGAGGGGCGCAGGGTGCTGCCGGACAGCGCCGCCTTCGCCCGCACCTCGGCCTCGCGGGCCTCGTCCTCGATGCGGTGCCGCTCCGCGACGGCGCTCTCGCCCGCGATGCGGGCCGCGTCCGAGAGGGTGGTCAGCGAGACCGGCGCGGGCGGGGTGGTGACCGCGAGCGGCTGGGCGTCCGCGGTGGGGGCCTCGACGGGGTCGGTGCCGAAGGCGGCCGCGTCGAGCGGCCCCGCCAACGGGGCGGCGGCCCCGACGACGGAGGCGACCCCGCCCACGGCGAGGAGGGCGGCGATCCCGTGCCGGACGGCACGGGGGAGGGACCGGACCGCGTCCCCCGCCCGGGGAGCGCGACGTCGTGGGGAGCTCGACGCCGCGGGGCGGGGGTACGCGGTGCGGCCTCGTGGGGAGCGATGCCGGGCCACTGCGACCTCTCTGTATGTACCTGTCGGACTGCGACCGGGCCCGGCGCGCTCAGGGGAGTCGGACGGCCGGGGGAGCGGAGCTTCGGGAGCTCCACCGGGCGTTCGTGATCGTTCCGTGATCCGGTCGTGTCCGACGGTAGGGGCATCCGGCGCGGCCCGCCGAGGGCGGGTTGCCGCTGGTGAGACGATCGGGATGCGGCGAGCGACGAGTGGCCGAGGCTGCGGCCCAGGTCACGGCGGCCGGCCACGGAGTGGGTCGGGTCACAAGGATCGGCCACTCGTCGCGGCGGAGGGTCCGGCGGCAAGCGGTACTGCGCCGCTCGTCGGTGCGTGACGTGCGAGGTACTCCGCCGTTCGGCGGGCGGTCTCGCGGCCGGGCGGACTGAGGGCGACCCCGCGCGGTGGCGGGATGGCCCTCGGACGGCCCGGACGGGTCAGACCCGGTTGCGGTGCCGTCCGCCCATCGTCCCGGGCAGTCCGCCGCGCTGGATGAACTCGGCCTCCTCGGCCAACTCGCGGGTGGCGCACGGCCAGGTGGCGGCGATGCCCGACGCCTCGCGGCATTCGCGGCAGTATCCGAACTGGTCGGGGGAGTGCTGCAGCAGCGTGCGCTGCAGCAGATCGGGCATGGTGGACAAGATGGACGCAAGTGCCACCGACAGTCACCTCCAGGGAGCGTGGCGCTGAAAGTAGTGCCGCGGCTACGGGAGGTGACAGGAGGGGTCGTATCGAATCGGTTAACGGGCTCCTGCGATCGGCGTACCGAGCGTGAGGCCGATCGCCGATTCTGTGACCGGCGCCACGCCTCCGGGACAGACGGTCCGGTCAGCGACGCCGGGCGTGCAGCACGGCGTCGTGTCCGGTGACCGGCTCGCCGTCCACGCCGATCAGCTGGCGGGGCCGGGTGTCCGCGGCGAGGATCTCCCACTCCGCGGTGTCCAGCAGGCCCGCGATCTGCTCGGCGGTGAACAGCATGTCCTCGACCGGCGGTCGCCCGATCGAGGGCGACTCGAGGTCCTTCGGGTGGTGTCCGACGACCACCAGGTGCCCGCCCGGCGCGACCGCCGCCGCCAACCGTGCGACGACCTGCGTGAAGACCTCGGAGGGCAGGTGCATGAACTGGGAGTTGACCAGCGTGAACGCGCCCGCGGGCGGCTCCCAGGTGCGGACGTCCGCCTGCTCCGTCGTCACCTCGACGCCCTCGTCCGCCGCGTGCTGCACGACCCGCTCCAGCGCCACCTTCGAGAAGTCCACCGCGGTGACCCGCCAGCCCCGCCGGGCCAGCCAGACCGCGTCCGCACCCTCGCCCGCCCCGACGTCCAGCGCGGTGCCCGGTGCGAGCTCGGCGGCCTCCGCGACGAGCTGCGGGTTCGGGTTGCCGCTCCACACCAGCTCGGCGCCGCCGTAGCGCTCGTCCCAGGCCGGGGCCTCCAACATCGCGCGCACCTCGTCGGCGGTCATCGCCCGCCCGTGCCCATGACCGTGCTCCATCGCCCCATCCTCCTCGACGCCCTGCGCCCGGCGCCCCGAAGGTCCGGCGAGCTTCCCGAGCAGTCTTCAGCCGCACACCCGTGCGGGCCCGTGTGCGGGCCGAGGAGGAACGAGTCGCCCATGCCCACGGTCGGCGTCAACGCAGGGATGGACTCCGCGCCGAAGGCCAAGCGCCCGGCCGCCGGCGGGCCCTACGGTATGCACACCCGGCGGCACTGGGGCTCAGCGGTAGGTGTTGTTGCTGATGTGGTCACCTTCGAGCCACGACTCGAGTTCGGCGTGTGCGGTCCGTCGGCGCTGCTCGTCGGAGGCCTCGATGCCGGGGGCATCCAGGGTGAACTCGAGGAGGAGGCCGTTCGGGTCGCTGGTGTACAGGGACCGGCAGTACCCGTGCTCCAGGACGTAGGTTTCCTCGGGCTTCCAGCCGGCGTCCTCGAGCCGCTGGGCGAGGGCGTCCTGGACCACCTCGGTGACCTTGAGCGCGATGTGCTGGAACGGCGAGTGCGGCATCCTCGGGCCGAACTGCTCCTGGTCGGCCGGGTCGGCGAACTGGAAGAAGGCCAGCGCGCTGCCGTCCCCGAGACCATAGAAGGTGTGGCAGTACGTCCGCACGGCCCCGAAGAGCTCGTCGGACTCCTTCCACGTCGCCACCAGCGGCAGGCCGATGATGTCCTCGTAGAACGCCCGGGTCGCTTCCTGGTCCCGCGTGACGTAGGCGTTGTGGTGAAGTCGCGTCGGCAGGGAGCCGACGGCCGTGCTGTCGGCGGCTTCGGGCAGGGACTGGGTCATCGTCGACTCTCCTTCGTCATCGTCCGCTCACCGAGACCGAAGCAGCTCCGGACATCTGTCCGTCAGGCGAGCACAGGTCGACGGTCGCGCGCGGCGCATCCTCGGTCAAGAGCCGGGTAAGGCAGGAGAACCAAGCCCTGCGGGAATCGGATGAATCTCGCCGAGAGGGGATCTGCGCGGAGCCGGACCGCAGCGCCGCCGGCGGCGGGGCCGGGATCTCAGGTCTTGACCGTTCGCACGGCATGTGCCGCCTGCTCGGCCAGAAGCGCCGCCAGCCGGTCCGGGGCGGAGAAGAAGGGGGAGTGGTCGCAGTCGATCTCGATGCTCTGGGTGGCGTGTGCCGCGCATTCGCGCTGAGCCCCGACCCGGACCGTCCGGTCCTTCGTGCAGACCACGTATACGGACGGCGCGGACATCCACGCGGGTTCGACGATCGGCGTACGCGGTACGCGGCTCGTCATCGGCCGCCACCGCTGTGCCGCCAACTCGGCCATGTTCGGCGGAGAGCACGAGTAGAGGACTTCGCGGGCCTCCCCGCGCAGGATCACGGCGCCGCCTTCGCCCGTGTCCCATGCCGCCCGGAACTCCGGATGGTTCCAGCGGGGCGTCTGCGCCGCGGGTGACTCTCCGGCAGGCGGCATCCGCGCGGCCACGAAGACGAATCGGTCCGCTCCCTGCCCTCCGGCGGTCACCGGCAGGCCGCCGTAGCTGTGCGCGACCAGCACGAGGGGCCGTGCCCGCGCGATCTCGCGGACGGCCTCCCGCACGGCGGCGGTGTCGTCCTCGAAGGAGGTGAACGGAAGGTCGATCGCCCGGCCGGCGACGCCGACGCGATCCAGCCGCTCCAGGACCGGAGCCCAGCACCAGCCATCGTGGTTGGCTCCGTGTACGAAGAGAATCAGGGGGTCCACAGCGTGCTCTCTGTTCAACGTTCAACGGCGCATCGTCGCGGACGGCGACTCTCCGAAGTGCTCCTTGTATGCGGCCGCGAAGCGGCCCGTGTGAGTGAACCCGTGGCGCAGAGCCACATCGGTGACCCTCACCCCGGCGGAGGGGTCGGCGATCAGCAGTTCCTCGTGGACCTGTTCGAGGCGGTGGCGCCGGACGTACGACATCGGTGACGTGCCCAACTGCCGACGGAACGCCGAATGCAGGGAACGTTCGCTCACCCCGGCGAATTCGGCGAGGTCGGTGACGGTGAAGGCGGCGTCGGGGGACGACTCGATGAGTTCCACGACCCGCCGGACCACACGGGGCGCCGGCAGCGGCTGCGCCGAGAAGATTCGGTCGGTGTAGTTGTGCCGTTGCCCGAGCAGCAGCGCGGTCAGAATGCCGTGTTCGATCTCCTTGGCGAGCACCGGCGGAGGGCCTGCCTTGCCGCACCGCTCGAGTGCCCGCTGCAGTGTCCTGATCGCGGCCGTGATGCCCTCACCACCGCACCTGAGGTCCATTTCGGTCTCGAAGCGCAGGGGCGCGTGCAGCGGCTCGTTGAGCAGGTTCCGCAGACAGCGGTCGATGAGGGCCTTGTCGACGGTCAGCATGAGCTGGCGCAGCCCGGGGGACCAGCGCATGCTGACGGTCTCCGGGAAGCAGAAGACCGCCGCCCGGGCCGGGCAGGCGACCGCGGTGGCCTCACCGGTCGAGCCCTCGTCGATGAGCATGGTGCCGCCGAAGACGAAATTCACGCACACGTCGCTGATCGGCGGCGTGCAGGAGATCTCCACCGCGGGGCCGTAGTCAGACGACATCAGGCCGATGCCGTTCAGCCTCCGGTGTTCGACGCGGGCCTGGAAGGGGCTCCCGCGCTCCAGCACCTTCATGCTGTGGACGTTCTTGAGGAGCTCCTGCGTCCGTGCCCGCGCCTCGGACGGGTCCCGCGTGTTGATCAATCGGCCGTAGGGAACGCTGGTGCCCTCCGGTATCAGCTCCTCGACCGTCGACGTCGACGGACCGCGCATGACGACCTCCACCGTCGGACGCCTGTCCGTATGACGTCCGGCTCGCAGAATCCGTGCTTCCCACCGGTATGTCAACCGTGGTGCGGGAAGCGGCCCAAGGCTGCGGCATCCGGCTCGGTGTCTCTGCCGCCGACTCCCTACCTTCGGACGCCAGCCCCACAAGAGCCGGAGGTAGTGCAGTGACACAAGTGACGACGACCGAGGCCGGGCGGGACGTGAGCAGTCCGCCGACCGAGGATTCTCTCGAGCTCGCCGGAGGACGGGTTCATCTGCTGCGGGGCGGTAAGGGTGCGCCGGTCCTCTTTCTACACGCGGCAGGCGGCGCGGGCCAATGGCACCCATTCCATGATCTGCTGTCGCGGGGTTTCGAGGTCTTCGCTCCCGACCACCCGGGGTTCGGCGGATCGGACGAGTTCCCCGAGTTGGAGGGCGTCGACGATCTGGTCTTCCACTACCTCGACGTCATCGAGCGGCTGGGGTTGGAGCGTCCACACATCGTGGGCGCATCCTTCGGCGGATGGGTCGCGGCGGAACTCGCGGTCGCCCGCCCGGACCTGATCGACTCCCTGACCCTGCTGGGCCCGGCCGGGCTGCGGCTGCCGGCACATCCGCTCGCCGATCTGTTCCTCATGACGCCGGACCAGGTGGTCGACGCATTGTTCAAGGACCCCGCCAAGGCGTCGGCCCTGTTCCCCGGCGAGCCGGACGTCGACGACATCCTCGCGGCCTACCGCGACATGACCGCTCTCGCCCGCTTCTCGTGGCATCCGTTCCTGAACAACCCGAAGCTGGAACGCAGGCTGCACCGGATCACCGCGCGCACACTCGTCGCCTGTCCGTCCGAGGACAAGGTCATCCCCGTTGCCCACGGAGCGCGCTACGCCGAACTCATTCCGCAGGCCCGGTTCGCACAGGTCGAGGACTGCGGTCACGCGATGTACTTCGAACGTCCGCAGGAGTTCGCCCAGGTTGTCACCGAATTCCTGGCCGAGGCCGGTGCCGAGGCCCAGCTGAGCGGAGCGAGCCGATGAAGTTCGTCTTCTTCCACCTGATGCCCTATCCGTACCTGCCGGACGACTTCGACGAGAAGCACCCGAGCCCTTCCCTCACCTTCCCGAACAAGTTCTTCGACCGCGAACTCGGCAATCGGCTCTACCACCGGTACCTGGACGAGCTGGAGTATGCCGAGAAGCTCGGTTTCGACGGGATCGCCGTCAACGAGCACCACCAGAGCGCCTACGGTCTGATGCCCTCGCCGAACCTGATGGCTGCGGCCCTCGCCCGGCGTACGGAGCGGGCGCAGATCATGGTGCTCGGCAACGCGATCGGCGTGCGCGGCAATCCGCTGCGGGTGGCGGAGGAGATCGCAATGCTCGACCACCTCAGCAGTGGGCGGGCGGTCTCCGGATTCGTCCGCGGCATCGGCTGGGAGTACTTCGCGCACAGCGTCAACCCGACCCGGTCACGGGACCGGTTCAACGAGGCCCATGACCTGATCATCAAGGCGTGGACGTCCGACGAGCCGTTCCAGTGGGTCAGCCCCAACTACGAGTACCGCTACGTCAATCTGTGGCCGAGGCCGGTGCAGGAGCCGCATCCGCCCATCTACATCCCCGGCGCCGGCAGCACGGAGACGATGCAGTTCGTCGCCGAGCACGGCTACACCTACATGTCGGTCTACGCCCCGACGCCGCTGGTCCGCCGCTGGTTCGACGGACACCGGCAGGCGGTGGAGGAACTGGGCATGGAGCACGACCCGGGGAAGTCCGCCTTCTCGGTGCCGATCTATGTGGCGGAGACCGATGAGAAGGCCCACCGTGAGGGACGGCAGCACATCGAGTGGCTGTTCCATCGCGGGCTCAAGCAGAGCTTCCCGCAGGTCTATCCGCCGGGTTACATGTCGCCGGGCTCGATGCGCGGTCTGCTGATGTCCGGAATGAAGCCGTACACCGAGACGTCGTACGAGGAACTGCTGGCGGGCGGTTACGCCGTCGTGGGCAGCCCCGAGACCGTCGCGGCCCGGCTGAGCGAACTGCAGGCGCAGCTCGGCTTCGGCCAGCTCATCGGGCTGTTCTCGATCGGAGACATCACCGCCGAGGAGATGAACAGGAGCATGGAGCTGTTCGCGTCCGGGGTGATGCCCGCTCTGCGTCCGCTGGGCGTCGCGGGCACCGTGCCGGCAGCCTCCTGACCGGTACAGCCCACGCTCGCCCCCGGCCGGATCAGCCGGCCCGGGGGGCGAGCGTGGCGAGGGGACGGCTCTCCCATGCGGCCCAGTCGGCGCTGATGTCTCCGGCGGTGCGCAGCAGCAGGGGAAGATGGTGTTCGACTAGGCGGTCGACCGAGGTCTCGGCGGCATGCGCGTTCACGTTCACCGCCGCGACCGTGCGGCCCTGCCCGTTGCGGATGGGCGCGGCGATGGACCTGATGCCGAGAGCGAGTTCCTCGTCGGTCATCGCCCACCCCTTGGCCCGTACGTCGCGGAGCATCTCGTCGAGTTCGTCGCGCTGAGGGCGGCGCCGGGGCGTGATGCCCGACCTGCTGGGCTGGCCGAGGACGCCGTCGAGTGCGGGACCGTCCAGGGCGGCAAGCAGCACTTTGCCGAGGGACGTCTGCACGGCGGGGAAGCGGGTACCGACGGTCACCGACAGCGTCACCAGCTTGGGCATGGCGACTCGGGATACGTAGACGATGTCGGATCCGTCGAGCTGCGCGATCGAGCACGACTCCCGGGTGCGCTCGACCAGGGCACGCAGGTGCGGTCCTGCCAGCTCCCAGATGTTCTGCGAGCCGATGTAGGTCATCCCGAGTTCGAGCACGCGGGGCGTCAACGAGAATCCGGCTTCGTCGCTGCGTACGTATCCCAGCTGCTGGAGCGTGATGAGAATCCGGCGTGCTGTCGGCCGGGCGAGCTGTGCCCCGGCGGCGACCTCGCTCAGCGTCATGTACGGCCGGCCCGGCTGGAAGCAGCGCAGAACGTCGAGCCCTCTTGCGAGGGCCTCGATGAAATCCGGACCGGCGTCCCGGCGCATCTGTCGTCCCTCCACGCCCGCGAAATGGGCGGACGGGCCGAATGGCCGCCCACCGGATGGTTGTCCGCCACTGTACCGCCGCCAGCTCCGCACCGCCGCCAGCTCCGCAGATGGCAGGTCCAGGTCTGCGCATGGCGTGACCGTGGGACGGCGCGCAACGCTGCCCCACGGTCACGCCGTGCGCCGGCGTCACGCCTGCGCCGGAGCCGGCACCCTCTCCTCTCCCAGCTCGATGGTCGCACCGGCGTCCGCTGCAGCCGTGGCGGCGACCCGCAAGGCGCGCTGGAGTTCTGCCGCGTCGTCCCGCCGGTCCCCAGGACTCGTGTCGTCTGCACGCCCATGGCGTCCTCCACAGTGCGATCTCGTGATCGTCATCGAGCGTTCGGTCCGTTGGCTGTGGGCGGTTGACACCGGCTGTCTCAGGAACCACCCTGTCGGACAGTCGTCCGTATGGCGGACATATTGAAGGGTGTCGTCCGATGACCGACACAGTTGGAGCCCTCGACGGGCTGCTGATCGCCGACTTCTCCCGCATCCTCGCCGGGCCGTACGCCACCATGCTGCTCGGGGACCTGGGCGCCGAGGTGATCAAGGTGGAATCGCCGGCCGGTGACGACACGCGCACCTGGGTGCCGCCGGTCCGGGGGGAGGCCTCGACCTACTACCTCGGCATCAACCGCAACAAGCGGTCCATCGCCCTGGACCTCAAGAACCCCGAGGACCTGCGCCTGGCCGGGGAACTGGTCTCCCGCGCCGACGTCATGATCGAGAACTTCAAGCCCGGCGGCCTGACGCGCTTCGGCCTGGACTACGAGACGGTCAGCGCCGACAACCCGGGACTGGTCTACGCCTCGATCAGCGGGTTCGGCACCGCGGGTGGGGCGTCCCTGCCCGGCTACGACCTGCTGGTCCAGGCGGCGTCGGGCCTGATGAGCCTGACCGGAGACGCGGACGGCCCGCCGTATCGGGCGGGGATCTCGGTGTTCGACGTCATGACGGGAATGCACGCCGTCATCGGCATCCTGGCCGCCCTCAACCACCGCAACGCGACCGGGGCCGGGCAGCACGTGGAGGTCAATCTCCTGTCCTCGGCGCTGTCCGGGCTGGTGAACCACACCTCCGCCTACGTGGCCGGCGACGTCGTCCCGCACCGGATGGGCAACGCACACCCCAGTTTGTTCCCCTACGAGCCGTTGCCCACGGCGGACAAGGACCTCATCGTCATCGCAGGCAACGACGGTCAGTTCCGCAGACTCTGCGCCGAACTCGGCCTGGACGAACTGCCCGAGGACCCCCGCTTCGCCGGCAACGAGGCCCGCACCCGCAACCGCGAACAGCTGGGCCCGCTCCTGGTCGCCAAGCTCGAGGAGCGCCCGGCGGACGAGTGTTTCAAGAAGCTGTCCGCGGCCGGGATCCCGTGCGGACCGATCAACCACGTGGACGGCGGTGTCGCCCTCGCCGAGGAGCTGGGGCTCGACCCGGTGGTCACCGTCGGCTCAGGGCCGCAGGCGACACCGATGATCCGCAACCCGATCACCTTCAGTGCCACCGCGCCACGGCACATCCTTCCTCCCCCCGACCTCGACCAGCACGGCGACGAGCTGCGGGCTTGGCTCGCAGCGGACAAGGACGCGGACCAGTGACTGCCGGACAGCCCCAGTACCCGACCGGACTCGGCACGTCGGATGCCACCACCATCAGACTGCTCGGCCGTGACCTGGCGAACGACCTGATGGGCCAGGTGGGTTTCGGCGAGCTCGCCTTCTGGCTCGCCGCCCAGCGCCGCCCCAGCGCGGGCGAGGTACGGCTCTTCGAGACAGTGTTGGTCGCGCTGGCCGACCACGGCTTCACCCCCACCGCCATCGTCGCCCGTCTGACCCTGCTGTCGGCACCGGAGTCCATCCAGGGCGCGATGGCCGCCGGCCTACTCGGCGGCGGCTCCCGCTTCCTCGGCGTCACCGAGGACACCGGCCGCTTCCTCGACGAGGTGATCACTGCCGCGGGAGACCCGCTCCCGGCCGCCACCGAGGAGTGGGACGCCCTGGCCGGCAAGGCACTGGCGGAACGCAAGGCGACCAAACGGTTCGTGCCCGGTCTCGGCCACCCCGTGCACAAGGAACGCGACCCGCGTACACCCGTGATCATCCGCGTCGCACGCGAGGAAGGGGTCTACGGCCCCCACCTCGCCCTGTTCGAGGCCCTCGGCCGCATGGCACCCGAGATCCTCGGCCGGACCCTGCCCCTCAACGGCGCCGGCGTGTGCGGTGCCGCACTCGCCGACCTCCGCCTCCCCGCAGAGTTGCTGCGCGGCTTCGCTCTGCTGGCCCGCGCGGCCGGACTCCTCGGTCACCTCGCCGAAGAACTCCGCCGCCCCATCGCCGCCGACATCTACCACTCGGTCGACCGCAACGCCCGCTACGTCGCCGGTGACGCCGTCGGATAAGCAACCGGACAGGAGGGGCTACTCGGCCACGACCACCTGCAGGCAGGTTGCCTGGCTGCGGCATCGCGGTTCCCTCCTGAGCGAGGGAATGGAACTGTGCACATGTGCCAGAGGATCACAATGACGCCGAGAACGTTCTGGCCGTCGGCGTCGACGCCGCCACGGAGATCTTCGGGCCACGGCTGCGGGCTGCGTTCGCTCTCGGGAGCCTGGCGCATGGGGGTTTCGCGCCCCTGGCAAGCGACGTGGACCTTGCCCTGGTGATCGATGGGCCTGGCCCGGGGACCGCTCACCAGGTCGCCCGCGTGAAGGACCTCGCTGTCGCTCGGTCGTCGAGTGTGCTGGCCGAACGGCTGTCGGTCTTCTGGTCGGATTGGGACGGAGTTCGCGGCGGCACAGGACCACATTGCAGGCTGCCCGCGGTGGATCGGCTGGATCTGCTCGATGACGGTCGCCTGCTCCGCGGCTCCGACGAACGGGCAAGCGCGATCCGACCCGGTCGGGTCGCTCTCATTGCGGAGGGTGCGGCCTTCGCATGCCACAAGTTCGATGACGCCTTCCTGGCCGATCTGCGTGAACCCGGCAAGCTCGTGGCCGCCGGTCCGCGGGCGACCACCAAGGCCGTCCTGTTCCCGGTGCGCTTCCTCTACACGCTCGCGAGCGGACGGATCGGCCACAACGGACACGCTGCACAGTGGTACTCGCAGGATGGCGCGCACCCCGCTCTGGTCGAAGCAGCCATGGGGTGGCGGACGGACGGCATGCCCGACACGGCCGGCGCCGAGAAGCTGCTCACCTCGGACCTCGTCGGCGTCTACGAAGAGTTCTTCTCCGCCTACCGGAGCGCTCTGGCGGAACTCGGTCACGAGGGGCTCGCCGAGGCGATCGCGGGCCGGCAGGAGGCTCTTGGAGCCGGCTGAGATGGATGTGCCCCCGGCGCGGTTCGTACCGCATCCGCACGAACTCGCACCCGCCATGAGCTGCTGGTTTCCGCCACGGTCGAGATCCCGCGTCGCCGTCGTGGGCAGGGCGGTGATGCCCGATGACCGGGACAACCGAGCCGGTCCGGCGCCGCGGCCGGGCGACTGCCGAAGGGTGGGTGCGCCGAGCGTGCACGTTGGTGGTGGCCGACGTGGCGGCGTACGCGTCGTATCAGCACCAGCGCGAGTACGCCCTGGTCGGCGGTTCCGACCCGACCGGTGCGGCGTTGTGGCCGCTGTCGGTGGACGGCCTGCTCGTGTTGGCCACGGTCGGGGGGTGAGCAGGCCTGTGGCCGAACCCCGACCGGCGCCGAGCTGGACCGGGTCGCCGGCACCAACAACTACGGCCGCACGGTGTTGCGGCAGTGGCGCACCGAGGGCCGCATCCCCACCCACCGACCAGCACCAGCAGGCGCGACAGCCTGCGCAATGATCAGCTGCTCCATCCCATGTGTTGAGCGTCATTCCGGGTGAGGACGTGGGGATGGCGTCGCGTCGTTGGGTGTGAGGATCACGGTGGGCGGCTCCGGGTGGGTTGCCCGTTCTGTGTGCGACCACAACATGATTACGGCCGGTTGAAGGTTGGCCCTCCCAGTCGTATTTGGCGAGTCACCGGAGGGCCTGATGTGTCGCCATGCGAACCGCGCTGTGCTGGTCACCGGACCCGGGTTGGCGGGCCCTGCGGTGGGCAAATGTGGGCGTTGACCTGTGGTTTTGCCTCTGCTACCGCTGCCAGGGTTCCCCGCGGAGCGGCTGGTCGTTGAGCGCTCGCCGTTCGTTGTCGCGGAAGCGCGGCTCGTAGTGCGCGAAGAAGATCTTGCCGACCAGGTCGCGGCGGCTGCGGACACCGGTCTTGTCGAAGATGCTCTTCATGTGCTGCTGAACGGTGTGCGCCGACAGCACCAGTTCGACGGCGATCTGGGAGGTCGACGCGCCCTGCAGGACCAGCCGGGTGACGTCCTTCTCGCGTTCGGTCAGGCCGTAGGCGGACATCAGCAGCGGGTAGAGGCGGCTGGGGTTGGCCGGCTCGATGATGATCGCGATTCGCCGATCGCCGGTGGAGGTCAGGCAGGCGCCGTGCAGCATCACCCACCTGCCGGTTCGGGACAGCACCCGGGACACCGCGATGTCGGTGCTGCGGCTGGGGTTCTCGGTCATGTTCAGCACTCGGCCGGCGAGTGTCACCACCGAGGACGGCAGGCGGCCTGAGTCCCAATCCCCGTCGGGTAGCTCGGACAGCCAGCGCTCTACCCCGGGGGTGGCGGATTCCAACTCCCAATGGTCGTCGAGGATGAGCAGGCCGGGCGCATCGGCGTAGTCGGGCTCGCGCGCCTGTCCCAGCAGCAGGGCGTTGCGAGCACCTTCGGCCAGGGCTGGCGCCACCGACATGACGAAGGTCTTCTCGGCGTGTGTGAACATCGGTTCCTGCGGTGCGCGGTAGAGGCCAAGCGCGCCCCACACCTCGCCGGAGCGGGTGCGTAGGCGGGCGACGAGTTCCTGATCGCCGCCCATCGACATGTTCCGGTGCCATCGCGGGCTATTCGCGGGAATGCCGTTGGTCGCCTCGTGCAGGGTGGAAATGCCGGTTGTCGAGCGCGCTACGTCGGCGATCTGGTTGACGTCCTCGGTGTAGTACTCGGCAGCCAGCCATTCGTTGGGGAACTCGTCGAGACCGAGGTGGAAGTGGCTGGTCAGCAGCAACGAGGCCGGATCCAGGGTGTAGAAGCACGGCGTCCAGTAGTGCGGGACGGCGTGCGCGAGCACCTCGGTCGACTCCTGCCAGAGCGACACGAGGTCGCGTGGCTCGGCGCACAGCCGGGTGATCTTCTCTGCCGCGCGCCGCAACGTATCCGCGCTCATCACTCCACGGTACGACCTGCGGCGATGCCGCGAAATGCCAGGTTCCTGGTATGTCGCTGCGCCCGGCACCTTCCTACCGTCGGGATCAACGACAGCGCAAGGAGCCAGCGATGACAGCGACGACGACGAGGGTCCGGTTGGCCCCGCCACCCCCGGCCCTGATGCGGATGATCAACCCAATCGTGCGGCGCATTCTCACGAATCCTCGGCTGGGCCGGCGGATTGCCTTGCAAGCACTGTTGGAGTTCACCGGCCGGCGCAGCGGCCACACGATCCGGGTGCCGGTATGTCTGCACATGATCGACGGCGTCCCGACGGTGTTCACCGAGCGGCCGTGGCGGTTGAACCTCACCGACTCCGCCCCGGTCGCCGTCACCCACCGAGGTCGCGTCCGCCATGGCCGGGCGGTTCTGCTACCGGCCACACCGCAGCAGGTCGGTACCGCGCTCCGGGCGGCGCTCGACAACGGCGCGACCCCATTCGAGCTCGGGCTGAAAGTCAGCGGTGGCTCCTACGACCCGACCATCGCGGACCTGGCGACCATCGCGCGGAGCCTGATCCGCATCGACTTCAACGAGGCCTGAGGCACATGGACATCAACCGAATCGGGCGCGAGGTCAGCGTCCTGGCGGATCAACTCGAAGTTCCCGGGATCGGGTTCATCCCGGTCAACGCCTTCGTCCTGCATGCGGCTGAGCCCGTCGTCATCGACACCGGACTCAGCCTGCCCGACCGCGGCTTCATGGACGCCCTCGGGTCAGTGATCGACCCGGCGGACGTCGAGTGGATCTGGATCACCCATCCGGACCGCGATCACACCGGCGCAGTGTTCGATCTGCTGCAGGTCGCGCCTCGGGCGCGCGTGATCACGACGTTCATCGGCATGGGCATCACGTCCACCGAGCGGCCGCTGCCGATCGAACGGGTGTACCTGCTCAACCCTGGACAGTCGCTCGACGTGGGCGACCGCCGGCTGACCGGCTTCCGGCCGCCGCTGTTCGACAACCCGGCGACCGTGGGGTGCTATGACGACCAGTCCGGCGTCTGTTTCAGCTCGGACTGCTTCGGCGCACCGATGCCGTCCGCCGAGCTCGCCACCTGCCCCGACGTCGGCTACCTCCAAGCCGACGAACTGCGCACCGCTCAACTGCTGTGGGCCACCGTGGACAGCCCCTGGGTCCACACGGTCGACCAGGCCAAGTACCTCGACAGCCTCAAGACGTTGCAGGCGGTCGACCCGGCCCAGATCCTCAGCACCCATCTGCCGCCGGCGGTGGGACGCACGCCCGAGTTCCTGGACATGCTCGCCGTCGCACCCGGCGCCGATCCCTTCATCGGACCAGACCAGGCAGCGCTCGAACGCCTCCTCGCCGGCTTCGAACCGGCACCCCAGCCAGCTACCGTCCAGCATCCTTGATCCGCGCACAGTCGGCGAGTGTGCACGAGCACGGACGCGCCCCCGGGAGCCGAGTAGGCGGTTCGCATGGTGCCCATTAGCGCCGTTAACCAACCGAACCCCTGCGGACCGACAAAACCGCAGGTCAACCCATGCAGGTTCGCCTGAGGCCAAGGGTGGGCCTGTGGTGGCGTGCGGAAACGCCGTGTTCACCGTAGGCAACGATCCTGCCGATGTCGAGCGGAGGATGTCGTCGGCTCTGTTGGCGTGCCCCGGGTCGACGGCGGCAACATCGCGACAGTCGCGGAATGGCCATGAGGCGAGCAGGTGGCTGCATCAGCTGCCGGATTGTGGTCCGGCCTCCCGGTTCTTCTGGGTATCCAATTGGGCGAGGAATCGATGGAGTTCCGCCTGATGTCGCGCGGCACACGCGGCATGCCATCCTGCCCGCACGTCCGCGTACCGGACAGGCATGCCGAGCAGACTCGTCGGCGGGTGGGCGCGGTAGCGGATGACTGCCCTGCCACGGTCAGGATCGCGGATGCTCCGCGGGCAGTGCGACTCCAGCTTGTTGCAGCTCACGCACAACAGACCGCGGACCCATCCGGTGGTGTGGCAGTGGTCAGCGACGGTTTAGCGCAACGGTACTTCGCCTCCACACAATGCACAGCGGCCCTCTTGCCAAGCCTCCAACGCCACCATGGGACCTGAATCAGCGGCGTGCTCATGAACATCGGCGATGTCCAGTGCGCTCTGGTGCACATGGCAATACGGGTGCCCCGCGGCCGGCCGTCTCCGCGACCACAACCACGAACCATCGAAATGTCGCCATGCGCCCGGCCAGGAGCCGACAGCCATGTGCGCGAGCCGGACCTCAAATCCGTCACGAGCGCCACGATAGGCCCCAGGGCTCCGGTTTGCTTCTGGCTGCGCCGCCTCGGGCGGTGCGCCGTCGATGCTCTCAAGCGTCGTGACCTGCGCGTATGGCGATGTCGGGGCCCTCGTTCGGGCCTTGACGTCTGAGAGTGCTGACGACAGCGTGTCCGGTCCTCGTCGGCGGCGTCGGCGGTCGTTGGCGGAGCGGGCGCGCCGTGCAGGAGTGCGCCCGGTCGAGTCGCTCGACGCCATGGCGTGTGACCTGTTCGCTTCCGATGAGGAAGTTGACGAGTTCATCGAGTTCGTGCGGGCCGAGCGGCAGGCGGGTCTTCGGTAGTCGATGAGCTTCGTCGTGCTGGACACCGACGTCTCGTCGCAGGTGATCAAGAAGCGGCTGACGGGACCACTCGGGTCGAAGCTCGTGGGAAAGACGTGGTGCGTGATTACGCCTCGGCCGGTGAACGACTCGTGGATCGCGGCCTGTTGCCTGTCCTATGACGTGCCGTTGGCGACGCTGAACACGAGGGACTTCGTCGACTTCGTCCAGCGCGACGGCCTGCGCATGCTGTAGCTCGCTCGACGAAGCCGCCTCTCCTACATCGGCCGATACGCACGCTTTCCAAGTCTGCTGTTGATCGTTCGGCGGGGGTTGTGGAGATCGTGACCGCGGCCCGGTTGGTCTCCGAGCGGTGCCGGGTGTGGGCGGAGCGCGCTCCTTTCCATCGTCATGAGTAGCTAATATCGCTTGATGGCGATGAGTTGTTGTGGCGACCAGGCTCCGGCGGTGGCGCTGTTCCGGTCG
>Ga0157379_10000657_pt1 | contig 27940 bp, 31 predicted proteins | sample S25metaG_FD_121802 | JGI IMG/M metagenome (GOLD analysis project Ga0157379, IMG submission 121802) | Switchgrass rhizosphere microbial communities from Kellogg Biological Station, Michigan, USA - S2-5 metaG | ecosystem: Host-associated > Plants > Roots > Rhizosphere > Soil | place: USA... | reverse complement strand
ATTCTCTCTTCAAGAAAATGCCAAAGATCCGTACGCTAATGAGAGAAGGCATGCGATTCGTGAACTTCTAGCTAAGCTATGGAAGGCAATTAGCAAGGTCTGGGAGTGCGAAGAGATCTCATCGCTTGCAGATAAGGCATGTACTCCCACAGAGACATTTATTAACAATACTAACACCATAAAATCTCTTAGGCATTATCAGAGCTGAGTTCTGTAAATATTTTGGAGTCCGTCGCTCCAGCACCAAATTCTTTATTGCATCAACCGGACGAACCTATGGAATGGACGACCGTCACATCCTGTCCCCAAAGCGTTGCATCTCCAAGTGCCCCTGGCGTTATTAACCCGGATCTAATAATTCAGGCCTTAGTGTCAAATCGGAATATCCAAGTAGTTACCGGATTGGATCGGCAATTTTTATTGAGACGTCTTGGCGCTCAGTGGACAGTGGAATCTGCCTTGAAAGAATGTAAGCATCTTTTTTTTTGTGATTGGATGCATTCGTATGTTGACTTGGTACTAGCCGTGGAAGGTCCTACTATCCAAGAAGGCTTCAAAAGCAATGGAATCTCCCCTTTCTTGAAACTCTCTCCAGCGTTGATGCATATTGAGAACCTCTCTCTCCAAAGCTTGGTTCGGACACAATATGGAGTTGGTGTCAATGATCTTCGAGAGGCTTTGGAGGGTCGAGCCAGTGTTACAAATTTGGCTTTATCAACACGGCCCTCGTCTGTGCGTACGTTGGATAACCCTTCCGCCTCAACTTCCAAAGAACCTCTCGGCCTGACACGATCGAATACCCACATAACAATCTCTAAAAATTCTTCTACGAATGATGTTCGAGATGTTTTGAAGTCGTTAGGAGCTGGGAAGGGGAAGAGGAAGAGTAGCAGTCGTCTGAAGCCATCTTTCCCTGGTATACAGAGCCCTGACGCAAGGTATGTCTGTGTCACTTGGCAGCGGCACAAACCGATGCTAACAAAGAATCCAGAAGCAGGACTAGTCTTGCCCCACCCTATCGATCATAAATACACATCCCTTAAACAGACTTTCTTCGCATTGTTCACTTTCGCAGCAGTCCTCTCGCATTGTCTTTCTGTTAAGTCGCATTAATTAGTATTGTATCCTTGGTATCCATACATATTTAATACGGAAATGTGGTGCTATTAATGGGGAATAAATAGACAATGAAAGTCTTTATTAACGTCTTGTGGACGCAATGCGACGACGTGCTTCTTCTTCTCGTTCTCTCCAGAATGCAATCTCCATCTGTGCCTTCGGATGGGTTGCAGGTCTTGGTCCATTCTTGAGAACCAGAATTGTCAGCATGGTTGGGAGGGACGATGAGGAACACTTACGCTCAGTGCTTGCAATAAGGCTTCAAACATTGTAGACTGGTAAACGGCAGCTTGAGCGGGGTCTTTCACCTTTGAAGATTGGGTGACAATAAGTCGGGTGACTTCTCCTCTCAAACGCAAGAGACTAGAAAGACATTAGGTGTTAATCTACACGATCAAAAATAAACCTACTTTGAGAATATCATCGTTTCTTCTTCGTTTTCGGTGAGGGTTACAAATGACGTGAAGTATACTGCATATCTCTGCGCAATCTGCAACAGCGTCAGCGACATTCGTAACAATCGATGGGGGTAATATGTTTACAGCTTGTACGGTTGCATCTCTGACTGAAGTTTTGCCACTAAGGAACCCTCCCCCACCAGCACCATCAGCCATTTTCTTGACGCTTTCAATATGGGCGTTCATATCTTTTTGGAATGCTGGCCAGAAGCTGAGTCGCAGACCCATTGTGAAATGCTCCAGCGGAGGGCAATCTCGTTTTTGAACTTCACCGAGGACATTTTCCAGCAGACGGATCATAATAAGGAGAGGAATAGTCGCTGGTGAAGCCTCAAGAATCCCACGGGCAAATGTCTGACGAGTTGTATTAAATATTTTCTCGTCACTGGGAGAATGAAAGAAACCTACTTGGGTGTATTCTAATACAGGATCCATTACTTGTTTCCAGATGGTATCAAGTTGTACCTGGTGCTCCTTGGTAATGTTCTCTCTAACTGGAGTGGCTAACGGAGGGGGCGATTCCAAAACTACGCTGCCTGTGCGACTATGCCCGGCAAAGTTGAAGCCTCCGAATTCGTGGGGTAGACTAGATGCGGGTCCAGGTGATACAGGTGAAGATACTGGGGATAAAATAGGAGCATGTTCATCGAAGAACCTTGTAATAAATGCGTATTCGGCTGTGCCGTTGTCCATGAGCACCAAGAGTAGGGAACGAAGTAGTGCTTCAACGGGTTCTTTCTTTAAGGTATTTAGAATGATGAGAATGATGGTGTCTAGATGGGATACGCACATGGGACTTATCATCGGCCATGTAGGCCAAAGTGACGCTGTGTCCATCCAATTCGGCAAGAGCCAGTCTGGCGAGTTCAACGGACTGTTCCTGAGCCTTCTCTGGAACGCTAATTAACTCAAACTTCTCAGATGTGCGAGCCTGAAGAACATATATTAAAATCAACTACGAGGTAATGGGAAAGACAAAGCACCTTGATCCAGCCTAACGCTCTGACGTATCTCCGAAAACCAGTTTCGTAATATAATCGAGCGACGGCCGTGTACGCATGCTGGACTTCAATTGCGACCGGAGCTGCTTGACGTTGGAGGAACAAAAACAGCGGGCGATATTTCAATAGGACGGACGTCTGGATGACCTGCATGTTGGTGCTAACGCTGTTCCGGATGGGTTGGAATAGGGATAGGAAGAAGGCTCGTATTTTTGTTGATGCCTAAACAGAGTTATCAGGTACCAGTATTAATATACAAATAGCAAGAGATTGCTTACCACAATTCGAAGGCCTTCAGCGACCTCTGCAAGTGCCCGTACGGCCTTGACTCGAGGTCGAGACTTTAGCGAGTCCAGGTGTGATTCAAGCTCCGGTATATCAAGTAACCACTGTTCTCCAACGTCGGAATCAAGAATTCTTTCAGCGAGGCCGGGTGGGATGGAAATATCTGAGATAAGGTTGGCTAAAGGACGTTCGATCTTCTACTCGAATATGTCAATCACGGAGAATTTAATGGGATGATTAAGGACGCACACGACGAGCCTTCAGGCGACTTTCTATCTCCTTGCTTCGATCTTGTAAGCTAGATATCTGGCCAGAGACTGCAGAGAGATCTCGTTGGAATGTTGAGAGGAAGGTCTCCAGGGAGTCCAGCAGACCAACGCTGACCTTTATTCAATCATAAATCAAAAGTATTAACAAGGTTATATTAACATAACATACATCTACTTGTTCATGGAGTTCTACAAAATCCTTTGCACGGTCTACGTCTGCAATGACAGTTCGGTCATCAATTTAAGGCCGACTTTGAGAAGATATGCTCATACAAAATGCAGCTTCCTCCAGATTCTCCGCGTTAGAGTGTCCTGGTACTGGTGATAATGCTTCTCCTAGCTTAGATTCAATAGATTTACCATCCTCTGGGTGGGTGTGAGTATCAAGGGCCATTAGCGCAAGTAAAGTCCATATTTGGAAGGCGTGTTGTATACGCGTCAGCGTATTTCTTTCCTTCCTTCTCCTTGCCTCTGCTCTTCAACATGGACTTTGCACAACTTTTACAACAAGCTCGGGGCGGTGAACAACAGACTGCTGGTGCCGACCATCCAGTCCCAGACAAGTATGTTTCTCGTTTATGAGCCTTGAACGAGAAATACTGGGATTGACCTTGAATACGCGTATAGCGGCGAGGTCATTCATATCTCTTCATTGGCCCTCCTCAAGATGTTGAAGCATGGGCGTGCAGGTGTACCTATGGAAGTGATGGGTCTTATGTTGGGAGAATTTGTCGACGAATATACCGTCCAAGTTATCGATGTCTTCGCTATGCCACAGAGCGGAACAACTGTCAGTGTAGAGAGTGTGGACCATGTTTTCCAGCAGAAAATGGTGGAGATGCTGAAGCAAACTGGACGACCGGAGATGGTGGTTGGGTGGTATCACTCGCATCCAGGTTTTGGCTGTTGGTTATCAAGTGTCGATATTAACACGCAACAGGTGAGTATCTTCATTCTTACTTGTAGATTTAGAAAGCTTACCTTAATTTCAGCTATTTGAATCCCTTAACCCTCGCTCAGTGGCCGTCGTCGTCGATCCCATCCAATCCGTCAAAGGAAAGGTCGTCATCGACGCGTTCCGTCTCATCAATCCCCACAGCGTTGTCCTAGGCCAGGAACCGCGACAAACGACGTCCAATATTGGTCATATCAACAAGCCTTCTATTCAGGCTCTCATTCACGGTCTGAACAGACACTATTATTCCATAGCAGTCAACTACCGCAAGACTGAGTTGGAACAGACGATGCTTATGAACCTTCACAAGAGGAACTGGACAGAGGGGTTGAAATTGAAGGATTTCAAGCATCACAAGGAGTCGAATGAGAAGGCTATCAAGGTCCGTTAAAAGAGTCATTTCTTTTTCCCAACAATTCATTGACACTTCATTTGTATCTTTAGTCTATGCTTACACTAGCAGAAGCCTACAATAAATCCGTTCAAGAAGAATCGACTCTATCAGCTGATCAACTGAAGACACGACATGTTGGAAAACAGGATCCCAAACGTCATTTAGAGGAGGCAGTGGAGAAGGCAATGGGAGATCAAGTTGTACAAAACTTGGGTACGATGTTGTTGGCAGAGCTATGATGCGTGAATACTTGTACTGTATTATATCCACTTACAGCGTGACACTAAAAGACTGCTTGAACTTTTGGATAATTTATTTCCATTTCGCCATAATTCTCGGAGTCATTTTGAGCTCCTACCAAATTCGGTAATGTCGTTCAAACGCAAAGGTCAAGCACAAACTACACAACTTCCTGGAACACGGCCTTCTCCCCTTGCATCATCTATCTTAAATGTATCCACTGGTATCCCTTCGCTCGATGATGTCCTCGGTGGTGGTCTACAGCTGGGCTCTGTTACGGTTGTGTTAGCCCCAGATCCTCATGCAGCGTATGGTGACATTGTGCAGAGATATTTCATCGCGCAGGGAATATCTTCTGGACAACGCGTATGTATACTGGATGACGATGCTAACACACTCGCCTCAAGTTGCATGTGGATATCAAAATCAGCCTTGGAGGAAGCAGACGAAGGGTCAACGAGCAACGCCACGGATTCTGGAGGAATCAAAATTGCATGGCGATACGAGAAGATGAAGCAATTCCAAACCAGCATCAAACATACAGAGTCGGTCTACTTTTATGCTGCGTAATGAAGAAAATATTCACGGTCGTGTAAAGGTCCAGCCAAGACTCTTTCTCTCATCCGTTTGACTTGACTTGTCGAATACCTCCAGACATTGTGGAAGCATCGTTGACATCGAATCAATTAAACTATATCCCTGTCTCTGGGAGGGGAATTGAAGACCTAATCTCGCGTCTGGACACAAAACTGAAAGAACTATCAGAAGAAAAGAGGTATGTGGCGACCCTTCTTGGTCCGACTGCCTATCTCATTGTCGTTAAGGATGCCCATCCGTGTCTCCATACCGGACTTGGGATCTCCTCAATGGGGTGACTTGACGCCAACAGTAAATTATTATAATCATCCACATTGTGTCCACTAACTTGAGGAACAGGATATCTTTCGTTTTTTACATTTCCTGCGCGCCAGAGCGCGCCAAGACTCGACGGAAACTCCAAGGATCTGCTTCTTCATCACCCTACCATCATACATCTCCCAAGATAGTTGGGCTGGGACAGGATGGTCAGAGAGACTCGGCTGGCTCTCTGATGCATGTATCTCGTTGCGCTCATTTTCGTGTACGCCCGCAGTTACCCTTTTTGGTGCGACGCTTAACCCATCTACAGCGGATCCTGCGCTACTTGCTGTCTTTCCGTCCCATCATGGACTCCTTGGCGTGCACAAGCTCCCTGCTTTACATTCGGTGGTGGCGCCTTCAGATAAATTCTCCGAATTACGAGGCTTAGCAAGCACCTCGTCATCTGCGATCGGAGGTGGCGAAAACAACCTGGCTTTCAAATGTACACGGAAACGGTTTGTTATCGAAACGCTGCATCTTGATGTCGAGGGTGGTGTCAGTGAACGTCGTACGACAGCACCTGTGGCCTCAGACGTCAACCCGTCGAAGCCGCCAGTACAAAAAAGTATGCCGGCTGTTGAGATTTCCGTTGGTGAGGGTATTGATGCATCACCTCCTACGGCTACGGTGGTGAAAAAGAAACCGAAGAAGAGTGTAGCATTCCGAAGTGACAGACCAGATTTGTATGACTTTTAGCAAAAAAAAAATACAGTGGGCACGGTAATAGAAAGCGAGCAGATCCGGTAAACATGTGACCACGGTGGATTTGAGTGAGTGCGGTCGTTGAGTGCCCTGCGTCTCCGTCCCTTCTCACTATCTCTCTCGACTCTGGAGAATTTCCAAAGCGTCGGACGATTGTGAAGACCGAGAAAATACTCGTACGATCGCTAGGCTCTATTGCATATCACTCGTCCCATATAAAGCCATCTATTAGCAGACGCCCATGCTTGCCCCAGCTCGCCGCATTCTCTCTCCTCGCTCTCCCATACCCCGTCTCGTTCGCTCAGTTATGGTGCGTTTATTTGTAAGTCATCGTCGATAGAGACATTGACAAGCTTTCTACAGTCTTTCTCTTCCCCAAATGAAGTTGTCATCGTTGCTGCGTCGCGCACACCAACCGGTTCCTTCAATGGTTCACTCAAAAGTGTAACTGCTCCTCAACTCGGTATCACGGCCGTCAAGCACGCCTTAAAGACATCTAGTGTCCCTGCAGAGTCTGTTGAGGAAATTTTCTTCGGTAATGTCATCCAAGCCGGTGTCGGCCAATCTCCCGCTCGTCAAGTCGCAATTGGAGCTGGCCTGCCCGAATCGACGGATGCCACCACTATCAACAAGGTCTGCGCTAGTGGCATGAAGGCAATCATGTTTGCTTCACAAAGCATCCAACTGGGCCACAAGAGTGTAATTGTCGCAGGTGGTATGGAGAGTATGAGCAACGCACCGTAAGCTGAACCCACACAAAAGTCCGTAGATGTATCTGATATATTTGATCAGTTTCTTGATGCCCCGCGCTCCTCCGCCATACGGTCACTTTCAGGCTAAGGATGCTTTGATTAACGACGGTCTTTGGGATGTTTATAACAACGTCCATATGGGTGTATGCGGTGAATCTTCTGCTAAGAAGCATGGGATTACCCGTGAAGACCAGGATGCCCATGCTATTGAATCTTATAAACGTGCTGAGCGTGCATGGAAGTCTGGAAAGTTCGATGCTGAGATTGCGGAGGTCACCGTTTCATCGAAGAAGGGCGATACCATTGTTCGAGAGGATGAGGAGTACAAGAACATCAAGTATGACAAAGTCGCCGGTTTGAAGCCCAGCTTCCAAAAGGATGGAACAATCACACCTGCCAATGCCTCTCCTCTGAACGACGGTGCATCTGCTGTTATCTTGATGTCTGCAGCGAAGGCCCAAGAACTTGGTGTTAAACCATTGGCTAAGATTATTTGTGAGTTACGTCTTCATTCGTTCAGTTTTCAATACTAATTCTCATTCAGCTTACGCCGATGCTGCCCTGGCTCCCATTGACTTCCCCATCGCCCCAACAAAAGCTCTACCCATCGCCCTCGAGAAGGCCGGTCTCAAAGCCTCCGATATTTCGTTATTCGAAGTCAACGAAGCCTTTGCTTTGATCGTTCCCATTGTCCAAAAGACAATGCAAATAGATTATGAGAAGATTAACGTCAATGGTGGTGCTGTTGCCCTCGGACATGCTATCGGCTCCTCTGGCTGCCGCATTATAGTTTCTTTGATCCATGCTCTTGAGGCTGGTCAATACGGTGCTGCCGGTATCTGCAATGGAGTAAGTCGAATATCATTTCCACATTGATATTATCCGGTGCTAACGACGTTTCCCCTTTTATTAGGGCGGCGCTGCTTCTGCTCTGGTTTTGCAACGTTTGTAATATCATTATACATGGTCTGTGATGTTTTGTGAACGCAATATTAATTGAATATCCCCAACTGCTCTGATGAAAACAAGAAGAGACCACTCTTTAAGTCCTCGTGCGCCATTACACCGCCTTCTGTTACTGGTCATGAGTCGTTGCTTGCGTCGTTATCTCCTCCAATTCTTTTGGACAGATCTGCAAGCCAGTCCTGCCAATGTCGTAGCAGATCAGGTTCTCTTCAAGATATTTCGATAAGCTTCTCATAACATCCCAAAATTTGGTCTGATTGGCTGCGGCCAACCTTGGCTGTGGGTATTCCATGACTGCTCTGTGTCAACGAGATTGCTCTTTGAAGGGCATTTTCAATATCCAAGCGATTTAAGATCACGTTCCAGTGTGTGCACCTCTTTCCTATTTTGACTGATTTACAGCACTTTCTTACAGCTTGAGTTTATTCAGAATGAAAATAATACCTCCGTTCACCGACCGAAGTCTTCCTCACTCGGGGTCTTGGTTAGCCTGTTAAAGTTCTCAGTGACTTCATCGGATCAGCATTCGAACTGCCCAATCCAGCAGTATAACTTGTCCCTATATTTAACTCTGAGAAGTATGTCCTCTGCGTTATCGTTCTAAATTTCCCTCCGTTGTTATCTTTGCGAATTCTTCAAGTTTTGCGTGGAGTCCTTCACGCGGCATGGGAAGTAGTATCGGCAGCTTTACTATGAACAGAACCGTGTTACTGTTCAGCCCACTGTGGAAGTATTCCTCGACTTGGGACCCCTGGCTTCCTATCTTTATGCCGTACGTGGCATATGACCCTCTATAAAATACCACTGGAGTGGATATTCCTAGGTTGGCCCCCTGTGTGTTCACTCTCTGAACTGTTGGAAACTGGGTATCTCTATGTCTGCTTCTGTTGAAAAATCGGAGAAGGAGAGAGAGGCTGGGTCGATCATCGACGAGAAAGGTTCTCATTCTGAGACTACTAGCTTCGACGTGAAAGATGGGGATGAAGCTCTCCACTTGGTGGGGATACAGCGGAGCGCTGAGTTCACTGAAGAGTATAATAGGAAATTGCGCCGGAAGTTGGTATGTTGAACAAAATAATACTGTATTCACGAACTGATTGTCGACTCATTGTATCAGGATCTTCTCATCCCTCCTATTTGTGCAGCGGTTTACTTTACCCAGTTTTTGGACAAGACTTCCCTGAATTATGCCAGGTATGCGACATGTTGAGAGGCTGGAGAGAGTGTTATCCTAAGTTCGACACCAGTATTATGGGTCTACCTATTACAGGGCAACATTATAATCTTGTTTCTTTGGCCTTCTACGTCGGTAAGCCCAGAAATAATATGAATAAGTACTCAGATGTATAATGCTTTGATATTCAGGGTTCCTCGTTTGGGAATTCCCAACGATGTATATTTCTCAGCGAACGAGGATTGCCAAATACTTAGGTTGGATACTTTGAATAATATCATTGCGCATTGCTGACATTTATTTAGGTTGCAATATTATTGTCTGGGGTTCCATATTGATGTTGCACGCCGCCGCTCCAACTTTCGGTGGATTTTTCGCTCTGCGCTTTTTATTAGGTGAATCCAAGCGGTCGGCCTTAACCATACAAAACACTTAATGTAACTCAGGGATGTGTGAATGTTGCGTCGCGCCGATTCTCGTTCTGCTTATCTCCATGTTCTACAAGAAGAACGAGCAAGTTAGTAAGGTCCAGCATTGGCACGAGTACAGAAGATCTAACCCAAGTACAGGCTAGCAGAATATCCTGGTTTTATGTGATGGTTTGTATTCATGGATTTCGTTTTTATATACATCAGGTCTAATGACATTATAGAATGGCCTCACCCAAGTTTTTGGAGGCTTTGTTGCATACGGAATAGTAAGTACAGAGCTTCTGGAATTTTAACCGATTGTCCACAAATTTCATTCAGTCATTTTCGAACTCCAAAGCTATACCACCGTACAAGATCATTTACGTATTATTGGGAGGTCTGGCCATTCTTGTTGGAATTTGCGTACTCATCTGGCTACCGGATTCCCCTGTTCACGCCCGCTTCCTCACTAAGGAAGAACGGATCGCTGCTTTGGAGCGCGTCAGAAATGACCAAGGAGGTACAGAAAATAAGCATTTTAAGAAGGAGCAGGTGGGTAGGCGTTTGGTTATCTTCTATAACTCTTCTGAGTATTTTAGGTTTGGGAAGCTGTGACTGACGTTAGGACTTGGCTAATTGTCATATCGACGATGACAAGTAAGTTCGCTAACCCGTTTCCTTGGTCTATCTTATTCATGGCATTCTTAGCAAGTATACCAAATGGTGGATTGAGCAATTTTAGTAACATTATAATTAAGGTCATTTCCTTAGACTTCTGCCAAAAAAAAAGCAGAAATTAACGTGGCACTTATTAACAGAGTTTTGGATATACATCCAAGCAAACATTGATTTTGTCTACTCCCGGTGGTGCCGTTGCTTCTATAACTACTCTTCTTGTTGGCTATTATTCTGACAAGAAGGTAAGAAGTCCGAATTATGCCTCTCGGTATTGAGTATTTAGCTATCGCTTTTTCAGGGAGAAAGGATGCTTCCTATTATCTTTGCCTTGGTGAGTCGACATAGGTATGAAGACTGTTGCCATTTATTTTGAGTTGCTGTCTCTAGGTTCCTACCATTGTCGGCTCTGCAATGTTGATTGGTCTAAATGGTTCAAATCAAAAGGGTATACTCGTGTTATTGAAGGAGTGCGTTGTTTTATACTGAATCCTACGAACTAGGCGTGTTGCTCTTTGCAACATACTTGATCGGTACTTTCGGTTCTGCTTTAGCTGTTATCTATGCTTGGAACGCCTCCAACACTAGTGGTCACACTAAAAAGGGTATTCATAATATCGCCTACAAATTGAATGTCTCTTCTAATTCACAAACAGTTACAATTAATGCAATGACCCTGGTCGCCTTTGCCCTCGGTAACATCGCAGGTGAACACAGTGACCTGCATATTGTGAATGGAGAAATTAACATTAAATAGGAACGGAAACATTCCAGCCCAAAGACGCTCCTGGCTATGTTCCCGGGAAGATTTCCATCCTTGTTCTGCTCAGTGTACAAATCTTTATCTGTCTTTTATTGAGATGGGTCAACTTGCGTCTGAACCACAAGAAACGCGAAGCATTGGCAGCCGAGAAAGCCCGTCGTGGATGGACTGACGAAGATGTTGAACGCGAACGCCAAAGACATGCTTTCCTGGATATGACAGACAGACAGTGAGTCTTAGAGTATCCCGAAGTTCAATATAATTTTGACACTCATTTCGCAAAGGAATATGTTCTTCATGTACACGGCCTGAAAGGCTTACAAATATTTATCCTTCTATAAGAATTCCAGCATCCTAGTTTAGAAGGATTTGTACATTTACGCCATTGACACGCAAATACCTTTGTCGAAACCGTATTCTTTGAGTGACTATGTCACGTGTGACGGATCGTGTCTTTGTTCATCCATGAGCTATGCACCTTGCGGTCCTCTTACAGCGGAGAATCTCAGACTTCCTCAATTCCAAACCTTGAATGAGTCTCGCATTGAATCTTTTATTTGTTCTCAGAAACAATATCTTGAATTTTTCGCTGCGGAAGGGCGAACACTTTTGGAAAAGGAGCGACGCGGACATAGGATAGCCGAAGATAGCTGCAGACCTGAAATGGGGAGGAAGGAAGATGTATTGCCTTCTGTTATAAATGGTATGGGGTTTGCGAGTCCAATATTGAAGTCTCGATCCGATAGGAGAGCAGAGGGCCGTAGCAGAGAAGTTGGGTCAACGAGCCACCAAGTCGAACATCACATAGGCACTATTAGCAATGAATCTGGAGAGAAGACTAAAGTTCCTGAAGGATGCATCACTGGAAAAAAGTACAAGACTAAGATCCGTACGAAAGATGAGGAAGTTGTTGCTCGTGAGTGGTCTTTCACGTTGTCTTTCACCACTAACAACAGACGTTCGTAGGATTAGCTGAGAGAAGCGAGAAGAGAAGTTCCAGGAGGTCGATTATGAACCCTAAGACAAGCTCGAAAGTTCAAAATCTAGTCGACCTCCAGAAAGGGGGGCCAACGGCGTCGAAGGCGTCCAAATCGAAGTCGAAGAAATCAAAGATTAGCTGTGAGTTGGCCCTCATGAAAAGCTTTTCGGCACCTAATATAGGCAAAGAACGTCTTACGGTACGCATTTTGGACTGGATGATGACTAAATTACTGACCTTTCCGAAGCTGAAACCAGGTCCAAGAACAGGCGTGTTTAATAAAGGGAAAGCATCAATTCCCATATCTAACAAAAAGAAAATGCGGAAAGGTTTGTTCTGTTATAAGATGGTTGTCTCAGCCCGGATTAATCGCAATGCAGACACCGGTTTTTCTGAATCAAAATTCCTAGGCAAGGAAAATGTCCCGCAAGTCAAAAGGCACGATTCAGCTGTCATCACATCCGATTCCGATTCCGACATTGATCAGTCTTCATCCTCTTCTTCAACGACCCACAAGACACCAGTCAATATATCTCAGTTCTTCCTTCCAGCGAGCGTCTCAGAAAATTCTCCTCCTACTATTAAACAAAACTCAGGGTCTAACAAATGCTCAGCTCATTCTGAATTAGCCATAGAAGAGAATTGTTCCAAGATATGGGATATCGAACTGGGAAAGTCACTGCCATCAGATGATTGTGAGATCGAGTCAGTGGTGCGTAAGAAGCTTACAGGAACTGCCGATGAAAAAAATGTTCATCCTTCGATATTCCATGAGTCAACGAAGAATGCGGAGAGGAGCGTCCTGTCTGCGAAGAGCCAGGTACAACATGCCAGGCTTAATACTGAACGTAGCGGTTCCTCCTTTTCATCCATTTCCCCTTCTCAGTCGGCATCCCAACGACCAGTTCGTTTCAACACACATTCCACCTTCTGGCTCCCACGAGGCGACAACGAAACTTATGATCTCCATTGTCCACCCACTCCACCTATTCGAAAGCCGACTTCCTTTAACTTTCGACCTGTCTTCCGGAAGAGTTTACCAAAGGATCAAGGAAACCCAAAATTGGAGGAAACACGCTGGGTGGCTGTATCCGAAGCTGACGAAACGCCTACTAGAAATATGACTGAAGAAATTCTTGGCTCCGATCATCCTCCCATCCAATTTACAGATGCGGAGTGGGCGCATGATCACCTGCCAAACGAATATTCTGGATTTCAATCGTCTGCTGCTTTCTCATGTCTCAACGGTGAATATGATGGCTTCCTTGAAAACAGTGCCCATACAGGATATCTGCTACCACAAGAGGCAATGCTAGTCGATGACTTAGATTATATGGAATGGCAGCAAAGCCCCGAGGAAATTTCATACCCCCAGGCTGTTTACGAGTCTAATTGCGATGAATTCTCGATAATTCATAGCAACGACATGAACACATATGATCTCAATGACCTTGAATACGACCGCTGCCCCATTATGACTCCTCTGGAAGAGGACATTTTGGAGCCTGAAGATAACACTGGTAGTTCTGACATGGCTATTATAGACGAAGGAAGGGATTATGACGAAGAAATTACTAGTGTTTGGATCGACGCATCTATAGCATCATTGGATGACGACACTACTTCGCTAGAGGTCGATGATACTCTCATTTTTACCCAAGGACGCTCTCTCCTTCATGGAATAGAAGTCCCATTCGTCTCCAAAACGCAGTTGATAGATTCATGGCACAGTGGAGGGTCAGCAAGAACGGTAGAACAAGAGATGTCGAAGAGACTCACAGACCATTGGTTACCCCAAAAGTTATAGACTTACGAGCAATCTCCTATGGATATTCTTGATTATCGGTTGATAAAATTCTAGATATTCCCAAGTAACAACAATTGTTATTTCATCATGTAATTTCTTTGGGTTGAACCAACCTTACTAACAGAGGAACCCTACCAATGATCCATTTGTCGCAAAAATCGTTTTTAGCTGAAAGGCCTGACGAACCTGATTAAACCTGATCAGAATTTCGGTGTGTCGGTCAGATTTTGTCTATGCATTATTATAACCTAAATCTGACGACCTAATGGCTCCTGATCTATCTCTTTGACCAAATCAGGTCTGATTAGGAAAAATAGTTTTTTTTGGTGAGATAGGGATAAAAACTCCAGCATATTGTCTGTAGAAGGATATGGTGTCAAAGGGAATACACTAATTCAATCGACTGCGCTGACACACGCCAGTATTAATTCTATCTCTGTAGTCTTTAGGTTTGTTGTTATTGATGGGAGTCCCCAATCTCTTTATCAAATCAAGCTAGAAAATTCAAAGAGAATCCAGAAACTGAGAGCGAGCGAAAAGAGAATGGAATCCGAGCCTACAGCTTAGCACTTTCTCGGCCTTTTTTTTTTTTACACTCGGGATCCTTTCCTCTTCTGAAGTTCCTCAAGGCAATAAATTAACAGCTATAAAATTGAAAGATCTAAGAGTGACGAAGCGGCGCTCGGAATGTTCTCCTTCGTGTCAATAGGTGCTACTTTATACGTAGAGGATTGGTCAGGGGCATTTGTATTTGTGAGGAAGACTTAGTGGTGGTAACTCATAACATTCTCCAGAGTACTCTAGAGTAGACAGTGAGGTCATCTATCGCGATTTTACGTCGGTTTGAGAAATGCAGAGTGGTCCGGTTGAACACATAGACCGTGGCGTCTTCCAATGAAATAAACGAGAAAGATCCGAACAGTGAAGCATAGTAATACCTTTCCATCTGGGTGCTAACGTGTCAGTTCGATTTTGGGATCTCAGCATTATATCAATTGCACACTTGTACCAATTTGAGGGTGGGATGAATAATTACCACCCCAAGATGAACATTAGAGTACTTAATCCGGAGTTCCTTGCTTCCCCGAACAGGACGGTTTGTGCCGCGACCCCTGAAGCATCGAGCTCTTGGTCACATTTCCAGCCCAGAGCCATTGGAACGCCCCTCGATTGACTCGGATCTTGCTGTAGGTTCTAAAATTTTTTTTCACACACCGGCAAAGCCAGAGACGGACCAGAAAAGCAAAATGCTCGAGGACGGAATTTCCACCGTCAAAGAATGTAATCATAAAGGCTCCCTTGTGGCACGCTATTAACCTTTATAATGTTCCTGCTATCTTAGGTGAAAATCGTACATGAATTCCAGGGTGGGTAAGACCTTTACATTTTCATGGTTGAGGGACGTTATTAGGGCAACGCGGATAGCCTCAGGATTCTCGGTATGAAATATTTACTCAGTTATGCAAGCTTCAAATTTCTGAAGTAATAAAACCATTTGCGCAATACTTATGAGGATCAGCGTCTAGTAGGCGCCTAGTCAACTGTACAGTTGCTAACGTAAGCGGTGTGCATGGTAATTCGAAGTCAGCACCGCGTCTCATACACACAAGCTCCATATCCTTCAAGACCCCCTCCCCGCTCATTTCACTGAGGTATGGCCGTCGGCAAGGTATGACACTGTTGGTAGTCGTGAGGATTCTTTCACTGAGACTATGTTTGTAGAACAAGCGTCTTTCAAAGGGTAAGAAGGGGTTGAAGAAGAAGGTCGTTGACCCGTTCTCCCGCAAGGGTGCGTTTATCTTCACATTTATACAACTCCTTTCTCTAACAAGATTTTGTAGACTGGTATGACATCAAGGCACCGAACATTTTCGATGTCAAAAATGTGGGGAAGACATTGGCTAACAGGTCGCAAGGCTTAAGTACGTCGCGATCTGGGTTGTCTCGATACATGTTCTAACGGCCCTTTTCTGATAGAGAACGCCAATGATTCATTGAAAGGGCGTATTGTTGAGGTCTCCCTTGCTGACCTATCGAAGGATGAGGAGCAATCCTTCCGCAAAATCAAGTTACGGATTGACGAGATCCAGGGAAAGAACTGCCTCACCAACTTCCACGGTATGGACTTTACCTCGGATAAGCTACGCTCCCTTGTCCGCAAATGGCAGTCTCTGATTGAGGCTCACGTCGACGTGAAGACTCAAGATGGCTACCTCGTTCGCCTATTCGCCATTGCCTTCACCAAGCGGCGACCAAATCAGGTCAAGAAGACCACCTATGCTCAGACAGGCCAGATCCGGGAAATTCGCAAGAAGATGTTCGAGATCATGACCCGTGAGGCTTCGAGCGTGGACCTTTTGGCCTTGGTCCAGAAGTTCGTTCCCGAGGCTATTGGCCGTGAGATCGAGAAGGCTGCTCGCAGCATCTACCCCCTCCAAAATGTTTATATCCGCAAAGCCAAGATCTTGAAGGCTCCCAAGTTCGATGTTTCGAAACTCCTGGAGATCCACGGCGAATCAACAGATGTAAGAACACTTACTCTTTTATCGCTTACTATTATTAATATTTATTCATAGGAAACTGGCACCAAGGTCGTTAAGGACTTCAAGGAGCCTAAGATTCTGGATTCGGTATAAAAAGGGAATGGGTGTAGTTGCTTTTTCCCGTTCACGCATGTTTTATGCTATGACTACACGCTGCTCAAGCATATATATGATTATGCTGCTCTAATTCAGACTCCCTCTCGTGAGATACTCAGTGCGATTATTTATTATTGTTCTTTTACCGTTACATGATACAATAAGCGTCCAAACGAATTGCCTTTTCTATTTATTTTTTGCCGCCTTTACTGCATTAGACGCCGAATGTTTTCAGCCACTGCCTGCATATAAGAACTTTACGATCAGCACCCTTGCCAAAGCTTGACCAACATGTCAGACATCGCATACATCAAGAGCTTACTCGGAGTACACCCAGATTGGCCTAAAAAGGTTCTCGTTCAGCTTTCTAACTCTTCAAGTCTTGACTTAACACAAGATTTTAGGGCATAACATTCCTTGATATCTTTCCCATCCTCCGCGATCCTCTGGCATTCGAGACTCTGATAACTCATATAGTCCACCATATTACCTCAGAAACGATACCAAAATCTGGAAAGAAAATCGATACTATCGTTGGGTTGGATGCTCGTGGTTTCCTGTTGGGCCCTATCGTCGCTTTAAGATTAGGAGCCGCATTCGTACCTGTTCGCAAGAAGGGCAAATTGCCAGGCCAATGCGCATCAGCAGAATACGTGAAGGAGTATGGTATTGTGAGTAAGATTATTGTTTACGTGTTTTGCTGTTTTCTAATGCTGTCTTTTCACGAAGGATTCTTTTGAGATGCAAGCCGACTCTATAAAGCCAGGTAGCAATGTTATTATCATTGACGATCTTATCGCTACAGGTAATTTATCTCCACAATGTATATACATCTCATTTACGCGTAAAACAGGTGGGTCTGCGAAAGCAGCTGGCGAACTTGTGGCAGGACAAGGTGCCAAGACATTAGAATACGTCTTCATAATTGGACTTCCTTTCCTCAAAGGCCACGAAAAGCTCGACGCTCCCGTGTATACCTTACTCGATGCAGAAGACTAGGCTGGGCGACTTTAGAAGATACATTTTTTGGAACGTGCGGGATTTGTGCTTTTATACCAATAGTTCTACATTTATTAGAGGTTTGCCATTTACATATAAATACCGTGTACTTGATCGACTTTTCTCTGCGGACGCAGGAGCGGACTGGTTAGGACGATTCTCATGGTGATCGACCACAGCCATTACTTGGACTCCTGGCGCTGAATCCGCAATGTTGAGCAGCCAATCCACAGACTGGGCGGCGGTGTGTGGTATTACGACCAGAACGACATCTGACAATTCATCGTTCGCCGTTTCCAGTTCATTTGGGTCACCAGTTGGGTTGATCGGCTGGTCGTCATCTGAAGCGACTATGACACCTGCGGCGCCCGCTTCCTTTGCCTTTCGAAGCTTTTGAATGAAAGTGCAGTGGCCCCGCGCCACCAGAAGAATCGTACCCTGTTTGGCGGTGAAGTCATAGTCTTTGCACCCAAAGACATTGCCAACTTTCACATGTCTGACTGGCAGTGGCTCAGGCCCGCCGAAGATGACCGTCGAGTTAGTATGCTCTCCTCCTGGTTTCGTAGGATCTCCTCCGAATAATGATGGAAAGGCCTTCGCTGTCACCTCTTGTTCGAGTGCTTCGATACCGACCCCCATGAGGGAAGATCCGTCTTCGACATGTAGATAGAACCTCAGGGTTATTTCGAGGTCTCGTTCGGTATTTTCAATGACTTCCTTAGCAGGCCCAAGGCGGAACGCAGTATCATTCAGGTAGACCTTTTGTCCCGTCCGTACTGCAAAAGGACCCACTAGGACATGCGTCTATCAATATGGTCCATGAGCGATATACGAACGGTTAACTCACATCGTGTTATATCGTATCCCGTCCCGTCAAGACGCGTGGTTATATACGCTTTTATTCCCGTCATATTTGTGACAACGTAGCCATCATCGACCATGTGAAGTTTCGTCCGATCTGGAGAAGGATCTTCTGGGACAATCTCTCCATCCGAGGAAAGGACGAAGTTCAGGGACTGGAAAAATAGACATCAGTGCAAGTCATGTAAAGGGAAGAGAGACATACATAGAGATCGACACGGGGCGTCTCACACCACCCTCCAGGGAACCAAAATTGGGAATCATCTTCGGCTGCTTTAGAATTCACGTCTATCCCAACTGTTATTCTGGCGAATTCGGAATCTTCACGGCTTCGGATGCTGGTAACGAGTCCGTAAGATGGATCGGACACATCCCAAGGGAAACGAAGTGCACTATATGCAGGGCATTTGAGATTTTCTCCGCGTCGCAGTTTGCGGCGGGATGGAGGTGGATCCTTCAAATGTTCGCGGGAGAGTGTGAGGAGATGACCTTCTGTGGTGAAGACTGTGTTTGAATCATCGGAATGCAGAGGGTTATCTTCGTCAAATAGAAGAAATAGATACTGTAAGAATATTAAATTCAGTCATCCGACGAGCATCAGTAGCAAGCCCCACCTTGAGAGTTTCGCTTAACACGAAAGATTCCATTCTATCGTCTTGCTTGTTGGTAGCAAGATTTGCTATGGAAGCTAAACCGCATTCAACTTTGGAACGACGTTCAAGATCCTCCAGGACTCTTTCTCCGATATCAAGGTATAGGGTATCACGGGTAGCCTATGGAAGTGAGTAAACAGGCTTGTTAAGAACAAACGAGAAGAAAATTCACTCGGTATAAAAAATAAGTACTTTCAATAAATTCTGTAAAGTATGGTCAGTAATGACGGAAGTATCTTTGCGCTGGGGATGACAGTACCAGGTCGGAGAGGATATTGCCAGGCGGATGGTAGACGTATATTGAGGTCGAAAACTTCCGGAATGCCAGAGAACCGTCGCCAAAGGTTCCAATCTATATAACAGCAAATCAGTAATAGTGAAATGCTTATAGCTGACTGACTGACAAACTAAATGGGATTTGATTGCATTTTGAACGTCTCCTGCAAGTACCTTGAAGAGAATAAGTATATAAGCATGCAAGATGGCGACCACCATGCCTGAAGACCGCCCCAGAACGAACTCAAGGAGTCCGTTGAGGAATACATAACATCGCCCGTCCGCATGTTAACTTGACGGAACTATATGGCCAGTTAGCTTATGAATGTTAGCAATGACTGGAAATCTACCCAAAAGCCTTCCTCTCCTCTATTATAGCGCATAATGCTGGCATATGCTTCATTCCAGACGTCCAAAAATTCCGTCTCGCCTAAATACTATTTTCAAGAACTGTAAGATTCCAAGTACTTGGACGCTTACCACTGAGTATATACCATTTGAAGGCATATTCATAAAAACTGTCCACACCTGCGCCAATACCAGTAGAATCAGAGAGCCACAACTACAGAAAGTTCAGTGACTATTACCAATGGTGTCTTTTCAACTCACCCCAGTTCGAGCATTAATAGTATTTCCGACTAATCCGATATCCGATTTCCTATTCCATAAAGCAAAGAAAGCTTTGTATGCTGCTTTTTCGAACCGTGGATCTCCTGTGAGGCGACTGAGGACCCCGAATTCCAGTATTAGTGAACCAGCCCCGGCGGTACCTATTCTCGAATGTGAGATTAAATTGACATTTTGATGAATTGATACCTACAAGTTTCAATGGATTCACTCGACAACACACCATGGCGAAGGTTCACCTGATACCGAATATCTGTTAAAATGACTCATTATGACAGTCTGTTCAACTTACTCGGGCATATGGAATGCCTGTAGGGGTATTAAACGCAGGGAGAAGCCTCGTCCCAAGGTCATGAGCAAGTTGTAAGAGCTGTATCGTAATTGATCAATATTTCTGAGGAATTGAGGCAAATAATTCGAGTACGTACCTCTCCTCGATACCATCGTAAGTGAAACTTGTGATCTGGGTTCGATGCAAATTGATGAGCAGACAGTAAACCTCCTAATACACGGATGTTGGTCTCGAAGACCTGCGGTCGGGTATCCAAGTCGAATGAAGGGACCGCATGGATCACATTCTGAACGGCCTGCGCAAAACCGCGACGATTATTCATGACCACAAATGTATCCAGAGAATCGATAAGGGTAACGGAGAAATTCCCTGCTACATCATTGATGGCCCAGTCATCCCTAAGTGAAAATCTGATATGAATATAGCATTACAGCAGATCAATTGTACAAACGGGTTGTCATAGGTAGGTCCGCGGCCGACACACGAAAGAGGGCGAATCTACGCAGGTGTCAGATGGAAAATAATGCAGAATATTGATATTGGGTACCTCATCCAAGGGATACGCTACATCTTCCTTAGCACGCGACAAAGAATCTCAAACGGATGAACTCACCATGTTGCATATAATTATTGAAGCCATGACTCCACAAATCTCTGACCTTCTCCCTAATTACAATTAATTAGAGGTCTTCTCAATGAATTAGCACCGCTCTCTGACCTGAAGGCCAATTTCCTTAACGGTGTCCAACTTGGTGCATGCTTCGTCTCAGGGGTAACGGATTCCCAGAACCATCCAGCATAAGTTGGCGCGATAAGCACAAAGAGAGAAACAAACAAGATAATAGAGGAGCTTGCTATGTGCACCATATCATGCCTGTTGAGCAGAGAGCTGTAGGAGAGAGAGGAAGATGTGCACTTGCTCACAGGGCCACGGCTGGCTACGTGTCTACAGAATCCGCATTTGGAAAGTGGCAAATTCGCTTACATACTAGTGATCAAACTTGCTTTAATCCTTGAATATTCCTACCTATTTTCTTTTATACAAAAATGAGCAGAATTTCTGACGTTTCTAGTAAACTCGGAGAGTACATGCTCAAAGGATACGTGCTCACCGACGAAGGATGCCCAAATTGTTATATTCCAATGCTCCGTACACCCCGTGGACAAACACCGGAACGCCTCTTCTGCAGCCAGTGTCCCGATGGTATGTCATTTGTTTAGGCCTTATTGTTCTAAATTTTTGTAACAATTGCTTTCTTACAGCTGCATCTTCCTTAACTCCACGTAACAATACCACCCAAAAGGAACCCATGGAAAGTACGAGCAGCAGTCGTTCTTTCACTTCAGAAGCCTCAAGTGCTTCAACTCCACCTACAGAAGTCTCTACTGCCAGTGGATTAAGCTCCCCGACATTTGCTCCCCAGGACCCACAGGAAGCAGCAGTCAGGAGGGCACAGTCAGATACAGCTTCGGCAGAAATTGGAAGACGGATGCTCCAAGGTTGGGCAATGCTGGCTGAGGAATGTCCCAATGCAACTTGCTATGGTATTCCGTTGGTACGGCCTCCAAAAGCTGGCGGTGAAAAGGACCCACGGAAGGTGCGATCTTTTTTCTATCCCGTACCACAAGTTCTCAGCCCATTTAGGAATGCGTGGTCTGCCATACAATCTACGTTTTCGAAACAGATGAATATGGCCAGAACACGTTAGTTCCTCAATCACAGCCTCCTGCTTTATCACCCTCAATCCCTCAACCCATTCCTTCACGTGTAATGCCTCCCTCAACCCCTTCCCAAGGTGCCACTGACCGTCCAATTGTTGTCGAAGAGGTGTGTCAAAACTGCGTAATTCTGACATGAAATATAATAACCGTATACGCATATTAAGATCCCTCCTCCGTCAAGAAATCCCGTAATCGATCCGGCACTTCAGGTATGTTTCTAGAGGGTCATTTCTGATATTCACAAAAATCACGGACGATCGATACTAGGCCCCAATGAACGCATCCACCATGTCTACTTTGACAGAAACGATTTCCTCGTTGGATCAGTCACTACATGCGTTATCCGCACGTCTGGCATTTTTGTCTGGCCAGCGGCCTCTTGCTCACCAGACAATTGGAGAGATCGCTCTCAGTATAGAACAAGTCACAAACGCCTTACGAACTGTAAAGTCACTACATTTTCAAGAAACTCAGCTATAGTTTTATGCAAAACGCCAATGGAGAGTTGGAACCGTTGGCAATGACAGCGGTGCCTTCACCAGCATGGTGATTCTCACTTCTGATCCCCTACCCACTTGCACGTGTGTGTTATTGGCATGTAACCCACGGTTTATTTAATACATGAGGTTTCAAATCCTGACCTTGCCACAACCCTTAAAACGAGCTCTCGAAACAGGTCTGTTTATTCGAATGCATATGCCTCGATTTCTGTCTCCCTTTGGCCGCAACGACCGTCATATACGACCAGAGTATTCTGATCCTGGAGCGCAAAGCTCATATACTGGGACGTATGTTCGGCCACAGTCTCCACCTACAAGGACTGGATCCCGATGGAGGAATTTTCTTGGGCGGAGAGACCGTCAGGTGAGTTGCTTATGACCCTATCCGTTAGCCTCTGAATTGAAAATTCGTTTGTTCAGAGAGAATCGTCGTACGTGAGCGAGCCGTCATACGTCACCCGACCGACATATTTGGATAATGGAATGGTGGTGGACGGATATTCGGAATCCATGGGCCCTATACCCATGGCAATGCCATCCCCTCATAGAAGCATAATTGACGACTACTCGGACAGCAGCTACAGCAATTCGGAAGGCCGCAGGCGGTATCCCAGACGACAGGCAGAGCCCCGTTATAGTCATAGCCCAATGTACCAGGAACCTCTAGGGCAGAACCATAGTTCGCCGTACCTAGGTTCTGGAACAGCTCCACGACAACCCTTTCTCCACGAAGGAGAGCCTATTCCTCCTCCATCGGACCATATTCCTATTCCAGATGACTTGCCTCTACCTGAACCTACGTTTGCTGAGCACCGTCCAGAGGCATTTGCGAACATGGAACGTATGCCGTCTCCCCTACTGGAGGATGCATCGGGGTATGACAGTCGATATTCGGAAAGGCAGAGCGCACCACAAAGGATTAGGGCCAGGAGAGGACAACACATTGATGTTGGTGGAGGCGTCCGACTTGAGGTTGATGGCGAAAGCATCCGAGGAAGACATAGACGTAGATCAAGGTCAAGGTCAAGATCCGTAGACAGTTATGATTCAAGGGTAAGAGAAACAAAACCACGTCACAAAGGTTTACTGACACCTTCGAAAGAGTTCCGGAAGTTACAGCTATTCGTCTTCGGGTGATCCTGAACCACCAGTTATCATATCAGCGGACCCGAATATGCCCATCGAGGTCAGTTGTCACAACCAGATTGCTGTAATGACCTTAACAAACGTAATATCCAGATTGGCAATGAGAGGGATGGGTTTATCCCTTACCAGCAATATTTAGCCAACCATCAAGCCAGGCGTCGCACAAGGAAAAGCCGTGGCCGTCAAAGCCATAGCCATAGTCATAGACGGGGACGTCACGAGAGTAGCAGCGAGGACGAACAGGTGTATATCATCCCTCCTGGGGCAAACGTGATATTTGTGGATGAACATGGGAGAGAGTTGCATCGGTTCGTGGCTTTACTTCCATACAATCGATCTTATAACTGACATCTGGGGTAATCTAGGGTTGGGAACATAGACGAACAGCGTTATCCGCCAGGAAGAAGGAATTCACGAGTAAGAACTACTCGCCGGCCAGATGGTTCTTATTTAATCGAATTATAGCCGCAAAGGGATGTTGAATCATCTTCCTTGCCCGAGTATGATGGTCATCGTGGATATGCAGTAAACTCCAAATACACGGAGCGTGGTATTCAGACCGATCCTGTTGAAACTAGTGGTGAAAGACAAACAGGGGGAGACACCTATGATCCAAGGAAACCGGCTGGCCAGTTTGACGATCAAGCGAAGGCTCAGATGCATAGCAGGATGAGGGCTTTTGCTGATTCGCGTCCTTCGTCGCCTGACCGCCAATATACAGCTTCAGGCAATAGCCTGAACAAGCTTCCAAGTCTTCCCCACACTCTCAACTCCGCCAGCCTAGGTAGCCCTTCCCTACTATTCAGACCACCTTCTCCAACCCCAGTAGCTGTTCCAAGGCCTATGTCCCTTTTCTCCAGAATTCCTACATCACGATGATATGGTGTTGATCTTGATCTTGCTTAATTACATGTATAATGCATATTCCCAATGAACGGTATCTGAATGCCCACCAAATGAGCATCTATTCATTTATAGAGAAAAACAAACAAAAATACACACGGAAGAATGCAGATTATTTCTTCTTGCCACCTCCCCCACGTCCTCCTACGCGTCCCCTTCCTCCGCTTCCTCCTCTCCTGCCTCGTCTTGAAGGAGTATCCTGCACCTTACTAATTTCGTCCTGAGACAGTTTGAGAATTCCACCTGAAAATTTCCCAATGCCCATTCTCATGCCTCGTTCTCTCTTTCGTGGTGGACCAGAACTGGAAGCTTCGAACAGCTTCTTAAGAGTAGGATGATAATTCCCTAAATTTTTGGCCTGAAAGAAAAATATAAGTGTCAGGGAATGGTCAACAAAAATTGCCACTAACTTCGTCTAACGCATTCTTATTCCGCTCTTTCTGTTTAGCTGCCATCCCATCCCGAACGCGTTTTGCGGCCTTCTTTTTCTCTTCATCCCTCACGGAAACTTCTCCTTTGCCTAACCGGGTTTCTCCTGCTAGTTCAAGTACACGGCCAGCTAATGCCTTTTTCTTTTGAGCAGAGGTTAGGTTCAACTCTGAGTTGAGAGAGCCAGATAAAAGCTTGGTATGGACAAGTTGATGGAGAAGAGCATCGTTACGTGCATTTGTTCTAAAGTTTGTTGGAGCATTAAAGATTTAGTGGATGACGAAAACCACATACACTTCTTCCTCCTCCTCCTCGTCCCTCTCACCGTCTTTCTTGACAACATCCTGCGCCACTTTCGTTAACTTCGACACTTTGGAAGACTAGAATAAATGCTGAGCCAGTGCTCTTACAGGTCATTAAATGGCATACCATGAATTTCCGGGACAAGGGCTGTTTACTGTTGGTAGATCGTCCTTCAGTAAATACGATCACTTCTGGCTTAGGTACTGTAACCGAACTTCAGAATTTCGACCGTGAATATATTACAGATATTTACATACCATCAGCGTCATTTTCTCGGTCGCTCTCTATATCTCCCTCTTCGGAAGAAAAGCCTGTCCAATCTAATTCACCATCGTCCTCCATAACACTCGTCTTGGCCTTAACATGCCGCTGCGTCTGTTCCTCCTCCTCCTCTTCTCGTGATCGTTTGACAGCGGATATAGGAAAAGACTTCAAAAATTCATTCCCATGAGCTTCTAACAACGCGAGAAGTGCCTCTTTGTCTTGCGGCATGATGGACTCGTGCGGAAAGAAAGAATATTTATGTCACGTTCCGTCACATTTCTCAACCATGACGAGGAAACCGAAATCCACTCCAAAAAGGACGCAACCGTCCCAAAAGCCAAAGGAAGAAGAAATTCCAGAAAATGAGCAATGGAGGATAATTCGTGAATCTGGTTTACTCCAAGCCATCGAGAAGAAGGAAACAACTGCTGGGGTGCCACAACATGAGTATGATACAGCAGACAGGATCTTTGACACTACTATATTTGTTATACCACTTGCTTTCTTATATCTTCTAATGGACATGTGAGTAATAATGCAACTTCGCTATTTTCTCTAAATAATAAAAGTTTGGTGCATCAGCAATATGGACAGCAACCTACCGCTCGAGATTATGCCTCCAGATTGATGCCCGCTATACCAGGTTTGTAATCGTCTACTCTTTGAATTACTCTATAAACTGAGGATGGAAATGGAGTTCTTTACCTCATTATTAATTATGGTATTTATCTTCTCTTCGTTTCAGTGACAACCTTGAAATACTCACAAAGTCATCAGTGAATCAGCGAAAGTCCCAAAGAATTGTCCAGACGGCACTTTTTACTGCATCAATAGCTTTAGGAACAAGACTCGTATGGACAGTAAATAAAGCTGCATGGCATATTACTATTCGTCAGGTAATTCTCCTTGATTTTGTAAGCTTCATTGCGTTCATTTTGTTTATAGGGTCCACCAATGGCTACTCTCTGGGTGTATACTATTGTTGTTCTGGATCTTTTCCCAGCAGTCGTTAGTCTCGCCATCGTTGGAGTATGGCTTTGGTGGGCAGGTATGAAACTCGTGTTTTGAGGAGGTAGTTATAGCCAGATAATATTAAATTATGTGAGAGAAATTATATGGATGTGCAGTTGACATACTGATACATTATATGGGGCAGAAACAGAAATGGAGATATATAAACGTCGATTATAAAAGAATTATACCGTCTCGGACTTATTCATCTTTTGTAAGGACGATAGATAGCTGCGCCACGATAACTGAACAAAGTGTCCGTCATGGCGAGCATATCGAGCGGAGGGAGCTTTCTGAAGAAAGCATGCATCATTATGCGCTCTATGATACGCCAAATGTCGAGATGGGATCTTTATCTCGTGTGGCACCTTATAAGAGCGGAGGTAGGATCAGGGTCACGGCATGCCGCCCATCCTAAATATTGGGCTCCCACCCTCTGGAAATGGGCGCATAATCCGAGTAAGAGATAAGACATCCTTACCAGTTAAACACCTTCGCCTTCATCGAGTTTGCTTGCCAGGATGTTCACTTTGCTCTAAAATACGCGTTAGAAACGCACAAAGTGTAACTCAAACACCCGATTACATGGTATGATTGCATCCGTCCCTCCAAGACTTCTTCTAGGACTCGTATCTGCCATTTTAATCGTTTGGAAATATTCCGGGCCATTGTCTGACGGTGATTCTGAATGCGATCGATAAAGGCCTAATACAACATTGATAAAATAGGGTTCACCGATATAGCAGTGTCTTCCTTACCTTGAAGACCCTATCATCTCTAGCGAAATAGTAGGACTAGCAATGGTCATAAATCAGTAACACGGAGACGCAATGGCCTATTAGCTTACCGGTATACCTTCACCCCCAATCACACTTGAAGCACTGGTCCATGCCGCCATAAGAAGAAGATCTACAGTCGCATTTGCAATGCTGCGGAGACTATTAAAGAAAGATCAATGGCGGATGAGACAACTCACTAGTCCTCTAAAGCGGCAATAGAAGCCGCCTTTCCAAGCTCCTTCGTTGCAAATTTGCGAACAGCCTGCTCCGCAGAACTTACGGGTTTACCTTGAGTGCCAGCACGTAAAGCCAGTGCCACTGTAGAAACCTGTGCCCAAACCCACTTGTCACCTTCGCTCATGATTAAACATTGCATGAAGGAGGCGATGAGGTCTGGTTGACTCTGCTGCAAACCATAATCGATCGCGAGTTTAAGATTCGTTCCTAAAGATAAAGTCAGTCAAATAAAGGAAAAGGCTCTAATCTGGCACTAACGGAGGGCTTTTAGGATCGCTTTGGTCTGAGGCTTTTCGATCTCTGAATCTTCAAGATGATTGACATAGCGACTCAGTGCTCCCACTAGGATAATTGCGACTTCACGATGACTCTGGCCAATTCTCATTGCATGTAATAGGGGTGTTGCATCTCCAGAACGGCGTAAAAGGAGCTGAAGAGAAGGTTAACGTT
>Ga0157379_10000656_pt1 | contig 27959 bp, 30 predicted proteins | sample S25metaG_FD_121802 | JGI IMG/M metagenome (GOLD analysis project Ga0157379, IMG submission 121802) | Switchgrass rhizosphere microbial communities from Kellogg Biological Station, Michigan, USA - S2-5 metaG | ecosystem: Host-associated > Plants > Roots > Rhizosphere > Soil | place: USA... | reverse complement strand
CTGCTCGTAATCATCGCTCGGTAAGGCGTCGAGGAGATGATTCTGGTGAGGGTTAGATGGGCCAGGTGCGCTGATTGGTGACCTATACTCCATAGGTGGCACGAGCTCCTTTGCGACCTAAGGATTCCTTATGCCGGTCAACAGGGCGATATCATAAACCTACCAGCGGCAGAAACGTACTACCGGCCCCCGTTTGGCAACGCATCCGTGGTTTTTGGCGTCGATGGGAAGAAATGCGTAGCCAACAGGATGGCACTATCTACCAACGCTGATCTCTTCATCGGGACATCCCCTCGCGGAGCGAATCAACTGTCGAGCTGTAACCGCACGGTGAATTTACTGCCCTGGCCGATGCCCGCACTCGACGCCGATACCGTGCCACAGTGTGAATTCACTATCGATCGCACCACCGCGAGACCAATCCCCAGACCGGCTCGGGTCCGGACCGCAATTGTGTCACCTCGCACGAAAAGATCGAAAATGTGCGGCAATAAATCGGCACCGATGCCGATTCCGGAATCGCAGACTTCAATCACGGCATGCCCATCGCTGACATATACCGACATCGAAATCCTGTCGCCTACGTCGGAATATTTTGATGCATTGGTAAGTAAATTTACGAACACTTCCTCGAGCCGGCGCGCATCCCCAAGGATCCAGATACTCGATCCCGGCAAGCCCAGTGAAATCTGATGACGCCGCTGAGTGATTTCCGGAGTGACGGTTTCAGTCGCCCTGCTGAGCACGGTGCACAAATCGATTCGCTCGCGTTCAATCCGCGGGTTCTCCAAACGGGAACCTCGCGACTGGCAGAGACTTGTAGTCAACAGCGCTATTTGGCGCACCTGTCGTTCGACGAGGTCGTGCATCTGTTGCTGAAAGGACTCATCTTTACTGCCTATACGCAATGCAGCTATCGCATTCTGGATTGACGCAAGGGGGCTTCGCAACTCGTGCAATAGGATGGCCAAAGACTCATCTTTTTGGCGGTCGGCAGCGACCAGTTCCCGGATCCGCGCATTGAGCCACTGCAGGCTATGCCACATGTGCGGCTCCGACAAAGGAAGCTCGGAGGGCGCGGTCATGGCCCGAGAGTCACTCCAAGCGAATTGCGACCCCATGCGCCGCGTACCCCAGTAGGTCGCGGGTTGCGCCGAGTTAGTTAATGCCATGGGCTGCTCCAATGCCTGTACCCGTCGGCGCAAGACTACAAAAAAACTGGACCGCGCTCCGTGCGATAGCAGACATATGACATTACGTGAAGCCTCTTGTCGCCAATTGGCAACATATCCTTGGCCACTCACTCGCGCAGGAGGACTTGCCAGATGCAAGCCTGGACCGTTTCCTGAGTGCAGATAAGGAATCGGACCATCACCTCAGGCGGCGACTGATTCGCGACTTAGCAGCATCTCCCGTGCTGAAATTTGATCAAACAAATGTGTCACCGCAGAATCACGTTCACGGGCACTGCAGGGACAACACAAATCCCTTCACCCCGACCAGTGATTTCAGTGTGTTACTAACCATAACTAAGTTGCACGCTCGCCACCTAGTCGCCAGGAAGCACACGGGAAGCACAATTCGCGGTCGTTTCCAGATCCGTCCAATAACATGAGCGAGCCCAAGTTTCAGGCCCGCGAATCCCCTGACGCCCCAGTGCGCAAATACGACGTCGCCCACGGTGTTAACGGGAACGGTGGTGGCGAGGCGCGGACTTCCATTGATCCAGTCTGCGGCATAACGGTCCCCGCGAATTCCGACAAGGCGGTCAAATTCCAGGGCCACACCTATTTCTTCTGCAGCGACAAATGTATGGCCCGATTCAACGCCAGCCCTTCGCAATTCCTGAAGTCCGGGACGGCGCCTCTGGCCGGAACGGTTTACACCTGCCCCATGCACCCGGAGATTCGGCAGATCGGACCCGGCACGTGCCCGAAGTGCGGGATGACGCTAGAACCTCTGGTGGCTTCGGACGTAGAAGACACCTCTGAAATCGAGGATATGAGTCGCCGCTTCTGGGTCAGTGTGGTTCTCACGGCCCCGCTGCTCTTCGTGACGATGAGCGAATTCGTGCCGGGCCTGAACCTGCATCACTGGTTTGGACGGGATTTCTTCAATTGGGTTCAAGGTGCGCTCGGGACACCGGTGGTGCTATGGGCGGGGTGGCCGTTCTTTACGCGCGCATGGGCGTCATTTAGGACGTGGCACCTCAACATGTTCAGTCTGATTGGGTTGGGCACCGGCGCGGCCTGGCTATTTAGCGTCATCGCGCTGTTCTGGCCGGAACTCCTGCCGGTGGCCTTCAAGATGAATGGCGTGGCGCCGCTGTATTTTGAAGCGGCCGCGGTCATCACAACCTTAGTGCTCCTCGGGCAGGTGCTCGAGCTGCGCGCCCGCTCCCGTACCAACGCCGCCGTCAAATCCCTGTTGGCGATTTCTCCGAATGCCGCCTGGCGCGTCAAACCAGACGGATCGGATGAGGAAATTCAACTGGATCAGGTGCAGGTCGGGGACGTGCTGCGCGTTAAGCCCGGGGAAAAAATCCCCGTCGACGGCCACGTCACCGACGGTCACTCGAACATTGACGAGTCGATGATCACCGGTGAGCCAATGCCGGTGGAAAAAACCACCGACAACCCGGTGACGGCCGGAACCTTGAATCAGACCGGTTCCTTCCTAATGCGTGCCGACAAGATCGGCGCGGATACCTTGCTCTCTCAGATCGTGCGCATGGTGAGCGACGCGAGCCGCACCCGCGCGCCCATTCAGAAACTCGCCGATCAGGTCTCGGGCTGGTTCGTGCCGGCGGTCATCGGGATTGCCGTCCTAGCCTTCGTCGTCTGGGCGGTGGTCGGACCGGCGCCAGCTTTGGCCTATGGCCTCGTGGTTGCGGTGTCTGTGCTCATCATTGCCTGCCCTTGCGCGCTGGGACTGGCCACGCCGATTTCCATCATGGTCGGGGTGGGTCGCGGGGCGCAGGAAGGTGTGCTCATCAAGGACGCTGAAGCCCTGGAACTCATGGAGAAGGTCGATACGATCGTCGTCGACAAGACCGGGACCTTGACCGAGGGGAAACCGCGCGTGCAGCGCGTGGTGGCCGCCCCAGAATTTTCGGAGGCCGAGGTGCTGAGACTGTGCGCTGCGCTGGAGACTTTGAGCGAGCACCCACTGGCGCAGGCCATCACCTCCTATGCCCAGGAACAGAAGGCTCAGCCGGTCGCGGTCCGGAATTTCGAGTCCGTTACCGGCAAAGGCGTTCGCGGGCAGATCGAGGGCAAGGTGGTCTCTCTGGGCAACACAGCCCTGACGCAGCTCGTCGGAGCCGACACGGCGACGATGGCAAGGGATGTCGCTGCTTTTCGCGCCACCGGCGAGACGGTGATGTTTCTGGCGGTGGACGGTCGCTTGGCAGGCTACATCGGTGTCGCCGACCCCATCAAGCCCACCACGCGCCAGGCAATCGCCGAGCTGAAGGCCTTGGGTCTCCACGTCGTGGTGGTCACCGGCGATAACGCAGCCACTGCTATGGCTGTAGCTCGGCAGGTCGACATCGAGGACGTGAAGGCAGAGGTGCTGCCGGAAGACAAGTACCGCCAGGTGCAAGCCTTGCAACGTTCCGGACGCACCGTCGCCATGGCCGGAGACGGGGTCAACGATGCCCCCGCCCTGGCGCAGGCCAACGTGGGGATCGCGATGGGTACGGGCACGGATATTGCGATGAACAGCGCCCGGATTGTGCTTGTGAAAGGAGAATTGACGGGCATCGCGCGGGCCCGACTCCTAAGCCAACAGACCATGCGTAATATCCGCCAGAATCTCTTTTTCGCCTTTTTCTACAACATTATCGGCGTCCCCGTGGCCGCCGGCGTCCTCTATCCCGCGTTCGGCATCGTCTTGAGTCCCATGATCGCGAGTGCGGCCATGGCTCTCAGTTCAGTCTCCGTGATTGCCAACGCGCTCCGGCTCCGTGCGCCCGCGCGCGTGTCAAGCACATAGCTTCTTAGGTCGCGAACAACACATAGTACAACGCGATTACGATCATTACGGTCGGGTAGAAGGCACGATCACGATCGAGCCTTACCCACATCGCAAATAACCCTGCGATCAGTGCCAGCACAACTCCAATGACATATGGCACGATCTGGCTCCTCTAGGCCGCGAGGCGGCCGACGATGGCGGAATCCCTGGCTACTGACCGGACTTGGCGAGCCATGGAGACTACACCGCGCACGGCCGCAACCGGCAATCCGAACCAGCGCTCCACCTGGCTGCTGCGGCTTACCCCGAAACGCGACCATTCCGAGAAGTGCTCGCAATTGTTCGTAAGGAGCCGATAGCGGCTCTCGCCCAGGCGCGAGCGGGCCCGCGCCACGATCTCCTGCTCGTTTAATGCCGGGTCACTGCGACATTCGACATGGACGGACTGGCCGTTGGCAAACTCCGAAAGAGTGACCTCTGTTACAGGGCCACTGCGCACGGATCTCGACAGACCAGAGTAGTGGATCACCGTCCCACCACCCACATAGATGCCGTGATGGGTATAGCCGCGCCGGGGCGTCACGAGATGTGCGCCAAGGGGAGGCTCTTGCACGGCGGGCCTGCCTTGACAGATCTTAGCTGGACGGGCCGCTCGGCCACCACACCGGCACACTTTGCACTTGCACAGATGAGACATCGCAGCCGCCCTCGATCAGATAACCCCCTAATCGGGGTGGGCGCAATTTAGTGCACGGGGGGCCGAGTGTCTTGAACGAAGCGGCTAATTGATGCGCAGCTCCGCCGCCGCGACGCCAAAGGTGCGCCGGAAGGTCCGGCTGAGGTGCGCAGAGTCGGCAAATCCCGCCATATGGGCTGCTTCGGTAAGCGATTCACCCTGGGCAAACGCCTCCAGGGCCTTGAGCAGGCGCAGCCACAGTACATAGGTGCGAAACGGCAGTCCTGTGTGCCTGACAAATACGTGGCGCAGTCGATCCGGCGACAAACCGGCCACCTTGGCCGCATCAGCTAGGCGAACGGATGTCGCTAGCTGTGCGTTGGCCCAGGACAGTACCTTACTGACGCGCTCATCCGGCGTAGAAATCTCGATTTCCCCTGCCAGCGCGGAGACAATCGCTCGGCCAATGTCGATGAGCCTGGCTTCAGTGACGGCGGGATCTCGGAATTCCGCCAGCAGCCGTGCGGGAAGCTTTCCAAATAGGGCAGTTTCAACGGCGGTCAGAGGCCGCTCAGCAAACAATCGGCGCACCACGGCGCGCCCGGCGGTGCTTTCGGGCTCTATGTACACGAACGCGACGGTGCCGTTCGCCGTGATCGCATGGCGCGCGTCCGGCGCCACAGCCGCCACGGGCGTATCCACCAGCAGATCACCCGATTCCAACCGGTACCAGCCGTCGAGTCTAAAGGTGACCTGCACCGCGTGATGCGAGTGGAGCGTGCCCTTGACGCCCTCCTTACCGACGGATGGGTCGGCGGACAACACCCACATACTCGCGCCTTCCCAGAAGACTATGCGGCCGCGTGCAAAGCTCAGCATGGTCGTGTGCTCAGCGGGCCGCCAAGTCGTCGAGGATCGGACAGTCCGGTCGCTGGTCCCCGTGGCAATTGCGAGCCAGGGCTTCCAGCGTGCGCTGCATGGCCTGCATTTCGAGTACTTTCTTCTCCAGGTCGTTGGCGTGCTCCTGTGCGAGACGCTTCACCTCGCGACTCGCCCGGTTCTTGTCGTTCCATAGGTTGAGCAGCACACCGATCTGCTTCATGGAAAAGCCGAGGCCACGGCAGCGCTTGATGAATTGCAGCCGATGCAGGTCTGCGTCAGCGTACAGCCGGTAACCCGCGAAGGTGCGGTTGGCCTTCGGTACCAGCCCGATGCTCTCGTAATGTCGAATCATCTTGGCACTGACACCCGTTGCCGCGGATGTCTCGCCGATATTGTGCAGTCCCTTGCGCCGCGCCTCCGCCAGCTCCGGTCGCGGTGTCCATTTCCCCCGCATCGTCCGCCCCCCCCACTGCACACCAGGTTCCCAGTTGACCCTGACATGGTGGGAAGCCTGATCCTCTCCCATACGGCACATCGCCGCAACCAGTTAGGAGATTCTCATGAACATTTCCGATGACTCGATCCAGAACGCTACCGTCCCGACCGGCCACGTGGAAAAGGTGGATCCACCAGACCAGTCGGCCGCCTGCAGCTGTTGCTCTTGTGGCACCTGCCAGTGCGTCGCCTGCCAGTGCTGCGCTTGCAGCAATTGCGGACGCGGAGCCTGAATCGGCGGGAGCGTTGGGCACATGCCCCAGCTGGCCCGATGTGCCGGGCTGCCGCTTCGTCAAGGGCCGGCAGCCCGGCGACCTTCCAGCTCCAGGAGCTAGAATGCAGCTACCACCCTGCTTTGGTGGATTTCACTTGCACCCTGACAGGCACCACAGGGACAGCACAAATCGCTTCACCCCGACCAAGAATTTCTCAATAATTAATCTGGGGCAATGGCTGTCATCACCGCAGCCTTGCCTGCGAACTGTTGCACAGGGCATTCTCTCGGGGCCCGTCTAAGATCATTCGGGGGGAGAATGACGGGGGAGTCGAGCACGCCGGCCGGAGCTGTGTTTCTGAGCTACGCCTCGGAGGACGCCGAGGCCGCGCAGCGCATTTGCGAGGCCCTGCGGTCGGCCGGTGTCGAGGTGTGGTTCGACAGGAACGAATTGCGCGGCGGAGATGCCTGGGACCAGTCGATCCGCAAGCAGATCAAGACCTGCGCGCTTTTTGTACCAGTGATTTCCCACCACACGCATGACCGCAAAGAGGGTTATTTCCGGCTCGAATGGAATCTGGCCCTCGACCGCTCAAGGCTGATCAGCACTACCCAAGCCTTTTTCGTCCCAGTCGTTATCGACGATACGCGTGAGGATGACGAGGAGGTTCCTGAAAGGATCCGCGACATCCACTGGACGCGCCTGCCGGGCGGAGTCACACCCTCGGTCTTCGTCGAGCGCGTGCAACGCCTGCTGTCGGGCGGGACGCTGACGCCGGGCGGAGCGTACCCTGCACGAGAAGCTATAGCGGCCACAGCACGGTCGAAACGCGTGCTGCCAGTCGTGGCTGTGCTAGTTATCCTGGGCGTGGTGGCCTATCTCAGCATCGAAAAGCCCTGGGCCTCGAAGCCTCTGGCGGCTACCGCGGCGGCCTTCGCCCCTCCCCCACACTCGGTAGCGGTGCTGCCGTTCGTGAACATGAGCTCCGAGAGAGAGCAGGAGTACTTTTCCGATGGGCTTTCGGAGGAACTCATCGATATGCTCACGAAGATTCCGGACCTACGCGTGCCGGCCCGGACCTCCTCGTTCTACTTCAAGGGTAAGTCGGAGACGATCGCCAACATTGCCCGCACGCTTGGCGTGGCGAACGTGCTCGAAGGGAGTGTGCGCAAGGCTGGCAATCAACTGCGCGTCACCGCGCAGCTGATCCGCGCCGACAACGGGTATCACGTGTGGTCAGAAACCTACAATCGGGAGCTCAAGGACGTTTTTAAAGTGCAGGACGACATCGCGGGTGCCGTCGTGAGTGCACTGAAAGTCAAGCTCTCACCCGAGCGACGAAATAGCGCACGGGGCACGACCAACACGGAAGCCTATACGCAGTACCTGCTCGGCCGGCAGCTCTATCATCGAGCTAACAACACCGACGGTTACCAACAGTCCATTGACGCGTATCAGAAGGCGACCGCGCTCGATCCCAATTACGCTGCGGCGTATGCGGGCCTTGCGGTGGCAAAGGCCGTAATGGCAGATTTTGTCGGTGATGCGGTGAAGGGGATCGAGGCGGCCCGAGCCGACGCCGAGACGGCCGTGGCGTTGAGTCCAGAGCAGCCCGAAGGCTATTCGGCGCGTGGTTTCCTGCGAATGAATTGGGATTGGGACTGGACTGGCGCCCAAGGCGATTTCGAGAAGGCTCTCTCGCTCGACCCCAGCTCAGCAGAAGCACAGACATGGAATACCGATCTCTTGGCGACTCTGGGTCGGCTTCCGGCCGCGATTGCCGCAGAAAAGCGCGGGATCGAGCTCGACCCGCTCCGCAGTGACGCGTGGCGCAGACTCGCGGCCCTGCTTGGTGCTACCGGGCAGCGTGCAGCAGCTGTGCAGGCGATCCACCGCGCTCTTGAGATCCAACCGGAAGACATGTACGCCATATCGCATCTCGCCCAACTGCAGTTGACTGAGGGGAAAGCCGCCGAAGCAGTGGAGACCTACCGCAAGGTGGCCTATGCGGGCTTTCGTCTCCCTGGGATCGCCATGGCCGAGTGTAGGCTGGGTCATGTGAACGAATCAGAGCGTGCGTTAGCTGAAGCAGCGGTCAAGGCCGCTAATGAGGCGGCGTACCAGATCGCCCAGGGCTATGCCTGGTGTGGGGACATGGATCGATCATTTCAGTGGCTCGGTCGAGCCTATCGGCAGCGCGACTCCGCCCTCGCCCTCATCAAGTGGGATCCGTTGGTGGCTTCGCTGCGCGGTGATCCCCGGTACGTAGCGCTCCTGCGCAAGATGAACCTGCCGCAGGACTGATGGTCATCTTGGCGATCCTTGCGCCAGGAGCCACGCTTTCAGGCGGTGATGCGCAGCGTTGAAGTTTCCCAACTGAGCAGCCTTGAGTCCATAAGGCTTGGTGCGTCGGGAAGGCGCCGGCCAAATGAGCCTAATGGCCCGATTGAGCTGGCTTTATCTGAAGGGTTACAGGTACCGCATGGACAGCACAAATCGCTTCACCCCGACCGAATCAAATCGGTCTTGTACCGGTCACACGAGTGGCAGTCTTAGGATCGAAGGTGTTGGCGGCGCACGCGAGGCGCCCATCCACAGAATCCTGCAACATTCATAATATCGATAAGTAGGCTGTCGATGCGCAACGACTGACTTGAGGAATCGTCATGGATGCACTCTCCGACGTGCTTAGTGCAGTACGTCTTACCGGCGCGGTATTTCTCGAAATGCAAATGCGCGAGAACTGGTCGTACCTGACCGCTCCGGCACGCGCCATTGCAGAAGTGATCATGCCTGAGGCGGATCACGTTATCTCCTACCACCTGCTGCTGTCAGGTCAGTGTTACGCCAGGCTTCCTGAGGGTGAACCTGTAAAATTGCGGGCGGGCGAAGTGGTCATGTTTCCCGGCGGGGATCGTCACATCCTTGCAACCGGCAGCAGGTCCGGACTGCGAATGCAGCCGACCGACATTTCAGGGGAAAGTCTGCATCTCATGCTCAAGCGTGGCGAGGTGACGCCGCTGCGCGAAGGCAAGACTGGCGACGCTACGCGGATCGTCTGCGGGTTTCTGGCCTGTGAGGGCCGCATGGCCGACCCGATCCTGCAGAGCCTGCCGCGAATGTTGCGCGTAAACCTGCGGGGCAGCGGCACGGCGGCCTGGGTGCAAAGCTCGATCCAGTTCTCGATGGCGCAGAGCGCGGCGCAACGCCCAGGGTCTGCAATGGTGCTTGCGCGGCTCTCCGAGGTGTTGTTTGCGGAAGCCGTGCGCCAGTACATGGACAATGTACCGGAAGCGCAGGCCGGGTGGCTCGGCGCGCTCCGCGACCGTCACGTAGGTCGCGCACTCGCGCTGTTGCATGAACGGCCGACGACCGCGTGGACGCTGGAGCGCCTGTCGCGCGAGGTTGGATTGTCACGCTCGGCCCTCGGTGATCGTTTTTCGTCATTGGTCGGCAAGGCACCGATGCAATACCTGACGAGCTGGCGTCTGGCGATGGCGGAGGCCAGGCTGCGGCGCCGCGAGGGCTCCATACTGCGCATTGCCACTGACGTCGGATACGAATCGCAGGCGGCATTCAATCGCGCATTCAAGCGCGAGTTTGGCTTGCCGCCGGCCGCTTGGAGGCGGCAGCGGGCAAACTCAGGCTAGCGCCCGTTTCGGCCTGTGATGCCTAGAATATCCTTCCGCCGCAACGGCTGACCGCCGATAAACCATTGGCCGTCGCGGATGTCTTCGATGATGCACCAGGTAACCGGACGCATCACCTCCCCTTCGATGGCCACCACCGTATCGGTCAGGTTCTTGCCTAAACGCAGCTTCTGCGCTGAGGACAGAGTGCCCTCAATTAGCTTGACGGTGATAATGGACATGACCTCCTCCGGAGGCGAGCACCGCTGTGGCCGGTGGCATTGAGGCCGTTTGCGGGGACACCGTTGTACCGTCTGGCGCTGCAAAGATATCCCGCTGCAGCCGGCTACCCCCGGCAGAGTGCAGCACGGGGCGCAATTTCGTGAGTGCGGCATTCGCCATTTTGGGGTTGCCGTCGCGCCACATCATCACGGCGCGCAGGAACGGGATAGTTATCTGACGCGCTCGCCAGGCGGATGGACTGCTGTGCGCCGCACACACTTGGATGCTCCGCATCAACCGCTGGCTGCGATGCAAATTCCCTGCCCGGACGTGGGCGACTGCAGCGTGCATGTCCAGATAGGGCCAGAAGCCAGGTTGCCACCGCTCGAAGTCGTCGGAGAGCTGCTGCCAGCGATCGCCGATGTCCAGCTGTTGCCCCGCCAACCGCCACAGCAATGAAGTGGCATCACACGCTTCCCCGGGCGAGTGCCGCGCCGCGGGCAGCAGACAGTGGTCCAGAAGGTTCATGGCCGGCGCCATACGGCCGTCCTCCACATCAAACATCGCCAAATGCCAGGCATTGTGCGAGCGCATGCGGGAAGGTACTGCCCAGTGAGCCCGCTGGCTGCGCATCCATGCGGCGCCGCGACCCGGGCTCCGCGCCTCCGCGATCGCGTGGGCCACCGCGTGCACGCCCATTGGACAGGCCGGGTCACGCGCCAGGGCCTCACGGCCCAACTGCTCAGCGCGCTCGGAATGGCCCGCCTCGGCATGAGAGAAAGAGGCCATGGCAAGCACGAAGCCAAATCCGTTCGTCTCGCGCCGCCAGATCTTCAAGGCCTGGTCCAGCAGTGCGCAGGTCTGCTCCAGCTGACCAACAAAGAAGTAGCACGACTGCGCCAGGCGCATGGCCAGCAGGTCATGCGGCCATTGCTCTATAATCCGGGCGTAGCGCCGCGCTGCCTGCAGGGCATCGCCCGCCACCCACAATTGCGCCGCCTCGAGATGAGACCGGAGCCGCAGCGGCAGCCCGGGGGTGTCCATCACGCGCGTCGCGCGGGTGATCTCCGGGAGTGCTTCCGGCACCTTGGCGAGCACGCCGATGCCGGCGCGGATGACCTCGGAGTACGCGAATCGCGGATCGTCCGGCCCGATGGCGTCGAGGTCCCTTAGAGGATCACCTGTGGCTCTCAGCAGGTGATCAAGTGCTTTGGATATGCCCTTCATAATGTCGGACTACTCGGGAATTGCTAAGCCTGATCCGCCTAACTCTTTGGGCAGATCTTTGAGCTTGGGCAATCCGTCCCGGATGTGCAGCACCGACTCCTGGTAGTTCACGTGCACACCGGCTTGGAACGGAAATTCTGGTATCGAGGCCGCATAGACATCGGTGAGCCCCCAGTGTGGGTGTACCGTGAGTAGGTGCCCGCCGCATTTGCGACACCACTTGCGCTCACTGCGCGGCGTCTTGCTGTAGCTCTCGAGGAATTGCTCGCCGCGCGTTACGCGCACGGCGTCATTCGGCCAGAGTGTGAAGGCATTCACCGGACTTGCTGACCAGTGCCGGCAGGATTCGCAGTGGCAGTAACCCATCACCACGGGCTTGCCGCTTAATGCAATATCAACGCTTCCGCAAAAACAAGATCCTTTGTGTGTCTCGGTCATGGTTTGCTCCGGGTGCAATGTGAGTGGGCGGCGAACGGAGTCCCCTGCACTACGCGGTTGACTTGAAAGGTTCCGGCTTCTGACAGAACCATGAGTTCCATCGTGTTGTTTCCCGTCATTGGATGAGTGACTCTGGGACCAAGGATGCCGGTAAATGGAAACGGGACTTTGACGCGGCTACCGGCAGTCTTTGCCGAGCTACCGCAAGTCGCCCGCCCAATCGATCCAGACCGTGGGAAGGACATGAGTCCGGGCCGCCGGCGCCAAAGAGGTCGAGCGCTACCGAATGTAGCGGGACCTGGAGCGCGTGCGCAGGCCCTGTGAAACGAAGCGCGATAATTGGGCCAGCCCGCTGTGCCTAGCGGTAATGTACGAGAAACTAGGCCGACGCGCGGGGGCGGCGGCCGAGTTCAAAAAGCTGCAGGCGGCAATGAGCGATGACGGCCCCTACCAGTACGCCACAATCCATGCGCAGTCGGGCGATTATTCGAAGGCGCTCGAATGGCTGAACAGGGCAATGCGCACGCGTGACCCTGGCCTGATATACCTGAAGACCGAACCGCCCTTTGATCTCCTGCTCCATGAGCCGCGCTTTCAGGTAGTGATACGGGAACTACAGTTTCCCGACTGATTAGCTCGGCATGCCCACACGAATTCATTCATAGGGGAGCCACCTATTTCGCGAGATTAACGCCCTGACATCGTGGGTTTTATTTGTACGGTAGTGGGTGCCCGCAGGGACAGTACAAATTGCTTCACCCCGACCAAACCATTGATTGTCGCTAGTGCTAAGGGACTGCCACTGGGGTCGATGGATCGCACTTTATCGCGCCCAATGTATTCTACGCCTCAAGTAATACCGGTGGATGCAACTGCGCGGGGACCTTTCGCTGCCATCTTATGACCTGATCCCGGTTTGGAGACTACAATCGGACGGCAAGTCGGCACGAGACCACAGAGGCCGGCTCGATCGTCGTCCGCGTTAGTACAAAAGGGGGCTGCATGAAAGAGGATCGTCGGCGATTCCTGAGGGCCGTCACCGCTGTCTCTGCAGCTGGTGCCGTTCCCACTGGGCTCATCGCCGAAGAATCACACGCGCAACCCTTGCTCCATACTTCGCACGCGAAGCCGCGCGCCGCAATCGGCACGCCAATACAGGCGTACCTTTATCTTACGTCGCCGGAAGCGGAGTTCGTTGACGCCGCCGTTGCGCGCCTGATACCAGCCGACGGCCTCGGCCCGGGCGCCAAGGAGACGGGTGTCACCTTCTTCATCGACCGCCAGCTTGCTGGAGCGTGGGGAACGATGGCACGCAACTACCGCCAGGGACCCTGGCCCGAGGGCACGCCGCAGCAGGGTTACCAGTCGCGGCTTACGCCACAGGAGGTCTATCGCGCCGCGATCCGCGAAGTAGATCAGCTCTGCACAAAGCGGTACGGCAAGGCTTTCGCTGGGCTCATCGACGCGCAGAAGGACGAGGTCTTGCGAGAGCTGGACGAGGGCACGCTCGCGTTCGACTCGGTGCCTGCAGGCCTGTTCTTCAGCATGCTTTGGGAGAACACGCAGGAGGGATTCTTCGCCGACCCGATCTACGGCGGGAACCGCGACAAGATCGGCTGGCGCTTGGTGGGCTTTCCAGGCGTGGCTGCCGTCTATATCCCGTACATCGATAGGTACAACGAAGCGTACCGCGCCCAACCCGTGTCGATCGCCGATATGCAACAGAAGATCGTGCAGGTGGATGAGCACGGCCACCCGGTACACGTGATGCTCGCTGCCAACGAGAAGAGCTGAGCCATGGCCGCAACCCGACTCAAGCCGGTGGACGTCGTGACCGTCGGTGTCGGCTTAACCGCGACCATCCTCGCCAAGGAGCTCGCTGACGCGGGTCTAAGGGTCGTGGGGCTCGAGCGCGGCGCATTCCGCGACACTAACCCCGACTTCATGCTCCCCAACATCCATGACGAACTGAAATATGCGCGGCGCTACGAGTTGATGCAGGACCTATCGCGCGAGACCCTTACGTTCCGCAACGCCGTGACCGAGACTGCGCTGCCGATGCGCCGGCTCGGCTCATTCCTGCCCGGTGAAGGAGTCGGCGGCGCGGGTGCGCACTGGAACGGCGTAACGTGGCGCTTCCTGCCTTGGGACTTCGAGACGAGAAGCCGGACGATTGCCCGCTACGGCAAGGGTTTCCTCGCGGAGGACTGCACCAGCCAGGATTGGGGCTTGACCTACGACGAGCTTGAGCCCTATTTCGATCGATTCGAGTATCTGTACGGCATTTCCGGAATGGCGGGCAACTTGAAGGGCGTTATCCGGCCCGGCGGCAATCCATTCGAGGGGCCGCGCTCACGTGAGTATCCGAACCCGCCGATGAAGACGAGCTACGCCGGCTCACTCTTTAAAGAGGCCTGCCACTCGCTCGGGTACAAGGCGTTTGCGATGCCTTCGGCGAACATGACGCAGCCGTACACTAATCCCTATGGCGCCACGCTCGGCGCCTGTGCCTACTGCGGATATTGCGAGCGCTTCGGCTGCGAAATGGGCGCGAAGGCGACTCCGCAGACGACGGTGCTTCCGGCGCTACTGGCAAACAAGAATTTCGAGCTTCGCACACACGCGAACGTCGTCAGAGTGAACTTGGACTCGGCACGAAGACGCGCGATTAGCGTTACTTACGTCGATTCGCAGGGGCGCGAGTTCGAGCAACCCGCCGAGCTCGTCTTGCTGACCTCGTTCGTGTTTAACAACGTGCGGCTGATGTTGCTCTCTGGCATCGGCAAGCCCTATGACCCGGTCTTGAACACCGGTGTCGTCGGCCGGAATTACGCGTACCAGACTCTCAGCGGTGTAAATCTCTTCTTCGAAGATAAAGTGTTCAACCAGTTCATGGGTGCGGGCGCACTTGGCACCGCAATCGACGACTTCGACGGCGACAACTTCGATCATTCGTCGCTGGGTTTTATCGGCGGCGGCTTCCTACATGCCTCGAGTACCGGCGCTCGGCCGATCGAGTATCACCCGATGCCGGCCGACACGCCACGATGGGGTTCCGGATGGAAAAAAGCAGTCGCGCATTACTACAATCGCAGCTTCAACATTAGCACTCACGCCGCCTGTCAAAGCTACCGAACGAATTATCTCGATCTCGATCCGACGTATCGCGATGTGTACGGCTTACCGCTCATCCGCATGACCTTCGATTTCCACGAGAACGAATACAGGATGTCCGACTACCTGACGGCCAAGGCGACGGAGATTGCCAAGGCGTTAGGGCCCGTGAAAATGAACGTCAACGGGCGGACCGGCAAGTACAGCATCGTGCCCTACCAGTCGACGCATAACACCGGTGGGGCAGTAATGGGTGCCGATGCCGGGACGAGCGCGGTGAACAAGTACCTGCAGAGCTGGGACGTGCCGAACGTTTTCGTGATCGGTGCAAGTGCTTTCCCCCAGAACGGTGGCTACAATCCGACCGGCACTGTGGGGGCGCTCACGTTTTGGGCGCTGGACGCAATCAAGAACCGTTACTTGAAGCAGCCCGGGCCGCTGGCTTAAGGGTCGTAGGCGCAGCGGCTGTAGGCGTAATTAGTACGTTAGGCCAGCTGACCGTATAACCGGCATCCCCGCGCCGCAAATGGGCTAACCAGCCGATCTTGTTGATTTTATTTGCAGGGTCATTTGTATCGCAGGGACAGCACAAATCGCTTCACCCCGATCAAGGAATCTCCTATAAATATCAGGACACTGGCCGTGATAATCGCGGTCTTGCCTGCAGCCTATTGCAAAAGGCATTCTCGCCAAGCTCCTACAATGCCAACAAGGGATAAGGATGTCGGGGGAGACGAACGCACTGGCTGAGGCCGTATTTCTGAGCTACGCCTCGGAAGACACCGAAGCGGCCCAGCGCATTTGCGACGCCCTTCGATCCGCCGGTGTCGAGGTGTGGTTCGACAAGAGCGAGCTGCGCGGTGGGGACGCGTGGGATCAGTCAATCCGACGGCAGATCAAGACCTGCGCTCTGTTCGTTCCGGTCATCTCGCGGCATACGCACGATCGAGTCGAAGGCTACTTCCGGCTGGAGTGGAAGCTGGCCATCGATCGATCGCACCTGATCATGAGCAACAAGGCGTTCCTGCTGCCCGTGGTCGTGGACGATACCGCAGAGGACGATGAGAACGTTCCCGATCGGTTTCGAGAAGTGCAGTGGACGCGCCTTCCTGCCGGGGAGACTCCTCTGGCGTTTGTAGAGCGGGTGCAGCGTTTGTTATCGGGCGAGAAATCTGTCCCGACTCGGCCGCAAGTCGCGTCAGGAATTGCACCCGCTTTCGTGGGGCAGGTGCCTGCTTCAAAATGGTTGAAGCGCTTCCCGCCTGTGGCGGCCCTAGTGGTTGCGTTGGGGGCGTTGACATATCTGGCCATCGAGAGGCCGTGGATAACGAAGCCTGTGGCTTCCGCCGCCTTCACGCCACCGCCGCACTCGGTGGCCGTGCTGCCATTCGTGAACATGAGCGGGGACAAGGAGCAGGAGTATTTCTCCGACGGCCTCACCGAGGAGTTGCTCAATTCCCTGGCTGCCATCAATGAGCTGCAAGTCGCGGCCCGTACCTCCGCTTTCTCCTTCAAGGGCCAGAACACCGACATTGGCCTGATCGCCCACAAACTCAACGTCGGTGCCATTCTCGAAGGGAGCGTACGTCGCTCGGGCCACACGATCCGCATCAGCGCCGAGCTCATCAACGCAGTCACTGGGTTTCAGCTGTGGTCCAAGAGCTATGACCGGGACTTGGGGGATGTGCTCAAACTCCAGACCGAGATCGCCACCGCCGTGGCCGGGGCGCTGAAGGTCACGCTGCTCGGCGATATTGCCCAGAAGATCGAGCTCGGGGGCACACGCAACCCCGCGGCCTTCGATGCATATCTGCGCGCGTCGAAGGCAATGCAATCAGTGCACGACGAAGAGAAGGATATCCCACCTGCGATTGCCGCATACACCGAGGCAATCCGGCTGGACCCGAGTTACGCGCTCGCGTTCGCCGGCCGATCGTACGCGCTCGCGACCTATGCCGGGGGGATTGCGACCGGGGCGGCGATCCGGGAGGGCTTCGAGAAGGCAGAAAGTGACGCACGGCGCGCGCTCGCGCTCGCCCCGGGGTTGGCCGATGCGCACATGGCGCTTGCCACTGTCTTTGCGACCGGAGCGCTCGACTTTGCGCGAGCGAATGAAGAATACGAGCGGGCAGTGGCACTTGCACCGGGCAATGCGCCGGTACTTAGAGAAAGCGGCCTGTTCGCCGCTGTCATGGGGCACTTCGATGCGGCAATTGCCTCCGCCCGCCGCGCGGTCGTGCTGGATCCGCTCGATCGCCGTAGCTACACGATACTCGGCCATGTGGACTATGGCGCGCGACGATATGAGGAGGCGGCCGGGGCCTACGCCCAGGCCATCAACCTCAATCCCGACTATAAGGCGGATTATGCGTATCGCGGGCTCGCCTTCTACGGGCTCGGGGACTTCACGAGAGCGAGCGCCTCGTGCGAAATGAAACGCGATTATTGGGAAATTCAGCAATGCCTGGCGGTGGTGTACGACAAGCTCGATCGACACGTCGATGCGGCGGCCGAGCTGACAAAGATGCGGAACGCCATGGGCGAAGCTGCCGCCTTCCAGTACGCCACGATCTACGCACAGTGGGGCGATCGTACGAAGGCGCTCGAATGGCTCGACACCGCGATGCGCTTGCGCGATCCGGGCTTGGTTCAATTGAAAACCGACCCGCTCATGGATCCCCTGCGCCAGGAGTCACGCTTTCAGGCGGTGCTGCGGCAGCTGAAATTTCCGGATTGAGCAGTATGGCCAGCCCACTGGACTTGGTTCGTTGGAAAGCCGTCCGGCATTGAGCCTGATGGCCTGACCTGGCTGCCTTTGATCTGCAGTACTACCGGTACCGCAGGGACGGCACAAATCGCTTCACCCCGACCATGAGATCAAATATTTCGCTTCAATGTCGACTAGCGCTGAGCCGTGAGATCGCCATTGCGAGCCACCCTAAGTCCAGGAAACATTGGATAGCGCTGCAATACACCGCCACCGTAATGCCTGCAGCGAGCGAATTCCGGTACTAGAGCAAATACGCGCCTTCGGCGATCCCAACAGCATGGCCACCTACGCAAACGTTGAACACCTTCTTGCCCTCTCGCCCCGCCCTTACGAATATATGGCTAGGCCTCGTGACCTCCACGCCCTGAACAATGTGGACTTTCTGGCCAGAATTCGCGAGTCCGTGGCGAACCATCCAAGCCGCGGTGCAGCCAGCCGCCGATCCTGTCGCGGGGTCCTCGGCTCCCGGATACATGCCGCGGGCTCGCAGCCCGATTTTTGAATCCTCAGTGTCACGCGTCACGTAGTAGAACCAATTGAGTCCTGGCTCGCGCTCAACATAAGCGGCGATTCTTTCCTGGTCAGGATGTAGGGATTGAAGTGTTCTTCGTTCTCTGATCGGCACGATCGCGAACGGCAAGCCGGTCGAAACTGTCTGGATGGGAGCATCGTCGCTGATATCCGTCGCCTTTATGCCCATCATTCCTGCGACAGTCTCGCGGTCGTGAATGTGACCGAATACCGGATCCTTCTGAATCATTTCTCCAAATACATGTCCGGCGGCGTCGCTCGTGAATTCGACGGGGATACTGCCGACCCGTAAATCCAAAATCACCTTTGGCACCGATGTCGATCGCACTTTCGCACCCAGGATGCGATTGCGGATGACCATAGCCGTGCCGAGAGTCGGGTGGCCAGCAAAAGGCAGCTCCTTATCGGAGTCGAAGATGCGCACCTTCACACCGTGTGCGTTCTCTATGTCAGGATCCCGCGGAAAAATGAAGGTGGTCTCCTGCAAATTGGTTTCGCGAGCAATGGCCTGCATCTCACTGTCGCTGAGCCCGCGCGCGTCCGTGAAGACGACCAAGGGATTCCCCTGCAAGCGCTCAGACGAAAAAACGTCGATCTGCGCAAAATGAAAGCGGCGCGACTTATCTTCCGCGGTCATATCGGTTGCCAGAGGCTCGGTACCCGCAACCGCTACAGCCAATCCTGAAGTACCGAGTTGGAGAAAATCGCGTCGCGTGCCCATAGGCAGCCCCCCACTTTTAATCAGTGTAACGCAGATGGCCCGCTCTTCGATCCTCTGATCCAGGAGCCACGCTCTAAGCCAGCGATGCGGGTTGCAGTCTCAAGACTGGGGAGCCGCGCGAGTTCACTTCATGGTTGGCTGGCAACCGCCGGCTCCACAAGTCTAACGTCCTGATCTTGCCGCCTTTATTTGCACTGTTACCTGCAGCACAGGGACAGCTCAAATCGCTTCACCCCGACCAAGTAGAGCCAAGTCCATTCCGGTGGGACAGCTGACGTTTTATACCGGAGACTTGGTTGACACTCCGACTTTGGTACAGACCGAAGAATTCACCCCAACTTTGCTGTTGGTTTCCCTTAAAGTTTATGCGTTTGACCCCGAGTCGCCAGTCAACAACACCCGCTTCCGAGCGGACTGATACCACTGACACGGCCGGCGTCTGCGATGAACTGTCCAAGCATGCGTCGCGCATGGAGCATTCGTGAGTTCACCGTGTTAACGGGACAGTCAACGACGGCGGCAATCTCTTCGCACGATTGGTCCAGATAGTAGGCCAACACCAGAACAACACGCTGGTCGATGGGCAGGCTGGCTAGAGCGAGGTCAAGGATCTGGTGGTTCTCAACAGCCTGTGTGGTATCTGATGGCATCGTCGTATTTCCCCGAATCACCAGCGTATTAGCCTTTCGCCGCATCGCACGACTCTCGATGGCTTTCAGAGCACAGCGGTAAGCAATGCTGAATATCCAAGTCGAAACGGGAGAGGCTCCAGGAAGTTCACGCGCGCGCTGCCAAACCATCAGCATTGTGTCGTTCACGACGTCCTCGACTTCTCCGTCTCTCCCCAGGACACGTGCCAGGAACCCTGCTACGCGCCGATGATTGCGAAGATACAGTTGCTCGAACGCAGCTTTGCCTAAGAGCTTGCGATCGACGCCGTCGTCCAGAGGATCATTGCGGGCGGGGAGCGCGACGGGTGACGCTACTTCGACTGATGGAGCGCCGCCCGCGACGGCGAGCGCCAGCACGTGATCCGGCGACCCGGGGGTGCCGACGCGATCGGTCGACTCCGACAGGCCATTTCGCTCGCCCATCAAATGATGATCGCCGAGCCGCTGAAATCCGGCTTGCGAGTCGTCATCGCCTATGCCCTGCCCTGTTCCCGAGCACGTACCGCCCGGATTACGCTGAGTCGACACGTTGTTCATATGCGGGAAACTCCGATTGGGACCCTAAAAGAAGGCATGCACTTCGATAAAGGCGAGCTGGCGGTTCTGGGAATCGCTCCTCGGGATTCCGCGATAGCGCGGCAGCCCGCCCGAAACCGCAGGAATGGGATCGGCGTGAACTCGTAAAATGCGTTCCACCGCGTCTGAGGCGCGGTATAGCCACCGCCTCCACAGCCCCGCAATGCCACCAAGCTTAGCAATCCCGTCAATCCGCCGACCGCGGCGATCGACGGTGCGCCCGGCAGTCTCTTTGAGATGACACCATGCAAGTTCATCGGCCCTCTCCGCGACGTCGACAGCCGTTCCGTGGAAGCAAGACGTTCGAGTCGACGAAAATATTCCCGGAATCACGTGTAGTGCGGCTTTTGCGTGTTGTGCGCACTCGCGGCATCCATAAACGAAACCGGTTGGGGCCGTCTATTTGTAGTAAGCGTGCCGCCGCACGAAGGCGACATTCCGATTGACGTTGCCATAGTTACCGATTGCCTTACGGATAGTGACCGGGTCATCTATAGAAGACCGTCGCAGCTGCTTTCGGGCTGGGAATACTGAAGTCGACCGACAAGGCAACGAGGTAAGGCCTACCGTTGCCGTCGTCAAGGTCTCGCCGTGGTTTGTCAGCAACGTCGAGTTCGACCACCGGCAGCGTGGGTTTCGTTGCGATATTTGACAGCCATACCTGTCCGCTATCCGGACGGCCGCCCCGGGGAATCTTTCGGCCCGCGCGCTTGCGCCAGCAAACGTGGGAGGCAAGGATGTTGAGCGCGGGGATTCAATCTCACTGGCAGCCGGCGCGCCGACACAATCCCGAATTGATTGGTGTCGCATTAGGTGCGCTTGACAGCTCTACGCTCCCGAATCCGCTACGATCCGCCGGGGAGATCGACGCATTCCTGGGCACACAGCTGTGATATGGAGCAGCTCTTCTCCAAAGGCCGGGACTTCCGGGTTATGGCGCGATCCCCTGACTTGGCAGTTTCCACATAACAATTGGCGTCGATGAAGCGCATAACCTACATTGTTGCGCAATTTCGTAGCCAGCGCGACGCAGCGATCGGCGCTTAGTGGCTTGATGATATCCCTGGCCGACCCCCCCACAAAAGAGCCCGGTCACGTGCATCCACGACCCTCCACGCTACGTACAGGGAATAAACAATCGACGAATGGAGTTCCGCTTAATAACGCGAGAATGCCTTACATTCCGAGCCTCAGTCCATAGCACTAGAGGCGAGGATATTGCCATGACAATCGAGTCCGTATTTGAGGTTGCGGTGAAAGTGCGGCACTTGTCCGTCTCTTCCATGTTTTACAAAGCGGTTCTTGGCTTTTCGGAAGGTCTGCTCGATGAGAAACGTCGCTGGCACTTTCTTTGGGTGGGACGCCACCAAGGCATGATTGTATTGCAGGAAGATCGGGGGCACTGGTTGCCTCAGCATTTCGCCTTCCGGGTGCGTGAATCTGACTTACCCGGACTGAAAACTCAATTGGAAAACCACTACGTCGTGGTAGAGGGTCCGGTCTCGTTGGATTGGATGAATGCGATTTCACTCTATTTTTCCGATCCTGACGGTCATCAACTTGAATTGTGTGCGCTGAGGAGCGCGGAACCACGTGGCGCTTAAGCGCTGCTCCCGACTCATCAGGTCGGTCTCTCAATGCGGCCGATGCGGTCTGTGTTGCCGCGGTATCGCACGCCTACCTGGTGAATCTGACTCACGCGCTGAGGGCCGCCTGCTGATCTCTGTCGGTACTTACCGAATGTATACGGCGTCAATGACGACAACCTGATCAGGTTATGGCTGCGCATCTTTAGCATTGGCCGGAACGCACATGATTTCGAAGGAGTTCGCCACAAAGTTTGCGCCGGAGTGGATCGAGGCCTGGAACTCCCACGATCTGGCGCATGTGCTTTCACATTTCAGTGACGATTTTGAATTGGCGACCCCATTCATCGCCCGGCTGATGGGGGAGGACCGCCAGCCCCTGTTCGGGAAGGATTCAATTGCATCCTATTGGTCCCAGGCGCTTGCGAAGATGCCGGACCTCTATTTCGTGCTCATCGAAGTTCTGTTTAGTGGGACTTCGATTTGCATCTACTACAGGTCGGTGCTGGGGCTACGCGCCATCGAGTGGTTACACTTCGATAGTGCCGGATTGGTCTGCAAGGCATGCGCGCACTACAACGACTCGCTGAGCTGACTCATGCACCCGACCGACTCGGTAACCGGCGCGGTCGAGCGGGCGATGCGGCGAACGTCGGCGCTGCCGAGTCATTAAGGGTCCGACGACGACGCGGGGAGTCGCGGTTATGGTTTTGAACGCAATTCCAGGAGCAATCGATGGCCAAGTCAACTACTCAGGAAGAACTTGCGGTGCTCGCGAGCGAGGTTGCTGCGCCCGCGCATCGCACAAACTACCCGGAGCCTTTCGCATCGCGGATGTCAGGCCGGGTGAAGCGCCGTCTCGGCGAGGTCTTTGGCCTGCGGAACTTCGGCGTCAACCTGACGCGCCTAGCGCCCGGCGGGATCTCGGCGCTGCGGCATTCGCACTCGAAGCAGGACGAGTTCATCTACGTGCTCGCGGGCACGCCGACGCTCGTGACGGACCACGGCGAGGCGCAGCTCGGACCGGGATGGTGCGCGGGGTTCCGCGCAGGAGGTGCGGCGCATCAGCTCGTCAACCGCACGACCGGTGAGGTCGAGTTCCTCGAGATCGGAGACCGGACCGCCGACGACCAAGGAACGTATCCGGTCGACGATCTGAAAGCGATGCTCGGCGCCGACGGGCGATGGGCGTTCACGCACAAGGACGGCAGACCATACTAATGTCGCAGGGCCACCGGCTCGGGCGCGGCGCCCGAATTTGGCGGCCGACGGTAAATTGAGCAAGTGTTGATTCCGTCCCCTAACTGACTACCGGCATACGGATATGGGGAAACCCGACAGACTCGACCGTTCGCTCAATATTTGATATTGATTCCGGCGATGTCCGCGTTCGCCAACGGTGGTCTCATGGCTCGGACCGCTCTGCATCCGTTCCACCACAAAACTGAGTGTTTGTGGGATTTCGACATCCAGCGATCAGGAGGAGACGATGGCGCTCGAACTTCGGCCTAACTGCGAATATTGTGACCAGGATCTGCCGGCATCTTCGACCGCAGCTCGTATCTGCAGCTACGAGTGCACGTTCTGCGTGGACTGTGTCGACGGCGTTCTTCGCAACGTGTGCCCCAATTGCGGTGGAGGCTTCACTGCGCGTCCGGTTCGTCCAGCGAGCGAGTGGAGGCCCGGATTGTCGCTCGCGAAACGGCCGCCGTCCACTCGACGCGTTCATTGCTCTTACTCGCTGGATGACATTACCGCCATCGCCGACCGCGTGCGCCACATCGCTCCAGAGTCGCGATGAGCCGAGCCGGGCGTCTTCCGACATCGACGGAGCCGCAATTCGCGCCCCGCGCCAGGGAAGAAATTGCCCAGTTCTTTAGTCTTACTGCGTGTCGCGGGCCGGAGGCCTCGATCCATTTTCCTACATGTGTCCAAAGCGTGGCACGTCCGCGCTGTGGTTCAGTGAGTTCGATATCAGCGGTGCCATTAACCGATTAACTGCGTTTTTTATCACCGCCACATTTTGAACTCGGACGGATGCGCTGGTCGGCGGCATCTGGATAACAAGTGCACCGTCGGATGGCCGCTTCTGATCCGCGGTCACCTCCCTTGGTTATGACGGTGGTGGCACGACCGAACTCTTTATTACAGGGGTTAGTGTTACTCAATGTTGAGCGCAGAAGGTATTCACAGAATATTTGAAAGCGTCGCGGGAATAATGGCAAGCCTCTCGTGGTCTAGTTTTGGGAACCACCACTGATGGGTACCATTATGCCGGAAGACAAATCACTCCATTTACGGCGCAGTGCGCTCAAATGCATGGCGTACAGCGGGGCTGGATGCCACATCGCCTACTCCATTCATCCGCGCATGGTTGCAACTATCGTGGTCGAGTAACGATCATGCGGGTCGCAACCTCTATGGGCCTGGGGATCGTGTTGACAGTGGCGGCATCCATCCTCGGTGTCGCCGTCTTCGTCGGCTCCGGCTTGTACAATATCGGCGCCGATGATCATCATTCGAAGCCCGTATTAGCAATCATCGAAACGCTGCGCGAGCGTTCAATTGGCGCTCGCGCCGCTGCGATCGCAGTGCCGCGCCTTGAGGACCCGGCGAGTATCGCGACGGGTGCTGCACGCTATTCTGCGCTTTGCGCCGGTTGCCATCTCGCCCCAGGGGTTACCAAGTCAGATCTTCGAGCTGGGCTCTACCCGCATCCACCTAACTTGGCGCAGGAGGATGTACGAGATCCACGCCGGGCCTTCTGGACGATCAAGCACGGTATCAAAATGAGTGCAATGCCCGCCTGGGGCAAGTCCCTGGACGATGCCACAATCTGGGACATCGTGGCATTTCTGCGCCAAATGCCCACCGTGTCGTCTGAGACGTACCAGCAGCTCTCTCATGGATCCGCGCGGACTTTGACGGCGCAATGACACCTAGTCCAGTTTTTGCGAAGCGCGTCTTCTTCTGGGCTGGAGTCTACGGCTTGATCGTCCTCGTACCGTTGTACTTCCTCGAGGATGGACTCGGCCGAATCTTTCCCCCGCCCCTAACTCACCTCAAAAACTTCAATTATTCATTCCTTTGAGGAAAGGCCGACTCGGCGCCGAAGCTCCTGGAATCTCGGATCGGAGCGAAGTCGATCAAAGGCCGGGCGCAGCAAAATCGATGGATTGAAACGTTCTTCGAAGGCTTTGTTCAGCCAGTTCATCGCCTCGTCATAATTGCCAAGGCCTACGTAGACCAGAGCAATGTTGGCCGCCGAGGCGGGATTCTGATCCTGCCGCCCCTGCAAGTCTCTCACTAAGTCTAGGGCCGTCTGCCTGCGGCCGGAAACCGCATACACGTAGGCGAGATTCGCATCGAAGACCGTACGGTGACCGGAGAGCTCTATCGCTTTTTGGAGCGCCGCAATGGCGGCATCGTACCTTTGCTTCTGTGCAAAGGCCTGGCCTAGTTCGAAATGGGCAAGTGAAAAAGTCGGATCCATCTCCAGCGTCTTATTGCTCTGCCGAATGGATTCGTCAAAGAGATGCGCAATGCATAAGGCGTCCGCGATATCGGCGCTGATGATCAGTGACAGCGGATCGAGCTTCTCGGCCCGCCGGAGCTCGAAGATGCCCTCATCATTGTGACCGCGCACTAGCAAATGCCATGCGTACCAATGGTGCGCGGTGGCGTAGTTGGGATTTAACTCAATCGCCCGCTTGTATTCCACTTCGGCGGCGTTCCAGTCCCAACCATAAAGATCCATGGCAAAGGCGAGCGACGTGTGCGCCTCGCTGAGATTTTCATCCAGCGCCAGAGCCTTCGTTGCCGCCCCTTTCGCTTGCGAGTACGCCTGTTGGGGCGGCAGCAGCCCGTATTCCCAGTCACCCGACAACGCATAGGAATCCGCGAGGCCCGAATAGGCTTTGGCATCGGATGGATCGGCCTCGATTGCCTGGCGGAAATACGCGATCGCCTTCCTTAGTCCCTCCGAAGTTCGCTTGTTCCAATAGTAGCGACCCTTAAGATAGGCCTCATAGGCTTGTGGATTTACCACTTTTGACTTTCCAAGGACAGACCGTTCTTTCAAACTCAAGGTGGCTTCGACCTGCCCTGCGACAGCCTGAGCCACTTTACTTTGCAGCTCCAGCGAGTCGCGGATGTCGCCCTCATAGCTTTGCGCCCACAGATTCTCATCAGTGGGCACCCGGATCAGCTGAGCGGAAAGACGGACGCGATCGCCGGAACGAAACACGGTCCCTTCTACGACTGCCTGAACATCCAGTTCGCGGCCGATCTCGACCAGAGGTTTGTGCACGTGCTTATAAGCCATCACCGAGGAGCGGGCGATGACTCGCAGCGCGCCAATGTGGGCGAGCTGGGTTATCAATTCGTCGGTCATGCCATCTGCGAAATAGTCTTGCGCAGCATCTCCGGATAGGTTTTCCAGAGGCAGGACCGCCAGGGAGCGAATCGGCGGAAGCGCGGATCTCGATATTGAAGCGTAGCGGTACCAGGATACCGCCACGAGCAGCGCCACCGTGAGCGCCGCCATCGTCCATGCGGCGGGCCTCAACGACCGTATTTTCATGGAGGCGGGACCGCTGTCCAATTGGGGGGCCGCGACGGTAGGAGTTGATGTCGCGGTCTCGACGGGGCCACCGTTTACCACCGTCACATCCGCCAAAAATCGGTACCCGCGTCGGGCCACTGTCTGGATGAAGCGCGGATTCTCGGCCGAATCTCCGAGTGCGTCGCGGATCTTGCTGACCGCCTTATTCAGCCCGTGATCGAAATCCACGACGGCCTGTGGCCAGAGGCTTGCCTGCAGCTGTTCGCGAGTCACCAGTGCTCCGGGTTTCTCCAGCAGCATGGCAAGCAGCTGAAACGGCTGCTCTTGCATCGGCAATAACTTGCCGAGTTTCGTCAACTCCCGCGCATCCAAATCGGCTTCGAAAACACCGAACCTCAAACGGGTGCCTGAATTCACGGCTTGCTGCATGGCGACGAAATCAGAATGGCGGGAATACGGGGTGGTCGCTCCTCTTCCGTGTCGAGTCACCGCGCAACTCTCGGCCCAACACGGGGAGCCCTTTTTTTGCATTGTGGCACACCGCTCGCCACCCGACTGGCAAATACAGTGCCTTCGCCAGGTGAATGTCACGGCGTTTCTGGCGGGGGACAGTCGGTGCCAAGTGATTGAATGCACTGATCTAATGCGGGGATTCAGCCTCCACGCAGAGAAGATCGGCCATCCATTGAGTCCCGGGGCGGACCGGTTCAAACACACAGCCTATGCAAACCGATACCCCTTCCCCTGGAGGCTCGAAATGAATTCCCCAGCTTGTCTCTCCGCTGAGACCTATGCAATGCCTACCGCTGCGCCGCGCACCCTGTCGTCCCCGAGGATCGGAGGCGAGGAAAACGATGCACTGTTTAATCGCGTCGTCCTACCCCATCTCGCCGATGCCCATGCGCTGGCTCGATGGATTACCGGCAACGACAGTGACGCCCACGACGTCGTCCAGGAAGCCAGCATCCGAGCTCTACGCGGCATAGGAACCTACGCCAATGGCAATCCGCGAGCCTGGGTACTCACCATCGTCCGATACACCGCCTACGACTGGCTCCACCAGAATCGCTCACCTGCCGTGATCTACGTAGACCATCTGGAAGGCGTCGAGGGCGTACAACCTATCGACCCGGAGGCCAGCACGCCCGAGACGGTGTTAATCAGGCATCAGGACGAAAGACAGCTGGCAGCCGCAATCTCCGCATTGCCGGCGCAGTTCCGCGAAACCCTGTTGCTGCGGAACGTGCAGGGCCTCAACTACCGCGACATTGCCGAGTGCACCGGCGTGTCCATTGGCACTGTGATGTCACGACTATTTCGAGCACGCCGCCAACTCATCAGTCTGCTGAACCCGAATGGTGAACAGCGCACACAAGGCGCGGGACTCGCACCGACACCAGGGATTAGTGCGCGGCGCCGGCAGTCTGCACCTGTGTCCGCTTGCAATGGAGATGAAGATGCGGATTCGTCAGAGACGCCGCGGCTCACCGGGCGCTCGGGAGACCAAATTGGCCCACGCGCCCACCATTGAACTCGCCGGGACAGCCTAGGGGAATGTCCAAATACGATGCCGGTTGCTTTGCTACCGAACCGCCCCAAGAAAAACCCCGGCGCGGGGCCGGGGCTTCTGGCAAGGATGCGCAGCGTAAAAGGCCTCAATCTGT